>Ga0169931_10001873_pt1 | contig 34758 bp, 29 predicted proteins | sample Kivu_15m_20L_FD_129675 | JGI IMG/M metagenome (GOLD analysis project Ga0169931, IMG submission 129675) | Freshwater microbial communities from Lake Kivu, Western Province, Rwanda to study Microbial Dark Matter (Phase II) - Kivu_15m_20L... | ecosystem: Environmental > Aquatic > Freshwater > Lake...
AACCCGACGAGAGGTGGCGTGAGCGACACCGATGCAAACGATCCGATTGTGATGCCTTGTGGTTCGGCTGCCGCATCGAGTCCGGCAACGACTACGACTGAAGTCGGAGCGTGACCAAGTACGTGGCGAAAATGCTTGCTGTCGATGGTGACCACGTCGAAACAGTACTTGCTTCCGCCGTTGATGAGCGCGGTCTCAACGGCTCGGACTAAGGGTCATTCCCTCGCGCGCCAGCACCACTCGCGGCCGATCGTCCTCGCCAGCCCAGCAAGACAAGTTCGACTCAAGGTCATCATCAGTTCGACTTGGGTCGTGGTGGAACATCACGAGCGTGCCCACATCGAACGTGCGGGCAATGTGCAATGCATATTCACCGGTGCAGTGCCCCCACGTGGAGCGATGACGAAATTCATCGGTGGTGTATTGCGAGTCATGAATGAGTACATCGACACCTTCAACGAGCTCAGCGACTGCATCGGCAATGTCGAGTGTTCCATCGACTGGCTGCTGATGGTCAGGTAAGTAGGCCACTGAATGACCGGCATGTTCGATGCGATAGCCAAGCGTTGGTCCGATGTGTGGGATGAATCGTGATGTCACCTCAAAACGTCCGATGTTGAATTCATCGTCACCCACCGTGTGTACTGCCAACGTGCTTGGCAGCGATGAGATATCAATGGGAAACATCGGAGGCTTGATCATTTCGAAAAGCGCGGTACCAGCCGCACGGCCGTCCTCCTGGGCGGGCGCATAGATATCAAGCCGAGTATCAGGGTCGAGCACCGGTGGGAAAAATGGAAGTCCCTGCACATGATCCCAGTGCAGATGAGTGAGAAGTGCCGCACCAACGAAGGGCCTACCTTCGCTTCGAAGCTGATGACCCAAGTACCGAACGCCAGTACCAAGATCGAGAATAAGTGGAGCATCATCGCCAACACGCAACGACACACACGATGTGTTGCCGCCGTAGCGGTGAGTGTCAGGTCCGTGACAGGGCGTCGACCCGCGCACGCCATGAAACGTCACTGTGAATGTGTCACTGCCCCCGATAGATAGTCACGCTAGAGGTGTCTTGACACGCCTGCCTAGTGGGGCAGCGCGTGACCTCTGTCGCAAGCGCTCCGACTACGGTGCCACGCATGGCAATGCGCGCGGACATCACGACGGGGCGGGCCACCGCCAACGGCATCGATTTCACCTTCCTTGAATGCGGCACTGGCCCGCTGGCCCTGTGTCTCCACGGATTCCCCGACAGTGCACATAGCTGGCGCCATCTCCTACAGGCTCTCGCCGAGGCGGGATTTCGAGCCGTGGCCCCTTTCACTCGCGGATACGCACCGACCTCCACTGCCACTGACGGCTACTACGCCACCGGAACTTTGGCTGCGGATGCAAACGCTCTGCACGAGGTTCTCGGCGGCGCCGATGACGCGGTGATCATCGGACATGACTGGGGCGCTCCTTCGGCATACGGAGCAGCCGGACGACGACCAGATTTGTGGAGGCGAGTTGTCGGAATGGCTGTCCCCCCAGGACCGGCATTCAGCCTTGCGTTCATGACAAACCAAGCGCAATTGAAACGCAGTTGGTACATGTTCTTTTTCCAGCATGCACTTGCCGACTTGGTCGTGCCCGCAAACGACCTTGCGTTCATCGACATGCTGTGGGCCGACTGGTCACCAGGCTTTGCAAGCAGCGAAGACGTCGACAATGTCAAGCGCTGCCTACGTGCCCCGGACAACCTGTCCGCTGCGCTCGGCTATTACCGCGCGACACTCGGCGATGCGAAGAAAGACCCTGCCGTCGAAGAAGAACAGCGACTGTGCTTTGAAGCGCCTCCGCAGCCCACTTTGTATCTACATGGTGTCAACGACGGCTGCTGCGGCAAAGAGGTTGCGGAGTCAGCGCAGGCCATGTGTCCTGACGTTACGGTTCACTTTGTGGCGGATGCAGGCCACTTTCTCCAAGTCGAACAACCAGAGATCGTCAATCAACTGGTGGTCGACTGGGTCACCACCAAGTAACGGACCTCTTCGTCAGGGCAACGTGATGTTGCCTTTCGCGCGAATGACAAGACCTTCGACCAACAACTGGTCGAGCAAGCGTTGCGCACGCTCACCGTCATTTGACAACTCCATCGCAGCGAACACTTCAGAGTCTGTAAGTGGCTGCAGAGCCACGGCGCGGAGCGCGCGACCACGAGCCTGACGATCAGATCCTTCAAATTTTGCCTGCGGTCGACTGGTTCCCTGCGTCGTTGCAGCTGGGTCTGCTTGCGTGACATCTCCGGCCCATGCACAAATATCAGTCAGAGCGCATTGATCGCACTTTGGATTACGCGCCGTGCACACAGTGGCGCCAAAGTCCATCATGATTTGATTCCATTCCCACGCGCGGCCTCGCGGAACCAATTCGTCTGCAAGAGCTTGAGTCGACGCGAGTTTCATTGGTTCGCCTGCGATGCGCGACAACACACGTGCCACGTTCGTGTCGACAACAGCGACATCCTGAGCAAAAGCGAACGCAAGAATCGCGCGCGCGGTGTAGGGACCCACTCCGGGCAAGGCGAGCAAGTCATCCAGATTGTCAGGCACTCGACCTCCGTGATCGCGCTGAATGACTCTTGCAGCTTCACGTAGATTGCGACAACGACGCGGGTAACCAAGACCCTCCCACAAGACCAACGCTTCTCCAAGTGGTGCACTTGCCAAGTCGCTCGGTTGGGGAAAGTGCGTAATGAACGCATCAAATTTTGGCAACACGCGCGCCACTGAAGTCTGCTGAAGCATCACTTCACTCACGAAGATGCGCCACGCATCACGCGTTCTTCTCCATGGAAGATCTCGAAGTCGCGACTCACCCCAAGCGAGCAATGCTCCGGTGAGGCGGTCAAGCGATGATGGGTTCAGCTCTCCCACACATCGACGCCGTCGTACGGACGACGGCGAGTTGGTGCAAACTCTCGCTTCCACACCATGACACGACGACGGAAGTAACACACTTCTTTGCCCTCTTGATTAAAGGCCTTCGTCTCGACAGTGACGACTCCTCTGTCGTTCTTTGATTTGCTCTCTTGGACATCGAGCACTCGCGTCTCAGCGTGAATCGTGTCACCGTGGAACGTAGGGAACTTGTGCTGAAGAGTCTCTACTTCGAGATTCGCGATTGCAGCTCCACTGACATCAGGCACGCTCATTCCGAGCACCAACGAGTACACAAGATTTCCCACGACTACGTTTCGACCTTGCACGCTCTCTTTTGCAAACCAATCGTTGGTGTGCAAAGGATGATGGTTCATCGTGATCATGCAAAACAGATGGTCGTCGTACTCGGTGATTGTCTTGCCGGGCCAGTGCTTGTACACATCTCCCACCACGAAATCTTCAAGACATCTGCCGAAGGGGCGCTCATGAGTCGTCATAAAGAGAACGCTAGTGGGGCAATGACTGCGGACCCGTGTCGTCATCGAAGTACTCAAGGTCTTCGCGCGTCAACGTCGGCATGGTGAATTGACCAGTGCGGTCACGTGGCGCAAAGCGCTCGACCCAGTCGACCGCCGTGACTTTGCGTGCCGCCTCTGCTTCGGCAACTTCGGGAAGTGGCCGCAAGCGATGACGACGGTCGATGGCGAATGGCCCGACTCGTAGCGAGAGGTAACAGAGCCAGCCGACCAATATGGGCAACCAGTACTGCGCTATTCGATAAGACAACACTCCGACGGTTGCATTCGCACGAGTAAGGCCAAAACCAACAAGGGTTGGAATGTAGACGCCTTCGACGATGCCAAGTCCGCCCGGCGTGACAGGCACGACAGATAACACGTTCGCGAGACCGAAGGCGACGACCAGGCCGTCGAGGCTGATGGAGGTTCCGAATGCTTGTAAGAACACCCACAACGAAGCCATGTCGAGTATCCAGTTGAGAGTCGCCCACACGATGACTCGCGCCAAAAGTCGTGGTTCGGCGATGAGCCCCTCGATGCGCCCACCAAGATGTTCAAGCACCTCTGCTGCGTGATGTTCATTCAGTCGCATGCGGCGCGCGATGGCGCGAACCAACCGCTCGGCTCGACCTTGACCTTCCACCAAACCGAACACGATGAATCCGGCGGCTGCCATCAAGATGACACCTGCAATAGCTGCTGTTCCGTACACCGGGTTCACTCCGCGAACCGGGATCGAAACGATGAGACCAAACCACAAGATGAAGTTCAGAACGACGGCTGAGCCGACACCGGCAGTCGCGAGTGCGAATCCGGCATCGGGGCCTGGAACTTTGCTCATCGTCAACATGCGATAACCAAGTGCGGAACTCGCTGCACTTCCCGCCGGCATGATGTTGCCAAGTGCTTTGGTACTCAATTGGATACGGAACAGACGCAGCACACTTACTTTGTGCGCCTCAGAGCCAAGTGCAGCGCGCGTCAAGAGCGAGTAAGACAACAAAGAGAAGGCTTGAAGCGCGATTCCTGCAGCAAGCAACGAAGGTTCGACTTCGTTCAGTTCATCGACTGCACGGCGAAACCCTGGAATGACAGGTATGACGAAGAAGTACAAGATGGCGGCGGTTAACACCACTTTGAGTGTGCGCCGCCATCCACTTCGACGTAGTTCGGCAGTGCCGTCGAGAGAATCGGACTCAGCCACGGTCACCACTCTTGCCCATCAGGCGTGGCGACGTGGGGAATGCACGCACGAGCGAGAGAAGGTCGGCGGTGAGATCATTTCGAAGAGCTGCGTCGGTCTTGCCGAGGCGCACGAGCACAAGCTCGCGTTGTGGCACGACCCAGATGTATTGACCCTCATAACCAAGTGCCACCAGTGAGTCCTGCTCACCGGGCCACATCCACCAGTGCGCTCCGTAATCGAACCCATTGTCATCGTCGTGTGCAACTGATTCACGCGAGAATTCCACCCATCTTCGCGTTACTACTTGGCGACCTGCCCATTCGCCGTTGTTCAGGAACAATGCACCGAATCGCGCGAAGTCACGTGCAGTCGCATACACGTATGACGATCCGATGAATGTTCCGTACGCATCGAATTTCGGAATTGCAGAAGACATCCCGATTGCATCAAAGAGATTGCGACGGAGATACGACTCAATGTGTTTGTGCGAACCTTGAGTGTCGCCGAGTGCATCGCCAAGTAGTCGACAGATGATGTTCGTTGTCCCCGACGAATACAACCATTGCTCGCCTGGCTGGAACTGCGACGGTCGACTGGCCGAATAACCCGCGACATCATCAGTGCCAGAGCCAAAGAGCATGTCAATGACATGGGAAGTTTCACCGTCGATGTAATCCTCGACCCACGACAATCCAGATGTCATCTGCAACAAATGACGCAAGGTGATGGCATGTCGCTCGTCATTGACCCATGCCGCGACAGGGACTGGAGCATCTAGCGACAACAAGCCTTCGTCGATGGCGACTCCACAGAGAGCTCCCACCATGCTCTTGGCCATTGACCAGGAGATGAACGTCGAGGTCACATCGTGACCTTCGCCATAGCGCTCACACACAATGTGCCCACGGTGCAGGGCCACCAACGCCGAGGTGAGTCCTGTCCGCGTCGGCGACGACATCAGAGCTGATACCCCACGTTCCAGCGACACCACATCGACATCGTCATCAGGAGAGCCAACTTCCCATACGTCGGGCCGGGACGATGGTGAGACCGTCACAGGTGTCTCGCAGTCACGACGTCAGACTAGGCGGGGCATCTGTAGCCGTCAGCCGACCAACACCTGACCGTGCTCAGATGGTGCTCAGCCACTGCGTCACATTCTCCGCCTCGGCTTCACGTCACGGTGGGGCGTGATCGAACTCTTCTCACTAGCGTTTCACCCATGAGCTCCGTTAGTGCATCAGATCTTCAAGACGCCGCCTCTGCAATTTCTTCGGCGGCATCGGTCGTTGAGCGCGCGGTCTCCACCCTCAAGGAGTCAGGTGGACCAGATAAGAACCAGGTGCTCGCCTACGACGTTGCACACGCATCTGCAGCCGTCGAGACCGCGCGGTCGATGCTTGACTACGGCGCCAAAGGCGAAGTGGAGGCGGCGCTGACATGTGCATTCGCTGCCGACATGCTTCACGGCCTACTCACACGTTTGATTGGTCGTGAAGAGCTGTGGGGGGCATCAATCGACCAACTCACATCGACGCAGAAGTTTCTCACCAAATTCCGTGACCCGAAGTTCTTGGCATCACTCTCGTTGGCTCAAGGACCAAGACATTTGGATGCCGATTTCGAGATGGTGCAAGACACATTCCGCTCGTTCGCGATGAAGGAAATCGCACCGCGTGCAGAGCATGTGCACCGATTCAATGAGGACGTTCCAGAAGACATCATCGCTGGACTTGCAGAAATTGGTGCCTTTGGCCTGAGCGTTCCGACTGAGTACGGCGGGTACGGCGAAGGCGGTGAAGGCGAATACATGGCGTCTGTTGTGGCCACCGAAGAACTTTCTCGTGCGTCACTTGGAATTGGTGGCTCTCTCATCACTCGTCCGGAAATTCTCACTCGCGCACTCGTCGCAGGCGGAACAGAAGCTCAGAAGCATGAATGGCTACCGAAGTTGGCGACAACCGAGGTGATGTCTGCAGTCGCAGTCACCGAACCCGACTATGGGAGCGATGTCGCGGGCATCAAAACAACGGCGACACCGGCCAGCGGTCCATCCGGCGAGGCCGGCTATGTCATCAATGGTGTGAAGACATGGTGCACATTTGGCGCACGAGCAAACGTGTTGATGTTGCTCGCACGCACAGACCCAGACCGTTCAAAAACGCACCGCGGACTCAGTTTGTGCATCGTGCCAAAACCTCAAGGTGACGGTCACGGGTTCGTGTTCACTCAAGACAGCGGTGGTCGCATGGAAGGTCGGCCCATCGACACCATCGGTTACCGCGGCATGCACTCTTACGAAATCGCCATCGAGAACTGGTGGGTTTCGGCTGCAAACCTGATCGGTGAAGAAGGTGGCATAGGAAAGGGCTTCTATCTTCAGATGGCCGGATTTGAAAATGGACGCCTGCAAACTGCTGCGCGTGCTGTGGGCGTGATGCAAGCGGCGTACGAAGCAGCTCGCGACTACGCCGAGAACCGCATGGTGTTCGGAAACAACATCTCTGACTACGAGTTGACGAAAGTAAAACTCGGTCGCATGGCTGCAATAACTCAAGCAAGCCGTCAGTTCTCCTATGCCGTTGCACGTCTCATGGGTAAAGGCGAAGGTGCAATGGAAGCCAGCATGCTGAAGGCGTATGTATGCAAAGCCGCAGAGTGGGTCACTCGCGAAGCGATGCAGATTCACGGCGGTTATGGATACGCCGAGGAGTACTCAGTATCTCGACTCTTCGTCGATGCGCGCGTGCTGTCCATCTTTGAAGGTGCAGACGAAACACTGTGCCTAAAGGTTGTTGCCAAGCGCCTGTGCGAATCTGCCTGATATCGCTCTGCGAAGTTTTCAGCTCAAAGCAATTGCAACAATGAACTGATGCGCGTCGCTGGTGCGTCAGTCATGTCGCCATACGGGTCCATGAGGTACGGAATCAAGCCTGCTGCGCGTGAGCCCTCAACGTCCATCACAAGCGAATCACCCACATAGGCGATGCGTGAGCGATCAATGCCAGCAAAATGCGGAAGTGCATGATCGAAAATCGCAGGATCTGGTTTTGACACCCCGACGACGTGGCTGTCCACAATGCAACGCATAGGTGCCCCGCGACCTTCACCGACCTGACACACACCACTGCGATTGAGAATGTCCTCGATTTGCCCACTCGCGTTGCTCACCACGCCAATCGGCACCCCGCGTCGATGCAACGCGAGCAATGCTTCAGCAGAACCAGGTATTGGGTGTCTCCACAAATGTGCAGTGCGTGTGCGACTCAGAACAAACACTGCATCGTCATGGTTCACCGGCGGCACACCCACACAATCGACGTATGCACTGTTGTACGAACTCCAGTCACTCTCGTTTGACCGTGCGCGTGACTTGGCCGCCATGCCAGCGTAGTGAGCGCGTACGTGACCCACGTGGTCGGCCGTCGCCCCGTAATAGTCGAGCAGGGGCTTCAACACCACCGGATCTGGCACCACCAACACTCCGCCAGCGTCAAAGAGCACGGCATCAAAGGGCGCAACCATGCTGAAAGCGTAGGTGTCCCCTACTCTTGGCTCGTGCGTTCCGCTCGTGATTTCTTCAAACCTCTCGCCGCCGGTGCCCCTGAGCCGTTGCGCGAGATTCCATTCCGCCCCAGTCGAGTCATCCACTTCTTCCCACCACACCTCGACAAAGTGGTGGCCAAGTTGCCCGAAGTCGTCCCCACTGTCGACATCATCCTTGGAAATCTTGAAGATGCCATTCCGATGGCCGACAAAGAGGCCGCACGGCACGGACTCATTGACGTCGCCAAGCGCATCGATTTCGGTGCGACACAACTGTGGACACGCGTCAACTCACTCGACTCGCCTTGGTTCCTCGACGACCTGACCGAAATTGTGTCGACAGTCGGACACAAGATCGACGTCATCATGATTCCGAAGGTCGAAGGACCAGAAGACATTCATTACGTCGACAGGCTTCTCGCGCAACTCGAAGCGAAAGCGAAACTGTCACATCCGATTCTCCTGCATGCAATTCTGGAGACAGCACGCGGCATGGTCAACATCGAGGACATCTGTGGTGCATCTCCTCGTATGCAAGGTTTGTCTCTTGGGCCGGCCGATCTGGCCGCAAACCGCCGCATGAAGACAACACGAGTGGGTGGTGGACATCCGGATTATGTGGTGCGACAAGACCCTGATGCCAACAACCCCGATGCGGCACGTCCGGTGTTTCAACAAGACTTGTGGCACTACACACTGGCGCGCATGGTCGATGCATGCGTCACCCATGGCATTCTCCCGTTTTACGGGCCGTTCGGAGACATCAAAGATGTCGTTGCATGCGAAGACCAATTCCGCAACGCCTATCTTCTCGGCTGCGTCGGTGCTTGGAGTCTCCACCCAGTTCAGATCGACATTGCCAAACGAGTGTTCAGTCCGCGACCAGAAGATGTCGCACAAGCACAGCGCGTCATCGATGCGATGGGCGACGGAACCGGTGCCATCATGCTCGATGGAAAAATGGAAGACGATGCATCAGTGAAACAGTGCCGAGTCGTGGTCGAACTTGCTCGCGAGCTTGCCGCTCGCGACCCTGAACTTGCTGCGCGTTACGGCTTTTCATCCTGACCTCGGAGGACCACGTGCATCAGAACCGCCCCCGTCGCTCTGTTCTCTACATGCCTGCGGCGAATGAACGCGCACTTGAGAAAGCAAAGTCCATCACAACCGACGCGCTGATCTTCGATCTCGAAGACGCAGTGTCCCCTGATGCGAAAGATGCTGCCCGCACGAATGCAGTATCTGCTGCTTCATCAGGTGCGTACGGCAAGCGAGAGATCACCATCCGTTGCAATGGTCTCGACACCCCTTGGGGTGCAGATGATCTGGTGGCAGCAGCGCAAAGTTGTGCGCACGCAGTTGTGATCCCCAAGGTCGACTCTGTGGCAACTCTCGACGAAGTCTCGCGACGCCTCGATGCCGCCGGGGCTCCGGCAACCATGACAATTTGGTGCATGCTCGAGACGCCAACGGCAATTCTCGATGCACGCTCCATATGCGCATACCCGCGCGTATCCGTACTCGTCATGGGAACCAATGACCTCGCGAAAGAATTGCGCGCCACTCAGGTTCCTGGCCGTCATCCGCTGGTTCCACATTTGGCGCTCGCCCTACTTGCTGCTCGCGAGGCCGAAAAGCCGATTCTCGACGGAGTCTTCAACGACATCAAGAACGCAGACGGACTGCGCGCGGAATGCACTCAAGGCAAAGACATGGGATTCGACGGCAAGACACTGATCCACCCAGATCAAGTGACAATTGCAAATGACGTGTGGGCACCGAGTGATGCCGACGTCGACCACGCACGTCGAGTAATTGCCGCTTTTACTGAAGCAACCAGTCAGGGCAAGGGCGTGGTGCAACTCGACGGAAAGATGATCGAGAACCTGCACGTGGCAAATGCTGAGCGCATCATCACGATGGCAGAAGCCATCGCTGAATTACTGGCCTAGGTCCTCGCGGCCCCTGCCGCTTACCTCACAACACGCGAAGGTCAGTAGCCGCCGCCGAGTTTGTTGTGGTCCCAACTGACCACTTTCTCCACGTCGATCACCACTCCGAGGCGCTTTTCTGCCTGCTTGCGAATAAACGGCAACGCAACGTCGCTGACAGCGATTTCTCCGTTGTACTTCTCGGCAACGACCATGCCGATGTTCAGAATCTCGTCGTAGTCCTCGATGATGCGACCGGTACCAACTAACTCGACTCCACGAAGCTCGTTGTATTGCTCACCGTCTTCGACCAAAGCTGTGATCTTCGAGTCGCGACGAAGGTTGTTGATCTTTTGTGCTTTGCCAAACGTCCAGAAAGCTGGCTTGCCGTCGATCATCGCGTACCACATGGCAACGAGGTGCGGGTGACCGGTTGGCCCAATCGTGGCGATGTTCATGACATGTCGACCCGCGAGGAATTCGTCGATCTCCTCGGTTGTCATCTGGATAGAGCCGCGCTTATTTGCCATGCCGCCAACCTAGACCGGAAGTCACCCGAGGACGGAAGTTGAAGCGGAGTGCCTAGATGGCGCTTCGACGTAACAACTCTGGCGCATCAGGACATGAGACCGCGGCGAGGTGATGCTCTACGTCCATGATGCCCTTGGCATCAACAATGCGGGAGACATGTGACCACTCCATGACGTCGTAACCCGACGCCCACGTATCAGGCCTGCCGCAGAGATCTTCTTTCATTGCTTGCCACAACGACGGCGCGAGATGCACTCCCACCGGCGCAACCAGCCACGATGGTCGTTCGAGAAGTCGAGCAAGGGCAACGAGGGGCAGCGCCCCGCCCGCGCAGAGCACCCCGTGTCGACTCGTACTTTTCGCAGTCACGATCGTGACGTCACTTGCCGCAACTGCAGCAGCTATTCCTTCAGGTGCGACAAGTTCAGCTACGACACCTCGGCGCGCGAACACGCGAAGTACGTCTTGTCCTTCACCGAGCGAATCAACGACGAGCGCGCGTACATCACCGCGTCGTACGAGCGCGTCAACAACATGTCCCGACCACCCCGCCATACACACTGTGGCGTCACTAGGTAGCTCTGCTTGCAGCACTTCAGATGTCGAATCAGTGCTCAGCGCTCGAGCGCATTCGCGAATTGCCGTTTGTGGCTCCATCGCTGTGACTGCATGAGCACACACCCACCACAACGGCGCGTTCTCTGGATGGTGCTCCATCATGCGACGCGCCGACACCACGACTGCGGCCGGATCTCGCACCATGTGCACCAGCCCCTCGGAGGCCTCGAGCGCGACCTCGACGGGGTCTGCACCATGGACTCGTGCCACATATCGCAGATGTTCGATGGGATGCACCTTCCGCACGCTAGTGGCGCTGAACTAGCGTCGTTCCCGTGACACAACTCCCCAACCCGAATCTTGATGTGACTCTGACTCCCCTCTCGGGCGATGCACGGCCATTGCGAGAGTGGCTGATGATCTTCCATCTCGCATCAGTGGTTGTTGATCCCTACACCAACGAGAGTGCTTGGATTTTGAAGACCGCCTCTCGCATCATGAACCAATTCGCTGGTGCAGGTGTTCGCGTAAATTGGATTATCGCCTGTGGAGCAGATGAAGCTCGCACGTTCCTCGGTCCACTAGCCGACGAATTCTTGGTGTTCACCGACCCCGATCGCACTGTCATCCGTGCTCTCGGTCTCACCGAACTTCCTGCTTTTGTGCTCATCCGTGGCGACGGCACCATTCCTGCAGCTGCGCAGGGTTGGTCAGCAGACTCATGGCGCGAAGTGTCACATGACATCGCGTCGCTGGTGAGCTGGAGTAAACCGACGATTCCTGCACCTGGTGACCCGAGTGCATTCCGCGGCACGCCCGCACTTGTCTGAGTCTCTTCCCGTCGAAGAGGTCCTCGCCGATCTGCGCGAGGCACTGACTACTCATCGTGGTGCCGTGCTCGTCGCACCGCCAGGCGCTGGCAAGACGACCACAGTTCCCATTCGCCTGCTTGATGAGCCGTGGCTTGAAGGAAACAAGATTGTGATGCTCGAGCCTCGTCGGTTGGCTGCGCGTGCGGCTGCTCGTCGCATGGCTCAGCTCATCGGAGACGACGTCGGTGGCCTGATCGGTTATCAAACGCGCGACGAACGACGAATCAGTTCCAAGACCCGAGTTGAAGTCGTCACAGAAGGCGTGCTGACACGTCGACTGCAATCAGACCCGTCACTTGACGGCGTGGGTCTCGTGATTTTCGACGAAGTGCATGAACGCAACGTTCCGACTGATGTCGGACTCGCCCTCTTACTCGACGCCCGACAAACGCTTCGACCCAACTTGCGCGTTTTGGCGATGTCAGCAACTGCTGAAGCCCACACATTCGCGCGATTGCTCGGCGACACAAACCAACCGGCGCCGATCATCACATCAGACGGCCGTATGCACCCCGTAGATGTTCGCTATGTGGCCCGGCGACGAGATGACTCACTCGAGGCGGCAATTGCTGCCACCGTGCAGTCGTCACTACGAACAGATGACGGCGACATGTTGGTATTCCTGCCAGGAATTGGTGAGATCAATCGTGTGCGTGACCACCTCGTGGCCACTTTGCCCTCTGATGTTGTCGTGCAACGTCTGGCCGGGGCTTTACCGTTCGACGAACAAGATGCTGCTCTTCATCCAGACGACAACGGTCGAAGACGAATTGTGCTGAGTACTGACATTGCCGAGACTTCTCTCACGGTTGACGGCGTGAACGTGGTGATTGACGCTGGTCTCGCCAGAGTGCCACGACTTGATCAACGCACAGGACTCACTCGCCTCACCACGGTCACCACGTCTCGCGCCTCGGCTGAACAACGCAGCGGCCGCGCCGGACGTTTACGGCCAGGGGTGGCCTATCGATTGTGGAGTCGCATCGAGGACTCAACACGTCCAGCACACCTTCCACCTGAGATCTCACAAGTTGATCTTTGTTCGGTTGTCCTTGAAGTTGCAGCGTGGGGTTCAGACTTTGACGCACTGCCCTTTCCCGAAGCGCCGCCTCCACGATCGATTCAGCTTGCACGTGACACCCTTCGCATGCTTCACGCCATCGACAATCACGATCGCATCACTCCACACGGACGAGCCTTGCTCGCGTTGCCGCTGCATCCGCGACTTGCCTCCATGGTGGTACACGCTCAGGACAACCTTGGCGATGATGCAGCGTGGTTGGCGTGCATACTTGCCGCACTCATCGAAGAGCGCGACATCTTGCGTGGTCGACCCGATTCGCTCCCTACCGATATCGCACTTCGTGCGTCCATAGTTTGCGAATCCTTCTCTGACGAACGGGCGGACCGTGGTGCGGTGCGCCGTGTCGCAGATGCGGCCAAAGACATCGCGCGGCGACGAAAGATCGACCATTCTCGAACACTTCGAGAGTCAATCGTTGAGCATCTCTCCGGAGCATTGCTTTTGGTGGCCTATCCCGATCGTCTGGCGAAGAATCGAGGCACAAAGGGTCAATTCGTCATGCGCGCCGGCGGTGGTGCATGGGTTCAAGAGCGTGACGAGTTGGCCACTGAAGCATTCATAGTGGCTGCCGATGTCGATGGAGATCGCAAGGCAACGCGTATTCGCCGCGGAGCCGGTCTTGATGCCGACCAGGTTGCGCTCGTCCTTGGCGATGATGTCATTGAAGAAGTAGTCGTACAGTGGGACAAAGTTCGCAATGACCTGGTGCGTACGGTGACACGTAAGTGTGGGTCTTTGCGCCTCGATGAACGTGCTGGTCCTGCTGTCGCCGGCGAAGACACCGAGAAAGCGCTGGTCGAGAGGGTTCGTTCAACCTCCCTCGCAGTTCTGTCGTGGGATGAACGGGCACGATCGACGCAACGTCGCATGTTGTTTGCACGCACACACCTCGGCGATGCCTGGCCAGATGTGAGCGACAAGACACTCATCGCCACAGTGAACGATTGGTTTGCCCCGTACATCGCTGGGTGCACGTGTCGCGCCGACTTAGAGGCACTCGACGTCGACATGTTGCTGCGCTCACAGTTGTCATGGGACACATCGGCAGAACTTGATTCCCTCGTACCAGCGACTCTCACCTTGTCGAACAGCAAAGAAGTCTTCATTGATTACTCAGATGTCAACCGGCCTTTGGTGTCCGTGCGAGTCCAACGCGTGTTTGGCATGAGGTCTCATCCGGCCCTGCTTAGTGGCCGAATACCAATCGTGATGGAACTTCTGTCACCTGCTGACCGACCGATTCAGGTGACATCAGATCTGCCCGGGTTCTGGAGTGGTTCCTGGGCCGATGTGCGACGCGACATGGTGGGTCGATACCCAAAGCATGACTGGCCAGTCGACCCCACTACCTAAGTAGTGAAACTCACAGCGAGATGAGTGCACATCCATCGCGTGCAATTAGCGTGGGGCCATGGCAGATTTCGTGTTCACAGAACTTCTTCCGCTTGGACCAGACGACACTCCGTACAGATTGCTGTCGAAAGAGGGTCTGAGCACTGTCGACACTGCGCTCGGCACGTTCCTCAAAGTCGAACCTGAAGCATTGACCTTGCTCACACAGGTGGCCATGCGCGAGATTGCCCACTTCTTGCGCCCCGGGCACTTGCAGCAGTTGGCGAATATTTTGAAGGACCCAGAGGCCAGTGCGAATGATCGATTCGTTGCACTTGACCTTCTGAAGAATGCATCCATCGCTGCAGGCGGAGTGCTGCCCATGTGCCAAGACACCGGCACTGCGATTGTCAAGGCAAAGAAGGGTCAGTTCGTTTTCACCAGTGGAAATGACGAGAAAGCAATCGCCCGAGGAGTCTTTGACACATACCAAAGCAGCAACTTGCGTTACAGCCAACTTGCACCTCTGTCGATGTACGACGAGAAAAACACGGGCGACAACCTGCCAGCTGAAATCAAGATTGCCGCAACACCTGGCGATGCATACAAGTTTCTCTTCATGGCCAAAGGTGGCGGAAGTGCAAACAAGAGCTACCTCTTTCAAGAGACAAAGGCGTTGCTCAACGAAAAGACCCTCTTGCCATGGGTATTCGAAAAGATGATCACTCTCGGAACGGCAGCCTGTCCGCCGTATCACTTGGCGGTCGTCATCGGCGGCACGTCGGCCGAACACGCCGTCGAAACTGCAAAGTTGGCCAGCACCCGTTATCTCGATTCACTTCCAACGTCTGGTAGCGACGCAGGGCACGGCTTCCGAGATCTTGACTTGGAGAAAAAGATCCTCGAGCTGTCACAAAAGACCGGCATCGGTGCGCAATTCGGCGGCAAGTACTTCTGCCACGATGTGCGGGTCATCAGACTTCCCCGCCACGGTGCCAGCTGCCCGGTGTCCTTTGCCGTTTCGTGCAGCGCCGATCGTCAAGCGCTCGGAAAGATCACGCGCGATGGCATCTTCATTGAGCAGCTCGAGCATGACCCTGCACGTTTCATGCCGGAGGTGACCGAAGATGAACTGAGCAGCGACGTGGTGCGCATCGACTTGAACAAGCCGATGGCAGACATTCGCGCCACACTCAGCAAGTACCCAGTGAAGACGCGCGTCATGCTGAGCGGTCCGATGGTTGTTGCTCGAGACATTGCTCATGCGAAGTTGAAAGAGCGCCTCGACGCCGGACAGGGCCTTCCTCAATACATGAAGGACCACGCGGTGTATTACGCCGGCCCAGCAAAGACACCTCAAGGCATGGCCTCGGGTTCATTTGGCCCGACGACTGCTGGTCGAATGGACTCATACGTCGGTGACTTTCAAGCAGCAGGCGGAAGCTTCGTCATGCTCGCCAAAGGAAACCGTTCTCGCCAAGTGACCGACGCGTGTGCGACACACGGCGGTTTTTACCTCGGATCAATCGGTGGCCCAGCAGCACGCCTCGCCCAAGACTGCATCACCAAAGTGGAAGTGCTTGAGTACCCAGAGCTCGGCATGGAAGCAGTGTGGAAGATCGAAGTGAAGGACTTCCCCGCATTCATCGTCGTTGACGACAAGGGAAATGACTTCTTTGACATGGTCGGTGGTGGTACACCGGTCGCGCTGCACTGAGCGCACACGTCACAACAGCGACTTCACCGCTTCTCTCGTCGCGGCCGCTTCGTCGGGTGTGCCCGGGAATTCGACTACTGCAAAGTCGGTGACACCAATTGACTTGAGCGACGTGATGCGTTCACGCACTTCGTCAGCATCACCGATGATGGCGATGTCTGCCGGGCCTTCTGCATTCTCGTGGTCGAGCATTGCCCTATAGCTAGGAAGACTTCCGTACACGGCGAACACCTTGGCGGCCCGCTCTTTCGCCGCGTCGATGTCCTTGGTGACGCACACCGGTAAGGCGGCTATGACACGAGGAGCCGGACGACCGAATTCTTCAGCTGCAGCGGTGATGGTCGGAACAGTAAGCGTCTTCAGGGTGTTTGGTCCGGTGCACCAGGTCAACGTGCCATCGGCAAGCGCAGCGGTGATGCGCAACATCTGTGGACCGAGTGCCGCGACAACCACACCAAAGGGTGATGACCCCTTGATGGACACGCCGGCCATCACCTTGAATACCTCGCCATCGAAAGCCACGGACTCACCACGAGCAAGTGGCATGAGCACCGACAAGTACTCCTTCATATGACGTACCGGTTTGTCGAACGACATACCCATCATGTTCTCGATGACGATCTTGTGGCTGAGGCCGATACCGAGCGTAAGCCGACCATGCGACGCCGCGTTCACCGTGTGGCATTGCTGCGCAAGCATCATCGGGTGTCGCGGATACGTGGGCACGACGCTTGTGCCAAGTTCAATGCGAGACACGTCGCGGCCGACAATCGCAAGAGCAGTCAACGCATCGTGACCAAAGATCTGTGGCGCCCAGTAACTGGCGAAGCCATCGACTTCTGCTTGCTTTGCCTCGACGACGACGTCATCGAGGGTTCCATCATTGACCGTTCCACCGAACAAACCGATTCGCATGCGATGACCGTAGCCGCCGATCGGGTTTGTTCACGCCAAACTGACGATGTCGAGCCAATCTTCTGAGAAGTAGTCGACCTGACCGTCTGGCAACAGCAACACCTTCGTCGGATCAAGATGTTTCACGAACTCAGTGTCGTGGCTGACGAAAATGATGGAGCCCTTCCAGTCAGCCAACGACGAGGCAACCGCTTCACGACTGGGCGGATCGAGGTTGTTGGTCGGCTCGTCAAGCAACAACACGTTGTTGCCTCCGATCATCAGCATTGCAAGGGCGAGTTTGGTCTTTTCGCCACCCGACAACGTGCCGGACTCTTGAAATACTTTCGTTCCTTGCAGCCCGAACATGCCAAGCAATCCGCGCAACTGGGTATCGGTGAGCGACCCTCCAGATGGAAGATCGCGACGCATGTGATCGATGAGCGACATGTGCGGGTCAAGGTTGTCGTGCTCTTGCGCGTAGTAACCCGTGGTCACATTGTGACCCCAGCGAAAATCACCAGTCTTTGGCTGCGACTCACCAGCGAGAATTCGGAGAAGCGATGTCTTCCCCGCTCCGTTCAGGCCGAGCACGAGTAGCCGCTCACCGCGACCTAGGTCGAACGACACGTCCTCGAAGATCGCGGGGCCGCCGTAAGCCTGCGACAAATGCTGTGCTTCTACGACTGTGACTCCGGACGCCGGTGGGTCGGGGAAACGTACGGTGAAACGCCGATCGCGCGACGACACCGACACTTTGTCGTCTTCCAGCCTGCTGATGCGCTTTTCGATGCTGTGCGCCATCGTTGCTTTCGATGCCTTCGCACCGAATCGATCGACGACAGTCTGCAGGCGAGCAATTTCTTTCTCCTGCAAGACAGCCTTACGAGCAAGACGCGCTTCATCCGCCGCACGCGACGACTTGTACTGGCTGTAGGTACCGCGATATTCGACCAAGTTTCCGACACCATCTTCATCGGGGCGGTCAAGATGAAGCACACGAGTGATTGCTTCATCGAGCAATTCAAGGTCGTGACTGATGACCACGAGCGCACCCTTGTAATTGCGCAAGAAGTTCAACAGCCAGTTCTTCGCGTCGAGGTCAAGGTGGTTTGTGGGCTCATCGAGCAACAAGCCGTCACTGCCCGCGAACAAGATGCGGGCCAATTCGACTCGACGTCGCTCGCCGCCAGACAACACACCAAGCGGCAAGTCCAAACGACTCGTGGTGACACCGAGACCTGCAGCGATTGAACGAGCTTCGCTATCAGCCGAGTACCCGCCTTTCAGTCGAAGCTCTTCCTCGGCCTTTGTGTACCGACTGACGTTTCGATCATCTGGCATTTCTTCCATGGCGATGCGTAACTTCTCGAGACGTTCTCTGTCAGCATCGATGCCCCGACCAGACAACACGTGGGTGATGGCAGTACGTCCATCCAAGACTCCGGCAATTCGTGGGTCTTGAGGTAGATACCCGAAGCCACCAGTTCGACGCACCGACCCGCCAGATGTTTCGGACTCGCCACCGAGAACCTTGAACAAGCTGGTCTTGCCTGCCCCGTTACGTCCGACCAGACCGACTTTGTCGCGTGCCATGACCGTGAACGATGCCCCTGACACCACGGCACGGCCACCGACTTCAACCACGAGTTGGCGCACCTGGAGCATGAGATAAGTCTGCCGTCAGTAATTCAACTTGACGCTAGGGCGTCGTCGTTGTTGGTGAAGTTGTTGGCGAAGATGCAGTGGAAGTTGTCGACTCGGTCATTGAAACGGTGGTTGACGAGCCAGTTGCGATTGTGGTCGGACTGGTAATCGGCGTCGAGGTTGCACTCACATCACTAGTGGTGGCGACATCGGGCATCTCGTCACCGCCGGCAGAATCGTCGGTGAAAGTCGATGAAAGACACTTGCCTTGTTGCGTCGGTGCGGGACCAAGCCCTTTACCAATAGCAGTCACCAACACTGCTCGTCCGCCAACTGACGGATGAATCTTGTCGCGATTCAAGACACCTGATTGCGATGAGATAGATGCCCAGTCGAGCACGGACACGTTTTCATTCGCCGACGCGACAGCTGCGATTGCGCCATTCACTTCCTTCTGACGCTCCCGGAAGAGCGACGTCGTGAGCAATAACACAGGGCGTGGCTTGAGCGAGGTGACGATTGCGGTGAGATCACTCGTGTACTTGTCAATCTGGCCGGTGTAGTTCGTGCCGAGGAACACAACTGCTGCATCCCAACCGTCAGACAGACGGGCTCTCAACACCTCGCGACCAAACTGCACAAACCGAGAGGGCTCTGCTTCAACTGCCACATGCCAGCCGAGTGGAAGCAATGCCCGACACATTTCGCCGCCGTATCTGCTGGCCGTGGACGCAATGATCGAGTCACCGATGACGAGCAATCGATTCCCCTTTGCCACGGATCCGACGAGAGGTCCTTGAATTGGTGGGAACTTGATCGATGCAGCGAGAGTTGGTGGCAGCGTCACCTGTCCGACGAAGTCATTGCCCGGAATGACGCCGATGCCGTCAAGCAGACTGGATGACTGCGACGACGAGCCGGCTGAGCATGCCGTGACGGTGAGGGCCATCACCATACTGACAAACACGTGTTGTCGGCGCTTACGTTGACGGTGGGAGTTGAGCGAGCGCATCCGGCTTCCATTCAACTCCACAGGCACGCTCAGTTTGCGTCATCTCCCAGTTTTGCCGCCTGCGAGCGTCGTAGTTCGTCGCGTATCTCTGCCAGCAACTCGTTGGTTGTCGGTTCAGACTTCACATCGCGGAACCGGTTGTAGGTGCGCACGATGAGAAACAGTGCAAATGCCACGATGAGAAAGTTGAGAGACGCCGTCACCAGAGCCCCGATTGGTATCTCACTTCCGTTCAGCGACATCTTCTTGTCGTTGAAGTTCGGAGTGTTCCCACCGAAAATCGCACCGATGAGCCCACCAAGTAAGCCGGGATTGTCCTTGCCGTCGCCTGCAAAGGCGTCGATGACGGTCTTGAACGACGCACCAATGACGAAGGCCACGCCGATGTCGACCACGTTGCCACGGTTGATGAACTCGCGAAACTCTGCGACGAAACCGCGAGCCTTCTTCGCTACCTCACCGACTCCAAGGTCAGGAATATCTGCCACGGTTCAATTATTGCGTTTCGAGGTCTTCGAAACGGTCCACATCGCGCAGGGCCGGAAAACCCACCCAGAACGCTCCGACAATCACCACTGTTGCGATGCCACCACCAATGACGGTGGCCGGCGTGCCGATTGCACTGGACACCACTCCGGACTCAAACGCCCCAAGTTCATTTGATGCGCCGATGAAGACATTCTCAACAGCGTTCACTCGACCCCGTTTGTCGTCTGTAGTGACGAGCGGAACCAATGACCCGCGAATGAAGACGCTCACCATGTCGGCAGCACTCGCAACGATGACGGCAAAGAAGGCAACCCAGAACGACCGGGTCACTCCCAACACGATGGTTGCGAGACCAAAGATGGCCACCACCAAGTACAAAATGCGTCCGATACGACGACGAATCGGATACGAGGCAAGAGCCAAAGCCATGATTGCAGCGCCGATACCACCAGCAGCACGCAACCACCCGTAGGCAACGTCACCCACGCCAAGTCGCTCTTCTGCAATCACCGGCAACAGCGCAACTGCGCCCCCGAAGAGAACCGCAAACAAATCGAGTGAAATTGCAGCAAAAAGCACGGGCGTGCGTCGGATGAAGTGGAGACCTTCCAGCGCATGTCGCAGGGTGGGTCGCTCTTGTTCCTCGCGTGGAATTTGTACGTGCGACACTGGCACGCGGCTAAGTGTCACGATTCCGACAGTCATCAGCATCATCGCACCGCCATATGCGACGCTTGGATCAACCGAATAGAGAAAGCCGCTCACTGCAGGTCCGATGATCGCTGCGCTGGTCCATGTCGCGCTGTACAGCGCCACGACACGCGATAGCCCTCCCTCAGGGGCAATCATCGGCACAATAGAGCGGATTGATGGCGCAGCAAATGCGCGACTCGCGCCAAACACAACCGCAATGGCGAACATTGGTGCCGCAGATGTCGGGTTGGTGCGCGCATACAACAACAATGCAAGCGCGCTCACCGCCTCACCCGCAAGCGCAAACATGCCCACATACTTCCGGTTGAAACGATCGGCAACTGTGCCTGTCACTAAGACGAGTACTGCGGCCGGAAGAAACTCAGCAAGGCCGAGCCAGCCAATGTTGATTTCATCACCTGTGATGTCATAGACGTGCTTACCCAGAGCCGCAGCCTGCAACATGACTCCGGTGGTGACGACGAATTGCGACAGCAGAAATGTGAGTACTGCTGGTGATGCCAACACATCTCTTGCGGTAAGCGTCGACCCGACTGTCGATGGGGTGTCATCCGTCATCGAGCAGTCCAGCCACCGTCGACGACGAGAGTTTGACCCGTCATGTAACTACTGGCATCGCTCGCGAGAAAAAGTAAGGCACCGTCGAGCTCATGGATTTGTCCCATGCGCGGCATCGGACTGTTTCGCTCAAGGAATCGGCGCGACCCTGCATCACCTTGCATCGGCTCGGTCATCTCCGAGGGGAACCATCCCGGACACAATGCATTCACTCGCACGCCTTTGCGTGCCCACTGCAAAGCGAGTTCCTTCGACAAGTTCACGACCGCAGCTTTGCTGGCCACATAGTTGGCTTGCTTGATAGGAGCAGAGCCGACGAGCCCGAGCACACTTGCAATGTTCACGATGGAACCGTGACCTTGCGCGACCATGTGCTCTCCGCAGAGTTTGCTCAGATGCCACACGGCTGTGACGTTTACTTCGAGCACTTCCCTGAACTGGTCGACCGTCTCGTCTTCGATTGCAACCGTGTGTCCGATACCAGCGTTATTCACCAGAACATCAACACGACCACATGTTGCGATGACGTCTGTCACCAGCTTCTCTCGCTGATGTTGGTCGGCGACATCGCACACCTTGGTAATCACACCTGGAAGATCGGCGGCCAGAGCATCGAGGCGTGCCTCACGCCGCGCAACGGCGACAACTGTGGCACCAACCGCGTGGAACACCCGTGCAAACCGGTCACCAAGACCCGATGATGCACCAGTGATGATGACCACCCGACCCGTCATGTCAAACACCGACATCGGGTCAAGGGTCTCTGGCATGCCCTGAGGCTAGAGCCCCCACTGCCAGCGACAGCAATGTGCGCAACGACGAACGGCCAGCGACAGTGCTGAGCTTCATTAGTTGTTGTGCGACGATGACGGTGGTGAAAGTACGCATCGGGTTTGGTTTGGGTGCACGAACAAGCGTCAACGGCGCCGACTTTCTCGCATTGGTAGACGACCTCGAGCGACTGCAATTCGACAGTTTGTGGATGAGTGAGCGCATCGCATCTCACGCACCTGACCCAGTGGTTGCGATGTCCATGGCTGCTGCTCGCACCAGTCGATTGAAAGTTGGCATGAGCGTGATGGTGTTGCCAGGGCGCAACCCGGTCGTTCTGGCGAAGGAACTTGCCACTCTCGATGTGATGTCTGGTGGGCGGTTGTTGCCGGCGTTTGGTCTTGGTGCCGCCGATGCACGCGAACACAATTCCTTCGCAGTCACTCGTGAGACTCGGGCCGCGATATTCAATGAAGCGTTGCACATCATGCGAGCTTGTTGGACCGAAGAGTCAGTCACGTTTCACGGTCGACATTTTTCATTCGATGACGTGTCCGTGTTGCCAAAGCCAATTCAGAACCCGCCCGATGTCTGGCTTGCCGGCATCGCGGACAGTGAACTTCGTCGCGTTGGTCGACTAGCGGACGGATGGTTGCCGTCGTTCATCACGCCGACTGAGGCCGAGGTTGGATGGCACAAGATCAATGATGAAGCCGCGCGCAATGATCGGACCATCGACCCAGAACACTTTGGTGTACTCATTCCCTATTCTCTCGACGCGATTCCCGAACAAGTCATCGCAACAGTCGTTTCGCGTCGCTCAAGCGAGGTTGATCCGAATGACATCATCCCCGTCGGTTGGCAACGCCTCGTCGAATTGATCCACAAGTTCATCGCCGTTGGCGCGAGCAAGTTTGTCGTCATACCGATGGGTGCTCATGCCGATGTCAATTGGACTGCACATCTTGAAGAGGCAGCTTCAATTCTGAAGCCACTCGAGAACTGAGGCACGCGACTCAGTTCTCGAACCAATTGTTCGCGAAGGGTTTACTTGCTCGCGAATTACTTGCGCGGTTTGCGGAAATTCTCGACGACGTCGATGAGAAGCCGCGTACCGAACGCTGTCGCACCACGGTTCAACCAACCGTCATCACCGTCTGTGTCCATCGGACCTGCGATATCGAGATGCGCCCACGGCACATCGGCGACGAACTCGTTCAGGAACAATGCCGCAGTGATGGTGCCTGCAAGCGGACCACCGATGTTGCGCATGTCGGCCACATTTGAGTCGAGAAGTTTGCGGTAGTCCTTGTGAAGCGGCAACTGCCACACCAATTCATCGGTTCGGTCACTTGACGACTTCACTTGGTCGACCCAGGACTGATTGTTTCCCAAGACCCCAGCCATCTTTTTCCCAAGAGCAGCCATGCACGCACCCGTGAGTGTCGCAATGTCGACAATTGCGTCAGGCTTGGACTCGACGGCAAGCGACAAACCATCGGCGAGAATCAACCGGCCTTCAGCATCGGTGTTGTGAATTTCGACGGTCTTGCCATTGCGCATCGTGATGACATCACCCATTCGCAATGCGCTGCCGGACGGCATGTTGTCAGTGCACATGAGGTAGCCAACGACCGACGTGCGCACTTTCAGTGCACGCAGCGACGCCATCGCACACAGAACTGCAGCAGCACCACTCATGTCCATCTTCATGGATGCATGGCTCGGGTCACTTGGCTTCAAGCTGATTCCACCTGAGTCATACATGACGCCTTTGCCAACCAAGACAACCTTGCCCTTGGCATTGCGTGGCGTGTACGTGAGCTTCACCAGGCGCGGTGGCTCGACACTTCCCTTGTTCACGCCAATCATGCCGCCACAACCCAGTGCTTCGAGCTGGTCTCGGTTGTACACCTGCACACGCAAACCTGATGCCTTCGCAATCTCAACCGCCTGGTCGGCGAACATTCGTGCGGTGAGATGACCCGGCGGAGTGTTTGCAAAATCACGTGCGCGGCACACGGCCTCTGCAGTCGCACGACCACGAGCAACGCCCGCCTCGATGGTTGCTCGTGCAGAATCAGTAGCGACCAATATGGCATTGCTCAACTTGGACTTCGATGACTTGTCGTTCTTCAAGTCGACGTAGCGATGTGTCGCGAGCAACAAGCCCTCGACCACAGCTTGTGCATTTGCCTTCTTGTCACCTCGTCCAGCCGACACCAATGCTGTCGACAGCGAGGCATGACCGGAGGCAGCACGTGCAAGCGACGCCGCAGCGGATCGCAATGTCGACGGCGTCACGGACTTCACGTCACCAATGCCGACGAGAATGCGAACCTGCTTCGAACCAGCGGTCGGCGGAAGAATGAGCGTCTGTCCCGACTTTGCCTCAAACCCAAGAGCAGACAAGTCCTTACGACTGAGCCCAAGGTCGCTTGACAAGGGCCCATCGGATGCAATTGGAATGCCGACGGCCGAGGTCGATGAATCGGCGGTGCGTGAGAGGGTGACGGAGATGCCCATGACTGTGTTGCTCATGGGAGGTGAACTTAGACGGTACGAACCGGCCGGCTCTTGCCCTCTTGCCAACGGGCCATGGTCCACAAGAGATCAGAGAGCCGATTGAGGTACGGGACCACGTAGGAAGGAGCCGGAGCCGCAGACAAGGCATGACGCTCGGCCCGCCGCACCACCGTGCGAGCTACATCGAGCCACGCCGCCACGGGATGCTCGCCCGGCACGACGAACTCGGTGGGTCGCTCGAAGCGTGTGTCGAGGTCATCGATGATGTGCTCGAGTCGATCGACCATGTCAGGCGTCACACTCGACTGACCAGGGGCTAGTTTGTGGCGATTCTCAGGAACTGTGGCGAGCTCTGCCATGAGCACCCACAATTCGCGCATGATCTTCACGCAGATGTCGTCGCACTCGGTGCCATGACCAGCGGTCACACGGACAAGTCCCAAGATGGCTTGTGCTTCGTCAACTGAACCGTAGGCACGCGGCAACTCAGTGTCTTTCGGCACACGGCCGCCAAACAACAGACCAGTGGTTCCGTCGTCGCCCTCGCGGGTGTAGATGCGCTCGCGTCCCATGCGATATGCACCCTAACTCTCTTGCCTAACACGCACCTCAGTGGGAAAGACATTGTTCGAGACTCCACACGGCAGCCTTTGGCGAAGTAGCGTTTCAAAGGTCATGACACGTCAGCCCTATGTCGAAGCCATTCGCGAAAGAGTCATCGTCTTTGACGGCGCTTTCGGCACATTTGTACAGGGCATCGATCTTGGTCCTGATGATTTCGGCGGGGCGGCACTCGAAGGTTGCAATGAGATGTTGTGCGCAACACGCCCCGATGTCATCGCCGATATGCACCGCGCGTTTCTCGACGCTGGCGTCGATGCCATCGAGACGGCAAGTTTCGGATCCTTCAGCACCGTCCTCGCCGAGTACGACATCGCCGATCAGGCATTCGAGCTCAGCAAGACCGCAGCAGCCATTGCTCGGCGGGTCGCTGATGAATACGAAGTCGACGGACGACCCCGATATGTGGCCGGATCGATGGGTCCGGGAACAAAACTGCCGAGCCTTGGACACATCTCCTTTGCTGAACTGCGCGATTCATACGCCGAACAAGCGCGTGGATTGCTTGCCGGTGGCGTCGACCTCTTTCTCATAGAGACATGCATGGACCTGCTGCAGATCAAGGCGGCGATGCAAGCGTGTCGCCGCGCCATGGAGGCAGAAGGTCGCACCGTTCCGATTCAGGTGCAAGTCACCATCGAAACCACAGGGCGAATGCTGGTGGGAACCGAGATCGGTGCGGCGCTCAGTGCGCTTGCTGCAATCAAGCCAGACGTCATCGGAATCAACTGCGCGACTGGTCCGGCAGAAATGCAAGAGCACTTACGCCACCTCAGTGCGCACTCACCCATTCCGATCAGTGTCATGCCAAATGCCGGCTTGCCGAGTGTCGTTGATGGCCACACTCACTATGACCTCACACCCGAGCAACTTGCCGAGTACCACCGTCACCATGTGACAGATCTCGGCATCAACATTGTCGGTGGTTGCTGTGGCACAACTCCAGAACACTTACGCCAAGTCGTAGAAGCCGTGCGCGGAGTTCCGATTGCTCAGCGCCAACCGACCATCGAGCCTGCAGTCACCTCGTTGTATTCGCCGGTGACGATCGACCAGGACAACAGCTTCCTCATTATTGGTGAACGCACAAACGCCAACGGATCGAAGGCATTCCGAGACGCCATGCTGCGCGAGGACTGGGACTCCTGCGTGAAGATGGCAACCGACCAGATTCGCGAAGGTGCTCATGTGCTCGACGTGTGCGTGGATTACGTGGGACGCGACGGAACAACTGACATGCATCAGATTGCATCGCGATTTGCGACGCAAGCGAGCGTTCCGCTCGTGCTCGACTCCACCGAACCAGAAGTGATGGAAGCAGGCCTTATTCACGTTGGCGGTCGCGCAATTCTCAACTCCGCGAACCTCGAAGACGGCGAAGCGCCTGGTTCACGTCTTGATCGCGTGTTTTCGCTCGCTCGTGACTTTGGTGCCGCGGTCATCTGTCTGCTCATTGACGAACGAGGCCAAGCTCGAGATGTCGAATGGAAGATGGAAGTGGCACACCGCATCCATGACATTGCCACCAAGCGCTATGGGCTGTCAGCTTCCGACCTGATCTTTGACGCGTTGACATTCCCACTCGGTACTGGCGACGAGGACCTTCGCCACGATGCAATGCACACCATCGATGCGATTCGTCGCATCAAGACCGAAATTCCTGGTGCATACACAACCCTCGGCGTGAGCAACGTCAGCTTTGGTCTCAACCCTGCAAGTCGCCAAGTGTTGAACAGTGTGTTCTTGCACGAAGCCCGACTTGCCGGACTTGACAGCGCAATCGTGCACGCTTCGAAAATTCTCCCCTTGGCCCGAGTGTCTGCCGACCAAAAGAAGGTGTGTCAAGACCTCATCTATGACCGTCGTGAAGCCAACTATGACCCGCTCTCTGCGTTGCTCGAACTCTTCGCCGATGCGACCATCGTGACGGCAGAGAAGGTCGATCGATCAGGTTGGACCGTCGAGCAGATTCTTCGTCAGCGAATCATTGATGGTGACCGTGAAGGTTTGCACGACGATCTTGATCGAGCAATGGCGCAAGGCATCGCACCACTCGACATCATCAACGAAGTGTTGCTGGATGGCATGCGCGAAGTTGGCGAGTTGTTCGGCTCAGGTCAGATGCAACTGCCCTTCGTTCTCCAGAGTGCCGAGACCATGAAGTCTGCGGTAAGCCACTTGGAGCCACACATGGAGAAGGCCGATGCGGTAGCAAAGGGCAAGCTGGTGCTCGCCACCGTGAAAGGTGACGTGCACGACATCGGCAAGAACTTGGTCGACATCATTTGCACCAACAACGGCTACGAAGTGCACAACATCGGTATCAAAGTACCCATCAGCGACATGGTGGCGAAAGTGAAAGAAGTCGGTGCAGACGCACTTGGTATGAGCGGTTTGCTCGTGAAGAGCACGTTGATCATGCGCGAGAACCTTCAAGAACTGAACACTCTCGGCTTGAGTTCCCTGCCCGTGTTGCTTGGCGGGGCTGCTCTCACACGAAGCTATGTCGAAGATGATCTGCGACAGATCTACGACGGTCGAGTGTTCTACGGCAAAGACGCTTTCGAAGGCTTGGGCACACTCGACAAGTTGATGGACATCAAGCGCACTGGCGTCGACGATCCAGATTTCGGCACAGTGCCAACCGGACGCAAATTGCCAAAACGCGAGAAGGTCGAGATTGACCCTGTCGATCTTCCCCGTCGCTCTCCCGACGTTGTCAGCGACAACCAGGTGTTCGAACCGCCGTTCCTCGGTACGAAAGTCGTGAAGGGAATCGGCCTCGACGACATCGCCGCATTCATCAACGAAACGGCCCTCTTCCGTAATCAGTGGCAGTACCGCCCCGAGAACGGTGAGACAGACGAGCAATTCAAAGACCGAATTCGTCCGATTCTTCGCGAGCAATTGGCGATGGCAAAAGCAAACGGAGTTCTCGTCCCGCAAGTGGTGTACGGATACTTCGCTGCCAACGGAGATGGAGATGAACTCATCATCTGGACCGACGCCTCGCGTAGCAAGGAACTCACTCGCTTCAAGTACCCCCGCCAGAAAACAGAGCCGTACCTGTGCATCGCCGACTTCTTTCGCCCGATCGAATCTGGTGAAGTCGACTACGCCGCTTTCCACATCGTCACGATGGGACGCACCGTCAGCGACAAGGCAGCCGAGCTGTTCAATGCCAACAAGTATCAGGACTACCTCGTATTGCACGGACTCGGTGTCGAGATGGCCGAAGCCTTGGCTGAGTACTGGCACCACCGCATTCGTACCGAGTGGGGCTTCGTCGACGAAGACGGCCCGAACGTGCAGGGTCTGTTCCGTCAGCAATATCGCGGTGGGCGTTACTCATGGGGATACCCCGCATGCCCCGACCTCGAAGACAATGCACGCGTCGCTGACATTCTCGAAACGGGTCGAATCGGCATCGAAGTGAATGAAGAAACTGGGTGGCAGTATCAACCCGAGCAGACGACGTCTGCAGTTATCTGCCACCATCCGCGCGCGAAGTATTTCGTCGCACGCTGACTCAACGCCTGCCGTAACTCAGGTCGGCTGAGACGCCTGCCGTAACTCAGGTCGGCTGAGACGCCTGCCGTATCTCAGGTCGGCTGAGACGCCTCCCATGCCTCCACTAGTGCTGCGTAGCGGCCGGCGAGGGCCAGCAATTCGTCATGCGTTCCACTCTCTTCGATGGTCGCATTGTTCACCACTGCAATCTGATCAGCACGACGCACCGTCGTGAGGCGGTGGGCGACGACAACGACCGTGCGACCCGCCATCAAGTTCTCGAGTGCATGTTCGATATCACGTTCTGTACCAGGGTCAAGGTTTGACGTCGCTTCATCCAAAACCAACACTGCTGGGTCAACAAGTGCCGCGCGAGCCAATGCAACAAGTTGACGCTCACCGGCTGAAAAACGAGATCCTCGCTCGCGAACTTCGGTGTCGAGACCCTCTGGCAAAGACTCAAAACGTTCGTGCACGCCGAGAGATTCAAGTGCACTTCGCACTTCCGCTTCGGTCGCACTCGGTCGCGCCACCAGCAGGTTGTCGCGAACCGTACCGTTGAACAAGAAACCTTCCTGGGGCACCACCACGATGCGCTCGCGTAACGAATCAAACGACGCTTGTCGAAGGTCAACGCCACCAAAAGTCACCGAACCGCTGGCTGGGTCATACAGCCGTGCCATCAACTTGGCAACTGTCGACTTACCCGCACCGGTCGGACCAACAAGAGCAAGCTTGCTCCCCGATGGCACCACAAGCGACACATCGCTGAGCGCAGGACGTGCACCGCCCTGATAAGTGAAGGTCACATTTTTCATCTGAAGATCACCCGCAGGCGGAAGTACCGCAGCGTTGGGAGCTTCGACGATGTCAGGAACTTCGTCAATGATTCCGAACAACTTGTGCAGTGCCGCCGCTGCCGACTGCAGCGTGTTGTACAACTGTGACAATTGTTGAACTGGGTCGAAAAGGTTTGCCAACAACAGCACGAATGCCACGACCGTTCCGACTGTCACTGAATCTCGGTGCACCAACCATCCACCGAGGCCAACCATGAATGCCGTGGCAGCAATGCCGGAAAACTCGACGACACCGAAGTACCACGTGCTCACGCGCACACTGTGCATGTGACTTCGATACAAATCGCGATTGGTTTCCTCGAATCGGCGAATTTGTTCTTCTTCGCGTGCGTAGGCCTGGATGACACGAACCGCAGCAATGCTCTCTTGAAGATTCGACAAGTTTGCGCCGACGCGCTCGCGCACCTCTAGATATGCCCTGTTCGAGTCACGCTGGAACTTGATCGATGACAGCACCAGAATCGGCAACACGAGGAGCGCCACCAGTGTCAATTGCCAAGACAACGACACCAACAGGAACATGGCGAGCACCAGCAACATGCCGGCAGCCATGAATTGCAAGAGACCCCATTGCACAAGTTCAGCAAGCGAATCGATGTCTGCCGTCATACGTGCCACCAACACGCCGGCCTTTTCACGATCGTAGAAAGCCATTGACTGCCGTTGCAGCCTGTCGAACACCGCGAGTCGCAATGTGCGCAGGAATCCCTCGCCTGCCCAGTTGATGGTGAGGTATTGCACACGACCCACGACGTATGCAAGCACCGTGACAATGAGATAGCCGACGACGGCAGCGTTCAAGGCGCCGGAATCACCTTGACGGATTCCAGCATCTATGCCGTGGCGCACCAACAGTGGGCCAGACAGCGTGAAGAGCACGGACACAGTGACGAGCACCGCCGTGGCGATACCCCACCACTTGAACTGTGACGCCATACGGATACTTCGTAGAAGCACCGTGCGCGTCTCGGTGCGTGACAACTTGTCATCTTCTGTGACTCCGGCAGGTGTGCGCCACATGGTCAGACCACCGCTCCATCGTCCACCTCGGGTGCGCTCCACGCGGCAAGCACGTCGCGGTATCGCTGGTTGGTGTCGAGCAACTCACGATGCGTTCCGGTCGCCACAATCGTTCCCTGGTCTAGAAGTGCCACTCGATCTGCAAGCTCGATGGTTGCAGGTCGATGTGCAATCACGATGGTGGTGCGACCCTTCATAACCGTCACAAGTGCGTCGCGAATTTCGTGTTCTTTGGTTGGGTCCACGGCGGAAGTCGCATCGTCGAGCACCAACACACGTGGGTCAGCCACGATGGCGCGGGCTATGGCGATGCGCTGGCGTTGACCACCGCTGAGTGAATAGCCGCGCTCACCGAGAATGGTGTCGTAGCCCTCTGGCAGCTCCGTGATGAAGTCGTGAGCACCAGCAAGTTGCGCAGCACGCCGCACGACCGAGCTGTCGACGTGGGGGCGCGCGAATGCGATGTTCGCACTCACCGTGTCGTTGAACAGAAGTGTGTCTTCGAACACCACGCCAACACTGCTGCGAAGTTCGCGAAGCGGAAGTTGCCTCACATCGACGTCGTCGAGGCGAATCGAACCTGCTTCTGGGTCATAGAAGCGCAAGAGCAACCGTGCGAGCGTGGACTTTCCCGACCCCGTGGCACCGACGATTGCCACTGACTCCCCTGGCTGAATGTGCAGTGAGAGCTGCTCGAGCACCCGAACCATGCCTTCGTCCGTGAGATACGAGAAGGTGACGTCATCAAAATGAACTGCGCCGACAGATCGTCCGGGTTGCGACACTGGCAAATGTTGAGGCTGCGGTGGGTCAGAAATCTGAGGTTGCTCGGCAAGCACTTCATCAATGCGCACAAGTGCCGTCGCTGCACGTTGACCCAACGCAATGGTCATGGCGATGTTGCGAAGCGGCCAGATGAGGAGCGTGACATAGGTATTAAAGGCGACAAGCTCTCCAATGGTCATGTCGCCGTTCAGCACGCGATGACCACCAATACCGAGCACTGCCACCAAACCAAGGGCCGGCAACAAGTCAATACCGGGAAGGAAAGTGCTACGAATTTTTGCCGCGGCCAGCGCTGCACGCTGAATGTCGTCTGCCTCGACTCGCAAGCGTTCCGACATCACAGCTTCTGCGCCGAAACCTTTGACCACGCGAACACCGGCGATGCTTTCCTCAACCACCGTGGCCAATTGGGCCTGCTCTTGTTGCACGACGAGGTTCGCAGGATGGATCTTTTTTGAAAACCGTTGTGCGATGAAATTGAGAAACGGCAACGGCAACAGTGCGACGAGCGCCAGCAGCGGATCGCCGAGCAAAAGGATGATCACGACACCGATGATTTGAGCGACATTTGCCATCACGAGCGGCAGCATGACCACGAACCCCTGCACCAATTGAAGATCCGTGGAAGCGCGACTCATCAACTGACCGGTCTGAGCTCTGTCATGGTACGCAACATCGAGGCCTTGAATATGTGCGAACAACTTCTCACGCATCAACGACTCGGTCATTCGGCTCTCACGAAACGCGAAATAGCGCCGCATACCGGAGAACAACCCCGCGATGATGGCCGCAGAAAGAATGAGAAGTGTCCACGTGAGCAATGATCCCGACTTCACAATGGCTTCATCAATGGCGAACCGGGTGAGTTGCGGCACTGCGATCTTGCCGATTGTCCACAACAGTCCGATTGACACTCCGACCGTCAAGCCTCTGCGTTGCTGCAGCAGAGTGCGACGTAACAACAGCCAACCACTCTTCGTCGCGATTGGGTCAGTCGACATTCATCGAATCCTTTGTGCGAAGTGCCACGAACAACGAATCAATCAACGTCAGCGATGAGCCGATGGAGACAAATCACGAACCGCTTGCCAGAAGTCGAGAGCCGGATCCAGCCCGAGAATCATGAGCGACGAGGTGGTCACGCCGTTGTCGAAGTACTGCTTGATGCGGTCACGACATGCCTCTGGTGAGCCGTGCACCACAAGGTCATCCACCACATGGTCGGGAATTGCGGCAAGTGCAGCCTTGCGGTCCCCCGCCTTCCATGCATCCCACATGCCACGCAGGTCATCGCCACGGCCGAGCCACGCGTGAAAATCGGCGTACACCGGCACGTTCAAGTACGCGGCAATCGCGAAACGTGCGGCCTGGCGTACCTGCTCGGTGTTGGTGCTCGGGCACACGAAAATGCGCGCGACAATTTCCTTGGGTATTCCTTCTGCTGCGTCGGTCACCACCTTGGTGACTTGGCGAACATCGTTGGCGCTCAACCAGTTGATGATCGCACCGTCTGCCTCGCGGGCTGCCAATCGCAACATGCCCTCACGTAACGCAGCTACAAGTATCGCTGGCTTCACTTCTGGCCTGATACCGAGACGAAAACCCTGAATGTCGAATGTGTCGTAGGTCTTCGTGACTTTTTCGCCAGACAGTGCGTCATTCAGGAATCGGACGATGTCGCGAACCTTGCGATAGGGCTCTTCAAAACGAAGACCGTTCCATTTCTCGACGATGACATTTGATGACGAACCAATACCGATTGCGAATCGACCAGGTGCGGCATCTGCGAGAGATGCGACCGACTGGGCAAAACACGCAGGGCTCCGTGTGTATGCCGGCACGATGGCCGTGCCGAGGCGCAGACGGGACTCCCACGCCGCAGTAAGCGCCAGCGGTGTAAACGCATCAGCGCCATCGGCCTCTGCCGACCAGACATCGGTGTAGCCAAGGTCGGCCAACTCGTGAAGTCGATCTTTTTGAGTGTGCAGATGTCCGGGCAACGGCACTGTCATGCCGGGTCGAACCGGCATTCCGTGGTGCGTTGCTGCTCCGTATGCGTTCATATCGTCTCCTTCTTCGTTCCACTTCGCAGTGGCTCGTCGCGCCACATTCGAGCGATGCAACTTTGGCTAGCGACAGCGAGCAGGGTGCCGTCCTCGGCCCACATGTGCACTTCGCCATGACCAAACCCGTTTTGCACTCCGTGAATGTGGATGTCGAGCAAGATCCAATTGGTGGGCACTAATTTCACCACGCGAAGTGTGTTGTCGAGGCTGTTGCCACCACCGCGAATACCGAATGCTTGACCCACTCCCATCGGCACAAAATCTCCGAGGATTGCGAGCGTCGCGGCGTCGACAGCATCAATCACCGAAGGAATACGTGCCCACATCTGTGTACGGCCGTCATTTGCTATTCCATCTAGTTGATCGAGCGTTCGACCTTTCGCGAAACGCTCCTCGAGATAATCGTGAAATGACCCCGTCAAGACGTTCATGTGTTCACGTTGCGGCAAGGTGTCGGGGTACGGCACAGACGGCATGTCAACGAATTGTCCGCTGTAATCGAAGGTGCGCTCACCAAGCGCAGCGTTCACCGTGAGAATTTCACGCTCGCCCACATGGCCGACGACGCGAGCCTGCGTGATCGAATTTCCTTCGTTGGCGATGATGACGTCGATGTCGAGCACTTCACCTGGTCGGGCGTAGCTGAGATACTGCGCCGTGGCCCACACGCATGGTCGGTTGGTGGTCCCTTCCATCGCAGAGATCGCCGCACCGAGGGCGCAGCCACCAAAGAGAAAACCGCCACTCGTGGTGTTTCGCTGATGGACGGGCAGATGCCAGCGGCGATCGTTATGGGTGCTTTCAAGACCGAGAAACGTTCGAGCATCCATGCGACAAACGACCCTACCCACCAGCGACTCCCCGCCTCTGACCCGAGCGCAGGCCCTGGGGTAGGTTCGCTTCATGGCTGACACACCCTGGGCTGGTGACGCATGTTCTTTGGTCGAGGAATTCCGTGCCGGCCGTCGCACTCCCATCGATGAAATGAAGGCAACACTCGCAGCGGTCGAGAAAAGCTCGCTCAACGCGGTGTCGTTCATTGACTATGACCATGCCCTTCGACATGCGGCAATGGCCGATGTGAC
>Ga0169931_10001874_pt1 | contig 34738 bp, 21 predicted proteins | sample Kivu_15m_20L_FD_129675 | JGI IMG/M metagenome (GOLD analysis project Ga0169931, IMG submission 129675) | Freshwater microbial communities from Lake Kivu, Western Province, Rwanda to study Microbial Dark Matter (Phase II) - Kivu_15m_20L... | ecosystem: Environmental > Aquatic > Freshwater > Lake...
CCATAACATCGGTACGTTGTGCGATGCCATGAAAGGAGCGGATGTCTTTTTAGGATTGTCTCAAGGGAAATTGGTTTCTAAAGAAATGATCAGTTCAATGGCACCCAATCCTATCGTTTTTGCCTTGGCCAACCCTGAGCCCGAGATTGCGTATCAAGATGCTTTGGATGCGCGTCCCGATGTCATCATGGCAACAGGAAGAAGTGATCATCCCAATCAGGTGAACAATGTTTTGGGATTCCCTTTCATTTTCAGAGGTGCTTTGGATGTTAGAGCGCGTTGTATTAACAATGAAATGAAGTTGGCTGCGGTGTATGCTTTGGCCGCTTTGGCCAAGGAATCCGTGCCAGAAGAGGTGGTGGAGGCCTACAATCTGCATTCGCTCAATTTTGGTCGTGATTATATCATTCCAAAGCCGCTCGATCCTCGATTGATTCATGTGGTTTCTACCGCTGTGGCCAAGGCCGCCGTAGAGAGTGGGGTGGCGCAATTGCCAATGCCCAATGAAGAGGTGTATAAAAATGATTTGCTCAAGCGAATTGGTCGTGACAATGCCCTTACTCGTGGTATTGCCGAAAGAGCGCGTAAATCACCCAAGCGGGTGGTGTTTGCGGAAGGGGAGAATATAAAAATTTTGAAAGCGGCTGAGTCTGCGAAGGATGAAGGTTGTGCCATTCCAATTTTATTGGGGGATGCTCACCGAATTCAATCTTTGATCAAGGAATGGGATATCGATTTAGAGGGAGTGGCCATTCTGGATCCACGAGATGAAAGTCAAGACGAGAATCGCGATCGTTTTGGAAAAATATATTTCGAAAGAAGACAACGCAGAGGGGTGACACACGCCGATGCCGTGCGTGCCATGCGAGAGCGCAATTATTTTGGTGCTATGATGGTGGAGACGGGAATGGCAGATGCCATGATCAGTGGTATGACAAGGAATTATGCCAAAGTGATTCGTCCTGGCTTGCAGGTAATTGGTCCTGAGTCGGGTGTCAAAAAAGTATGTGGAATGTACATTGTGCAAACGCTCAAAGGCCCTCTCTTTTTTGCAGATACTACGGTTAACGAGAATCCCACTGCAGAAGATATTGTAGAAATTACGTTAAGGGTAACGGAGGCCATTAGCAAAATGAAAATCACGCCGCGAGTGGCCTTGTTGAGTTATGCGAATTTTGGCTCTGCCAAAGGCGCAGATCCGGAAAAAATGGCCAAAGCTGCCGCGATACTACAAAAGTCTCATCCCAACCTTGTCGTGGATGGGGAGCTGCAAGCCAATTTTGCGTTGAACAATGATATGCTCAAGGAGAATTTTCCTTTTTCTAAGCTAGTAGGACAACAAGTAAATACCTTGATATTCCCAAATTTGTCTGCTGGAAATATCGCCTACAAACTGTTGCAAGAGTCTGCGGGATGTGAGGTGATTGGTCCGGTATTGCTTGGAATGAACCACAGTTATCACATTCTGCAAATGGGTTGTTCTGTAAGAGAAATTGTAAACATGATTCGCATTGCTGTCGTGGATGCACAATTGAAGGGAACAGGCCGCGCTTAGTATTGATTTTTTGATTATTTTCACGCCTTTCTTAAAATAAACATGATTCATAGCGTTAGAGGAAGGTTATTGGAAAAAAGTCCATTTCATGCGGTTATCGAGGTTGGCGGTTTGGGCTATCACATTCAAATACCTTTGAGCACTTTCAGTTCCTTGCCTGATACCGGCGAGGTAACGTTGTTTACCCACCTACATATCAATGGAAATGATTTTTCTTTGGTGATGTATGGTTTTATTTCTGCTGACGATCGAGAAGTTTTTAAGAAGCTGATTTCGGTGAGCGGGGTGGGTCCCAATACGGCGAGAATGGTCCTCTCCAGTCTGTCAGCGGATGAGTTGAGAATGATCATTGTCAACAAGGAAGTAGCCGCCCTAAAAAGGATCAAGGGAATTGGAGAGAAAACAGCGGAGAGGATGATCATTGATTTGCACGACAAAATGGGCAAAGTGGATATGACCACCATGACTGGAAAAATTGAATCAGGACACAATATACAGCGTCAGGATGCGTTAATAGCCCTTTCCTCATTGGGATTGGATAAGTCCAAAGCTGAAAAGCATTTGGAGCGTGTGATGAAAGAATATCCATCTGCCAGTTTGGAAGAATGGATCAAATGGGTATTGAAGCAAATTTAGGTGTCTGTTAACGCAAAGCATATCGGTGTTTGGAGTCTCTTGGCGGGCATTGTATGCCTCTCTTCTTGGTGGGCTTTTTCCAACTCAGAGGTGACGTTTGGTGAAATATCGGCCTTGAGCAAATTCAAGGTGGAGCCCCCGGTATTGGCGGATACAACCGTAACGCCCATCTGGCCGAACCAAGATCCTATCAATCCGCAATCATCACCCGGAGGTGTATCCATTCCGCTTCCCAAGAATATTAAATACCACGTGGAGTTCAACCCAGAGACGGGTATGTACGAGGTCTCACAAAAGATCGGGGATCGCATCGATTTCAGAAATGCCACCCAAATGACACTTCAAGAGTATTTGGACTTTCAGATGAAGGATAACGTGACCGCCTATTGGAAGGAATTGGTGAAAGAGGAGGATGAGGCGAGCCGGGAATTTGCTCCGGTGTTTAAAATACAAAGTGAGGCGTTTGAAAATATTTTCGGTTCCAATGAAATTGAGATTCGTCCTCAAGGAAGCGCGGAACTCACTTTCGGGATGAATATGTCCAAAGTAGAAAATCCGAGAATCCCAGTCCGCCAACAACGTGTTTCTACTTTCAACTTTGATCAAAAAATTCAGCTCAATGTAACCGGGAACATCGGAACTCGAATGAAGCTCAATGTGAATTACAACACAGAGAGTCAGTTTGATTTTGAAAACCAAATGAAACTCCAATACACCGGAGATGAAGATCAAATCGTCAAGAAGATCGAATTGGGAACGGTACAAATGCCTCTAGGTGGCTCTTTGATCCAAGGAAGTTCCAGCTTGTTCGGAGCTAAAATCGAAACCCAATGGGGAAAGTTGAAGAACACCACGGTGCTGTCTCAGCAAAAGGGTGAAAGAAAAGAAATCAATGTTCAAGGCGGTGCGCAAACGCAGCAGTTTGATATTCCTGTAGACAATTATGAGGCGAACCGTCACTATTTTCTATCCGGTTTTTTTAGAAACCAATATGACAATGCCATGGCCGCTTTGCCCATTGTCAATAGCGGAGCTAATATCACTAGGATTGAGGTATGGGTGGTGAACCAACAAGCCAATACCCAAGACGTAAGAAATATCCTTACCTTTTCTGATTTAGGAGAAAGTCAGGCCAACATGTCCACCGATTACAATTATCAAGGTTTGGTGAATTTGCCTCAACCTAATAATCCGGACAACGACAACAATGATCTCTATGCGACCATGATGGGAAGCCAAGAGATATTGGATTTCACTAACGCCAATCCTGCTATTCAAGCATTGGGATTGGGATTGCGTCAGGGTATTCATTACGAGCGCGTAGGAAATGCCAGAAAGCTTACTTCCACCGAATATACCTACAACGCGCGATTGGGTTTCATTTCTTTGAAACAAGCACTGAACAACGCGGAAGTATTGGGTGTCGCCTATGAGTACACTTTAAACGGAGAGACTTTTCAAGTTGGAACGCTTTCGCAAGATGGTATCGCCGCACCTCAAGCATTGATTTTAAAAATGTTGAAGTCCTCCATCACCATGGTCAAATTGACCAATGGCGATCCAGCCCCGTTGTGGGACAACATGATGAAGAACGTTTATAATTTGGGAGCATTTGGCGTTTCTCCTGAAAATTTCCGTTTGGATGTTTGGTACAACAATCCCGCCACAGGGGTCAACATGAATAGTATTCAAAGGGAACCGCTAGAAGGAAAACTATTGCTCCAAGTTTTGGATTTGGATAGAATTGATGCGCAACAAATGCCGTATCCCGATGCTTTCTTTGATTTCGTGCCCAACGCCTCCACCCAAGGTGGATTGATTGATGCGCAATCAGGAAGAATATTCTTCCCTCATGTGGAGCCATTCGGTTCGCATCTGGCCAATGAGATCATTCAAGGTTTGGGCAATACCACCGCCGCACAGCAAATGATCAGCCAAGTGGTGTTTCAGCCGCTGTATGATTCGACAAAAACGGCTGCTCAAATTAATTTCCCTCAACTCAATCGTTTCCGAATCAAAGGGCAATATCAATCAGCTTCGGGCTCCGAAATCTCTCTGAACGCCATGAACATTCCACAAGGAGCTGTGAGTGTCACCTCTGGAAGTATCAAGTTGGTGGAGGGACAAGATTTTACGGTGGACTATAATTTGGGGAAAGTAAAAATCATCAATGAAGGGGTGATGAATAGCGGCAACCCCATCAAAGTTTCTGTGGAAAGCAATTCGCTTTTCAATATGCAGTTTAAAACCATGATCGGCAGCCGTTTTGATTACAAAGTCAATAAGGATTTTACCATTGGATCTACTTTCATGAATTTGAGAGAGCGTCCGCTCACACAAAAGGTGAATATTGGCGATGAGCCAGTCAATAACTGGGTGGTGGGTGGAGACATTGCCTATCAGAAGGAAGTTCCTTTTTTGACGGAAATGGTGGATCGTTTACCATTCATAAAAACCAAAGCCAAGTCAAGCATTTCTTTCAGTGGAGAAGCTGCCAAGATGTTCCCTGGCCACAGCCGCGCCATCTCAAAAATAGGAAACGCCTATTTGGATGACTTTGAAGGTAGTCAGAGTTTGATTGATTTGCGCTCGCTGAATCAATGGTTTTTAGCCAGTACTCCGAAATTGCAGCAAACGTTATTTCCGGAGGGCAACATCGAAGATAGCTTGGTGTATAATTACAACCGAGCGAGGATGAGTTGGTATGTCATTGATCCCTTATTTTATAGAAACAATGCATTGACACCCTCCAATATCACGGCAGACGTGCAAAGCGACCACCGCATGCGTGAGGTCTTAGAAAGTGAGGTGTTCCCCAATCGCCAGTTGCCCACGGGAACACCGCCCAATATTCAGACTTTGGACTTGACGTATTATCCCAAGGAGAGAGGTCCTTATAATTACGACCAGCCATTGGGATTGGCCGGTTATTCTGCCGGTTTGGACACCGACGGAAACCTCAATGCACCTGAATCGCGATGGGGGGGAATTCAGAGAGCCTTAACGACAACTGACTTTGAAACCAGCAACGTACAGTTCATTCAATTTTGGTTGATGGATCCATTCAATGATGATTCAGAAAATATCAATGGAGGAGATTTGTATTTCAACCTAGGAAATGTATCGGAAGATGTTTTAAACGATTCGCATTTGTCTTTTGAAAATGGATTTCCAACGGACAACAATCCCTTGCCCGTTTTAACAGGCACTTGGGGTAATTTTCCCAATCCCTCTACTTTCAATGTGGTCAATGCCTTTGACAACACCAGTGGTTCTTTTGAGCAACAAGACATAGGAATCGATGGTTTGACTTCGGCGGATGAACAAACGTTTTTTGCCCAATGGTTAGCGGCCGTTCAAGGACACGTTACACCCGAGGCCTATGTGAAAGTGGCCGCTGATCCATCTGCCGATAATTACCAGTATTTCAGAGGAAGCGCAAGTGATCAAGCCAACTTGAATACCATTGAGCGATATAAATTCTTCAACGGTTATGAGGGCAATGCCAACACTTCCAGCCCAGAGGGATATCCCATCACAGCCACCACCGTTCCCAATACAGAAGACATCAACCAAGACATCACCTTGAATCAGATTGAAAGCTATTTTCAATATAAAGTAAGTCTGCGTCCCGGTGATATGGGAGAGAGCAACATCGGCTCCAATTATATCACCGATAGTTTTGTGACTACCAAAACTACCGCCAATGGTGAGGAAAGAAGCATTCGTTGGTATCAGTTTAAAGTGCCCATACAAGAGTTTGAAAAAAGAATAGGAAACATTCCTGATTTCCGTTCCATCCGCTATATCAGGATGTTTCTTAAAGGATGGGAAGAGCCGGTAACCTTGCGCTTTGCTCGCTTGGAATTGGTGAGGGGAGAATGGAGAAAATACACCAATAGTTTACTCGGACCTCAGGAGTTAGAGCCCAATGATGATCAAGCCACGGAATTTGATATTGCAGCGGTGAACATTGAAGAAAACGGCAACCGAGAGCCGGTTCCCTACGCGATTCCTCCCGGCATCATTCGTGAGCAAGATGTTGCCACGGCCAATTTGCGCAGCATGAATGAGCAATCGCTTTCGATGACGGTTTGTAACTTGAATGACGGTGATGCACGCGCCACCTACAGAAACGTGAGCTTTGATATGCGACAATACAAGCGCCTACGCATGTTTGCCCACATGGAAGCCAAGGGAATTGAGACAGAATTGAAGGACAAAGATCTAACGGTGTTTGTGCGTCTGGGTTCTGATTTCGATCAAAACTATTACGAGTATGAAATGCCCATGAGTGTTTCACCTTGGTACACCAATGATGACAATGAGATTTGGCCCGAGGCCAATAATTTTGATATTGTCGTGAAAGATTTGCAGGACTTAAAGGCCAATCGCCCTGCAGGTTACTCCAACTTGATTGAATTTACCAAGATGCTCAGCAGCAATGTGCGGATTGCGGTGAAAGGAAATCCCAACGTTTCCAATGTAACGGTGTTGATGATTGGGGTGCGAAATCCAGATGATAAGAAGAATACTTTTAGCACTCAAGATGATGGAAAGGCCAAGTGTGCGGTGATTTGGGTCAATGAATTGCGCATGTCGGAGTTTGATAACACCTCCGGTTGGGCCGCCCTCGGCAGACTGACTGCGCAGGTGGCAGATTTGGCCACCGTGAATGTGGGAGGAAATATCAGTACTCCTGGATGGGGCACAATTGAGCAAAAAGTACAAGAGCGTCAACAAGAAACCAAAACAGGAGTGGATGCAAGTACTACCGTTCAGATGGGTAAATTCTTCCCAGAAAAATGGGGCGTGCAAGCCCCGCTGTATCTGGGTTTTTCTGAGCAGGTTTCAACCCCTCGTTACAGTCCATTGCAGCCCGATCTGGAGTTGAATGAATTGCCTAATTTATCGAAGCCACTAAAAGAGAAATCACAAACGCTCACCAAGCGAAGGAGTATCAATGTGACCAATTTCAAAATTGCTCCCAAGAAAGAAGGTGCGGATGGAAAAGGAGGAGAAGGGGGCAAAGGAGAAGCTGGAGGGGCTGCGCCAGGTGCCGCAGCCAAAGGGGGAGGTGGAGAGGAAAAGCCGAAGTTTTATAGTCTCGATAATTTCTCTGTGAGTGGATCTTACAACGAAATTTACTTCAGAGATATCAATATTGACGGTCGTTTGAATCAGCAATACCAAGGGGCTTTCGATTACACTTTTACCAACAAACCCAAGGAGATCAAACCTTTTGCTAAAGTGCCTGTCGTAAAAACTTCTCCTTATTTGAAATGGATCAAAGAATTTAATTTCTATCCAGGAATCAAACAATTGGGCTTTCATACCGACATGAATCGCACCTATGAGACCAGTAGAATTCGAAACAATACATTGGAGTTAACAGGAGTGTACAGTGACATGTTGATCCAAACGCAAGCGCAAAAAAATTGGAATTGGAATCGGAATTATACAGTGAAGTATGATTTGACCAAGAGCATCAAATTGGATTTGACTGCTGCTAACACCGCTCTTGTGTTGGAGCCAAGGGGAGTAATCAATAAAGACGATCAAGATTGGTATCAAGCTTACAAGGATACTGTTTCTCAAAACATCATGCGCCTGGGCGAGAGCACGGTTTACAACCATCAATTCAATGCATCCTACAAATTGCCATTGGATAAATTCCCATTGATTGATTTTGTGAATTCAGATATCAAATATGGTTCGAGTTTTAGATGGGATCGTGCTCCTTTTACTCAAGATACCTTGGGTCATAAGATTCAAAACTCAAGACAAATAACCGCCAATGCTACTGCCAACTTTGAAACCCTGTACAACAAAGTTCCGAAATTGAAGGAGATCAATCAAGGCAAGAAAGACGATAAGAAAGGCAAGGATAAAGCCAAAGACAATCCGGATAATAAAGATGGATATGGAAAGGATTTGGAAAAGAAAGAAAAGAAAGAGCCGATCAAGTGGGGAGATGTGACTTTGCGCTTTTTGATGATGGTGCGAAATGTGAACGGTTCATACACCAAGAATGAGGGAATGATGTTGCCGGGGTATAACCAAAAAGCGGGATTATTAGGAATGAACAATAACCTAAAGGCGCCCGGTTGGGGATTTGCCTTTGGAGAGCAAAATACAGATTGGCAAGGACAATTGACCGATCGGAATTTTGCATTGTCCATGGCGGAAGGTGGCTATATTGTACAATCTCCTTATCTTAATAATCAATACACGGAAACCTCCACCACCAATTGGAACTTGAAAGCTTCCTTGGAACCCATCAAGTACATGAAGATTGAATTGACCGCCACTCGTCAAGATGGACGCAATCTTACCAGTTTCTTCCGTTATGATATCGATTCCATGGAGTATCAATTTCAATCGCCCATGGAAACAGGAAACTTCAGCGCTTCTGTGAATACATGGTCCACCGCATTTGTGAAGGATGATAAGTCCAACGGAAACATGTCAGAGACTTTCTTGAATTTGTTGGCTTATAGAGAGGTGATTTCTGCACGATTGAATGACGAGAATTACCAATTGGCCAATCCAGAAACTTCAGGTTATTATCAGGGTTATGGAGGAACGGCGCAAGATGTAGTGATTCCTGCTTTCATTGCCGCCTACACGGGTAAAACAGCGGAAGAGGTAAATCTTAATTCTTTTAAAACGCCTTCACAGCCCAATTGGAAAGTGAGCTATGATGGCCTCACCAAGATAGAGAGTGTCAAGAAATATTTCAAGCAGTTTACGGTCAATCATCAGTATCGTTCAACTATTTCTGCCAGTTATGTTACCAATTTAAACTATACCCAAGATCAGCAGGGTAGGCCTTCTGCATTGGATCAGAATGAGGTGCCCAATTGGATTCCGCAACAGCAGATTGGAACCATTACCATTTCTGAACAAATGTCGCCCTTGTTGGGATTTGACATGACGTTGAAGACCAAGAAGAGCAATGATCCGCAGTTTAAAGTCGAGATGAAACGCGATCGCACCGTAGGATTGGGCTTGAGCAATAATCAGGTAACAGAAACGAGGAGCAATAGTTTTGTCATCGGCACCGGCTATAAGTTCACAGATATCCCCAATCCGATTGCCAAGATCAAGGGACAGAAGTTTCCTATGAAGTTGTTAAAGAGTACAAGTATCAATTTAAGAGCGGACTTGACGATGCGCGATAATGTCACCATCATCCGCAAGATTGTAGAGAAGCAGAATCAGATTACAGCGGGTCAGACGTTATGGAGCTTAAAAACCAGCGCCGACATGGCGGTAAGTGATAAGCTCACGATTCGTTTTTTCTACGATCACCAATTTACCAAACCCAAGATTTCCAATTCGTATGACTCCACCAACATCAACACCGGAATTGCCATTCGATTTACGTTGAATGGGTAATGAACGGATCATTTTATCTCACTTCCTCTATCTTCAATAGCTGATCCCCCAAACGCAAGTGAGTGAGTTTTTCTAAATCTGGAGTAAATCCCATGTTGGTGTAACGTCCATCCAAATGGGGTGCCTCATCCAGCATGAAGAAGATTTGACAGCTCTCCGTGTGCGGACCCGCTGACGCCCAACCAATGGATCCTCCCATAAACGGGTAGGGATTGAATTCTGAGGAAATGACTTCATTCAAACTGCCCATCCCATCACCTCTTGGACAACCGCCTTGTATCACAAAGTTGGGCACCCAACGGTGAAAATACTTGTTGTCATAAAAGCCAATATTGACCAAGGATCGAAAATGCAATGCGGTTATGGGATTGCTTTCTTCATGGACGTAAAAGATCAATTGCTGCTCTCCTCGATCACTGGTGGTGGTGATTTGATAGGTTCTGATTTTTTGAATTCCTTGCAAATCCTCTTTAGTGATTGCGATTTTAGGAGTAGGAGTGTAAGTGGGTAATGATTGTTCACTCAATACGTTGATGGCTTTGATGAGTTCATTGTAGGTCTCCACTTCCATAGGTAAGTTCAGTGTTTTAAGTCGATCTTGCATGCGAAGCGTCCAACCCGTTTTTTCTATGTTGGCCATCGGGTAATGCGCAATGGCGTCGGCAAGCAGTGCTTGCACTCCAATGTCTTCAGTGTTCCAAAGTGGACCTGCAATATCACTGAGAAAATTTCCTTCCCATCTGTCGATATCATAAAGAACACATTCTGTTCCGTAGTAAAAATCGGTGGCAGTGCTCGCGTGTTGCAAAAGATGTTTTACGATTTTTACTTTTAAAGCAGGAGCCTCTTGCAGTGCTTGGAAAGCCAGCATGCGTTCATAAGGAGATACGACATTTAGAAATTCCTTCCACGCTTTCATGCCCGTGCTATCATCCCCATTTTGAATTCGCCATGCATACTCAGACCACTTGATGGCCGTGCTAGAAGTGGATAGATCGCCGTGCTGATCAATGAAGATATTTTGATGTTGGTAAGGAATTTTGGGCGTGATGATGGCGATGGCCAAGGTGATGATGGAACTACTTTCATTTTGCAGTAAGGGTAGCAGTTGATGGGCATCAAAGGCATCATTTCTTTGTAGTCCTAAAAGACAATCCATACGGATGTTCTCTGGATTATTTTTATTCAAGGCTCCTTCTATTAAACATTGCAGGGTTGCGTTTTGATTAAACTTAGCCAATGTTTGAATCAAATATTTCGGCGAGCTATCATCTGGAAAGGAGGTGGCTCTTTTCCAATGATCAATGGCAATGGACGCGAGTGGACTGTCCGTCAATGCTTTTTTAGGGATTCGTGACATGGGCTTCCAGAGTCGATCCTTGGGAATGTGGTAATTTTCCCTCGCCCATTGAATGAGTGTTTGAGTGAGTTGAGGAATGTTATATCCATTTTTAATAATGGCGTAAGCACCTTCTAACCATTGCAAAATGTCTGAGTTATTTTGTAATAAAAGACTACAAAACGATTGAGATTGTTTGGGGTTCACAACACTTTCCCCCAGCGACTGAATCCAAAATTCTGAGAAGTCAGAGGAGGGTGGTGTTGACGAAAATTTTTGAAGCAGCCAAGGAAAAGTAAGGCTATCTTTCTGTTGTGCCAAGGCCCAAAAAATATCGGATTCAACGCCCCTTACCGCTTGATTTTGTAAGCAAATAAAATCCTCCGTCCATGAAGGGAGCGTGGGATGCGGAGTGTCTAAATAAGTCCTGATTTGTTGAGCAACTTCGGGCATAGGATGCGAGGCTGCAAATTGGCAATACACGTGAAATTGCAAAGGAGAAAGGATTTGAATATCAGGAGTAGGGTATTGACCCTGATGCAATGCAAGGAGAAATGACGCAAGTTCAGGTTGTCGGTAGAGCGGCGCGATTTCGAGCGCCTTTGTTTTTTGAGTAAGCGGTTGTGAGGTGTTACATGACAAAATCGCCAAAATGGGCAGTATGAATCCAATGAAATATCTCATTGGGGAAAGATAGTTATAAAATAAAAACCGCCCTCGAGGAGCGGTTTTAATTCATAATAATGAGGATCAATAATACATGCTTCTTCTCACTTTGGCGACATACTTAGCCAAGCGAATCACTTGTTTGGTGTAACCAAATTCATTGTCATACCACACATAAAGCACAATTCCTTTTCCATCGTTGCTGACAATGGTAGCTTGGCTATCGAAAACACTGCAACAATCATTGCCGACAATGTCGCTTGATACCAGCTCTTCACTGATGCTGAAAAATATTTGATTGACCAAATCGCCTTCTAGTGCAGCCTTTCTGACTATTGCGTTTACTTCATCACGGCTCGTGGCTTTGTCCACGTAAGCATGAATAATGGCCAAGGATCCATTGGGGGTAGGGACGCGGACCGCGTTGGAAGTGAGCTTGTCAGACAAGGCCGGAATCACCTTTGTAACGGCTTTTCCAGCCCCTGTTTCAGTGATTACCATATTGACTGCAGCGCTTCGGCCTCTGCGGCTTTTCTTGTGCATGTTGTCCAATAAATTTTGGTCATTGGTATAGGCATGAACGGTTTCTATGTGTCCTTTATCGATTCCAAATCCATCATGGATGGTCTTTAAAATAGGACAGATGGCATTGGTGGTGCATGAAGCTGCGGAGAAAATGGTTTCGTTTTCAATATCCAAATCGCGGTGGTTGATGCCGTACACGATGTTGGGCACTTCCTTACCAGGTGCAGTTAAAATCACTTTGCTGATTCCTTTGGATTGCAAATGAATGCTCAAAGCAGCTCTGTCTTTGAAAACGCCTGTATTGTCAATCAATAGCGCGTCTTGGATGCCATAAGCAGTATAGTCAACAGCGCCAGGATCTTTGGCCGCAATCATGTGCACTCTCTGGCCGTTGATAATCAAACATTTATTTTCATAATCCGTATCTACGGTTCCTTTGAAACGTCCATGGACACTGTCATTTTCAAACAAAGCAGCTCTCTTTTTGATGCTCAATTCATCATCCTCTCGGGTCACGATGGCGCGCAAACGCAATTGTTGTCCGCTGCCGGCTTGTCTAACCAACTCCCTTGCGGCCAACCGACCAATGCGTCCAAATCCAAACAAGACCACATCTCTCGGCTCCATGTCGGCGCCGTTGTCTTGAATAAAATTTTGTAATTTATCTTCTAAGAAGTCGCGTTGACTTTTATAATGTTCCCTGGATTGTGCCCACTCTGAGGCCAATTTTCCGATGTCGATTTTAGCGGGAGCCAAGTTCATGTTGTACAACTCCTTGGACAATTCAGAGGAGTCGAATACACTGATGGGCTTGCCGACTACTTCCGCCGCATACTTGTGCAAGCGAAGAATTTCTGTGATGCGGGTGTCAGCCAAATGGTTTCTGAACAACACCAGTTCGATGGATTTGTCGAAGAGCAACTTGCCCACCATGTGTGCAAGGTCCACCGCCGCTCTTTCTTGATTGACATACACGCTCAGTTCATTGCTGTACGTGTCTTTTGAAAGATTGTTAGACATAAATGAAAAAAATTAGTTTTGTTGAACCTAAGATTCATTTTCCTAGGCGCAACAAAGATAGGTGGAGGTTTTGGTTTTAACAAATGGTCTTGCTTTGCGGAAGTATGAAGATTTATTAGGACAATTGGCCCAATATTGCGGAAATTAGCCAACCAATGACAAAAGTATTTTCCGACCTTGGTATCCAAGAAGATTTAGTGCAAGGCATTGATTCCATGGGAATCACCACTCCAACGGCTATTCAAGAGCAAGCAATCCCCGCCATTTTAGCGGGAAATGATGTGTTGGGCATTGCGCAAACAGGCACAGGAAAGACAGCGGCTTTTTTGCTTCCCATCATTCAGAGAATTACAGCACGCGCCGATAGAAAGCACACTTCAGCATTGATCATCGTTCCCACGCGTGAGTTAGCTACTCAAATCGATCAAGCAATACAGGCATACGGATATTTTACCGATATTTCCTCGATTCCCATTTACGGCGGTGGAGATGGTAAGATTTTCAATCAAGAGCGCTATGCTTTGGAATCAGGGGCGGATATAGTGGTGGCGACGCCGGGAAGATTGAATATGCACCTCAATTTAGGGTATGTCAATTTTTCTCATTTGCAATTTTTGATTTTGGATGAAGCGGATCGTATGTTGGACATGGGATTCATGCCGGACATTCAGCGTATCCTAAAGCACACAGCGGATGATAAGCAAAGTTTACTGTTCTCTGCCACCATGCCGGACAATATTTTTCGATTGGCAGCGAGCATCCTAAAAAATCCCATCAATATCAATATTGCCCTGAGCAAACCTCCGAGCAATGTGGATCAAGGTGCGTTTGTCATTTATAGCAACCAGAAAATTCCAGTTTTGGTAGATTATCTAAAACCACGAAAGGAAAAGAGCATCATTATTTTTAGCAGTCGAAAGGCGGAGGTCAATGGAATTCAAAGCGCACTCAGGCGAAATGGATTTTCATCCTTGGCCATGAGCAGTGATTTGGAGCAGAGTGAGCGTGAGTTTGCATTGAATGAATTTAGAAATCAGAAGTGCCGCATTCTAGTAGCAACTGATGTAATGTCTAGGGGGATTGATATCAAAGGTGTAGATGTGGTAATCAATTTTGATGTTCCAGGTGATGCGGAAGATTACGTGCATCGCATTGGCAGAACAGGCAGGGCCGAGGCCAAAGGTGAGGCGGTCACTTTTGTGGTGCAGGAAGAGCAAATCAAATTCAAGAAAATAGAGACCTTGATTCAATCTGAAGTGGCTAAGTTGCCAGTGGCGCCTCAGTTTGGGGAAGTACCGGCTTATGCTCCTGTTTCACAACCGAAGAATAAAAAGAAAGGTGGCTGGAAGAAATTCAATAAGCCAAGGCCGAAGCAGTAGATGTTGTATTGGATGAGTTGGAGATTTGACTAATTATTTTTCACTCCGACCATCCGAATCACACTACCTTCTCCATTGCGGTACTTGCCCTCAGATAAGAAGATTGTATCTTCATTGAGTTGTAAAAAAGTACAACCTTTAAAATCACTTCGTATTTCGTCCACGCTGTGCAACATGCTATTTCCTCGGGGCCGCCTACTTATGCATTCTTGGCTTGAAAATCCAAGTGTGTCTTTCTAAAGGCCCCCAAAATCAGAACACCGCCCGGCTTCAATAAACGGAGGAAATGTCTATGCAAGCTAGATTTCTGATCGCTTGGAGAGTGGGCTCCTAAGGCTTGCAACTTGCGTTCAATTTCCAGATCGATTACTCTTTTCATACTGCATATCAGTGAATTACAGAGGAAATATCATTTACTTTAACAAACTAGTAAGTTTTTACTTTACAAATGAGTAGATTTTCAAGAAGAAAGTCAAGTGAACGACTGCTATTCATTCTCAAAAAGAAACAAAAATCAAATGCGGCTATGGGACCAAGGACGCATGGCTCCGCTCATGGCGTATGCGCTCTAACCTGGCCAGAATATCTTCGAGCTGATGGGCCGTGACCAGTGCCATGCGCTCTTCTTTGAAATGAGGAAGTCCTTTGAAGTAATTGGTATAGTGACGGCGCATTTCTAAAATTCCTAACACGGGGCCCTTCCACTCGATGCTAAATTTCAAATGTTTGATACAGGCATCCACGCGCTCATCCATGGTGGGCGGAGGCAAGAGTTGACCAGTAGCCAAATAGTGTTTGACTTCACGGAAAATCCAAGGATACCCAATGCTGGCTCTTCCGATCATGATGCCATCCACGCCGTATTGATTTTTGTAGTCCATGGCTTTTTGCGGACTATCAATATCGCCATTGCCAAAAATGGGAATCTGAATCCTAGGATTTTCTTTGACCTTGGCAATCAAAGTCCAATCGGCTTCTCCCTTGTACATCTGCACGCGTGTGCGTCCGTGAATGGTCAAAGCTTGGATGCCGATGTCTTGCAATCGCTCAGCTACCTCCAAAATATTCTTGCTAGAATCATCCCATCCCAATCGGGTTTTTACGGTAACAGGCAGTGAGGTGGCTTTGACGATGGCCTCAGTCATCCGCACCATCTTATCAATGTCCTTGAGTATACCTGCCCCCGCTCCTTTGCAGGTAACTTTCATCACAGGACAACCGTAGTTGATGTCCAGCAGGTCGGGTTGGGTCTGCTCAATGATCTTTGCGCATTGCACCATGGTGTCAATTTCGCTTCCAAAAATTTGAACACCAATGGGACGCTCGTATTCAAAAATATCGAGTTTCATTTTGCTTTTCACTGCATCGCGAATCAGACCTTCGCTGCTGATGAATTCGGTGTACATCATATCCGCTCCATTCTCTTTGCAAACCAATCGGAAGGGGGGATCGCTCACATCTTCCATGGGTGCCAAAAGCAATGGAAAATCCGGAAGTTCAATGTTACCTATTTTAATCATAAAAGACAACCGCCTCCCGAAGGAGGCGGCGCAAAGTTAACACGATAAATTCAACAAATTACATCATTCCGCCCATTCCACCACCTGGCATAGCTGGCATGGCAGGAGCATCTTCTTTGATGTCGGAAATCACACATTCTGTGGTCAACAACATACCCGCAATGGAGGAAGCATTTTCCAATGCTACACGCACCACTTTGGTAGGATCGATTACACCAGAGGAAAGCAAGTTTTCAAATTGCTCAGTGCGGGCGTTGTAACCAAAGTCGTCTTTTCCTTCACGAACTTTTTGTACAATCACAGCGCCTTCTCCACCTGCGTTGGCTACAATTTGACGCAATGGCTCTTCAATGGATCTGCGAATGATTTGAATACCGGTATTCTCATCTTCGTTGTCGCCTTTTAATCCATCCAATGCTGCGCTGGCACGGATCAAGGCAGTACCACCACCAGGAACAATCCCTTCTGCAACGGCGGCACGAGTTGCATGTAATGCATCGTCCACACGGTCTTTCTTCTCTTTCATTTCTACTTCAGTGGCCGCACCCACATACAATACCGCAACACCACCGGCTAACTTGGCCAAACGCTCTTGCAATTTCTCGCGATCATAATCGGAGGTAGTTTTTTCAATCTGCGCTTTGATCTCAGCTACTCGGCCTTGAATGGCTTCTTTGCTTCCTGAACCATTTACAATGGTGGTGTTGTCTTTGTCGATGGTGATTTTTTCTGCGCGACCCAAGTCCTCTAGGGTAGCAGCGTCTAACTTCATACCGGTCTCTTCACTGATCACATTACCACCAGTCAAAATAGCAATGTCTTGCAACATGGCTTTTCTGCGATCGCCAAATCCTGGCGCTTTCACAGCGGCAATTCTGAGGGCTCCACGGATTTTGTTCACTACCAATGTTGCCAAAGCTTCACCGTCTACATCTTCTGCGATGATCAAAAGTGGCTTGCCCGTTTGTACTGTTTTTTCTAGAACAGGAAGCAATTCTTTCATATTCGAAATCTTCTTGTCATAGATCAAAATGTAAGCGTTCTCTAACTCCGCTTCCATGTTCTCTGTGTTGGTGACGAAGTAAGGAGAAAGATAACCGCGATCAAACTGCATTCCTTCTACCGTTTTCACTTCCGTTTCAGTTCCTTTTGCTTCTTCAACAGTGATCACTCCTTCGATACCTACTTTGGTCATGGCATCTGCAATCAAGGTACCCACGCTCTCATCGTTGTTGGCAGAGATAGAGGCTACTTGCTTGATTTTGTTATTGTCATTGCCTACCTCTTTTGAAATTGTTTTAAGAGAATTGACAACGGCCGCCACCGCTTTGTCCATTCCTCTTTTTAAATCCATTGGATTTGCACCTGAGGCAACATTTTTAAGACCAGTACTCACGATCGCTTGCGCTAACACAGTGGCTGTGGTGGTTCCGTCCCCTGCAATGTCGGCAGTTTTGCTGGCCACTTCTTTCAACATTTGAGCGCCCATGTTTTCGATGGCGTCTTTCAATTCAATTTCTTTGGCCACGGATACACCATCTTTGGTAACGTGAGGAGCGCCAAATTTTTTGTCGATCACCACGTTTCTTCCTTTTGGACCCAAGGTCACTTTCACTGCATTGGCCAATGCGTCTACTCCGGCTTTTAATTTTTCTCTAGCCGCTACATCAAAGGTTATTTCTTTTGCCATGATTTTTTAATTTTAATATTAGATAATTGCTAAAATATCAGACTCTCTCATGATGAGATAATCTTTTCCCTCCAGGGTGATTTCTGTGCCAGAATATTTGCCATATAAAACGGAATCTCCAGCTTTGACGGTCATGGGCTCGTCTTTTTTTCCATTTCCCACGGCCACAACGATTCCTCTTTGTGGTTTTTCTTTGGCGGTATCAGGAATGATAATTCCGCTGGCGGTGGTGGTTTCTGCTTGAGCGGGTTCCACCAACACTCTGTCTGCGATTGGTTTTACATTGATTGACATATTACTTAAATTTTAAAGTTATGTGAGGTGTTTATCATTTGCTGTGCCATTTGAAAATGAGGCCTCAAATGGCGAAAAATTGGCAGACCTAGAAATAAAAAATGTCAGCATGCGGACATACTGACATTTTTGAATGAAAGAGATCAATATCTTATTGAGCAGGGGCTTCCGTGGGAGTATCTTGTTGCTCAGTTGGCGCTTCATCTTCTGTGCTGAATTTACTTGAAGAACTGAAGCTAGCGCTCAGCATACAAAGCACAAACAAACCAATAGCTAAATACCAAGTGGCTTTTTCTAAGAAATCCGCTGTTTGTTGTACACCACCTATTTGAGATCCTTGAAAGCCGGAAGTCAATCCGCCGCCTTTTGGGTTTTGTATCAATACCACTACTGCCAATAATAGAGCGACGATCACTGTTAGAATAATAATTGTGTTTTCCATTTTATTGATTTTTCTTGTTTAAATTCTTCAATTGGGTTGCAAAGTAAATACTTTTTTCTGGAAAAAGCTCAATTAACTTTTTGTAAGCCTTTCTCGCTTTTTCAATTTTTCCTTGCTTGGCATACAATTTCGCCATGGTTTCGGTTACCAAGTTGTAGTCTTCTTCCAAACTTTCTTTGGCCATGTTCCCCACTTCAAAGTCCAATAATCGACCTCGGGTAATTTGCGGTTCCTTCTGTATAAAGCGCTCAATCACATCAGGTGTTTTGGTTTTTTCAATGTGCTCAGCTGGGATGGGAGTTGCTTTTTCTCCTATCGACTCTGCTATGAAATTCAAGAAATCATCACCCCAATCTGCGGTTATGCTATCGGCTATTATGGGCTTTTGGCCAGGTTGGGTTTCTGCTGATTTTGTGGGGAGTGGCTCACTGACTTCCATTTCTATGGAGCTGCTGATGGCCTTGCTCATGATATCGTGGCCCAATTCTCCAAGGTCAATAGGGGCGATGGCCAACGTCTCGAGTTCTTTTATCTCTTCTTCAGTGGGTAAAGAAGATTTCTCTTCTTCTACGCTCTCCTGGGGAAATTCCAAGGGAATGGAATCCCATTCAAGTTGGATAGGCGCTTGAGACACGGCCAAGCCATCTTCGCCCATTACCAAATCGGCGAGGGAAGGGGCAGTTTTTTCTTTTTCAACCTCCACTTTTTCGGAAGGAGGAGTAATTTCAATGTCTGTGGTTTCTACCCAAGGGATGGCCTCTATAAATGGAGCTGGTGCTTGGGTGGAGATACTGTGAATCAAATCAAAAAGCTCATGCTTATTGCTGCTCGTCAATGCAGCATACTGGTTCCAATAAGCAAAAGTAGAAAGTTGTTCTTTCTTGGCCCAATAAGCAAGGAGCTTGTGCGTGGCCGACATCCAAGGATATTGTTGATGCAATTGTTGCAGCGCTTCCGCATCCTCCATGGTCAGAGAATCTGGATGCTGCAACCAACGCTGCATTTGGAGGGCGGTGATTGTATTACCAGTTGCCAACACTTGCATTGTAAATTTCTTGAATCAATTGATCGTTGATGGACGACCACAATTCGGTTTGAACGGAAAATAAATCTTGTCCAGCTGGAAAATCCGCATACTTGGTGAAGGTCTTTTCAAAACTCAGCTCCTTTTCCAAAAGGTTGGTGTATTTGATTTTGACTGTAATGGACAATCTGGACAAAGAAGCCACCTCATTGCCCTGCGCGGCGATGGGCACAACGCTATAATCCGTGATGCTGCCCTCATATTGGAGATCGCCATTTTGTGTCACAATTTTAAGAGGGCTTTGGGCCAAAAGATAATCTTTGAGCCCCTCCGTCAATTGCTGACAATAGGCCGGTGAGGCCAAAGCCGTTTGGGGTTTCAAATAATTCACACTAAAATTTTCGGCTCCACTGAACTGTCCCCCGGTAAAGGAGTAATTGACCTGGCAACTGCAGAGTAAAAACATTATGATGTAATGGCCCCACCTCATTTGCCTAAATCGTATTCTTTGATTTTTCGGTAAAGTGTTCTTTCAGAAATACCTAATTCTTTGGCGGCATTGCGTCTTCTATTTTTGTGCTTCTGCAACGCTTTTCGGATCATCTCTTTTTCCGTGTCGCTCAAAGATAGCGTCTCTTCTATAATTTCATGTGATACTGGATGATTCATCACCATGGGGGCTGGATGGTAACCAGCGGGACTCACGGTAATGACTGGGTTGTCATGAATTTCAGTATAGACGGAAGGGGTGTTTTCCGGAGAGAAAATTTTCTGATAAATGGCAGCATTTTCCGGATTTTCCCCAATGTTTACACCGTTTTGAATGATGCCTAGGACGAGTTTTTTCAAATCCGTAATGTCGTTTCTCATGTCAAACAATACCTTGTACAAGATCTCTCTCTCTGAAAAATCTTGTTGAGTATGGTTTTGTTTGATCAATCCATTTTGACCCAAATTGGCTTGCGGTAAGTAGGCCGATAAGGTTTCAGGATAAACCCATCTTTCTTGTTCCAACAGACTCATTTGTTCGGTGATATTTTTGAGTTGTCGAACGTTACCAGGCCAATGATATTGGGTAAGGAGCAACTCGCTTTCCGGGGTCAATTGAAGACTGGGAACTCGATATTTTTCGGAAAAATCAGCGGCAAATTTTTTGAACAATAAGACAACGTCATTGCCTCGCTCTCGGAGTGGCGGCATGGCAATGGGTACTTGATTCAATCGGTAAAATAAATCCTCTCTGAATTTCCCCGATTGGATGGCGCGCTCAAAGTTTTCATTGGTGGCGGCTACCACGCGCACATTGGTCTTTTGCACTTTGGAAGATCCCACTCGGATAAACTCTCCCGTTTCCAAAACGCGCAACAATCGCACTTGTGTGCTGTGAGGGAGCTCTGCAACTTCATCTAAAAAAATGGTGCCTTCATTGGCTTCTTCAAAATACCCTTTGCGCGCATCATGGGCTCCAGTGAAGGATCCTTTTTCATGCCCAAACAACTCCGAGTCGATCGTTCCTTCCGGAATGGCGCCACAGTTGACTGCAATGTAAGGCCCGTGTTTGCGGCTGCTCAGATGATGAATAATTTTGGGAATATTTTCTTTTCCCACTCCGCTTTCTCCATTGATGAGCACGGAGATGTTGGTCGGTGCAACATGCACCGCTATTTCCAATGCTCTGATGAGCAATGGTGAATTTCCAATGATGCCAAATCTTTGTTTTACACTTTGGATTTCCATGTTTTATATTACTCTTGGATAGTGTTGAACGACGCTTCCGTTGAGGGTAATGGAAGTACAAGCTTCCATCTGAACGTCCACATAGTCGCCGGGTACAATATTTCCTTTGGGAAAAACCACCACTACATTTTGGCTGTTTCTGCCATATAAATGTTCGGTGGATTTTTTTGAGGTGCCTTCCACCAAAACGCGTTGGATCTTACCCAAATGCTTTTGGGTGCAAGATGCGCTGTGCGTCATCTGTTGATCTATGATTTCTTTGAGTCTCCTGCCTTTTACTTCCTCTGTGATATCATCCTCGTATTTTCTTTCCGCCAAGGTTTTGGGACGTTCACTGTATTTAAACATGTAGGCCATATCATAGCCCACCTCTTTCATGAGGGATAAGGTGTCTTGATGTTGCTCTTCCGTTTCACCACAAAACCCTGCGATGACATCGGTGGAGATGGCGCAATCTGGCATGTATTGACGGATGGCTGCGATTCTTTCCAAATACCACTCACGGGAATATCCGCGGTTCATTTTTTTCAGCACTTCGGAGTTGCCGCTTTGCACGGGTAAATGGATGTAGTTGCAGATGTTGTCATATTTGGCCATTACCTGCAGCACTTCATCGGTCATGTCTTTGGGATGGCTGGTGCTGAAACGTACTCTCAAATCAGGATGGATGAGGGCCACCTTTTCCATCAACTGAGCAAAATTGACCGTGGGCTGAGTGGCATCTGCAATTTCTCCTTTGTTGTTGATGTTCCACTTGTAGCTGTCTACATTCTGACCGAGTAAAGTCACCTCACGATATCCTTGTTGGAACAAATCCCTCGCTTCATTGACGATACTTTCCGCATCTCTGCTTCTTTCTCTTCCCCTTGTGAAGGGCACAACGCAGAAGCTACACATGTTATCACATCCTCGCATGATGGAGATGAAGGCGGTTACACCATTGGTATTGAGGCGCACTGGAGTGATTTCGGCGTAGGTTTCTTCTCGGCTCAATAAAACATTGACTCCTTTTTGGCCACTGTCCAAGTTGTCGAGCAAATTGGGTAAATCACGATAGGCATCAGGACCTACCACCAAATCCACTAACTTTTCTTCCTCTAATAAATTTTCTCTCAAGCGCTCTGCCATGCAGCCCAAAATTCCCACTTGTAAATGGGGTCGCTTCTTTTTAAGCCCACTGAAGAATTGCAATCTTCCTCTTACCCTTTGCTCGGCGTTGTCCCTTATGGCACAGGTATTCATCAGCACCAGATCGGCTTCTTCCGCATCGCGTGTTGTAGTATATCCTTGTTGGGTTAATATGGATGCGACAATTTCGCTATCGGAAAAATTCATCTGGCAGCCGTAGCTTTCTAGAAGTAATTTTTTTCCGTTTTTAGGCGCTAGGGGTAGCGCATTTTCTTCCACCATTAGGAGCTCTCCTTGGCGGTTTTCATCGAGTGTTTTTTCCTCCACAGTGTATGGCTGTTTTGAATGTTTATATAGTATGCAAAGATATGCCTATTTGTCATGCCCTTATATGAATTTTTGATAAAAGGAGGAAATACCTATACATTTGTCGCCGTCAAATAAGATTGGAATGAGCAAAAATTTAGTGATAGTGGAGTCTCCGGCCAAGGCCAAGACCATTGAGGGTTATTTGGGAAAAGACTTTATCGTAAAGTCGAGCATGGGCCATGTGAGGGATTTACCAAAGAAGGATCAAGCCATTGATTTGACAAAGGATTTTACACCCATTTATGAGGTGACCGAGGACAAACGCGACATGGTGCGTGAGCTCAAAAAATTGGCTCAAAAAGCGGAGGTGGTTTGGTTGGCAACGGATGAGGACCGCGAGGGAGAGGCCATTTCATGGCACTTAATGGAGGCGTTGGAAATTCCAGAAACCAAGACCAAGCGAATTGTTTTTCATGAGATCACCAAGAAGGCCATTTTAAATGCGATCGAGAATCCTAGAAAAGTGGATTTAGACTTGGTCAATGCACAGCAGGCGAGAAGATTACTAGATCGTTTGGTCGGTTTTGAATTGTCCCCTGTTTTGTGGAAGAAAGTAAGACCCTCCTTGAGTGCAGGACGTGTGCAAAGTGTGGCGGTCAGGATCATTGCGGAAAGAGAGCGGGAGATTGAGGCGTTTCAGTCCAGTGCATTTTACAACGTGAGAGGTTTTTTCAACACCTCTCAGGACGCACAAGCACAAACGGTAAAGGCGGATTTAGTAAAAAAGTTGAAGGATAGCGCGGAGGCCAATGCTTTTGTGGCCTTGTGTAAAAATGCAACTTTTACGGTGAAAGATTTAGAAACCAAACCGGCTAAGAGAACCCCTGCCGCTCCTTTCACCACTTCCACCTTGCAACAGGAGGCCGCCAGAAAATTGGGATTCAGTGTGTCTGCCACCATGTCATTGGCGCAAAAATTATATGAGGCGGGAAAGATCACCTACATGAGAACGGACAGTGTGAACCTTTCCACTTTTGCATTGGATGCTGCCAAGGAGGAAATCTCACGTTCTTTTGGTGACAAATATTCCAAGACCAGGCAGTTTACGTCTAAAGCCAAGGGAGCGCAAGAGGCTCACGAGGCCATTCGTCCAACCGAGATGTCAGTTCGTTCTGCCGGTGGAGATGAGCGTGAGCGCAAGTTGTATGATTTGATCTGGAAACGAACGTTAGCCAGTCAAATGGCCGATGCCGAATTAGAAAAAACAACCGCCACCATTGCAATTTCAACCACGCCCGAAGTGATGCAAGCCAAGGGAGAGGTGATCAAGTTTGATGGTTTTTTGAAGTTGTACATAGAGAGTACAGATGATGATAATAGCGAGGAGGGTGGAGAAGAAGGTATGTTGCCTGAGATGAACATAGGCCAGGTGTTGTGGAGAAAGGAGATTACCGCTACCCAGCGTTTTACACAAAAGCCAAGTAGATATACCGAGGCAAGTTTGGTTAAAAGGTTGGAGGAGTTGGGGATTGGTCGTCCTTCTACCTACGCGCCCACCATCAGCACTATTCAACAGAGAGGATATGTGGAGAAGAAAGAGTTGGAAGGAGTGATGCGCTCTTATGAGGTGATCACTTTGCGAGGGGAGGAAATTGTATCTGAGGTCAAAGCAGAAAGAACCGGTGTTGATAAGGGAAAACTATTCCCAACGGACATTGGTGTGGTGGTGAATGATTTTTTAGTGAATTATTTTCCAACCATTTTAGATTATCGTTTTACCGCCAATGTGGAAGAGGAATTTGACATCATTGCAGAAGGAAAGCTCCAATGGCAAGAAATGTTGCGTAAGTTTTATGAGCCTTTCCACCAATCTGTCAGTGCTACCATAGAAACGGCTTCCAGGGCCTCTGGAGAGCGCGAGCTGGGAATCGATCCTGCTTCCGGAAAATCGGTGATCGCGAGAATCGGCAGATTTGGTCCAATTGTACAAATTGGAAATTCAGAAGATGCGGAAAAGAAATATGCCTCTCTGAAAACCAACCAAAGTATCGCTAGTATTTCTCTTGAAGAAGCGTTGGATTTATTTAAGTTTCCAAAACAGTTGGGAGTATGGAATGATAAACCCGTATCAGTCGGTTTGGGAAGGTTTGGTCCTTATGTGAAATGGGACAAGACCTTTGCCTCTATCAAAACCAAGGATGGTGATGATCCTGGCACCATTGAACTAACTCGAGCCATTCAGTTGATCGAAGATAAAATCAATGGAGTCAATGCCAATTTAATCAAGACATTTGAAGAGCGTCCGGAGATTCAAATAATCAGGGGTCGCTTTGGTCCATACATCAAGTGCGGTAACGACAATTATAAAATTCCCAAAGGCACAGAGGCAGAACAGCTTTCTTTGGATGAGGTATTGGCCATTTTCGCGGAAACCAAACCTTCCGGAAAGAAGAAACCCACGAAGGCCGCAGCCAAAAAGGCGCCAGTGAAGAAGGCCACACCTAGAAAACCCGCCACTAAAAAATCAGCCGCGAAGAAATCAGCGAAGAAGAAATAAACAGCCCTTTCTTCTATCACAAATCAATGTTGAAATGTCTTGCATGAGGTTTCAATTCTGTTTTGTATGCGGACTATTTTAGTCCAATGGATATTTCTATTTTTTTAAAACCGAGTGCATGGCATGATGTAGATGGAACTGCCATTCCCTCTGCTTCCCTTTTTCATGATGTAATTTTTTTTCCTGGAGAAAAGGATTTTGATTGGAGTGGTGCGAAGCTGGCCTTTTTCAGTGTGCAAGAAGATCGGAATGCGACCAATAACAAAGGTTGTGCTGAGGCAGGAGATGTGTTGAGAGATCGGTTGTATTATTTGACAAAATGGGATTTGCCTTCAGGTTGGGTGGATTTGGGAATAATAGAAGCGGGAGAGACGGTGGAGGATACTTATTATGCCGTGCGGAGTATTTGTGAAGAACTGATAAAAAGGCAGATTGTTCCGATTGTACTGGGAGGATCGCAGGATATCACTTACGGTAATTATCTCGCCTATGAGAAGTTGGAGCAAACCATTAATTTGGTGACCATTGATGCCAAATTGGATTTCGCTACCACCCATGAAGATCAGAGCGCACAGGGGTATTTGAATAAAATTGTTTTGCATCGACCTAACTACCTTTTCAACTATAGTAATTTGGGTCATCAGCGATATCTCACCGACCCCGATTTGTTGACACTCGTAGAGAAAATGTACTTTGATGCAACAAGGTTGGGCGAGGTGCAAGGGAATTTGAAGGCCATTGAGCCGGTCATTCGAAATGCCGACATGATCTCCGTTGATGTATCGAGTATTCGTCAATCGGAGTTCCCCGCATCGGGTAATGCCTCCGCCAATGGATTTTTCGGAAACGAAATGGCTCAAATGGCACGTTACGCAGGTATGAGTGATAAGTTGACTTCTATCGGTTTTTATGAATTCAATCCTGGTCTGGACAGAGATGGTCAGTCTGCAAACATGTTAGCACAAATTATTTGGTGTTTTGTAGAAGGTTTTTTACAACGCAAGGGCGACTTTCCAAAAGCAGATTACTCAGAGTACATTCAATACTCTGTGCTATTGGATGAATCAGGCGATACCTTGGTGTTTTATAAAAGTCCCATGTCGGGCCGTTGGTGGATGGATGTCCCTTATCCTGCTGGAAGTGTTGAGAAATACGAGCGTCACCATTTGGTTCCCTGCACATACGATGATTATGAGTTGGCGTTAGAGCAGGAGATGCCTGATCGTTGGTGGAAAACCTTTCAGAAATTGATTTAAGCAGCCTTGTATGACGCTTTGGTTTTGAAAAGGTTGCCTAATCTTTTTAGGTTTTTTAATTTTTTTTGGTAAAGTTGAAAAGTTTTTCTACTTTAGCAATTCTTCATTTGGTGTTTTGTCCCTGAATGAAGAAAAAAAAAGAGAATAATGACTACTAAAAAAGCTATCCTCATATTGTTTGTATTTCTTGCAGGACGTGGTTTTGCGCAGCAAGACCCTCAGTTTACGCAATGGATGTTTGATAAGATTTCTTTCAATCCCGCGTTTGCTGGTGCTGAGAAGTTGCACACTTTACAAGCCTTTCATCGTACACAATGGGCGGGATTTGGTGGAGATCCAAAAACTTTTTTATTCAATTACAACGGATATGCTCCGGTGGGCGAGCAGTTGATAGGATTTGGTTTGTCTACCATTTCAGAGCAATTGGGTCAAGAGCAAAACAATATGTTTCGTGCAAGTTTTGCCTACCATCAAAGTGTTGGAGCAATGAAATTGAGTTTCGGTTTCCAATTAGGGGCTTTAAATAAACGTTTGGGAACGCAGTGGGTTTATATTGATCAAAACGATCCATTGTTAAATCCGGCGGACCAAAATTCACTTTATTACGGTCAATCTTCTACGGCATTCGATGCTTCTTACGGTCTGTCTTTTTATAAACCCAATCGTTTCTATTTCGGGGTTTCAGGCACCCACTTGCCAGCGTCTAATTTGGAAGATTTGAATTATAAAATGGCCCGCCACACATACATAGTAGGAGGTTTTGATCAACCATTGAATGCCAATATGGTACTGCGTACCAACCTGATGCTAAAGTCTGATTGGAATGCCAAGCCTGCTTACGATTTAAATGCCAATGTGCTTTTTAAAAATATGTTGTGGGGAGGATTGTCGTTTCGCCCAGGGGATGCCATTGCTCCAATGGTGGGTTTCCAAAAAGTTTTTGCTGAGAAGGTTTCTGGTAGAACAACATTCAACCAAACTTTCAGAATGGGTTATAGTTACGATGTTACAACTTCTGATATACGTGATTACAGTGCGGGATCTCATGAAGTATTTTTAAGTTATGGTTTCAGTGTTAGTAAAGAGCCGTTGAAGACATACCATGTCAATCCGCGTTTCCTTTATTAAAATAAATTGAAACAAAATGTGTTATATGTACGTAGGAAGTTTTGCTCAGGGAAGATTGGTGAAGTTGAAAATTTAAAATAGGAAATCATGAAAAAAGCGGTTTTGTATTTTTTAATCATTGCAACGATTTCGAGTTGCTATGCTCCAGCAGGAGGTGAGTTAGTAGGTGCTTATCCAAGAGAGGAGTGGGTACAGGCTAATCCTTATGGAATGAACTACATTCATTTCGGTTCATTTACAATGGGACCCTCTGATGAAGATGTGCCTTATGCATTGAATAGTCGTGCTAAGACAGTAACCATCCCTGCTTTTTACATGGATCAGTCTGAAATTTCCAATAATGAATACAGACAATTTGTCAATTGGGTAAAGGATTCATTGATGTTGGACATCTTGGCCCAAAACGATATAGAAGGTTATTCTCAAAAGGAAAGAGAGGATGGACGTGAATTTGAGCGTTTCGTCAATAAGGGTTATGTCCTCAATTGGGATGAGCAAATAGATTTATCCAATGATGAGGTGTTTGATCTTATTTATGATAACTTCTTTTTACAAGGAGCGGAGAAGTATTATGATCGCTGGGAAATTGATTCGCGTAAATTGAAATATCGTTATTGGTGGATTGATTTGCAGGCCGCGTCAAGAAAGGAGGGTAAGGATGAATTTAGTAATCCAAATACCCTAGATCAATTACATTCTTTCAAGGGGCACAATGATAGAAGCAAGTTTATCATTGAAGAAGAAATCAATATTTACCCGGATACGTTGGTTTGGATTCATGATTTTACCTATGGATTCAATGAGCCGTTGACGGAAAATTATTTTTGGCATCCGGCGTATGATGACTATCCTGTCGTGGGTGTGTCTTGGGGCCAATGTCAAGCTTTCTGTGCCTGGAGAAGCCAAATCATGAATGATTTCCGTCATAAGAATGGTCTGTCCTACATCCAACGTTACAGATTACCCTCAGAGTCGGAATGGGAATATGCTTCTCGTGGAGGTTTAGATTTATCTCCTTATCCATGGGGCGGACCGTATACTAGAAACTATTTAGGATGTCCTTTGGCCAACTTTAAGCCTATGCATGGTGACTATGTAGAGGACAATGGTTGTCATACTGTTCCCATCTTCTCATATTCTCCCAATGATTATGGATTGTTTAACATGTCGGGTAATGTGGCTGAGTGGACTAATACAGCCTATGATGAAAGCGTTTATGAGTTCAGTCATGATTTAAGTCCTGAGTATCAATACCGTTCAACTACAAGTGATCCTCCCTCCTTGAAAAGAAAAGTAATACGTGGAGGAAGTTGGAAGGACATTGGGTATTTTATCCAAACAGGTACTAGATCTTATGAGTATCAAGATACGGCCAAGTCATACATTGGATTTAGATGTGTGATGAGTTATTTGGGTAGAGGAAAATCATACAACGATGGTGAGTTCAACGCACCAATGGATATGGAATAAAAATTAAAAACAACAACAACTAGATAAAATTTAAAAAAAGGAAAAGCTATGAAACCAGGAAGCAAGGCGTGGAAAAACTTTATGTCAAAATTGTACGGGAATGGAGCGGCAGTAGTAATTGTCGGTGCGATGTTTAAAATTCAGCACTGGCCAGGAGCATCGTTCTTCTTAGTATTGGGATTGTCTGTGGAGGCGTTGATCTTTATTTTCTCGTCATTCGAACCCATTCATGAGGATCCAGATTGGACATTGGTATATCCAGAATTGGCTGTGCCAGAAGATGGTAAGAAACATGGTCATGGTGATGGACATAAGTCCAAGGCAAAAGATGGCAGCATGTCTCAGCAATTGGACAAGATGCTAGAAGAGGCCAAGGTAGATCCAGAATTGATTCAAAGTTTGGGCGATGGAATGCGTACATTCAGTCAGAATGCCCGTCAATTGAGCGAAACTTCTGACGCTGCGGCTGCTTCTACAGAGTATGCAAGTACTTTGAGAAATGCCTCTGGAAAGGTATCTAATTTGGCTGATACTTTCGCGCAAGTGTCAGAGAATTTAACTGGTATGGCAGAGCAAGCTAAGAGTGGTGCTACAACCGGTGCTCATTTGCAGAAAATGTCCGAGAATTTGGCTGCTTTGAACAGCATGTATGAATTACAATTATCGGAATTGGCTCAAACAAGAGCGATGTTTGGTGATATGCATCATTTGGTAAGCAATCTTTCTGAGTCAGTTGAGGATACCAAGCGTTACAAAGAGAACATTTCTGAATTGGCTGCCAACTTGAAGACATTAAATAATGTTTATGCCAATATGTTGAATGCAATGGGAACTGCACGTTCTTAATCATTGATTGCAAAGAAAATTAATCATTAAATTAAAAGTTTAAGAAATGGCAGGTGGTAAAGAAACCCCACGGCAGAAGATGATCGGGATGATGTACCTGGTTTTGACTGCCCTGTTGGCGATGAACATATCGAAGGATGTATTGAACGCATTCATTCAGATTAACAAAGGTTTGACCAAGACCAATTCCATTTTGGAAGAGAAGTCAAGAAGGACCATAGATGGAATCAACGCATCTACTGAAGGGGCAAAGGCTGTTCCTTTCCAGCAAAAAGTAGCTGATGTAGACAAGTGGGCTACAGAATTGATGGCTTACATTGAAGAAATGAAAGGGCGTGTAATGGCCTCTTCTGACAGGGGAAATGAGACAGGAGATGGTTTTGAAGAGTTCATGAAGGATGAGGGGGGAAAGAAAATTGCGATCATGCCGGATGAAAAAAATGCCGACGGAAAGCTCATCATCACCAAACCAGATGAGAATCAAAACAATACCTCATTGTTGATTGGTCATGAGCCCGCTACTCCTCGTGAGGATCCATTCTCTGCGGTTGATTTTAAAAATCATTTGCTGAAATTCAGAGATGATTTATTGTCCATTCAAATTCAAAGGGCAGACAGTGGCGCGGCCACGTTCACTTTGCCTGAAGATATGCAAGAGGCTATCAAGAACACCTTTACTTTTGATGGACCTTACTTTGATTCAGAAGGAAAGGAAGAGTCCTGGGAAGTGAATAATTTCTATCACATGCCTTTGGTAGCAGTATTAGCGAATATCACCAAGTATCAGACCGACGTAATGAATGTAAAGAATAACGTTTGTATGGCCTTGGCTCAGGGTATTAACGCTACAGATATGAAATTCTCTGATATTACGGTTGCGGTGGTTCCAAAACAGAGCTACATCATCCGTGGTGGTGAGTTTGAAGCTGAGATTTATTTGGCCGCTTACAACCGCTCTAGCAAGTCTAAAATCTATATGGCCGGTGAGGCCAGCAGAGATGCGGTAGCTACTGTATTTGAAGTGGGTGGAAAGGCACCAGAGTCAGAGTCAGACAACGAGGGTAAATGTCACTTCAAGGTGAGCACAGGTGGATTGTCCGTAGGTGAGCATGCCTATAAGGGACAAATTGAATACATGAAAAATGGAAAGCCAGAATACATTCCATTTATTGTACCTCCTTTCTTTGTTGGAGAGCCTGTGGCGGTGGTGAATGCCTCCAAGTGTAATGTGATGTACAAGGGAATTGAAAATCCCATCGAAGTCTCTGTTCCCGGTGCGAATGGTAAGATCGTGGCTACTTGTCAGGGTTGTTCAGCCTTCAATCCGGTGGGTAATGGCGGTTATATGGCCACTCCAGATGTGTCGCAGAAGGAAGCGGTTATTACCGTAAGTGCGGAAGTAAATGGTGAGATGAAAAATATGGGTTCGAAGCCATTTCGTTTGAAGCGTTTGCCCGACCCAAATCCCGAGTTCGCTACCAGAAAAGCTAGTGATACCGAGATTAAAAGAACGTCAGCTTCTGCGAATGATAAAATATTTGCTAAGTTGGATTCAGACTTCTTGTTTGAAGGTATTTCCTATTCCGTTAAAAGTTTCAAGTTTTATGTATTCTCAGGGGGTAATTATAAAGAATTTATGGGCAACGGTAATACCTTGACTTCAGAAATGAAGGCCGCAATTTCGGCGGCGAAGAATAATGCGCAAATTGGATTTATCAATATCATTGCTGTAGGACCCGACGGTGCCGACAGAAAATTGAACAACATCATTTTGAAATTGGTGGATTAATAATAGAAATTATGAAAAAGAGCTTCTTAGTCATTTGGGTTTTGGTCATAGGTTTTGCTTATTTCAGCAATGCTCAGACCGCTTTGGATGGAGCTTACGTTCCAGAGCACAATCCTACACGCAGAGTAATTCCCTACCCGCACTTACGTCAGGCCGATGTAATGTGGAAGAGAAGGATTTGGGAGCGAATTGACTTGAAGCAGAAAATGAATTTCTCCTTGTATTATCCGACGATTCCAATCAAAGGTCGTTATTGTTTGTTTGATTTGATCAAACAGGGTATTCTAGATGGTCAAATCACGGCTTACAATACCACCAATGCGATGGGTCAAAATGATGATGAATTCACCAATCCACTTACTGCTGAGCAGATACAAGAGGTCTATTATCCCAAGGTGCCTGAGGATTCCTTGGATGAGAATGGAGAGAAGGTGGGTTTAAAGTATGTGACCAATGAATTAAAGTCCGATAAAGTTTTAATGTATGAGTTGAAGGAAGATTGGATATTCGATAAGCAGCGTTCAGAGCGTTACGTGAGAATCATTGGGATTGCTCCTGTGGTAGAGAAGAAGTTGGAGAGCGGTGTGAAAATTACCCAAACTATTTTCTGGTTGTATTTCCCGGAGTGTCGTTATTTGTTTGCTAACGCGGATGTCTTTAACCTGCATAACAATTCTCAACCTATTACTTTTGATGATTTATTCCAAAAGAGGATGTTCAATGCCTATGTAGTGAAAGAGGAGAACGTCTATGACAGAAGAATTTCGGAATACTTCGTGGATCCTTTGAAACAGATATTGGAGAGTGAACGAATCAAAGAGGAGTTGTTTCTATTTGAGCATGACCTCTGGCATTATTAAGCAATATTGAAAAGCCACCTTACGGGTGGCTTTTTTATTTCTGATCCTTCAGATATAAGACGTAAATTCGCGGCGCTATGGTAACGATTGGGAATTTAAGTGTTCATTTTGGGTCACGTGATTTGTTCAGCAATATCACTTTGTTTATTGGTCCAAGGGAGAGAATGGGATTGGTGGGAAAGAATGGCGCAGGAAAATCTACACTTCTAAAAATATTGGCGGGCATACAAACACCTTCATCGGGCAGTGTAGCCATGACTCGCGGCACCACCGTGGGTTATCTCGCACAGGAGATGGAACACAGATCTGGGGTATCCATCCGAGAAGAAGCGGCCTCTGCTTTTTCTGAAACCTTGGAAATGCAGCAAAGAATGGATGAGTTGATGGATGCCATCGCAGTGCATGAAGATTATACGAGTGATGATTACGCCAATAAGATAGAGGAAATAGAGACCATAAGTCACCGCCTGAGCTTGGTGGATGCAACCAAAATGGATGAGAAGATAGAGCGAGTCTTACGCGGATTGGGATTTAAAAATGAAGATTTTGACCGACCGTTGAGTGAGTTCAGTGGGGGTTGGAAAATGAGGGTGCAATTGGGCAAGTTACTTTTGAAGAACCCGGATTTGTTGTTATTGGATGAGCCCACCAATCACTTGGATATTGAAAGTATTCAGTGGTTAGAAGAATTTTTAGTCGATTATGAAGGAGCCATTGTTTTAATTTCTCACGATAGAACCTTCTTGGATGCTGTCACCAAGAGAACGGTGGAAATTTCAAAAGCGAGAATTTATGATTATAAGTTTTCCTATAGCAAATACATAGAGCAAAGACTTGAGGAGATTGAGCGAGCAGAAAATGCCGCGGCCAATCAAGCAAAATATGTGGAGAAGACCCAGAAGTTGATTGATAAGTTTCGTGCGAAAAAAGATAAAGCTGCTTTTGCGCAAACCCTCATCAGAAAATTGGATAAGCTAGAGAAAGTGGAAGTGGACGACATTGACGCCACCTCACTCAACATGCGTTTCCCTCCCGCTCCTCATGCTGGAAAAGTGATACTGAAAGGCCATCACATTGGAAAGGCGTTTGGAGAAAAGAGATTATTTTCAGAGGTGGAATTCATGATCAATAGGGGAGAGAAAATCGCTTTAATCGGGAAGAATGGAGTCGGGAAAACTACCTTACTTAAAGTTATTTTAAGTCAACTTGAGCATGAAGGAGAAATAGAGTGGGGTCACGCAATTCAGATGGGTTATTACGCACAGAACCAAAGTGAAGAATTGGATGGAGAAAAGACGGTGTTTCAAACCATTGATGATGAGGCCGTGGGCGAAATCAGAACGCAGATACGTGGGTTATTGGGAGCATTCTTGTTTGGAAGAGATGAGATTGATAAAAAAGTAAAAGTGCTTAGTGGGGGAGAAAAGGCGCGTTTAGCCTTGTGCAAGTTGTTGTTAAAACCTAGCAATTTTTTGATCATGGACGAGCCCACCAATCACTTGGATTTGGTGTCAAAGGAAGTTTTGAAGCAGGCTTTGATGCAATATGATGGTACTTTGCTCGTAGTTTCTCACGATCGTGATTTTCTCAAAGAGTTGACAGATACGGTATATGAAATATTACCCAATCGACTTAAAACATGGAAGGGCGATGTTATCGATTTCTTGAAAGAGAAAAAGGCGGAGAGCATTGCGGTTTATGAGCAAGCGCTGTTGGAAAAGAAATCAATACCCACAGCGGTCAAGGAGGCCAAGGTTTCCAACAAGGAAGATGATAAGGAGATGAAGAGAAAACAGCAACAATTGGTTAAAATTGAGAATCAGATCCAAGAGCTGGAGCGGCAGGTAAAGGAGATGGAAGAGTCTATGAATCATTTGGATTATTCAGATACACAAAAGGTAAATGAGCAAGTGTCTTTATTTGATGCCAAGAAGAAAGATTTGGAGCTGAGATATCAGGAGTGGGAGACCTTGAGTGTCTCTTAATGTTAAATTGTGAAACCTGATCACTAAATGCTGTATTTTTGGTTGAATCAAAAAATATTTTTATGCTAGTCCGTTTGTTTGCACTTTGTAAATAGGTTACGACATGGATGTTTTGCTTTGTAGGCAAATAATACGGAGATGAAGATTACAGATTTCAACCAACGATTTCCCGATGAGCATTC
>Ga0169931_10001876_pt1 | contig 34722 bp, 42 predicted proteins | sample Kivu_15m_20L_FD_129675 | JGI IMG/M metagenome (GOLD analysis project Ga0169931, IMG submission 129675) | Freshwater microbial communities from Lake Kivu, Western Province, Rwanda to study Microbial Dark Matter (Phase II) - Kivu_15m_20L... | ecosystem: Environmental > Aquatic > Freshwater > Lake...
AGCCAAACAGGCGAAAGGTAAAATCAATTGTTCTCATCAAAGGTACTTGTCCAAAAGCTCCAGAACCCCAAGCCAATTTTCTTTAGTTTTAAAATAAATTTCCATCGTCGTTGACCCGCCCGAGCCACCGGAGCTCTCGACCAGGTAAATGTCTAATCCGTACAGGGAGTGGTCGTCCTTATAAGCGTACCAGCCTTTAAAATCAATTTGGTTAAAACAGAACATGACGATGCCGTCCACATAAACCTTGACCCTGCCGTTATAGACCTTTAGTTCGCGAGTGTGCCCTTGAAAATTATCTTCCAAAAACTTTGTGCTCATGTTGGCGTACCCTTAAGTCTCACAAGTATACCGACAGATGTAAAGAAAAATACAATTCCCTACCGTACCTATTAATACCTATTAATACCTATTAATACCTATTAATACCTATTAATACCTATTAATACCTATTAATACCTATTAATACCTATTAATTCCTATCTGATTACTAGGATTTAACAGTCAAGGTCCCGGTATACCCCCACCCTTAAATTAGCACCCCCCACCCTGCCCTCTTCTTATACTTCTATTCTATTTATTTAAATATAAAAGAGATATAGAAGTAGACCCTTGAGGGGGTGGGGGTGGTCCCAGTGGGTGGGGGTATAAAACTCCTTCCGCCCCGCAGGCCGCAAATAACGTGTAAAAACAAAAGCGCGTACGGGAAGGAAGTTCAAAATGCACCACCCACCACCCACCCCCCCACCCAAGAATCTACGAATCTTTGATTCTCAGTAACTTATAACAAAATCGTTGGGTGGGGGTATCTATTGATCTCTTTTAAAGATACGAAGATCAATGTCCATGCACTGTCCGTCCCTCTCTATGAACGCTTTAGCTATGGTTCCAGGAGGAAGTTCTCTGACCGCCAGGACAAGATCCCGCTGGTCTTCTATTAAAAGACCATTAAAAGACGCTATAACGTCTCCTACAGCCAATCCGCATGGTTTTACGACCTTAGTAATCTTTAGCGCTTTGCCCTCACCCATTTGATTGGCTATGGGGACCGATTGACCTTTTACCCCTAAAAAGCCATCCTTACCCTGTCCCTTTTGGGATAGGAATGTTTGTATCTGAATTGCCGGCAAGGTGTAGGCAAACTGCCGCTCATCATTGTCGTTCTTAACCGAACCCAAAACCATGGCTATAACACGCCCGGTTCTGTCCACCATGGCTCCCCCGCTGTTTCCCGGTTTGATCAATGCGTCTGAATGCAGATACGGTTGCCCTTTGTTTGTCCCGCTTGAACTTACAATTCCCTTGGATATGGAACTTGTAAATCCCAAGGGGTTGCCGATGGCGTATATTTCGCTACCCGCCTGGACGGGGAAAGACGTGTTTAGTTCAACCGCAGGGAGTTTGTACCCGTAATCCAGCTCAATGAAGGCTATGTCCAAATGCGGGTCGAAGAACTTTACCTTGCCTTCCAGACCCGTTGCCTGGTCCCCGTCCCCGATGTAAATGGATAGTTCGGCGTCGTTTTCCACGACGTGATGGGCTGTGACGATTCCGCCCTCCACGGCAAAACCGCTTCCATAACGGACAAACTTTTTGCCCTCTTGAAAGTGGACAGCCTCGATTCTGACAACCGAGGGCAGAACCTGTCTGTTTTCGGCTAGAAGTGTCTGCGGAAGAACCGCACCAAACAACCCCAACACGCCCAGAAGGCGGCGGTTAAAAAGACAAGCAAGCACCCGCCCAACAGGGCCGCAAATGAAAAGACCAGACATTCAATTACCCTTTGCTGGATCACGTTTTATGACCTCCTCAAGGGCCTTGACGAACGCGTAATTGATCAAAGCCTCCCTGTCGTGCTGGATTTCAAGCCATCCTGCCTTGGCAAGTTTGTGGGCGATGTTGTCGTCCATGTCCAGTTTGAGCTCCACGTACGGGACATCCCGTTCGGAGAGGATGGTTATCACTCCAAGGTTATTTTTTTCCTTCTGTCTTTTCATTGTGTTCCTCCGTTTTTGTTTTGGTTTGCACCAGGAGTCGTAGTATGCCTGGCCCCACCATGGATTATTTTGCCTCGCTTTCCTTGGTTTCGTCAACCGGAATTTTCCATCTTACCTTCCCCTGGACGGTTACCCGCTCGATCTGCTTGGTGGTCATGAGCTTGGCCAACCTTTGCCCCATCTTTTCAGGTGTGGCAGCATAATGGCGGGTAAGTTTTTCCAGGGACGGGTCGTTGAGCATCTGGGTTAGAAGCTGGGTTGCCGAGCCCTCCCAAGCAATGATCTTTGGATTAGACTTTTTGAAGCTATCCAAAAACTCGTCCAATAACTCGGAGAACGCGTGGTTGGGATGAGTCGTGCGCGTGTCTTCAAGGATGTCTGGGTGGTGGTAGCACTTGACCGCAAACCGCGATGATCCGGTCATGTCTTCCGGAATCTCGTGGTCGCACAGCCAGCGGGCAAACGCGGGAAGCTCGCCGTCCAGGATACGGGACAGTTCCTGGGAGGACGGGAACGCCTTGGCTTTGTCGGTGGCCTTAAACAGCATGAGCTTGTCCAGAATGCTGGCGTCCGTATATGGGATGGCCCGCATGGAATCCGGATCGTTGTTGAGCGTCACAAACACCCTGCCGGACCAGTCAATCGTGGTGGGGTTCTTCCACATCGCGCGGTAGCGGTGTCTGCGGTTGGCTACAAACTTCTTTACCGTGTTGGAGAAGAGCAGGTGCTTTTCGTGGCTGGTGGATGCCGCGGTGTCATCGATGTTTAGGACGCCTACCTCAAAAAGTTCGGCGTTAAACTCGCTTTCCCCCGCAATGTGACCGGAAGCGTCGCACCCACCGCCCATGAGGGTCGCCACGATCTGGGTTCCAAGCAGGGTCTTCCCCACTCCCACCGGACCGGCGATAAACACCGCCTGACCCTGTGAGAGCTTTCCGGCCCTTGCCGAATTGTAAAAATGCTGGAGCCAGCAAAGAAAATATTGCAGGCTGTTGTGCGGGTCAAAAAACCCGTCCAGGAATTCCGCCAGCCACGGAAACCCGTCTCCCCATCTTTGGCATGGGGTGTTCCTTGGTTCAATTACCCTTACCCTGGAGATGTTCAGAATCCTGCGGCTTCCCGCCCTGACGAGTTCCTCCCTGCTGAACAGAATCGGTCCGGCCTCGTCAACGCGCCTGGTTTCCCGGATCCTTAGCATGGTCTGGTCAACCTCGCACATTCCACCCCTTTGCATCGGGACAAGGGATAATCCATAGATACCGGCTATGTCTTTCTTGGCGGTATCGGAATCCGAGTCTCTCCAAATTCCCTCCCCGTCCGGACGCCAATATTTTTTTCCGTCATAATAATACGATGCAAGAGGAGCCCCCAGCCTGTCCTCTTCAAACTCCTTGACCCATCCCGCACCCAAAATATCCGACCATGTGTAGAAGCTCTTCTCCTGCGAAAAGCTTACCAGTCCGGTGGGAGTCACCACACAGGATGTCGGATTGTCGGAAGTGGCCGTCCAGAATGCATTGGTTCTGGAATGAACCTCCAGTTGTCCGACAAGTCTTCCCGGGAACATCTCCTCCACCCTTGCCCTTACCCTGTCCATCGGTATTTCCACCGGACCTTCCCCGCGGTATTTGGTGGCGGAATCGATTGTTGTGGCAAGCCAACTGAAAACGGTTTCACTTCGGATGGGCTTTTCCGAAAGTTTGGATACCGGTTGATACCACGCATAATATTGTTCCGGTTTAAGATAATTTTCATCCAGGCCGGGAAATATCTTTTTGATGCCTAACTCTTTTGCCATCCTCCGTAAAAACGGCTCAAGCAGACCGACAGGGATTTGGGCCGGCTCCTCAAACATCCAGATTACCCTGGCTCCCCCGCTCGGGGTTCGGTGGGCGTAATTTGGTTTATACCCCTTCACCTTGTTGGCCAGACTGTCAATAAATTCGCTGTCGGTTATTTCCGCGTCATAGTCGACCACAAATCCGTGCATTTTTGCCGGAGGGTTGTCTTTGGTTACCCTGAGTCCGGCGGCGCGTCCTTCAAACCCGCTGATAAACATCCCGTCTGTCTGGGGATTGGTCGACCATTTCTTTGCCTCTTCCGGCTTCATGCTCGGAGGCTGATTGACGTTCCCGTCCCATGGCGTGCAGGAACTTGCCACGGACGACGACAAATTGGGGATTCTAAAGAGCGTCATTTCTTGTACCTCTCTGCGTCCACCGCTTCCGCCCCTATGGGGCAACCTTCCAACCACTCAGGACAAACGCTCATTAGCCTTTCAATCTCACCAGCTGGAACGTCTTTGTCAACTTCACAGACAGCCTCGTCGTGAACATGCATGGCCACGGGAAAGCCCGATTTTTCCAACCTCAAAATTGATTCACCCATAACGTCCCGCGCTACGGCCTGAACCAGGTTTTCACAAAGCTTCCCGCCGTAAAACGGAATCTGCGGTCCCCCCATTTCAACGCATGCTGTCCACGCCGGCTTTTTTGTTTTTCCCTCCTTGTCTCGTTTTTGTTTGTCGGGCCACTGGGACATGATGTTTCTGTAAGTCAAAACCCTTCCCCCAGGAAGCCCTACCTCCAGCTGACCGTCCGCCTTGGCTTGGTGAAAATCATTCTCAAGCTTTCTCCAGAGTTGCAAAATGCCCTGGTTTCTCCCGCGGAAATCATTGACTATTTCCTGGGATTTAGTTTCGGTCATATCAATTCCGTATTGCATTTTGGCAATCAACGCAAATTTTTTGGCTCCAGCCCCGTAACCAAGACCGAGCACCATAGCCTTGATCAGCTGATATAATGGGGCATCAGTTTTCTTTAATGTCCCCTTTAGGCCATCCCACAGGCCCATGTTTTTTGCCGCAGCCTCATAAATACCATATCCATTTTTAATTGCGTCCAGCAACCCGTTGTTCCCGCTTAACCAGGCAAGAACTCTTGGTTCAATCTGGGCAAGATCGCATATGATAAACTTTTTACCCGGACGGGGTACAATGCAACCCCGTAAATCAACCCCAAACATTTCATTGCGCGGAAGGTTTTGGACATTGAATTTAGAGTCCCCCGACCAGCGTCCGGTGTGAGCCCCCATGTATTTGAGTCCGTAAGCCATTGATCCGTCAGGCTTTATTCTATCCTGCATAACCTTCATTTTGGCCAGTAGGGAGTTGGCCTTTCTCCAGTCCCGCATGATCCCAACAAACGGAACCTTGTCCCCATACTGCGCCTCCCACAAAGCGCACTCCTCTGAATTTTCCGCCATCGAAGTCGGCCAAGGAATTCCAGCTTTGGCGCATTCTCTTCGAAAAGCTTTTGTGGATAAAACCACCCCGTCAGTCTCGTCAATCCACGGGAGTGCATTTTCGCATTCCCATGTTTTTCTTTCCAGAATTTTAATCCCACTATTGACGGCATCCTTGTCGATATGAACCCCACCCCAACCCATGGTTATGGTATGTCTGGATAATTCCCTCTCCGCAGGTAAAAGCAGTTTATCAAACTGTCTGTCGATTTGATAACATGCCTCGGCGTCCCCTCTTGCATACTCAATTACTTCTTTCCCAAACTGGGTATTTTCAACATCAATCCATTTCTTTGAGTGCATCTTGTCCCGAGGATCTTTGTCTATTTGCCTCTTGAGAAGTTCACGGGAGGCCCCAGCCAAACTGCGGGGCGCTCCCACGGCAACCGAGAGATTTGCGGTACAGTCCCAGGCTGATGGCCTGGATGAACACACACTTAGTTCCCGCAGTCTCTCGATCACCGCTCCGTCGAAACTGTAATTATGGGCTATCCATCTATGTCCGTTGATTTTACTCCAAGGCGCTTTTTTTGGGGCGCCCACATAGTTTACGTCGGGACCGTGGATGGCCACCAAATAAATATCCGAACTATCGTTGCGAAGATAGTGCCACTGCCCCATCGTCTTGATGGAAATATCCTTGTCGTAATATGTTTCAAAATCAATTGCGTATGTGTTCATTTGTATTTTTTCCTTGTAAAAAATTCTTCAAATATTAAAAGTCTTCCCAGCATATCCGATATTCTGGCCGTGCACCTGTCAAACTCCTTATTTGTCTCGCAGTTTTTCCGTTTATTTAACAAAACTTCAAGGGAATATAGAATCATATCCGTGACTTCGGAGGGCATTATCCCCGAGTCAAGGAGCAACCCGTATTCGGCCTCGAGTTCCCGTCTATCGTTTTCCGGAAATGGATAAGGGATGACAAGAAACTCTTCGGCCAGCTTCATGCTGGCAGAAGATTGGGTCACCCGTTTTTGTCGTTCTGGTTTAAATTAATAACCGGAGAACCTTCTTCCGGCTCAACCATTCCGTTGGCGACCATAAAATCCTCGCTGAGGGGAGCCCCGGTCTTATCGACAAGCTTTTCCTCATCGGACTTTTGAAATCCTTCCTGGCCGAGGACCTGGTTCAGTAAACTTGCAACCAGCGGATAAAGTCCGCGGCACACATCTTTCTCAATAGAAGATGCATCAAACTGGTTTGGGTTAAGCTCAATTCGTATCTTGTCACTTTTATCGGCGCATTTAATTCGGATGGTTAGTTCAATCATTATTTTTTTCTTTCTGGTGTGGTGTTAATTCGAGGACGGCTGCACGAACCTTTTTGCGGAATGAAGAACATTCCCGCTCCAGATCCGCCATATCTGAAAGAAGCTCGGCCACAAGATCTTTCAGACTTTCGTTCTCGTTTTCAAGACGGCCGTTCTCCTCCACAAGGCGAGCGGCTGTCACATGGTTGGCCTCTGCCAGATCAACGACCCGGCAGTAAAACTGTTGCAGACGATGCAAATTTCTTCGACTGAAATGGTCAGACTTATCGTACTCTTCTTTACCAACAACGGCTTCTAAAGTCATATGTTTGCCTTCGGATTTAAAACAATCGTGGGTTCCTTGTGGTCTGTCAAACATATGAATCCTTCATGAAGAAGATAATCTAGCGCCAAAACAACTTCCTTGGCTAGCTTATCTTTTTCGTTTTTTTCTTTTTGCATGAACTTTTACCTTTGTAATTTTAGCCTGTGTACTTTTTGTTTCTGTTTTTATCTTGGGAAAAGCAAATCCCCGTTGGTTCCAAAGCCAATTGATAATCATATTTTCCTTTCTAGTTTATGATTAAGTTTTTCACGTTCGACTATATCCATAAACTGTTTTGCGTGTTTATTGTCGTCAAAGAAACAGATTGAGGTTGTGCGCTTAGTATTTGGGTCAGTCGCAAAAACCACACTTCCAAACCATCTTTTGCTAATCCACACAAAAATCCAAAGAAGAAAACTGTCAATCATTCCACTTTCCCCCTTTTTGTTTTGTAAAGTAGAAATGCTGCCCTAACCAACGCACGTTCTAAATGGGCAATTGCGTCCTCGCTATTTGCGTCCGGGGAAGGTCGGTTACCATCAATCTGCATCATTGCCTGGCAAACATGATTGATGAGACGATCAGCGTTGTACCTGCGACTGTCTGTGTAAAACCATTGGCCAAATACGCTTTTGTCAGAGCCCCTGTCCATAATACGTGAAATTGTGGAGTGAGCCTCCGAAGCAACATCAATTATTGAAGGAGCTATTTTGTCTTGATCCATATGCCTTTGACTTCTGTTTTTACGTTGAAATTTAGATGTTCCAAAAGAGATATAAATTGGCGGAGGACGTCCGGTGTTTCACGCGGCAAGGAACACTTTACCGGTCGGCGCTTCTCGCGCCGCACCATTCCGGGACGTCTCCCCTTCTTCATGCTTTTAGATCAAGCTGGAAGCCCAAGCCTGAAATTCGTCGTTGTTGGTTCCGGCCAACTTGAAGGTTGGAGTAAACCAGCTACCCATCGAATTTGTATTGAGCTTGCTGCTAACCTGATAACGACCCTTGGTTAATCCTCCGCGCAACACAGTCTGGCTGTCAGTGAGCAATGCGCGACCAGCGCCGCGATACGCACTCTTGGTCAGATTGTATTGTGCCAGGGCATACTTCTTTTTATCCGGACCCTCAAATGAGAACACGGGGTTCTTGTCTTTGGGCTCGGCAACCAGAAGAGTCAAAACCAAAAACGGAATATAACGATCCGTATCGTCATTTTCCGTGATATCCAACGTTCCACCGGCAGCTTCCACCTCGGCTTGCGAGGCAAAAATCTTCGGGATCACATCGGTTCCGTAAGGAATTTCCTGGATATACTTTTTCTGGATGTGGGTGATAATTGTTTCCATCGGAGCGTCCTTTGATCCGACCACAATTTCCTTGTTGAATACGAAGGAGCCCGGCTGAAAGTTGTTGCTCAGGTTGCCTGTCTTACCTACCAGGTTTATCCTGGGGATAAGAAAATCAGATGCACTGAACTCTCCGTCTACTGAGGCGTTGCGACTAGCAATTGCGGGAGCTTTGCTCTCAATCGTAGCCAATGCCTGGTTTTCAGTTGTTTCCGCCGCTTCTTTGTCTTTTTTACTGAATGATGTTTTCATTTTAGTAGTTTTATTTCTTTTGTTTTTCTTAATTGATAGGACGGCTCACCGCGCGTCATTGCTTCCGCCTCGATGAGTGAATCCTCCAGTTGTTCTTTCGCCGCGGTCTTTTGACCGCGAGGCGCCTTGGCTGCAACCAGATCAGCCAAATCCGTAAACTTTATCTCGCATGCCGAAGAAAATTCCTCAGCGCTAAGCCGGTTCTTTACAAGTTCCCAAGCTTTTTGAGCGTCCTTGATTTCTCTTCGTCCCTGCACTTCCTTAAGCCCATAACCCGGAATTTCTCCACCATTTTTAGCAAACTCCAGATTGTGTTTCCTGACGCTTGAACACCAAGCTTCCATGACCATCGCAATCCGATGGGCTTGCGCCCGGCGTTCCGGTGTAGCCAACTGGCTTGGATGAAATAATTCCGGCAACTGCGCGTCGTGTGCCATGTCATAAGCTTTAACGATTTGCATGGTGGCTCCGTGTACCGCCGGACACTCGGCCAATTTGTTGCAGTAAATGCATTGGTCGCCGGGGGTATAATCTGTTTCCGTGTGGTTTTTGCATTTTTCAATAATTCCTTTTATTCGTTTTTCCATTCGCCCATAATCAGTCTCCCGACTGAAAGTATGGGTGAAAATAAGATCCAACCTTGGTTGTAAAACGTGAACAGTTACTTGGTTAATATAATCGTATTTGTCAAATACCCCAAGCGTATAAGCCCACATTTGAACGTTATGCTCGGCGTCATCTACCGGGTTAAAACCAAACTTGTAGTCAATCAAGTGGGCCTTGTTTCCGCGGATCATGAGTCGATCAACAAAACCCCATTGGTCAAATACTTCCAGTTTGATTTCTTTAAGGTCAAGCATCGTTTATTAACTCCGCCCGGATACGCTCAATGTAATCTAGGCATTTCATAACCAGTTTTGTTTCATCCGCATTCAAATCGGAAAAGTCGCTTACCTCGCAAGCCCGATGCATGGCTGAACCACGTTGCGTTACAATATGAACTTCACCGCCCTGTTGAGGTTCAAACCCAGGGCAAAGTTCTCGGTTTTTGAGAGTGCTGGGGCTATATCTTGCGTGTGTAGTGTCCATTAGCGTGGCGCGTATTGTGGGGTTTAAAAACCAATCGTCAAGGATTAATTATGGGTCAAAAGGTCCCCGTCGTTTAGAAGATCGATGTTGCGTAGCTTGCGTCTTACCGCCTGACTTACTTCCTCTTCTACGGAGTTGGCGGCGAACAAGATATATTGAAGCGCAGGCGATTTTGCCCCGGATCTATGAATTCTCCCCAGCGCTTGTTTCAAATCGATTGCCGAGTAAGTCGGGCTGATTAAGGAAACCCTCGGCCTTCCATGAAGATCGTGAAGACTTACCCCAACACCCCCGGCAGCTATTTGGCACACCAAAAAATGATGAGCGTTGGATTGGAACGCATTGATGGTGTCCTGTCGATCTTCTTGAGATTGATCTCCGGCTATGAAAACCGGATTGTGTTTCTCCATTCGGTCCATAACAGCTTGCAGGGTTTGACGAAAATTAACAAAGCACACTACACTTTTTCCTTCGGACAAAAATTCATCGGCCATTTCAACCATAACCGGGACACGAAGAAGTTCAATTTCCTGCCGCATTCGAAGTCGCTTGGTAAGCGGGCTTTCAGGATCACGGTCAGACAAAGTTTTGGATTTTAACTCGGATATTTCTTTTTCAACTTCCTGGTATAACTCCCCGATCCTTGGGGAAATATCAAAGGTTTGAGCATTAACCTGGTTGGATGGAAAAGCGTTTCCTAGTTCACTTATTTTTATTCTCACGCCTTTTTCAGGAAAGATTTTAGAATGGATGTTTACGAGGACTTTTTTACCCCCGCGGAAAATCATTCCTCCCCACGGAGCTTTCATCACACCGTTTTTGTGCAACCAGCTGAAAAAGTTAACCCCATTGTGTAACCCCAAAAGTCTTCCGGTAAAACGCATGTCCAATGGACTGCCCGCCGCGGTGGCCGATAACATCAGGATTTTGGATGGCCTGGCTGCCTCCAGCATAGCTCCATTTTGAGATTTATAACTTTTACAACGATGGACCTCGTCAAATATAAAAAGAAAATCTGGCGAAGCATTGGCCCATTCCCATTGTTTATTTCCAAGTTTTTTAAGGAATTTAGTTTTTCCAGTTCTTAATTTTTCATAATTAAGTACAAATTCCGGTTGTAGTCCAAATGTGCTACACCATTCTTTCCACGCAGGAAGCACAATTTTAGGCGCTATAATTGCAAAAGGCAGGCCAAGGTTCTTGGCCACGGAGCATGCCGTTACTGTTTTTCCGGTACCGGTATCAGAACAATCGAGAGCGACCGAGTGGTTCTGAAGCGCCGGAAGTAAAATGCTCTTCGCTTTCTCTTGCCAAGGGTGAAGAACTACAGGCATCGGAATGTTTTTCCCGCACTAGCGAGAGCCAATCCTCCGCGAGCATCGTAACCAGCCACGGACGTTTGTTTTTTCTATGCGCCACAACGGGAGTTTTTTTTCCGCAATCTCGCTGGGCCTGTTCCATAGCTTTATCAATGTTGAGGGCTTCAACCCTTTTGACTTCAAAGTGAAAAGGGAGGTTCGAGAGAACATCGGGGCTGTCTTCGCTACCAGAAAATTGCCTTCCGCGCCTCGCCTCAAAACCTTTTTCGCGGAGGACGTCACGCCACTCCCTTTCCCCAACTTTGCCTTTTTGACAACTGTTCACGGTTCATATGTGCCCCCAAACGTTCCCGAAGACTGAACTTAAATTGACATCTGTCAAGTCTTTGTGCAGTTTGACTGTCTTGCCTATAGAGAGATATGGAAAGTCCTGGCCCGATGGGGCCAACGACCTTGATATAGAATTGCTCGCCTTTAAGTGGGGTTTACGTCCAGAGGACGGAGGTTTGGGCAAGGCTCAGCATTTTAAAAATGCGGTAAATTTGCTTTGGCCTTACCACAAAACAAAAAATAAAAACGGTTTTTATTGGCATCCCTGGGCCGATTGGATGATTGAGCGAGCCTGTGAATATCCTTATCTGGCTATCTCTGGCCCCAAATCTTCCGCCAAAACATCAACCATGGCCATGTGGGGTTTGATTAATTGGCTTTGCGCCCCCCACGAAACTTTGATTCTTGTGACTACTACATCCGTCCGCGAGGCAAGAAAACGTCTGTGGGGGTCAATCCGGGAACGATATATGCAAGTCCCCGGGTTACCCGGAAAATTAATCGATTCTATGGGGAAGATTGTTTTGAACCCCGAAGAGTCAGGTGAGGCCAGCGATAGATCCTCAATTACACTTGTTCCGTCAAGTCCGGACAAAGAGAAAGAAGCCACCGCCAAATTAATTGGTCTTAAAAATAAACGAGTGTTTTTGATTATTGACGAGGCTACTGATGTAACTAACTCTGTTTTTGAAGCAATTAATAATCTTAATTCAAACCCACAATTTCAATGTGTTGCCCTCGGTAATTTTAATTCCCAATACGATCCGTTTGGAATTTACTCAACGCCAAAAGACGGGTGGAATTCTATCACGGTTGACTCTGAAGAGTGGGATACAAAGTTAGGAAAATGTATTCATTTGGACGGTTTAAAAACCCCAAACATTGAGCACAACGATAAATGGCCGTTTCTTCTCACTTCCAAGCAGGTTAAATACGCCATTGAAAATGAAGGAGAAAACTCCCTTTCTTTTTGGAGGTTTATAAGATCTTTTCCCGCTCCGGTTGGGGCAGAGGAAGGGATTTATTCCGAAGCTGATTTTAGAAAATATGATGTGACCAAAGAGCCTCGTTGGACAAAAGCCCCGTTATTACTCGCCGGATTTGATCCTGCTTTTACAAACGGCGGAGATCGTTCTGTGTTGGCCTTGTTAAAATATGGACAGGCCGAGGAATCAGGGCCAACCGTTGCCCTCCACAAGTTTCATTATTTGCGGGAAGATGTAACCAAACCAGAACCTCGAAATTTTCAAATTGCTAAAGAGGTAATGCGAATATGCATGGAGAACAATATTCCACCCGAAAGAATAGCCATTGACGCCACCGGGGCAGGAGATCCTTTTTGCGACATTTTATCCGAGATTTGGTCCCCGCGAGTTTTGCGGATTAAGTTTGGAGAAAAAGCTTCGGCTTTACCGGTAAGCGTCACCAACCCAATAAAAGGCTCAGATAAATATACCAACAGGGTAACCGAACTTTGGTTTTCAGGAGTAGAATATATGAGATCCGGTCAATTAAAAGGCATTCTGCCGGATTTGGCAAAAGAGATGACAGGAAGAAAATACACTACGTCAGGCGGAGGAAAAGTTACAGTTGAGCCGAAAAGGGACTATAAAGTCCGGCTGGGAAGATCCCCCGATTTGGCAGACGCGTTTTTTCTGGCCTTAGATTTGGCAAGACAACGTCTTGGGATTAATGCGGGGTCTTTAGTTGGCGGGAAATTACGCAGTACCTGGGAAGCTCAAGTCCGAAAATTGGACTCTGTAATACCAAGTAGCGCTACCCTTTCCGATCTTTAAATGCTAATTGACACATGACTTACGTACCCCCATACTGTTTGGACCCGTGGACGACTTACTGACAATCGACGATAAAGGAAAAGCGCCGGCCTCCAGAATTAAGGACCACTCCGCGCTTCATTCTATTTATAAAAATTTGTTGTTGGCGGATGAGTCCGCAGCGGCGGACCGCGCCCGTATTATGGATATGTTTGATGGCGCAGCCCCTTACGATCCGGTGGCCTTACGCCGACTGGGTCAGGGATATCGCGCCAATTTAAATTTTGGTGAAGCAGCCGCCGATCTTGAACAATCGTTAACGGCGTATAATGATTTGGTAACTTCCGTGGACAGGCTGGTTTCCGTTAAAACGGATTTTGGAGATGAGAGTCAACGCGAAGAATACAGCGCGATTATTAGCGAAGAGTTCCATCGGGTTGTAACCAAGGATTGGCCCAGCTTTTATTTTAAACAACAGTTGTTGTCTTATTACTTTATTGCACAGGGTTTGGCTGTTGCCTTTTTTGAAGACGAAAGAAACTGGCAATGGAATGTTTGTCCTATTGGTGATTTTTTAATCCCCAGGGCTACTCCGGCAACCGAAGATAGAATTGAAGTTGCTTGTGTCCGTAGGATTTATCTGGCGCACGAACTATATAAGTATATCAGCAATCCCAAGGCTGCTACCGCAGCCGGTTGGGATGTTGAGGCAGTTCGTGAGGCTATTCGGGATGCTAAAACGACCAGGCCAAATGACGGTTATAATTGGGAAGAGATTCAAAAAGAAATTAAAAACAACGACCTTTATTTTGCCCATGTTCGTAGTCGGGAGATTCATGTGGTTCATTATTATGTCAGGGAGTTTGACGGAACTTATTCTCATGCAATCGGGCGAAGAGACGGAAAAGGAGAGTTTCTTTTTAAACGAGAAAACCGCTTTAAAAGCGCCTCGGAAGCTTTTCACATTTTTACTTACGGAGTAGGAAACGGGCAGTATCATTCTATTCGCGGTTTGGGATATAAAATTTTCCCGCATATTCAAACAACGAACAGATTACGTTGTGCCATTGCAGACGGAGCCATGTTGCAAACCTCCGTGCTGTTGCAACCCCAGACGGCTGAAGATGTCTCCAGAATGACCATGGCTTACTCCGGACCTTTGTCGTTCCTTCCTCCAGGACTGTCCGTTGTCCAGCAAAACTATCCCAATCTAGCGGCAAATGTTATGCCGGTTGTGAACGAAATGGCCATGGTTCGTCAAAGCAATACCGGGTCTTACCGAACTCAGATGAACTCCCCGAATGGCAAACCCAGGACCGCCACGGAGATTGAGGCTCAAACGGCCAATGAAGCGGTTTTGTCCACAAATGCCATTAATTTATTTTATGTTCCCTGGGCTAGATTATTAAGGGAACAGTTCCGTAGGTTACAACGCGACGCTTGGGTTGCCGGAGAACCTGGTTCTGCCGAGGCCAAAAAATTTAGAACCAGGCTTGAAAAAAGGGGAGTGCCTTGGGAAGCGGTTAAAAATGTTTATGATGTTGATGCTGTACGCGCAGTTGGCCTCGGCTCTCCAGCGGCACGGTTGGTTGCATTTAATGAGTTTATGCAAATGTTGCCCAGATTCGATGAGCTAGGCCAGGTTAATGCAATTCGTGATCGGGTAGCCGCCCGCGTAGGATACGATCAAGTCGACAGATATTTGCCCAACCCGAATGTTAAAAATAGAATACCCATGGACGCCAAGATTGCGGAATTGGAAAATGACGCAATGTACACCGGTAGACCGGTATCTGTTCTTCCAAATGAGAATCATGCCATTCACTTACAGGTTCATCTTCGTGATGTGACTCCCCTAACTCAGGCCGTTCAGCAAAACCAGGTGCAGGATAAACAAGGCACATTGCGGTTTTTGATGGTTATGTACGAACATTGTAATGAGCACCTTGTTCGAATTTCCGAGGATAAAACAAAGTCTGTTGAGATTGGACAGTATAATTTGGCCATGAACCTTTTGCGGGAAGCTTCTGTTAACTTACAGCGTGACGTTGAAGAGGATATTAGGAACGCAGCAGAGGCCCAGCAACAAGCAGCGATGGAGCAAGGTCAAATTCAAAATATTACGCCTCAAATGCAGATGAAAATGCAAGAGCACGAATTGGACATGAGGCTTAAACAAGAACGAGCTGCTCTTGAGAATAGATTTAAAGAGTTGGAGATCAGACAAAAATTAGCTTTACAGGATGCTCAAGCGGCCGCTAATCTGCGTTCCGCAATGAATAAACCTGTAGAGGCTACGGCATGACGTTAAAAGATTGGTCAAATAGAGATGATTATCGGTTGTCTTGGAGGGAGTTTTATAATTCTCCAGCCGGTAAAGCGTTAAAAAGTGTTCTTACAAATATAGGAATTCCAGTCCCAACTATGCCCCCACAAAATGTAGATTTTGTGGATTGGAATGCTTCATTAAATACAAGGAGAGAAGGTTTTTACGAAGCCGTAAGACTGTTGGGCGCTTTATGTGAAGATTTATCAAAACCAGAAGAGTTACCACAACCTTGGGAAAAAACAGCAGCAGAAACCACAACGGAGTAAAGGACAATAAATATGAGTGACACCAATGTAGCAACCCCAGTTGAAAAAGCACCTGCCCCCGCATCAGCAGATAACTTTGTAAGTTTTGCGGATGCTTTGGATGCCGGAATGGAGAATTTAAAAACTTCCGCACCAGAGAGTTTGCCCGCTCCCGAAGCAAAGCAAATTGTTCCCGAAACAGAACAAACAGAAGTTCAATCCAAAACATCTTTGGATACTATTGCCGACAGATTGATTGGGAAAGAAGAGCTTAAATCAAAAGCGCAACCCGTTGTTGAAGATGATATAAAAACGCCGGAGAATTTAAAACCAGAAGCTCAGACTGCCTGGGCCCGGTTGACAAAAGATTTGCGGGACGCAAGGACTAAAATTAAAGAGCTTGAAACTAAAACTACTTTGGAAGACACAACCTCGGTTGAGCAGATGGATCTTAAGGCCCAATTGGATAATCTTAAGCAAGAACGGGATGAATACGAAAATGAGTTAAAGTTTGCAAGGCTGGAGTCCACCAAAGAATATAAAATGGCGGTTACCGAACCCCTTTCCATTATTCAAAAAGAGGTATCCGATATTGCCAAGATTTATGAATCCGACCCAAGAAGTATCTACGCGGCTATGGTTGAGGCCGACCCTTCTAAGCGGAGAGCTCTTTTAAAAGAAGCAACATCTAATTTTGATCCCGTTGATTCTTTGGCAATTCGCCAGAAAGCAGAAGACCTTCAAAAAGTCTTTGAAAGGCGAGAGTTGTTAACTAAAGATGTCCAAACCGTCCTTGAAATGCTGGAAAATGACGAGAAGAAAGAGATGGAGCAGGCTCAAATTAGGATGAAATCTGAAATTGAAACGGCCTATAAATCAGAATGGGAGGCGTTGCAAAATGAAAATCCTGTTTTACGCCCGATTGAAAATAATGAACAATGGAATAATACTCTTAAGTCTATTGAACAGAGGGCTTTACAGATTGAGAATACTGATTTAGATCCTCGGTCAAAAGCTAGGTTTACTTTTCACGCTGCTGCTATGCCGGTAATTATGCATGTGTTCCAAGATTATGTGTCTAAAACACAGGCTAAAATTAATGAGCTTGAAAAGGCTGCTAAAGAACTGCGGTCGTCTTTGCCTAGTTCCGGGGCAGAATCTGGAGCCTCTCCCGAAATCCCAAGCGATATTAGTTTTGTAGATGCCTTGGAGCGGGGAATGTCGAAACGATAAATTTGTTAAAAGGTATTGACACGTTCCAGCCGGTTGATACTTTTAATTTGTTCGGTGCAGGTATAAAGATTGAGACCCTTGCCGAACACGACCTATAAAGATTGAGACGGTCGCCAAACACGGGCATTAAAAGCTCTGGGATGCCGCCAGGGAAAAGTTTTGAATGTGGTAAGAACGGATAGCCCCGATCGGGGTTGGCGTTAGTACCGCAAATCACAACATCCCTTGCGCGAGCGGGGGATGGATGAAAGGAAAAGTTAAACAAAATGGCTACTACTTATTCTGTCGAGCAGTTGCTCGTCAAAGAGGCTGGCCGCATTGGACCGGAGATTTATCGCCGGACGATCGACACCTCCGCTTGGCTCAAACTGACCAAGCAAGAACAATTCCCCGAAGAGATGGGCGATGTTATTAGCTCGGTCACTTTCGAGCGGTTCTTCCCCTCTAGAACACTGGCTGGTGCCGGCGACGCTGATGGCTACGCCCAGAACGAAGTAAAAAACTCAGCTGGTTCTGGTTGGAGGCCCCTCGGTTCTAACCCTGTCAACCAAGGCCAAACTTCGTTTAACGCGTATACCCAAACTAATTCTACTCCTGGTGGAGGTGGGACTTATCCGGATTCGGCAAGCGCCAACGCCAACGTTCTTCCGGCTCCCCTGTCGGGCGTGACCTTCGGTCAGCGTCTCCGGACGTACAGCCTGGAATGGGCTTCGGTGGAATCCCCCGACATCGCTCTAGAAGACCTGCGTTTCGCGGTGAAGCGCCGGGAGCAGCTGTCCAATATCATGGACGTTCTCTCGGAGTCCACCTCGATCATCTGGCAGGAGCGGTATCGCGAGCAGTACACGGCGCAAGTCGCGGTTGAAGGTAATCTGGTTTATCCGACTACCGCCAGCGGCACTCCCTCGATCGTTGTCGCCCCTAACGGCGCAAACGGTACTGACGCTAATATCGTTTATCGTGCGGTTGTTGACGGGGTTGGGTTTGGCGCCACTGCCTCCCTCACCACGGCCAACACCTCGCTCCCTCAGAGCCAGTTGACTCAGGGCGTCCTCAAGCGGCTGTACATGAAGCTCGTCCGCGACGGCGCGGGAACGAACGCCATGGGTCGCGAAAACGGCGCTCCGGTGTTCATGCTGATCACTTCCGCTGAAACCAGCGAGTCGATCATCCGTTTGAACGCGGATATCCGCCAGGACCTTCGCTATGCGAAACCCAATGAACTCTTGACGCCCCTGGGCATCGAGCGTTCTTATGGTGGTTTCTACCACTCGGTCGATCCGTATCCCCCGCGGTTCCGCATTGCCACCGGTCCGACCCCCGACACGGTGATTCGGGTTTATCCGTTCATCAAGTCGACCACCACGAAAGGCACCAAGTATGACATTAATCCGTCGTACGAGACTGCTGAATTCGAGCTGAGCTACATCTACCATCAGGATGTGTTCCGCTCTGTGGTTCCCAGCCCGATCAACACCGCCAACAAAATGAACTTCAACCCGCAGAATTACCGCGGTGAGTTCAAGTGGGTCAACATCCTCGATCGCGAAAAGAATCCGGACGGCAACGTCGGATATTTCCGCGGGGTGCTGGCCAACGGTGCGCGTCCGCTCTTCCCGCAGTATGGTTATGCCATCCTGCACAGGCGGTCGCCCATCAGTCTTGATTACGTTAGCTAATTGAGAAAGGAGACCTCTAAATGAGCCTCCCTCTTCAAGTGGCTACTCAGGACAATGTCCTGGCGGCTCAGGTCCGTAACGTTCTTGCGAACGGCGGCACCTGGACCGACGTGGTGTCCTTGACCGACAATACTGGCGTGGATATTTCGGCTTCGCCGAACACCATCGCCAACGTCACCGACGTGCAAACGGCTGAAAACGCCATTGCCCGGTTGGCTGCGAAGGTCAACGAGCTAGTCACGCTAATTAATCGAGTCAACGTGTAATTGAATCGATCCCCCGGGGTTCTATCCCCCGGGGGATCTTTTCTACCGAAAGGTTTTATGGATTATATCGAATTCCCGGTACCCGCTGGGTTTACGCCTCCGGAAGGCGTGAAGGAAAGTCAGCCATTTGACTTTATGGCCAGCGGATATTTCAAGGGCAAGACCATGTATCTGACCGCCGTTGAAGGCACCCCCGTGGCCTCCGAAGAAGAGGAAGAGGGCGAAGAGTCGGAAGAAAATCCCACCATGGGTATGGTCGAAGCTGTTGAAAAAGGCATGACCGAGGAGGAGGAATCCTGATGTGGATAAACTTCTCCTGGCAGTCGTAAGACAAGCCTGGAATGACCTCCAGGACTTGCGGGCGGGCAAAAAACCCGGCCGGCCAAAGGCTTGCTATGAACGAGAGTCGTTTGAGCTTTGCTTTGAGCTTTTCTTGCCTTTGCTAGGGGTTAAGGGTTATACTGCAAGTAAGATGAGAAAGCACCTTATCCCGAAGCTGGAGGAAGTTTATGGATCAAAATAACATGATCTATGAGCTGTTGGACCGGACAGCCCGCATGGATTCCAAACTGGATATCCTCGTCAATTCGATTTCTAGCCAAGAAGAGAGAATTCAAAAGGTGGAAAGCCACATTAACCGGGGATACGGTGTGGTGGCGGCGATTACTTTGGCCGTTACTACGGTTGGTCAATCTATTTGGCATAAAATATTCGGAGGAAACCCTTGACTTCAATATTGAAGTCTACACAATAGGAGAACTTATATGGGATTTTTTGACGAAGTTGTACCTACCCCGCAAGGATCCGCTGTCCCCACGCAAACCGTGGCACTCGCTGGAAATGCCACTTTAAGTGTGACCGCCGATGGCATTGAGATTAAAAATGACAGCGGCAATCCAGTTCCTGTCAATGGATTGGTGACGGCAGACTCCAACCGAGGTAACGTTTCTAATGGCTCTGCCACCATCGCCACAGGCGGAACTTCTCAGCAGGTATTTGGAGCTAACGGAGCTAGAAAGTATTTGTTGGTTCAGAACGTTTCGGACACCGACATGAATCTTGGCATCGGCTACGCGCCCACCGCCACCACAGGAATACTTCTCAACAAAAACGGCGGGGCGATTGTTTTTGAAGGCGCCTATCTTCCGACTCAGCCAATTAACATTCTTTGCGCCACCACAGGAAAAGCGTTTGTTGCCATTCAGGATAGCTAGTTATGCCCTTAATTCAGCCAAGCCTGCAATTTCAGGCGGCTAACCCACAAACAGTTGCGTCTGAAGTTGGCGGCACTCTTGAACATTGGTTTGATGCGTCTCAATCCGCAAAGCTTACCTCGTCACAACTCCGAGATGTTAGGGATGTAAATTCCCCATCCAGTCCAACCTATCCATACCTTGCGCCATTTGGGGCTGGTTCTTTTTCCGCAGCTGGAAGCTACCTATCCCTAGCCGGATCTGCAACGTCTGTTCCGGTTTTGAAAACCACAGGCGGAACCAATACCGGGCTTACCAATTACACCTCTCAAACAACGGCGGGAAGATCCATTTTAATTTGCGGAGTTTTTTACTCGACTGATGATGCAGGTGTTAACGTAGCTGGCCGAACATTTTTTTCTCAAAACGCCTCTGACGGACTTGCCTCTCGATTTTTTCAAGTTTACCGATACCCAAAGGCAAACTCGCTGAATCAAAGAACAACGCAGATTATTTCAAGGGGAGTTGATACAGCAATTTACGAGGATTCAACCCTAACCTTATCACAACCATTTTTAATTATGGTTTATCAAACAATTGGAGCAACTTCCAATACAACACTATCCATTACCCGCCCCCCAATTCTTTTCCCATTAGCCGCAAGCGGAACATACAATTCGGCAAACGAAAGTGGAGCCAATTTTCTTATTGGAGCAAGAATGGGGGCTAGCTCGGCAATAGCCGCTATCTCTCTTATGAACGGCGGATTTGGTGAGCTTGTGGTGATTTCAAAAGCAAGTTCAATGAGTCAATTTGAAGATCCTTCTTCTTCTTCTTTGGCAACGAGGGCAAGGAATTATTTTATATCTAAATGGTCGCTAGCGGAGAATATCAGAGCAAATTATTGATGCCATTTTTAATTGTTTTTCTTGTGCTTTTGGGCGGCTGTGCCAGCACCAGACCAACGTCGTCCGGTTCGCTCACGCTTGAAGCAACGACGCAATCCGTCTTAAAAGCTCAAGAAATTGCCCGTTCTATCCCGGCCTGTCGCCCCGTGGCCGATGAGCTGGATAAGACCAAGGACCACATTCTCAAGCTCCAAAGCCAAGTCGACAAAAACTTCAAAGAACGTTCGGAAATGGCTGAAAGGCTCGAGTATCTTGAGCATAAATATAGTAAAGCTATTGGACTTCTTTGGAAATGGCGGTTAATTGCCATCGGCGGAATTCTTTTGCTACCTGCATTTTTGGCCTTGCGTCAGTTCTTTCCTTTTCTTAAACTATTCTAAGTGAAAAGGTGGCTATGGGATAATGCCCAGGGACTTACGGCCCTTGCCTGTGGGGTGGGGTTGTTTTTGGTTCTTGGGCCTTTACTTCACAAAATTGACCCCGGGGCCGGGGTTGTCGACCTTGGGGCCCTGCATGTAATCATATTCGCCGCCGTAAAGCTCTTGGCGGCGGTTTCCCTGGCTTGGGGTATCATCGCCATCGAGTTTAAATTCTTGGATGATTATGTGGATTCCCGATGGCTGATTGACGATTGGGTAAATCTCGACGGACAAACAAGAGCCAAAATTCTGGTCGGGGTGTTCCTCGGCCTGGTCCTGGCGTTTTCCCTATTATGCGGGTGATTTATGCGTTGGTTCTGGCATCTTTATCTTTGCTGGGTTCCCGAGCCGGAGCTGCTCCGGGAGTCCCAGAAACGCGAGAGCGACGAGTTGAAAAAGTTATTCGAGTGGCTCAAGGAACCATTGGATGGCGAGAAGAGCGCGGAAACTCCGGGCCCCTGGTGGACAAGATCCTCGCATCGGTCGGATTAAAGGGTTCTAAGGCTCCTTGGTGCGCGGCTTGGGTGGTATATGTCGGAGATGAAGCATTTGGAAGAGAACAAAACCCCTACCCGCGTTCTGCTTGGAGCCCCGATTTCGTTAAAGCTCCTGACTGGAACCGGGGACGTGGGGCGAAACCAGGCCCGTCCGACGCATTTGGGATCTATTTTCAAAGTCTTGGCCGCGTGGCTCACACGGGTCTGGTGGAAAAACTAGAGGGTAAGATGGTCGTTACCATTGAGGGTAACACCAATGACGACGGAAGCCGGGAGGGGGATGGGGTCTATCGCAAGCGTCGGCCCCTTGATACAATGCTTGCCAAGAGGTGGTTATGAGTATTCGACTAGGTGCCATAGGTGTACAACGGGTTTCAGCCAAGCTTCTGGATCAGGGGTTCTTGGTCAACCTGCCCGTGTACGACGATGGCTACGACATGGTGGTCGATTGGAGGGGGAAACTAAAACGTATCCAGGTAAAATGCACTTCCGGAAGCGAGGATAATAAAAGAAATAAGTTTAAGTTTTTGGCTGTCAAGGGTCCTGGTTTTGGGGTAAGCCGATATCGTGATAGAGCCACTCTTGGAATCAAAAGAGTTTATAACAAAAGCGATTGCGACGCCCTTATTTTTTACCATACAACTGAAGAGGCTTTTTTTATTATGCCCACCAGCAAGCTCCCAAAGACAAAATCGATTTATTTTGACCCCAACTGCAAATGGAGGGATAACTGGTCGGTCCTGAAAGCTTGACTAGTAAACCCTGACCGGCATACTACTTGCGATGAGTTTCCCCAATCCCGACAACTACGGAAACAGCTGCGAATGCGGTCCGTCAAACTCAACTCCCGCACCCTCAACAATTGAAGCCCGTCTGGTTGCACTAGAGGATACCCTTCTACCCGTCGAACTCATCATCGCCTGTTCCGATGAAACAAGCAATCTCACGGTGGGCGTAAACAAGGCGATTTTCCGTTCGCCCTATGCGTTCACGCTCACCGCTGTCCGCGCCTCGGTCAATACTGCCCCCACAGGGTCCACGCTTATCGCGGACATCAACGAAAATGGAGCAAGCGTTCTCTCGACCAAGCTTTCCATTGACGCTTCGGAAAAAACCTCCACTACCGCAGCGTCTGCCGCCGTTATTTCAGATTCGTCTATTGCCGATGACGCCGAACTCACCATCGACATCGACCAGATCGGCAGCACCATTGCTGGCAGAGGGTTGAAGGTAGTTTTAATCGGAACACGCGCATGAGCCTCGTAATTAACCCATACAGCCTTGAAAAGATGAACCTGATCCAAAACGGAAACTTTAGCAACTTAACGGGTTTGACAGTAATTGGTGGCGGTTAAGGCATCATAATTTATGAGCTGCGATTGCAACACACTTGTCATTGGAGAAGCCGGGCCCCAAGGACCCCAGGGTCTCTCCGGTACCAGCGGTTCCAACGGGGTTAATGGAATCAATGCTTTCACCACGTTGACGGCTTCTTTTGTTCAGCCCGCAATTGGTGGAAGTGTCAGCATCACCGTTGGGGAAAATAGTTGGGTTTCCGCAGGCCAGATTATTTACATATCCAACGCCGGATATTATTCTGTTGTTTCCTTGGGGGCTGGGACGACTTCTTTAAATGTAACTCTTGTACAAACTGATGGAATTTCTAACCCAGCCTCCGTTTCCTCGCTTAGGAAAATTTCTCCCAGTGGAAGGGGTTTGTTGGCTTCGTCTCTTAACAGTCTTGCTGTTGCCGGAGACACTTCGTTGGATGGGGCTTTGGTGGTCAATGAATCCGGGGCTAATAAAGATATGCGGGTTGAGGGGGACACAGATGCAAATCTTTTGTTCACCGACGCGAGTGCAGATTATGTCGGGATCGGGACAAACACTCCGGCCGCCAAACTTCATGTTTCCGGGGGAATACGGGCCACCGGAACCGCTGACCTTAGGGGAGCAATTGTAATTAACGAAGATGCAAGCTCCTCTTCTGATGTGCGAATTGAAGGGCAAACGGCTCCGAATCTTGTTTTTGTCGATGCCTCCAACAACTATGTTGGTCTTAATACAAACACCCCGGCGTCATTGGTTGATGTTAATGGAGCCGCCAGGATTGGGACCGCCACGGTCAATCCCGCCGGCAATTCAGGGGCCGTATTTTCAGTTTTGGGGGCGAGCTCGACCACGCGATTATACGTAACCGACAATGCCGTCGGGGTAGGGACAACCACTCCATCCACAGTTGGAGTGGCCGCAGGCCAAACCAATCTGGCTGTTAACGGAGTATTGAGCGCAAAAAGATTGGCCGTCACATCCGGCTCCGTGGCTTCAGGAGTGACCGGAATTCATTTTGGTTCCCATACTTTTTCTGGAACTTTCACTATGACGGCGGCGAGTACCGTGCAGCAGGATGTTACGGTTGCGGGAGCTTCCGTCGGTGATTTTGTTTTGGTCGGCCCGCCCTCCCCCAACGCCACAGGTTTTTATACGGATGTCGCGGTGCGGGCCAACGTGAACACTTCCAATTCGGTTCGGGTTGTTTTTAAAAATGAAAACGCCAGCACCGCCTATACCTTTGCAACCACCACGGTTTTAAAGGTCCTGGTCTTTAGCGCCCAGACGCTGCCGTGATCCGTGACCAAAATAGAGTCATAGAAGCCGTCCAGTCTTTTATTGGCGGGGCAAATTCCAGCCTTGACCCGGCGCTTATTTTGGAAGACCAGTTTTCCTGGGGGACTAACATACGCATTCGGGGTGGATACCCCAGGACAAGACCCGGGTTTAGATATATTGGATCCCTTCCGGGTGGAAAAATTCAGGGGGCTTTGTACTTTCCTTCAAGCACCGGAGAAGTCATTGCTTTTTGTATTTCAGGAAGATTGTACACGATTGACCCCACCGCGGCTTCTCTTGTTTCTTTAGATGTAACACCCACTTCCGGGGGGAATGACCCAGACCGTCCATTTGCTTATATGATCAATGCCGGGGGGTATTTGGTGGTGCAGGATAACCAATCTTCAGCAATCGTTTATTCCGGGACCAATTCGTATCGTTCAAGCGGGATTTTAGAAGATGTTCCAAACGCAGTCAAAATAAACGGCTCAATGGCTTTAAACGGGCCGCGTCTTACCCTGGAGAGTACCGCAGGGTTATTTCCCGGTATGTTAGTGTCGGCGGCCCGCGGAATTCAACCCGATACCCGAATTGTTTCGATTGACTCAGTTAACACAATTACCATGAACAAAACAGCTCTTGTGGCTGCTTTCGCAGAATTTTCTTTTTTATCCCCAGGCCCGTTAAAACAGGATATTTCAATCCCGGTCGGGGGACCTATGGTGTATGCAAACGGTCGGCTTTGGGTTGCCCGAGGAAATGAATTGTACGCCGGAGATTTGGTGAATAGCTACCGGGGAGCGCAGGTTCAATTTTCTGAAATTCTTTATTTGACGGGAGGCGGGGCTTTTGCTTTTGACGATGTTATTACCGCTCTGGGTGTTCTTCCCGGGGCCGACACTTCCACTGGGCAGGGGGATCTCGTGGTCTTCACCAAAAAAACAGTCAACGCCGTACGGTCATATGTTTATGACCGCGAAAAATGGCAGGAAACAATCGGGATGCAACGGTTTGTATTTGATGGGGTTGGGGAAGTTGCCAACAATACCGTGGTTGGAACAGCCAATGATCTTTATTTTCGCTCAGCTTCCGGTGTCATGTCTTTTCAGCAAACTATGCAAGAAAAAGCTTCGGCCGGGGCTATTTTGTCAGATAGTATGGAGGCGTCAAGAGTTCTTGATTTTGACACACCAAGGTGGCTTCAGTATTCCAACGCTTGTTTTTTTGATAACCGGTATCTTTTGACAGCTTCTCCCGTAGTTCAGCCTTACGCGGAACAATTTGGGTTGGGCCAAAACATCGCTCATCGTTCTTTGATCAGCAACGATCTTGCCCCGGCCTCCCTTAAAGGAAGGGCTGTTGACGCCGCTTATGACGGAGAGTGGACAGGATTACAAATTTCAAAACTGATTGTCGGGGATTTTAAGGGGGCAGAAAGATGTTTCGCCATTACTTGCGGAACCAACGGGTTTAATTCTCTTTATGAAATCACCAAAGATGACCCGGTTGACACCGACTCCTCAAGTTCTTCTGTCCAAATCACCAGCGGGATTGAGTTTCGAAGAATGACGTTTGGTCAGCCCGCCGAAGTGAAAGAATTTCTCAGGGCTGATATTGGGTTTTCCGATATTTTTGGAGCGGCGGTAACCCCCAGCGCCGCAACACCGTCACCAACCTTTTCCTGGGCCTTATCCTTTCGACCGGATTATTATCCCACATTTTTTCAGGTTCAGACAGACAGTGTCCAGGTTCAAACCGGAAATGCAGACCCGCTTACTATAAGCACTCCGCTCAATTTAAGGCCGGCTTATTTAAATATCCGGACGGTTAAACCGTCCGATTCTTGTGTGACTGTAAGCAACCGACTGGCCAGATTTGGGTATTTATTCCAGCCAAAATTGGAGTGGACTGGAACAGCCCGATTAAGTTTGTTCAGGTTACACGGAAGCAGAAAGGATGTCAGCGATTTAGGGGAGTGTTGATATGGCGATCCAGGTAATTGAGCCGTCCCCGCAAGTTTCTCCTATTTTGTCCGCTGGGGGGAATCCTCAAATTTTGAGAGTTGAACTTCCCGGGTCTTTTGACAGGGGGTCCGCAGAAACGACTCCAGGCTTTTTTGCGCCGGCCGTGGAAACCCCCGCTCAGGCACTCCCGCCGCCAAGGGTTGAACAAGTCCCGGAAGACCCCGTAGCCTGTTTTGTTTCTAACGGGATAAATTATTGCCGGACCGCTGTGACATATTGCGAAGGCGGAGTTGAAAAAACACTTTTTGTTTTGGCTTCTACTTCGTAAATCGATGGCTAAAAACATAAATGTTGTACTCGGGTCTTCCGGGTCTTGTTGTGCTTGCGACACTGCCCCCCCTTGCTCTGATTGCACGCCTCCTCCCCCTCCTCCTCCTCCACCACTACCACCCTGTGATTGTAATGACAAAGGTCTTTTTAATGATCCGACCTGCGGAAATTCAGATTGTTGCAAAGACTGTAACTACAAAGAGCCTTGCGATCCCGACAACATTGGTTCTCAGGGTTGTTATGAATTGGTGGACACCCCATTCCCTTGCGCTGATTGTGGCCTTCAAATCTCCTCGAGTTGTGCCCCAGGAAATGTGGCCGTACCAATCCCAACTTGTAACACAACTTGTTATGATTGCCAGCCCGAACCCCCTCCGCCCCCGCCGCCCCCGCCGCCGTACTCAAGTGGACAAGCGTTCGGAGGATTATAGAATATAGTATGAAACCATACATTTGGACTTATTGGACAAAACCACAAAATGATCCTGAAAACAATTTTTTGTATGTTTTTTCTTTGATTTTATCTGTTGAAATGGCAAAAATAGATGCTTCCAAGAGGATTATTTATACTGATTCTTTGGGCAAAAAAATCTTAAATCAATTTAACTTAGATGTAGAAATAAATACTTTATTGGACGATATACCAAAAGAAGTGCAAGGATCGATGTTTGCTTATCCAAAAATGTTTGCTATTTCAAAATTACAATTTCCGGCTATCCATATTGATCATGATGTTTTTATAAAAGACAATTTTAGCGCCAGGCATCAGGATTGCGCGATTGTCGCCGAAGTGAAAGAAAACAAAGAGTCAGAATCTTTTCATGGGCATTCTTTAAGTTATTATGTTGATTGTTATTCAGAATTAAATGAAACTCCTGACGGTGTGGAATTTTTTATGCTTAATGAAAACAATAAAAGTTTATATGCTGATGTTGAAACAGTAGAAGCCTACAATTGTGGGTTTTTAAACATAAATAATTTAGATGTTGGGAAAAAATGGGCTTCTCAATCTTTACAAATATTTCACAATTATTTACATAAACCTTTTCCTTATAAGTGTAATATTATTCCAGAGCAAGCTTTTTTATATGTATTTTCTAAATTAAATAATGTTAAAGTTAAACCCCTTTTTGATAAAGATTTTTTGCCACAAAAAAATTATTTTCATTTAATGTCAAAGAAAAACGAGGAATATTTGTCTACAATGTGTTTTCTTTTGTATAGACTGAAAAAATATTTTCCAAACGTTTTTGACAAAATTGTTAATGTTATGTGGACGCCAAACTTTTCGTTAACCTTTGAAACAATACAAAATTATAAAGAAGACATTTTAAATAGTTCTGATTTATTTGTTCATTTTTTAATTGAAAATAGTTATTTTAAAGACAAATCACAATTTGATTTTGAAAAAATATCAAAAGATATAAAAATAAATGTATTTAAAAATAAAAACATAAATTATTTAAATTTTTCTCTAGAGACAAAACAAGAAATTTATAAACTAATTTCTAAAGAAGAATACGCCAATTTAATTATACCCGATTTTTTACCCGTATGTTTATTGGTAAACAAACTAAGAAATAAAAGTAAATCAATTTCAAATATTTTTTATTCGGAATTGAAAAAATTTTTTAACCAAGGAGATATAATTTTTAACCCGGAAAAATTTAAGCAAGAAAAAAAGTTGACAACAATTGATTTGGCAAAAAATTTTGCTGTGGCCATGACGGAATCGGCAAAGACGGGGTTCAAAAAAGTTACTTTGCAACAGCATGCCGACAGAATGGCTATTTGCAATGCCTGCGAGTTTTGGGACGGAAAAGCCAGGATGGGCATGGGCAAATGCAATAAATGCGGTTGTACTGGGGCGAAACAGTGGCTAGCTTCCTCCAGTTGCCCGATAGGGCTTTGGTCATCTTTGCCTTGACCGAATTTTTTTGACCGTTATCATTTCTGTATGGCCGAATATCCCCTGCTTAAACAGTCAATACCGAGCGCACCCATAACGGTGTATCCCTCGACCATTCAAGGTCTTCTGGATGATATTTCAAATTATCTTTATTTTGACGATAAAATAAATTTTAAAACTTACATTAAAAGTTTAGCTACCCCACCCCCGTCCACCCAGATTTTTGGTTTGCTTGGGGACAGCGGCGAATCAGGGTTATTGTCTTACACCCAGGCAGTAGCCAACGGAATCCAAAGTTTTAACCCCAATTGGGTTATTCACTTAGGGGATGCTAATTATGACGGAGCCCCGGAGGTTACCACAAATTTTTTAAGTTACTGGGCTAGTTATAATTATGCTAATAACATGTATTTGGCCTTTGGGAATCACGATCTGGATTATGATTATGGGGCAACTTTACTAAGTAATCTTACTGCGGTGGCTTCGGCAATCGGGGCTTCAAAAATAGCTCAAAAACTTTATTGTTATGATTTTGTTCGGGGGCCAGTTCATTTCTTTGTGTTTAATAGCGGGAACACAGCTTCCGGAGACACATTGAATTCCGGGAGCGATCCTTTTATTCAGCTTGCCGATCAAATTAATGATTTAACACCCAAGATACAAAATTCCACAGCCAGATGGAAAATAGTGGTGGTGCATAAACCTCCATATACTAGCGAAACCGTTCACCGGCTAGGGGCAATTCCAATGCGGTTGGATTACGCATCTCTTGGGGTTCATGCAGTGATCAGCGCACACTCCCACAATTACGAATATATTGTAAATGATTCCGTTCCCTATTTTGTGCAGGGTCTTGGCGGAGCGACTAAAAGGTGCGCGATAGATCCAAGAGTTTCTGGGGCCGTTTTTGATTTTTGTGACCAATGGGCTTACACCATGGTTACCGTGACAGACGACCTTCTTTTGTTTAAAACATATGATATCGACGGAGACGTAAGGCATGTAGTTTCTTTGGCGCATCCCTCACCGCTTTCAACCCCAACATCTCCCCCGACTCCGATTAGTCAAACTTACGAGAATATGTGGTTTAACCTTAGTTCTGACGGGCGACCAACATCTATCGAAGGATATGCTAACCCAGTATGGAAATCGTTCGAGGCGTGCCAACGGGGAGATATGATTTTGACCCCGGCTAATTTAGCAATCACTTCGCCGTGGGGATCCCCGGGGCAAACTTATAATGTGATCACATATACCAGTTCCGGGTTTTTTACGACCCCATATGTTGTTCCGGCAGCTCCAGCCGCACCGGTTGGGTTTCAGTATAAAACATTTGTGGGGAGTTATTAAGGGCCTCCTTGACACCTTGTTTTTGGCTTCGTAATATCATTCTGCAATGGCGCAATATACCCTGACCCCCGGAACGGTTCCCGCCAACACAGGTTATCCCGGAACCATTCAGGATCTTTTGACATTAATTCAAAATTATGTCACTGTTACCGACGACCTTCAGTATAAAACTTTTATTGTCGGGAACACGCAACCAGCCCCCACTTCCGGCAACCAGAATAAAATTTGGTTTGAGCTTAGCGCCGGTGGAGAACCAAAATCCATTCGCGTTTACAATAACGGAAACTGGCTTGAATTTGTTCCCTTTAAGCAGGGAGACATGGTTTTGATACCGGACACAGTCACCCCGCAATCTCCCTGGGGAGAGCCGAACACGACTTATCAGATCAATGTTTATTCTGGAACTGTTTTGACACAAATTTCATTCCTCACTCCGGCCGCCCCGACCGCTCCCACCGGGTATAAATATAAAGTTTATGTGGGGCATTACTCATGATCCGAAGAACTTACGGATCGGTCAAAAGCCAGCTGGCCAGGGTTACCCAAAACGGGATGTGCTCTACCGACCCCCAGCTTCTCGCCCGCACCAATGAAGCCCAGGAACGTTTGCTTAACAAGGGGCTTTATGCTGGCACTTATGGCCGGTATTCGGTGTGTGTTTACGGCGGATGCATCACTCTCCCCCGGGAATTTGAGTCTGTTGTGGGGTACAATTTCGGCGGAAGGCCGGGGCAGGTTTACAACCAATGGTACGAGTTTATGGAAAACGGCCCGGGTATTGCCCCGGCTGGCGATTGGAAACGTTTGCTCGATCGAGGTTATGTGCCCATGTTCCGTGATCTTCCCGACCAGCGGTATTTAAAAGTTTATACTGACCAGACAGAGGACTCTACCTCGACTATTTTGTTCCGCGGGTCGGATACTTATAATAATCGTATTCGCACCCAGGAAGCTGGCGAATATATCGACGGCGAGAGAATTAATCTTAGTGCAGGTTCGGGAAATTCAAGTGTGCTTGTCGCTGGGATTACTGGAACTTATGTCGATGGCAACGGGGTTTATCGTTGGGTTGGGACTCATAATTCTAAACCTATTTATAACAAACAAGGGACCTATTACTTTATTTATTCTGATTCCGCGATCGGTAATTCATGGGTCATTAGGAAAACTCAGTCGATACTTTTTGGCGATCCAAGTTGGCCGGGAGCCGGCCTGAGTTCCCCCCTTGCCGTGTCTGTTTCATCAGATTCCACTTCCGCCTATCCATGGCTAGTAACTTCTTTTTCCGGGCTTACTTTAACTCAATTATCCAAGATTACGTCTAACGCCTTTCGTCATGTTGACGCGATCAATAAAACCACATCCAAGGGATGGGTCCGTGTCTATGCCGTGGATCCCGACACTGGTGACGAAGCGTGCGTTGCCATTTTGGCTCCCGACGAAACACTCCCCATGTACCGGCGTTACGCGATTCCAGGGTACGAAAACGAGAACGGTTCAGTCGCAACCGTGCTTGCCAAGCGTAAATTTGTCCCCGTGACCACGGATGATGATGATCTTATCATCACCAATCTTGGGGCACTAAAAATGATGGCAATAGCCATCGAAAAAGAAGAAAACAATAACTTGGAGGAAGCCCTGGCATATGAAGCAAAAGCCGTCGAGTTTTTGAAAGAAGAACTTCGCGAAGTGCAAGGTTCCGCTATTGGCCGGCCCCAGGTTCAAATGGAGATGTTTGCAATGGGGGAAATCCCCAACATGGCATAATTTATGTCCAAAGGTTATTCAGGTCCACTTCCAAGTAGCGCTCTTCCCAGGTTTCCTTCGCCCAGTTTTCCGGCCCCCAGAGCATCCACCAGACCCGTTAATTTTCCGGAGCGTATTACGGCGGCAAGCCAAGGTATTGTTAGCGGGATGGGACCCAAGAGTGGCGTTGGGCCGCGAAAAGATTTAATGGGTAATATGAAGCCGGGACAAGAAGCTTACGGAGCCCCAATTCAGGGAACTGGTGGGCATACTTATCACAAATTGGCTGGGGGCGGATATGTTGATGAATCTGGGAAAAAGGTTTCTGGCTTTTCAAAACCGAGTTCTGGCGGAAAAGGAAAAGGAGCTGGCGCTGGAGCTGGAGGGACTGCGATGCCGTCAGTGGGAGGTCGTAATATAGAATTTAGTCTTGGACCTGCACCGACTTTAAGAGAGATGGAGATTCCTTACGATCAGTTTACCGAAAGATTAGCACAAGTTAATGACCCCGCCAAACTGGGGGCTTTGGCCGACCAATATAATGCCCCGGCAAAAAGAGCTTTTGAGGAGTATCAACCCGCGTTTAAAGCTGATCTTGCCCAGATGCAACAACTGGGTAGGGATTATATGGGCGGCAGGATTCCTTTGGATGTGGCAAAAAATATAGGAAGGTCGTCCGCCGCGGCTAATCTTGGGTCAGGACTTTTTGGTGGCGGTCTTGGAAGAAACCTTGTGTCCAGGGATCTGGGAAGAACCTCCCTTGATTTACAGCAGGCTGGTGCCGGATTATTCCAACAAAGTTTTGGGTTGGCCCAACAAGCCCAGCAACTTACCAACCCAATAAGTGTGGCCAATCTAATGGTGAATCCGCGCGATATATTTGATACCGTGACGACCCAGGCTCAGTATAATAATCAGATATTTAATGCCAATTTGATCAATGCCTGGCAATCCAGGCCCTTGCCGGGTCAATATGTGCTTGGAAAAGGTTACGCCACGTTTGCCGGCGGTTATAGCAACCAGCGAGAACTTGATCCAACCGTGCAATTGAATTGGGGAAAAGATGCTGGGAAACTAGCGGGCAAGCCTATCGGAGGGATTGTCGGAACCAGTTTACAAAATGCCTCCAGAAATTGGACGGCCTCGCTAGCTTACACCCCGCAACTTGCCGGATTAGGATAACTTTATGCCACTTACCCCCAACGCACCTGATTATATCGGAGCTGTTCGCGCCGCCATTGAAGGCTTGCGTGAAAATTATCTTAAGAAAGAACAGCTGCGGATTCAGGAAGAAGACAATCAGGCCAGGATTGGATTACAATACGCGCAACTCAACGCCCAAAACCAGAACGCGGCGCGTCAGGCAGACATTGAAATGGAAAGATTACAAGCATCCACCGCCGCCCAGCTTGCCGAGGCAGGCCAGCACAGGAACTCAATGGAGCGGCAAGCTGAGCAGGCCAATCTGGAAGAGCGAAAATTTATCTTTACTCAGCAAAAGGAGAAGGATGATTTGGCCCTGCAGCAAAGAAAAAACGACCTGGATCAGACGGCAAATGCGCTTGAAGCCAGGTATTTTGCGGCGGCTCAAAAAAATGATAAGGTTGAAATGGCCAAAGTTCTGGATGATATCGGCAAGTCTCAGATCACATCGGCACAACGGCTGCAGATTCATCAGAATGTCAATCTATCTTTGGCCACCACCCGCGACCTCACACAGCGCGAAATCGATGAAACCACGATGCAACAGGCACGGGACCTTTCCACGGAACTAAACAACCTTCGTCCTCAGGACTATACGCCCGATCAGTATTCAAAAAAAATTGATGATATTTCAACCCAATTTTACGGCCTTAACAATAAAAACCCGAACGTTTTAAGCATTTTTGGTAAAGTGCAAGCCGACGCTGTCGGGCGCGGAAATAAATATCTTGAAGGTGAGGTTGGCAGGGAAGTCCAATCATTTGTCGATATTGCGGAGCAGGGAAGACAAAACCCAAATATTCCCTCAAGACTCGACGCCAGATGGCAAAAAGCCTACAACGATCTGTATTCCTCCCCCGATGGAGTTACCAATTCCGGGGTCAAGGGTATTGTTTACGCAAAAAACCGCGGGGAATCGGAAAGGCAACTTGCGGAGTGGAGGCAGTTTGCCGCCTATCAGGGTCAGTTGCTGGCCCAACAAAATCCGGCGGCAGTAAGTTCTGTTCAGACAGATTTGGTCACGGGAGAACGCTATCGGACTTTTGTTTACCCTCCGCCCAATCTTTTGCCTGTTGAGGGCTACAACGGGACAATTGACCCCATTACCGGAAGGATCACAAAAGTAGCCCAAGATTCATGGAACAAGTGGCTCGACGAAGTAAGGTCTCCTGCCATGGTTGGAATGAATATCGGGCCCATGCGCGGCTACCAGCAAGAAGTGGCGGCAAATACTCCCGCCAAGCTACCGGTAACCGAGGAAGAAAAGGAAGCTCAAAAACTTCCTTTTGTGGCCAATCCAAGCTGGGTTTCGCTTCCCCAAAGATCGGCAGGAGCCACGGCCTTGATTCCCGCAGCTCCTTCGGCCGGAGCTGAAAACTTGCCGAGCACAGCCAAGACCGCAAAAAGCTCCGCGCCTCCGATTAAACCGGAAACCCTTGAGGCCATCCGCGCCCTGCGCGCCAGGGGTTATAAAGGTGATTATCCCCCAGGATCGGGAAGGTCTTTTGAGGAGACCGTGGCCAAGTTAAAAGCTTCCGGATATGACGTGGAGCCAAACAGCCCCACATCAAATGTAGCTGGCGATTTAATTCGTTGACGTCGCCCTGAAATAGGGTTGAATGGTAGATTCATATGGCGGATCCAAAGCTTGAAAAGATCGACCCAGCCTTCCAGATTGAGCCGGATCAAATTGATGCCTTAAACAATTTGTTCGAGGAGGATAAGAAAAAAGAAGAGCAGGTCGAGCAACCCGTTGTCGAGCAACCCGTTGTCGAGCAACCCGTTGTCGAGCAACCCGTTGTCGAGCAACCCGTTGTCGAGCAACCCGTTGTCGAGCAACCCGTTGTCGAGCAA
>Ga0169931_10001877_pt1 | contig 34721 bp, 33 predicted proteins | sample Kivu_15m_20L_FD_129675 | JGI IMG/M metagenome (GOLD analysis project Ga0169931, IMG submission 129675) | Freshwater microbial communities from Lake Kivu, Western Province, Rwanda to study Microbial Dark Matter (Phase II) - Kivu_15m_20L... | ecosystem: Environmental > Aquatic > Freshwater > Lake...
AGGACGCTGATTTCCGGGGGCTGGCGGAACCGCACGGGAAGGATCGAGACGCCAAGTCCGCCCGAGACGTAGAGCTTGCCGCCCCGCTCCTCATAGAGCCCGCAGGGCCAGCGGCGCGAGCCATCGGATGCGGCCGCCAGACGACCTAAAAAAGGAAGATTGACCGCCCCGCAGTGCGAGTGTCCCGCCAGCGTCAGCGCCACTGTCCCAGGCGCAACAGCAAACGCATCCGGCCAGTGGCTCATGACGATGACAGGCGCTGCGGGGCTGACGGGAAGGCGCCCCTCCTGGTCGCCAAGTGTGATGCTGTAGGAGGGCTGGGTACGCCGTGACTCATAGTCGGCAAGGCCGCCCAGCCAGAATGCGCCGCCGGGCCGCGTGATCAGACGCCGGTCATTTTCCATCACATTGACGCCCGCCGCCCGCAGCTGCGCCTCGACGTAGGGGCCGTCATAGGCCCAGTCATGGTTTCCAAGAACTGCGTGGACGCCCAGCGGCGCCCGCAGGGCGCTGAACGCCTGCAGTCCCTGCGCGATGTCGGCCTGCTCGGCCTGGCTGCGTTCGCCTCTTGCAGCAAAGCCGGCGACAAAGTCGCCAAGGAGGAGAACGATGTCGGGCTGTTCGGCGTTCATCTGCTGAATCACGCTGCTGAGACGCGAAAGGCTCATATGCGGTCCGTCTGTATGGGTGTCGGAGATGATCCCGATACGCAGCGCAGGCCCGCTCCAGGCCTCAGCTGTGGTCTCGATACGCCGGATCACCAGCTGCTGCGGCTCCCAGAGGAAGGCCCAGACGCCGAAGAACCACGCACAGCTGATCAGGCCGAGCGCCAGCCATCCGATGGGACCCGGACCGCGACCTTTCCTGAGCCCGAGCCACAAGGCCAGTAGGATGAAGGCGGGCCAGGCGATGGCGCCCGTCCAGGCAAGAAACAGGATCAGATCGCCAGCCATCATGCCGCTGCAGCCTGTTATCCCCGCTATCGCCTGGTGAGCACCCTGGCGATCGCCACATCAAAGCGCGACTGATGCCCCTCTACGCCCGGATGTGAGCCCTCAAGCTCGACCAGCAGCGTCCCTCCGGCCTCGGAGCGCACCAGAGCAAGGCTCAGCGGCCGGCCGGCGGCCTCTGCCCGTACGAGCGGTTCGAACCTGTGATCGCGCTCAAGCTCGGCGGCCAGCTCCATGATGACGGGAGAGGCCCCCGGGCCATAGACGGAGACAACGCACTGGCCAGGTTTCTCGCGCACCGTCACCACGCCGCGGGCTGCGTTCACATCCCAGACCGTCTCCTCGGCCTGCGCGCCAGCCTGACGGCGGGTAACGGGATCCTGAGTGGGGCTGAGCAGGCCCCGGCGCGCCGGCGCCAGCGATGTAACGCCCTCTCCTGCGACGGCGGGCAGACACACATCAATCAGGGCGCGCCCGAAGGCGTCGCCGGCGACGCCCGGAGACAGTTCAGCGGCCACAGCATCGCGCTGCGCCACTGCAGGCGAAGGCGCGCTGAGCAGCGCCAGGACCAACAGGGCTGCGTGGTATCTCATGGACCTCTCCCCTCGCCAGTCAGAGCGGGCGCTTGCCGCGCCCCGCCCCCTGGCTTGTGATATCCCCGGCAGGCGGCGACCGCCAGTCGCGCAGGCAGTCCGCACGCAGCGGGACGGCCGAAAGGCCCCTCCGACACCCCCCGTCGGTCACAGGCGCTGGTCTGGCTCCGCCTCTTTTTTCTTACACCCCCCGACAGTGGTCTTCGCGTATGGCCTTTACAAACAACAGGCGCGGATCGCTCCGCGCCTGTGTGGTCCTGATCATAAACCTGTGGTTCTGCCGTCCGGGCCGGGACAATCAGGCCGCTTCGGCGGCCATCCTCTGAGCCTTGGCGATGACGTCATCGATCTTGCCGCACATCAGGAAGGCCTGCTCGGGAATATCATCATGCTTGCCGTCGAGGATCTCACGGAACCCCTTCACGGTGTCTTCCACCGAAACGAACTGTCCGGGCAGGTTGGTGAAGGCTTCTGCCACATGGAAAGGCTGGGACAGGAAGCGCTCGATCTTGCGGGCGCGCGCCACGACCAGCTTGTCCTCTTCTGACAGTTCATCCATGCCGAGAATGGCGATGATGTCCTGCAGAGACTTGTACTTCTGCAGGATCTCCTGAACACCGCGGGCGACGTCATAGTGCTCCTGGCCAACAACGTTCGGGTCGAGAATGCGCGAGGAGGAATCCAGCGGATCGACGGCCGGATAGATGCCCTTTTCCGAGATCGCGCGGTTAAGCACGGTCTGGGCGTCAAGGTGCGCAAACGAGGTCGCCGGCGCCGGGTCGGTCAGGTCGTCGGCGGGCACATAGATGGCCTGGACGGAGGTGATCGAGCCCTTCGTGGTGGACGTGATGCGCTCCTGCAGAGCGCCCATGTCCGTCGCCAGCGTCGGTTGATAGCCGACCGCCGACGGAATACGGCCCAGCAGCGCCGACATTTCCGAGCCCGCCTGCGTGAAGCGGAAAATGTTATCGACGAAGAAGAGGATGTCCTTGCCCTGATCGCGGAAGTTTTCTGCGATCGTGAGGCCGGTCAGAGCCACACGCGCGCGCGCGCCCGGCGGCTCGTTCATCTGTCCGAAGACCAGCGAGCAGCGCGACTTGCCGCCGCCGCCAGCTTCGTTGACGCCGGATTCGACCATTTCATGATAGAGGTCATTTCCCTCACGCGTGCGCTCGCCGACGCCAGCGAAGACCGAATAGCCGCCATAGGCTTTGGCGATGTTGTTGATCAGTTCCTGAATCAGAACCGTCTTGCCAACGCCGGCGCCGCCGAACAGGCCGATCTTGCCACCCTTGGCGTAGGGGCAGAGAAGGTCGACGACCTTGATGCCGGTGGGCAGGATTTCCGGGACCGGCTTCTGATCAACGAAGGCGGGGGCGGGCTGGTGAATACCGCGCGTGACGGAGCGGTCGACAGGACCGGCTTCGTCAATCGGCTCACCGATCACGTTGAGGATCCGGCCCAGCGTAGCCTCTCCGACCGGCACGGCGATGGCGTTGCCCGTGTCGGTGACCTCATGACCGCGGGTGAGGCCCTCGGTGGAGTCCATAGCGATGGTGCGCACCGCGTTCTCTCCCAGATGCTGGGCGACTTCCAGCACAAGGCGCACGCCGTTGTTATCCGTCTCCAGCGCATTCAGGATCGCCGGCAGGTGGCCGTCGAACTCGACGTCCACGACGGCGCCGATCACCTGGCTTACGCGGCCCTTCACATTGCTGGCTGTCTTCGCGTTCATTGTTGGCCTCTGTCGGTCGTAACTTGCAGATGGGGGTTAGAGCGCCTCGGCGCCCGAAATAATCTCGATGAGCTCTTTGGTGATCTGCGCCTGACGCGCACGGTTATAACGCAGCTGGAGCGACCGGATCATGTCGCCCGCATTGCGCGTGGCGTTGTCCATCGCCGTCATCTGGGCGCCCTGGAAACCGGCTTCGGTCTCCAGCAGCGCAGACAGTATCTGGGTGCTGAGATAGCGCGGCAGGAGCGCCTCCAGAATGGCCTCCTCCCCCGGCTCATAGATATAGCGGGCGCCGGCCAGATCGATGGTCGGAGCATCGGCGGGCGGTCTTGCAGGCACGAGCTGCAGCGCCGTGGGCACCTGCGTCAGAAGGTTCTTAAAGCGGGCGAAGACCAGCGTGGCGACATCGAATTCGCCCGCGTCGAACCGGTCGGTGATCTTCCGGGCGATTCCCGAAGCGCTGGCGGCCGTCACGCTGCGCTCCGACCGGCGGTCGATGTGCCCGACGATCAGGGGGCCAAAGGCGCGCCGCAGCGCGTCATTGCCCTTCTTGCCGATGGTCAGCAGTTTCACAGTCTTGCCAGCCGCCTGCAGACGTCTGATCTCGGAGCGCGCCAGCTTGACGATATTGGTGTTGAAGCCACCGCACAGGCCACGCTCGGAGGTCATCACAACGAGCAGGTGTACATCATCCCTGCCGGTGCCGGCGATAAGCCTGGGCCCTCCGCCGGCTGCGGCGCCGGCGGCCAGATTAGCAATAACGGACGCCATGCGAAGCGCATAGGGACGCGCGGCCTGAGCGGCCTCCTGGGCCCGCTTCAGCTTGGCGGTGGCGACCATCTGAAGCGCCTTCGTGATCTTCTGCGTGGACTTCACGCTGGCGATCCTGAGGCGGAACTCCTTCAAGCTGGGCATGGGCTAAGCCTTGTCCTTGCGCCTTCGGGGTTACGCGAACGTCTTGCCGAAGGCTTCAAGCGTGGCCTTGATGGCGTCTTCAATCTTCACGCCATCCTTTCCATTCTTGGAGATGTCCTTCTGGTCACGGATGTCGGCCAGAAGCGCCTGACGCTCCGAGCGGATATGGCGCAGCAGATCCGCCTCATAGCGGGTCACCTGGTCAGTCGGGATCTTATCAAGGTAACCGCGCGTGCCCGCGAAGATCACGATGACCTGTTCCTCCATCTGCAGAGGCGAATACTGGGGCTGCTTCAGAAGCTGGGTCAGGCGCGCGCCGCGATTGAGCTGGCGCTGCGTTGCAGCGTCAAGATCGGAGCCGAATTTAGCAAACGCGGCCATTTCGCGATACTGCGACAGCTCCGACTTCATGGTTCCCGCGACCTGCTTGGTCGACTTCACCTGGGCCGAGCCGCCCACGCGCGAGACCGAAAGACCGACGTTAACGGCCGGACGGATGCCGGAGTTGAACAGGTCCGTCTCGAGGAAGATCTGGCCGTCCGTGATGGAAATGACGTTCGTCGGAATATAGGCCGACACGTCATTGGCCTGGGTCTCGATGATCGGCAAGGCGGTCAGAGAGCCCGAGCCATGATCCTTGTTCAGTTTAGCTGCGCGCTCGAGAAGGCGTGAGTGAAGATAGAACACGTCGCCCGGATAGGCCTCGCGGCCTGGCGGGCGGCGAAGGAGAAGCGACATCTGACGATAGGCGACGGCCTGCTTGGAGAGGTCGTCGTAAATGATCAGGGCGTGCATGCCATTGTCGCGGAACCATTCACCCATGACGCAACCGGTGAAGGGCGCCAGGTACTGGAGCGGCGCCGGTTCAGATGCGGTGGCCGCGACGACAATGGTATACTCCAGAGCGCCACGCTCCTCGAGCGACTTGACCACCTGGGCGACCGTCGAGCGCTTCTGGCCGACCACGACGTAGATACAGTAGAGCTTCTCGCTCTCATTGCCGCGCGCGTTGATCGCCTTCTGGTTCAGAATGGTGTCGATAGCGACCGCCGTTTTGCCCGTCTGCCGGTCGCCGATGATGAGCTCGCGCTGGCCGCGGCCGATCGGAACGAGCGTGTCGATGGCCTTGATACCCGTCGACATCGGCTCGTGAACCGACTTGCGCGGAAGGATACCCGGGGCCTTCACATCAACGCGACGACGCTCTGCGACGCCCTTGAGCGGACCCTTGCCATCGATCGGCTCGCCCAGCGCATCCACAACGCGCCCGAGCAGACCCTTGCCGACGGGCGCCGCCACGATTTCCTGTGTCCGCTTGACGGTATCGCCTTCCTTAATGCCGCGGTCATCGCCGAAGATAACGACGCCGACATTGTCGCGCTCAAGGTTGAGGGCCATGCCCTTCAGGCCGTTCTGGAACTGCACCATCTCGCCAGCCTGGACGCTGTCGAGGCCGTGCACGCGGGCGATCCCGTCGCCGACCGACAGCACCTGGCCGACGTCGGAGACTTCGGCGTCAGCGCCGAAATTCTTGATCTGTGATTTGAGGATCTCGGAAATCTCTGCGGCGCGAATGTCCATGAGGCTAGGCCCCCTTCATGAGGTTCGTCAGATTGTTCAGTTTCGTGCGGATCGAGGCGTCCACGAGCCTGGATCCTATCTTGAGCTGCAGGCCGCCGATCAGCGCGGCGTCCACCTCAACTTCGACGGCGACAGTGCGACCGAGGGAACGGGACACGGCCGCCTCCAGATCCTGCGTCTGCTCGGCGGATATCGGATGGGCGACGCGCGCCACCACGCGCGAGGCGCCGCGATGGCGCGCCGCTCGGTCGGCAAAGGCCCTGGCCATTGCAGGCAGGTCGCCAGAGCGCCGGTTGAGAGCAACAACCCCGACGAAGCGGCGAACAAGACCCGGAAGCTTCAGCCGGTCTGCAAGCGCTGCAAGAACAGCGGCTTTTTCCTCGGCCTTGTACAAAGGCGACTTCAGCGCGCGCGACAGCGCGGGATCTCCGGCAATCGTGCGGGCAAGCGAGCCCAGCCCGGCGTCGACCGCGTCGACCTCGCCGGATGCGATGGCCATGTCGAAGACGGCCGCCGCATAGCGCTCAGCCGCTTCGCTTAAGGAACCTGTCGGTGAACCGGCCAAATGTCGTGCCCCAAGCGCTTCAAAGTCCCCGAGCCTTGCTCGAAGCAAAATCTATAGTGGATTCAACGCCCTGTTTGCGGGCGAGGACCCCGCTACCCTGTGCGCGCGGTGACTAGCACGCGCCTGCCCCATGTGACAACTCGGCCAATATCGCAATTTCGACCGCAGCCGCGGGCGTTTCGTCGCGGGATCTCCGCCGCGCCAGCCCTCCCCGAACGTCAGGCGGCCCGCCGGACCTTGAGCGGCGGGACGCGCCGCCGGACATGAACCGGCCGGAGCCCTGTGAGGATCCGGCCGGCGCAGGTTCTGAAGGTTTCAGGATTTAACTCCGGCGGCCCCGGCCGCCGCGCGCCTGGATCTGCTGCATCGCGGCGCCAAATTCCTCCATCGACAGACCGCCGTCCTTATCAGCGTCCACCTGCTCGAAGCTGGCCAGGATCTGCCTGTGGACGCCGGCGAGGCCCTCGCTGGTGGGATCGGCTGCGTCAGGCGCCGGGCCCACGCGCAACTCCGACTTCTGAAGTTTGAAGTCGCGGTTATCATCGGCAAAGGTGAACATCTGGCTCTGCTGCAGCTGTTCCTGGAGGTCCTCGCGGGGGCTGTCAGCCGTTTCATCCTTCCAGCGGAACTGGACGGCTGTGAAGAGCATCTCCTCATAGGACTGGTCGCCCCAGAAGACCTGGCTCGCCGGAGTGGTCAGGGTCTTGGTGTTCTCGCCAAACAGCGCTTTGTTGTTGGGCGAATTGTCATACCAGTAGTCCGCCACGAGCAGGGAGCCGGCCGGCAGATCGATCAGCTCCTTGAAGATGTATTCGCGCTGCCAGTTAAAGTCGTAATGCGGCATGTTGAGGAGCACCTCCTCCCGCCCGTCGGGATAGACGGCGGTCAGCTTTGAGGCGTAGCCGCGATAGTGGGCGTGCACCTGCGTTGCGTAGACCTGAACATCGGCCGGGAAGCGGATATAGGCCGTCTCGTGATGACGCGCAGCATTCGGCGCAATCTCAATGGACGGATCAGCGATGATGATCTGGCGCTTGGCGAATGTCGGCGCCTCGTCCTGGAAGTAAAGGCCGATCTTGGAGGCGTCGGTGAACGCCCGGCCGGTCGGAGTGTAATGCATCTGGAAGGACAGCGCACCGCCAGGGGGAACCCACGTCGCCCAGCCAGTCGGGGCCGACTGCGATTCGGCGCCGACGGCATAGCCGCCGAGGGAGATGTTCCAGTCGAAGCCGCGGCCGGAGGCCGGCATCTTCGGAAGCCATCCTGCCAGAATGTGATGCACGCCCTGACGATCGCCCGCCTTGAAGGTCGACGCCTTCAGCCATTTGCCTTCTGTCAGCGGGCTTTTCACCACCGGCATCTGGTAGTCGACCACGCCCGCAGCCGGGACGTCATAAGAGGGAATGTCAACAACCAGATCGGGCGGCCCCAGCGGCCAGTCAGGACGCGCCTGCACGCCCTTAACGAGCGGGTCCTCACCGCCCTCCGGTATATCGCTGGGCGCACCGGCCTCGATCCAGTGAACCAGGGTCTTTGTCTCCTCAGGGCTCAGATTGCCATCGTTCTCGAAGGCGCGCGCGTGACGGTCGGCGTCAAAGGGCGGCATGCGGTCGCGCCGCACGGCTTCCCGGATCATCGGGGCGAATGTCTTGACCATCTGATAGTTGGTCATGTGCCAGGGCGCGATGCCATTGGGCTGGTGGCAGTCGACACACTTGGCCATCAGTATCGGCACGACATCTTTGGTGTAGGAGATCTTCGAGAAGTCCTTGCCACGGTCGGCGAAGGAAAGCAGCGCGCCCTTCACTTCAGCGTACTCAGGCGTTGCGATCGCCTCGCCGGCGACGAACGCGCCAAGCGCCGGCTCGACCCTGTCAGCCGGTCCGTGGAAGACGATGTCCCACGTCTTCGGGTTCACGATCACCGCTTCGCCCGCATAGGAAAAGCCCAGCGAATTGCCGATCAGCTGGAACTCATCGTCCAGAAGGGGCAGCGAGATGTTCTGCGCTTTGGCTTCGGCGGCGATGCTCTCGCGCGTGTCCGCCTCAGCCGAATTGATCAGGTGAACCACGAGGCCCGGATACCTGGCGGCGGCGGCCTCGAGCGCCTTGGCGGCTGCGCGCGAGCCTTCATCGCCGTTGACATAGGACGCCAGCACGACGGCGGGCGTCAGCGTGTCATAGCGCAGGATGTGACCCATGCCGTTCTGGTCGACCAGCATGTAGTCGTCGACCTTCTGCCCGACCAGGCGGCCCGCGGTCTCGCCTGAGCAGGCCGCAAGGACGAACGCCGAAGCTCCGGCCAGCAGGGTGGCGAGTGTATGTCTGAGGCGTGGCATAGGCGGCGTCTCCCCTTCTTCCGCAGGTTCGGACTGCGGCTGTTTTATGCCTCTCTTTCTACCCTGTTCCGCCGCCGGCAACAATCACTTTCCCTCACGGCGTCAGTGGGAAATGTGGGCGCCCCGGGGAGTGGGGGCCGGCGCGGCTGGCGCTCAGGCCCGCAGGGGATCATCCGGCCGGAGCGCTGGACTAGTCGGCGGGCGGCAGACCCGCCACGTCGAGCCCGATTTCCTGCTCGCGCAGTCGCCTGACTTCGTCCCGCAGACGCGCCGCCGTCTCGAACTCAAGATTGGCCGCCGCCTCGCGCATCTCTTTCTCGAGGGTCTCAATGACGCGGGCGAGGTTGTGCCCGGCGCGGGCGGGAATGAACTCGTCCCCCTCCCCGGTGACAAGGTTACGCGGCCGTTTTGCAGCGTCCCGACCGCGCGGCAGAAGCCCCTGCGCCGCCTTCGATGTAACGCCCTCCAGTACATCCTTCACCCCCGAGGAGGCTGTCCGTGGGATCAGTCCATAGCGTGTGTTATGCGCCTCCTGCCGTGCGCGACGGCGCGCCGTTTCGGCGATCGCCCGCTGCATGGAGCCCGTCATGATATCCGCATAGAGCACAACTTTCGCCTCGGCATTACGCGCCGCCCGGCCGATCGTCTGGATCAGGCTGGTCTCAGAGCGCAGAAAGCCCTCCTTGTCGGCGTCGAGGATACCAACGAAGGCGCATTCGGGAATGTCGAGACCCTCGCGCAGGAGATTGATCCCGATAAGGCAGTCGAACTTGCCAAGGCGCAGGTCGCGGATGATCTCGATACGTTCGATGGTATCCACGTCAGAGTGCATGTAGCGCACCCTCACGCCCATCTCATGCATGTGCTCGGTAAGCTGTTCAGCCATCTTCTTTGTCAGGGTCGTCACCAGCGAGCGATAGCCCCTCGCCGCAGCCGCCTTGACCTCGTCGATGACGTCATCGACCTGGTTCGCCCCGTCGCGATAGACAGGCCTGACCTCGACGGGGGGGTCGACAAGATGGGTGGGCCGGATGATCTGCTCGGTGAAGACCCCACCCGTCTGATTGAGCTCCCAGGGGCCAGGCGTCGCCGAGACATGGATGGTCTGGGGACGCATCTTCTCCCATTCATCAAACTTCAGCGGGCGATTATCCAGGCAGGAGGGCAGACGGAAGCCATAGTCGGCGAGCGTAAACTTGCGATTGAAGTCGCCGCGGAACATGGCGCCGATCTGTGGGATGGTCTGATGGCTCTCATCGACGAAGACGAGAGCGTTATCGGGCAGGTACTCAAACAGCGTCGGCGGCGGCTCGCCCGGGCGGCGGCCGGTCAGATAGCGCGAGTAATTCTCGATACCCGCACACGATCCGGTCGCCACCATCATCTCGATGTCAAACTGCGTTCGCTGCTCGAGCCGCTGCGCTTCCAGAAGCTTACCCTGGCGGGTCAGCTCATCAAGACGCGTCCGCAGCTCTTCCTTGATGCTGTCAACCGCCTGATTAAGGGTCGGTCGCGGCGTGACATAGTGGCTGTTGGCGTAGAGCTTGACGCTTCCGAGCTGGCGCGTCTGTTTGCCCGTAAGCGGGTCGAACTCGCAGATACGATCGATCTCTTCGCCGAAAAAAGACAGCTTCCACGCACGGTCTTCCTGGTGAACGGGCCATACATCGAGCGTATCGCCCTTAATCCGGAACGCGCCACGCCCGAAGGCCTGATCATTGCGGCGGTACTGAAGCGCCACGAGGTCGGCCGCCACCTGGCGTGGATCAATCGCCTGCCCCTGCTGCAGCTCGAATGTCATCGCCGTATAGGTTTCAACCGACCCGATACCATAGATGCAGGACACAGACGCAACGATGATGACATCATCACGCTCAAGGATGGCCCGCGTGGCCGAGTGGCGCATACGGTCGATCGCCTCATTGATAGAGGATTCTTTTTCTATGTAGGTGTCCGTTCGCGGCACATAGGCCTCGGGCATGTAGTAGTCGTAGTAGGAGACGAAATACTCGACAGCATTATCGGGAAAGAAACTCTTGAACTCGCCATAGAGCTGGGCGGCGAGTGTCTTGTTGTGCGCAAGGATAAGAGCCGGACGCTGCACCGCCTCGATCACCTTCGCCATTGTGAACGTCTTGCCCGAGCCGGTGACGCCGAGGAGCACCTGGTCAAGTTCGTTCTCAGTGATCCCCTTCACAAGCTCAGCGATCGCCTGTGGCTGATCGCCGGCGGGTTCATAACCGGAGGCCACACGGAATCTCTGGCCGCCCTCTGATCTGTTCCAGGTTCGCAAGGGACGATGTGGCGTCCATGCGCCGGCCTGTTCGGCCACAGCGAGCGCGGCCGTCTGCCGGCCCTTCAGCGCCGCCAGAGGCGCCTCCGGGGCGCTGCTGGCGGCCTTCGCAGTTCGCGTCTTTGATGGCGCCGGCTGAGCTGGCGCAGAGGCGGCTGTCGCGCGGGGACGGGAGGGAGATTTCGCCATGCGCGGAATATGGACCCGGGCGTCACGCTTCGCCAGAGGCGGGTGACGGGGCGAGCTGTGCGCCCATGGCCGGCTGACGCTGGCCGCGCGCTCTCAGGGATCTTTCCTGTCTTCCTCGACTTCGTTCACGACCGCTCCGACGGCCGCACCCACAGCCGCGCCAACGGGGCCGGCGACAATGAGACCGCCCAGAGCGCCCGTGGCGGCGCGCTGCTCCATATTGACGCCGCAGGCGGCAGGCAAAGTCAGACTGGCCGCCAGGATGGCCAGACGGTACCTGGCGCGCCAGCTTCGGCCGGGGCGTCCTCCACCGGGCCGGGCCCGGTCGTCAGGGCCCGCTCCCACACAGGCCCAGGCAGCCGCGCCAGCGTCCGGGCCAGCGTCCGGGCCTGTGTCCGGGCCTGTGTCCGGGCCTGTGTCCGGGCCTGTGTCCGTGTCTACACTTTCAGAAGCGATCCAGACCGCCATGTCAGCCCCCTGCAGAACCGATAACCGGCGCACCGGCGCACCGGACAGAACATTATAGACCAATATACCTGCCCGTCCGGGACGGAATGTGATCGGGCGAAAAGACGCATGCTGCAGACGGACGCGGGGCGCCCGGCGTCCCGATCGCTGACCTCGCAAGCGCCCCGCCCGCGCCACAGTTTCGCTAACTTGACGCTGCAGGCAGAAGAAGGAAGGTCAGGGCGCTCCGGCGTCGGACCGGTGGCAGGGAGTACGGGATGTTCGGCAGGCGCAGGGCGGCGGGAGCGATCGGACGCAGGGGTCTCATTGCGCTTGGCCTCGCCTGCCTGTGTGCGCCGCTCGCGCTCACGGCCGTGGCCTGGCAGGGCCAGGCCTGGCAGCCGGGCGTTACCTGGTCAGACGGGCGTCAGGTCGACTGGCGGGCCAGCCCGGCGCGCGGATGCGATGGCTCCAACGTCGAACTGCGACTGATCAACGCCTCACAGTCATCCGGAGACGCGAGCCTGAAGGATATCACCTTCCAGTGTGTTCGCGGAACGGCGCCATTCATAGCCCCCGCACGTAACGTGGGCCCGATCACGCCGGGTGGAAGCTTCGCGGCGCCTGTCATCAACTGCGCCTGCGCTGAACGCGGCGGCGTCCTCTCCCTGATCTCGATTGGCGTCGAGCTCCAGCGCAACGGCCCGGGAAGCGAGACGCTGTCCAATGGCTGCACCTATACGGGCGATTTTCTGCAGGGCCAGCGCCAGGGCCGCGGCGTTTATGCCTGCCCGAACGGCTATATCTATGAGGGCGGCTATGAGGCGGGCCAGCTTAACGGTCGCGGATCCGAAACACTGCCCTCGGGCGAGCGCTATGAGGGCGATTTTGTCATGGGCGTTCGCACCGGGTCCGGCCGCATGACCTTTCCGGACGGCTCGGTCTATGAGGGCGGCTATCTCAACGGCCAGCGCAGCGGCGAGGGAACCCAGCGTTTCGCCGATGGAGCCGCTTACACAGGCGAATGGCGCAATGATCGCCGCAATGGCCATGGCGTCTACACCAGCGGGGACGGTAACTGGACGTTTGATGGTCAGTGGGTAGACGACAAACGCGAAGGCCAGGGCCGCATGACGGAGATAAGCGGCGCTTACACCTATATCGGCCCTTATGTGAACGATCAGAGGCATGGCCCGGCCACCGTGCAGTTCGGCGACGGACGCATTTTCCGCGGGCCCTTCGTCAACGACGTGCAGACCGGACCGGGCGAGCTGACCTTCAGCGACGGGCGCCGGATTACGGGTGAGTTTCTCGATCACAGGCCGCATGGTCAGGCCGTCGAGCAATCCAGCAGCGGGACGCTCAATGGCGTCTGGAGCAATGGCGTTCTGAACGGCAAGGTCCGCGTGACCTACGCCGCCGGCGGATCATTTGAAGGCCTCTACAAAGACAACAAGCGCAACGGCCCGGGAACGGACGTCCTGACCGATGGCTCGCGGGAAGAGTGTAACTGGATCAATGATGTGCGCCAGACCCCATGCGTGCGCATCACCCCGGAGGGCAAGCGCATAGAGTACCGCCCGCCTGGAGGCCGTCGCGGCTGAAACCCTGACAGCGCCCCTGCCGGTGAGCTGCGAACCTGTTAGGCTCCGCGCGAATCGCAGGACATGATCAATGACCGAACCTCTTCGCCGCCGTACAAAGATTCTCGCAACCCTCGGACCGGCCAGCGACGGCGCGCTGAAGATGGAGGAACTCCTCCGGGCCGGCGTTGACCTCTTCCGGGTCAACTTCAGTCATGGCGATCACGCCCAGCATGCGGCCCGCATCAGGGCCGCCCGCGAGGCGGAAGCCTCTGTCGGCCGCCCGCTGGCTCTGCTTGCGGACCTGCAGGGACCCAAGCTCCGCCTCGGCGATCTGTTCAACGGACAGTGCGAGGTCCGCATGTCCTCCGAACTGCGCCTCGTCGCCGCCACCGCCTCAGACGATCCTGAGACCATTCCGGTGCCTCATGAAGAACTCCTGGCCTCTCTCCAGCTGGGCGACCGGCTGCTCATCGATGATGGCAAGATGGTCCTTCGCATTGTCAGGGTCGATGGCGCAGCGAGGATCGCGCGACCGGTTGCGCCCGGCCGCATCCTGAGCCGTAAGGGCATCGCTGCGCCTGGCCGTCCCATCCCTATTCCGGCTCTGACGGAGAAGGATATCGCAGACGGTCATTTTGCACTCCAGAACGGCGTCGATTATATCGCCCTGTCCTTCGTCCAGCGGGCCGCCGACGTACGGCTGGCCAAAGCGACTTTCGGCGAGGCCGTGCCCGTGATCGCCAAGATCGAAAAACCAGCGGCCCTGGACGATCTGGATGCAATCGTCGCTCAGGCTGACGCCGTCATGGTGGCGCGCGGAGACCTTGGCGTCGAGCTGTCGCCTGAACAGGTGCCGATCGCGCAGCGCCGCATCGTGCGAACCTCCCGGGCGCATGGCAAGCCGGTGATCGTCGCCACGCACATGCTTGAATCCATGATCGAGGCGCTCGTACCGACGCGCGCAGAGGCCAACGATGTGGCCACAGCCGTCTATCAGGGAGCGGATGCCGTCATGCTGTCAGCCGAGAGCGCTGTCGGACGCCATCCGACCGCTGCTGTCGCGATCATGGATCGCATCATCCGTGCAATTGAGGCCGATCGCGACGCAAACCCCTCCGCTCCGGTCGCGCCGGTCGGCGCTCTGTCAACAGCCGACGCCTGCGCCCGCGCCGCCTCCAAACTGGCCGACGAGCTGGACTGCCCCCTCGTTGTCTTCACCCGGTCCGGCTCTTCGGCTCAGCGCGTTTCGGCGACCCGTCCGCTGCAACCCATTCACGCCCTGACGCCCTCTTTGCCAACGGCGCGCAGGCTATCCCTGGTCTGGGGCGTGAACGCCGATCTTGAACCGCACGAGCCGCGCTCCTTCGACGACATACTTGATGCCGTTACGCGGCATGAAGCGGCCAACCACATCCCCCGCTTTGTCATCACCGCGGGCTATCCCTACGCCAGCGACAACTCAACCGACACCATCAAGGTGGTCGAACGCCGGTCGCCGCCGGCCTGATGGCGCCGAAGGGTATGCATGAGCCCGCCGGATAGCGGGAGGGTGCTGAGCCAGCCTATCTGAAGTCAGGCTCGGGAGCGAAAAGATCAGCTGGAAAGACCTCGCTGATCTGATCAGGAAACTGTGGATCCCGCTTGGCCATGAAAGAGGCGATGCCCTCGCGCACGTCAGCCGACTGACCACGCGACTGCAGCGCCCGGCTGTCCAGCCGGTGGGCGTCCATGGGGTGGCCCGCGCCCATCATGCGCCAGAGCATCTGCCGGGAGATGGCGATGGACACCGGCGCGGACTTGTCGGTCACCCGGTGCGCCAGATCGATGGCGGCGCCAAGAAGCTCCTCGGGCGCATGAAGAGACTGCACCAGTCCGCGCTCCCTGGCCTCGGATGCGTCAAACACGCGGCCCGAATAGATCCAGTCGAGAGCTGTCGGCATGCCAACCAGCCGCGGCAGGAACCAGCTGGAGCAGGCCTCCGGGGCGATGCCGCGGCGGGAAAAAACAAATCCGAACTTGGCGTTCGTTGAGGCGATCCGGAAGTCCATGGGCAGCTGCATCGTCACGCCGACCCCGACAGCGGCCCCGTTGACCGCCGCGATGACAGGCTTGAGGCTGGCGAAGATGCGCAGCGCCACACGCCCGCCGCCATCACGCCGGACGCCGTCATGAATGATCTCATTGTCTGCGGGACGCTTGGAGTAATCGAAGGTGTCGCCGCCGGCGACACCCAGCTCAGCGCCGGCGCAGAAGGCGCGGCCGGAGCCGGTGATCACCACGGCCCTGACAGCGTCGTCAGCATCCGTCATATCAAACAGCTCGATCATTTCGCGCATGACAACCGGTGTGAAGGTATTCATCTTCTCCGGCCGGTTGAACGCCGCGACCGCTACGCCGTCGCGGATGTTTAGGTCGAACATGGTAAAATGCGTCATGTGACTGTCTCTGGTCCCCGAAAGCCGCTTCCTGCTCTGAGCCTCTTTCTGCCCTCCGTGTCAACCCGCGCCGTTGCGGCAGGCCGGCGGGGGGATAGGGCTGGCCGGGTCCGAGGCTATCTGGCATGGCGGACGGGCGCGCCCCTGCAGCGGGGCCCGTCTGCTGCGCCGATGAGGGGAGACAGTTCTTGAGCCCGACCTGGCGCCATCCGCCATCCCCGGATCAGGCCCGCGCCTTTATCCGCGCCAACACCCGGCCCGTCCTGCTGCCGGACCTGCCCGTACGCATCTTTCAGGCCGACGCGCTGACCCCGCTCTGGGAGGCGACCGAGACCGATCTGGCCCGCGCCAGCATCGATCCGCCCTTCTGGGCGTTCCCATGGGCGGGCGGTCAGGCGCTGGCGCGTTATGTAAGCGAACATGCCGCCAGCTTCGCCGGCAGGCGGGTCCTCGACCTCGCCTCGGGATCGGGACTTGTGGCCATCGCCGCCGCCCTCGCAGGCGCAGGCGATGTTGCGGCCAATGACATCGATCCCATGAGCGAAGCCGCAGTCTGGCTCAACGCCGAGCTCAATGGCGTCACGATACGCTTCATTCCCGGCAATCTTCTTGAGGGCGAGGCGCCTGAGGCGGACATCATTCTTGCAGCCGATGTCTTCTATGAGCAGGGCCCGGCCGCCAGGTTCCGCGCCTTCCTCGAACGGGCGCACGCCAGCGGCGTGCAGGTATTTGCAGGCGATCCCGGCCGAACCTACTTCCCCCGCGACACATTCCGGCAGGTCGCTGAGTATGCGGTTCATACGACGACCGAAATCGAGAACCACCCCATCCGGACAGCGCGCGTATGGACGCTATAGGCCTCAGCTTACGCGGAACCGGACGCCTCCGGCCTCGAAGAAGGCCCTGCCGCCGGCTTCCCCCGTCCTGACGTCCTGCTGGCGCGCAGCCGCAAGCACGGCGCCCGGATCGCGGCATGTAAGATCAACGGTGCTGAGCCCTTCGCCCCGATCATCAGAGAGCGGGGTAAAACGCGCCTCTGCGTTATCGAACATTATAACCCTGCCCCCCTCGCCTGCGTCGAGGACAGGCCGGCGCAGCAGCAGTCCCCAGCGTTCAGCCACCGCTTCGGGGCTCTCGCACTGCATGCCTGCACCGGTAATGACAACGCCAGGCTGAAGCGTCTCCTGCCAGGAGGGGCCCGCCCAGTGATAGCCGCCCATCATGTTCTCCCCCCCGGAGTGACGGTCTACTGACAACAGACAGCCGCCCGTGTCGCGCGGATGCAGGTGAATGGCCTCAGACCAGATCGCGTCGTCCCCGGAGTGAAGATCCTGCACGATACGCGCCGACATCGCCCGGAAATGATCGCGACGCGCCTCAAGATCGTCGCAGTCGAGAATATACATGTAACCGCCATCGCCGCGGCGGCGGTCAAGATAACGCCCTGCGGCGGTGTCGCTGGCCGGATCCTTAGGCGCGACGACCTCGAGGAATGTTCCCCCCAGCGCCCAGAGGGCGTTATGCAGTCCGTATTTACCGACCCCGGGATCGCGATAACAGACGCCAACGCCGAGGATGGCGCTCAGCTTGCCCTCCACGGGCGACAGGTCGCGCGCCACCAGACAGATCTGGCGTAGCCGGAGATATCCCATAGCGCCCTCCCAGGCATGATCAGCATGTTGTCGCACGCCGGATCATACGCGCAGATGTCGCGCCTCTTAAAGCGGAGAATTCGGCGGGCCCGGAGGTCGCCGGCCTCACATGAAGCTGTAGGGCTCGACATCAAGGCTCAGGCGGACCGCAGAGGGCAGCCTGACGCGCTCCCGCCAGGCCGACAGGAAAGCTGACAGGTCGACATGCCGGTCTGAGCGGACAAGAAAACGGCGCCGGTGCCGCCCGCGCAGGAGGGTGATCGGCGCTGGCGCCGGACCCCAGACCTCGACACCCGGCGCATTTGGCTGCCCCTCGCCAAGACGCGCCGCCGCCTCATCCGCCTCACCTGCGTCCGGGGCGGAGACGATCAGCGCTCCCAGACGTCCGAACGGCGGCAGGCTGAGAAGCCGCCGCTGGTCCATCTCGTGCGCGAGGAAAGCGTCGCGATCGCCTGCAGCCAGGAGGGCGATAGCCGGGCTCTGCGGCGAATAGGTCTGAATAATCGCGCGCCCCGGCCTGTCAGCCCGCCCTGCCCGGCCGGCGACCTGCTGCAGCAGCTGGAAGGTGCGCTCCCCGGCGCGCAGGTCGCCCCCGCGCAGACCGGCGTCAGCGTCAACTACGCCCACCAGCGTCAGAGACGGAAAGTTATGTCCCTTCGCAACGATCTGGGTGCCGATCAGCACATCGATCGCTCCCTCTTCCATACGCGCGATCAGAGCCCGCAGGCTCTCGGGGGAGGCGACGGTGTCGGATGAGAGAACCTCCACACGCGCGCCGGCAAAACGGGTATGGACTTCCTCCGCAAGGCGCTCGACGCCAGGCCCGACGCTGGTCAGCGATCCCTTCGCCTGACAGTGTGGACACTGCAGGGGCTTTCGCATGCTGAAACCGGTCAGGTGGCAGACAAGCCGGCCGCTGTAGCGGTGCTCGACAAGCCAGCTGTCGCTGTCGGGGGCCTTGAGCCGTTCCCCGCAGGCCCGGCAGAGGACAAGGGGGGCATAGCCGCGCCGGTTCAGGAACAGCAGCGCCTGCTCGCCCGCCGCCAGCGTCTGGCTGATCGCCACAGACAGATCCGGCCCGATCCAGCACCCGGCCTCCGGAGGAGCCTGCCGCATGTCGGCCAGAGAAATGGACGGCAGACGGGCAAGCCCGGGACGCGCGCTCAGCCTGAGATGGGCGTATCGGCCCTGCTGGGCGTTCGCCATGGTTTCCAGCGACGGTGTCGCTGACGCCAGCACGATGCTGCACGGCTCCAGGGAGGCGCGCAGCACGGCAAGATCGCGGGCATGATAGATAACCCCCTCTTCCTGTTTGTAGGACTGATCATGCTCCTCATCGATGACAATCAGTTTCAGCCTGGCGAACGGAAGAAACAGCGCAGAGCGCGCGCCGACGACGATACGCGCACGGCCTGCAGCGACCTCGCGCCAGACGCGGCGGCGGGCGGCTGAACTGACAGCTGAATGCCACTCCGCCGGCACGGCGCCGAAGCGCTCCTGAAAGCGGTAGGTGACAGCCTGCGTAAGGGCGATCTCAGGCAGAAGGACAAGGATCTGCGCCCCGGGATCGCGCCGCAGAGCCTCTGCGATCGCCTCGAAATAAACCTCTGTCTTGCCTGAACCGGTGACGCCGTCGAGCAGCGCGGCGCGATAGCCGCCGGAGGCGATCATCGCGCGCAGATAGCCAGCGGCGTCCAGCTGCTCGCTGGTCAGATCCCGCGGCGGGCGTTCGGGATCAGGCTGCTCAAAGGGCGGATCAAGCGTCTGTTCAATCGCGCGGAGGGCTCCGGCGTCAACAAGCGCCCTTACAACCCCGGCAGAGACCCCGGCCTGGCGCGCCAGCTCGGCGCCCGAGAGTGGCTCTGAGGCGCAGGCCAGCGTCTTTTCCCGGGCCGGCGTCATCGTTTCGGGACGGGCTCCGCTGGCGACCAGAAGCGTCTGTGTGGGCGCTGGCGCAAGGCCTTCGCGCGAGCGCATCGCCAGGGCCAGAACGCTGCCGGGAGAGGCGCACACATAGCGGGCGGCGCGTTCAATGAAGGCGCGCATCGCCGCCGGCAGAGGCGGGGCGCTCTCGACCACACCGGATACGGACTTCAGCCGCCGGTTGGAGGGCCGCCTGCGTTCCGCCCAGACGACACCCGTGACCTCGCGCGGCCCGAGCGGCACGCTGACAAAACTGCCAGGCGCTGCGACAAGGCCTTCGGGCAGCTCATAATCGAACGGCTCGGGCAGGGGCTGCGGCAGCAGCACCGATACGATTCGGGGATCATCCGGCATATCCTCAGCATGGCCCTGCGCGCCCGGGTGTTCAACCCGCACCCTGCTCTCCCCGGCAACGCCCGCTTAACACGCCGGAGGGATACTCCTGCGCATGAGCGTCCCCCAGACCGCCCGACAGGCCCTTCAGGAGTTCTCGATCTGGCTCGAGACGGAACGGCGCGCGTCCGCAAAGACCATCGACGCCTACCAGCGCGATGTTGGACATTTTATCGGCTTCCTGGTCGAACATCTGGGCGCAGAGCCCGGCCTTGCAGATCTCACAAAGCTGTCGCGTCATGATGTGGTGGCCTGGCTCGCCCGCCGGCGCAGCGAGGATCAACTCGTCGCCTCCTCACGCGCGCGCGCCGCCTCAAGCCTGCGGGCCTTCTTCCGGTTCCTTGACCGGAGACTGGACAGCCCGAACGCCCGCGCGATGATGTTTGAAAGTCCCCGCCGACCCCATCGCCTGCCCCGTCCGCTGCCCGAGACGCTCGCCGCACGCACGATCGACCTTGCGGGGGAAGGCGATGGCGGAGAGGACGAACCGTGGATACTGGCGCGGGATGCAGCCCTTCTGGCGCTTCTGTATGGCGCGGGGCTCCGCCTGTCAGAAGCGCTGGCGCTCACGGGCCGGGATACGCCCGCGCCGGAAACACTTCGTGTTCTCGGCAAAGGGGGAAAGGTGCGACTTGTGCCGCTTATCCGGGCGGTGCGCGAGGCGGTGAATGACTATGTCCGTGTGTGCCCCTACCCTGCGGCCCGCGATGAGCGGATCTTCCGCGGCGCGCGCGGCGGTGCGCTCAACCCGCGCATGGTTCAGCGGCTGATGGAGGGTCTGCGCGCCCGTCTCAGCCTGCCTGAGACAGCCACGCCGCATGCGCTGCGTCATTCGTTTGCTACGCATCTTCTGGCGAACGGTGGAGACCTGCGATCGATCCAGGCGCTGCTGGGTCACGCCAGCCTGTCGACGACACAGATCTATACCGGCGTCGACGCCGCACGCCTCGTCAAAGTGCACCAGGAGGCCCATCCGCGGGCGTGAGATGAACCCAGGTCGCAAAAATCCCCTGTGCTTCACCTTGTCTTTCACGTGAGTCTCAGGCTTTCTGGCGATCGATACAATCGGCTGCGCGCATGCGGCCCGAACCTGAGCCCGAACCTGAGGGAGACGACATCGTGGGTGTGAAAACGATCCTGCTGGCCGCCGCCGCATCGGCCTGTCTGCTAGCCGCATGTGGTCCCGAGCCCGAAAAACCCGCCGAACCCGCCCCGGCCCCCGAAACGGCCGCAGCGGCGCCAGAGCCGGCCGCCGCCGGCCCGACGGGCCCGGCCGCCATGCCGCCAGCGACAGATCTGGCCGCCTTCATGAAGGCGCGTCACGACAATTACGAGATGCTCGGCGCCAACATGAAGGTTCTGCAGGACAATTTCCGCAGCGAGACGCCTGACATGGCCGCCGCTGGCGCAGCCGCCGTCAATGTCAAAGCCTTCGCCGACGCCATGGGCGACTGGTTCCCCGCCGGGACCGGCCCGGACAGCGGCATTGAATCGGAGGCCAAAGCCAACATCTGGTCGGACAGGGCCGGCTTCGACGCCGCCCACGCCCGCATGAAGGACGAGGCGGGCAAACTGGCGGCGGTGAGCGATGCGGCGGGTTTCAAGGCGCAGTTCCCGGCGACGGGACTGGCGTGCAAGAACTGCCATGACACTTTCCGTGAGGAGAAACCCTAGCCGTGGACGCGGACAGGCCGACGGCTGAGACCCCCGGCGGCGCGCCTGCTCCTTCCCTTCAGAAGGTGTGGGATGCGCCCACGCGCCTCACCCACTGGTCGCTTGTGATCCTGATCGCCCTGTCCTGGTGGTCAGCCGAAAACGGGCAGATGGCGATCCATTACTGGTCAGGTCTCACACTGGTCGGCCTGCTCGCGTTCCGCATCTACTGGGGGTTCGCCGGTCCTGAAACAGCCCGCTTTGCGCGCTTCATCAGGGGACCGCGGGCTGTTGCAGGTTATGTCAGGGGGCTCTTCAGGCAGGGGCATCGGGCCGTCTTTGGCCACAGCCCCCTGGGCGCCCTCAGCGTTATCGCGCTGCTGCTGGCCATCGGTCTGCAGGCGGGCACGGGATTGTTCGCCTCAGACACGAGCTATGTCAGCTCAGGACCGCTCAGCCATCTCGTCGACTATGACATGAGCGAGGCCATTACCGAGCTGCATGAGGATTTCTTCAACGTTCTGCTTGGGCTGATCGGACTGCATCTGGGGGCGATCCTCTTCTATCTGACCGTCAAGCGCGCCAACCTGATCGGACCCATGATCACGGGCTATCGCCGGGCCGTCGATGTCGAGGGGCCGCCTCACGGCCTTGCTCCGGTATCCTGGCTGCGTCTCGTCATCGGGACAGGCCTTGCAGCAGGGCTTGTCTGGCTGCTTGCGAGCTGAAGACGCCCGACGCGTCGACCCGGCGGGCGGGCTTAACATGACCACCGCACACAACAGGCCTCGCACAGAGCGCCGGTCGGGAGGCTTTCAGGAGGCCCCATGTTCAGGTGGCCGTGTTCGGGTGGCCGTGTTCAGGCGGCGCTGCGCCGAGCCGCCTTCTTGACCTTGGCCACGGCGAGGGAACGCTTCAGGCGCGACAGGTGGTCGATGAACAGCCTGCCTTCGAGATGGTCCATCTCATGCTGGATGCAGACCGCATACATGCCCTCTGCCCACTCCTCGACCTGCTTGCCGGTGTAGTTCAGATAGCGGATCCGGACGCGGCGGGGGCGCTCGACCTCATCGAAGACATCCGGCACGGACAGGCAGCCTTCTTCATAGGCCTGTTTGTCTCCCTCGAAGGCAAGCAGCTCCGGGTTTACGAAAAAGCGGGGCTCCCTGGGCTCGCTCTCCCTGGCCAGGTCCATGACAATGACACGCAAAGGCACGCCGATCTGGATCGCCGCAAGGCCGATGCCAGGAGCGGCGTACATCGTCTCCAGCATGTCATCCATGAGCGCACGGATCTCGTCGGTCACGGCCGAAACCGGGGTCGAAACCTGCTTCAGGACCGGATCAGGAACGGTAAGAATGGGACGCACAGCCATACCGGCTAGCTATGGATGCGGCCGCCCCGCGTCAAGTCAGGCGCGCCTGCCCCGGTGCGCATGGAGGCCCTGCCCGGCGGCTCCCGGCGGGGTAGGCTCGGGCGGGCGAAGGGGCGACGGGCGCGGATGCGCCAGCCGGCGCCCCAGCGCAATCATCGGGCGTTCGACGCAGCGGTAGAGAAGATCCGAGACCAGAAGCGTGGCGAGGATGGTGGCGATGGCGAGCAGGAGGCGCACCTGCGGGCTTTCAAGCTCCGGCCATTGCACGATGAACCAGGCCGCCGCCATCATGACAGGCATATGCACCAGATAGACAGAGTAGGACCGTGCGCCCAGATAGACCGCCAGAGGCGAGCCCAGAAGCCGGTCCATGCCCGCCGCGATGAACGCCCCCGGCGCTGAATCCTTCCGCCAGGCCTCGCTGCGGGCGAGACAGACAAGCATGACGCCCCAGATCGCCAGCCAGAGGCTGTCGCGATAGATGAGCCCGACGCTCAGAAGAAGCGGTATGACCTCAGGGCCGACAGGCATGGTCCGGATACGGTCAAACTGCAGCCTGCAGGCGATACCGATCAGGAACACGTAAGCCGCCGCCGGGAAGGCGGACGGCGCTGCATAATGGCCAAACAGACCCGCATGCCAGGCCAGCCCCATCAGGCTAGCCGCCACCGTCGTCGCCAGCCTCCAGCGCTCGCTGGCCATCAGCCAGACGCAGGCCGGAGCGATGAGATAGAACTGCCATTCCAGCGAGAGGCTCCAGGCCGGTCCCAGGACCGCCATCGAAGCGCCCGGCCAGAGGCTGTCGGGCGCCAGGCCCTGCATCAGGCTGAGCTGGAGGAGGGCCGCCTCCACAGGATGGCGTTCGACTGAACTGACATGGGCGTGAAGAACCTCGCCATAGTAGAACAGCGGTTCGGACCGCCAGGGTGCGTGGTCCTCGGCCCAGACACCCAGCGGCAGTGCAGCGAACGCTATCGCCAGGATCACCAGATAAACGGGGAAGATCCGGAAGATGCGTCGGATGATGTAGGGACGGTAGGCTTCCTTCGTGTCGCTCACGAGACCGGCGATGACAAAGCCGGAGATGGCGATGAAGACCATGACGGCGCCCTCGCCGATCACCGCCCACCAGCTCATCAGTCCATCAGCACGCGCAAGGCCTGTAAACTGTACCAGATGCCAGGCGACGACGGCCCAGGCCAGCCAGGCGCGCAGGCCTTCAATGGCTGAAAAGCGCGGCATCCCGGCTCCGGCGGCAGTGTCCAGCAGTTCCGCTCATGCGGTCTGTGACATGCACAAAGCAAATCCGGGGCCACGGCCGGTGACTTAACGCTGCGGCCGGCGGGGGCCGCCAGCGGGGGGCGTTGGGGCGGGACCATCCGCAGGCCCCAGGGACGGCGCCACGGGGGCCGGGTCCGCCAGCTGGGTCTGCACCGGCCGGGCCTTCACGCTCAGCTCGGTCGGGCTTTCAATGGCGCGGTCTTCGGTGGGTATCTGCAGGTCCTCAAAGCGGCGCAGCTGCGGGATCACCTTCCGGTCATAGGAGCCGACCAGAGCGTTGAAACTGTCAACCGCCTTGTCGAGATTGCCGCCCAGACGCCCCATGTGGTCCGTCATGACCGACAGACGCTGATAGAGCTCACGACCGAGCTCGACCGCCTGCTCGGCGTTACGCGCCGCCTGTTCCTGACGCCAGCCATAGGCGACCGCCTTGGCCAGCGCGATCAGCGTCGAGGGGGTGACGATGATAACGGAGTTCCGGGCTGCGAAATCGAAGATCTCCCGGTCATGCTCGAGAACAGCGGCGTAGAAATTCTCGCCTGGCATGAACATGGCGACAAAATCGACGCGCTCGGAAAATCCCTTCCAGTAATCCTTACGGGCAAGGCCGGTGATATGGGCCCGGACCTTCTGGGCGTGACTGGCCAGAAGCTGCGCACGCCGGGCCGCATCCGGTTCATCCGAGGCCGCCAGATAGTCTTCAAGGGAAACTTTGGAGTCGATGACCAGCTCGCGCCCGCCCGGCATCCGGATAACGACGTCCGGCCGGATACGGCCCTTCTCGGTCTCAGATGAGCTCTGTTCGGTAAAATCCGCATACGGCGACAGACCCGACATTTCCAGGACGTTACGGAGGGTTTCCTCACCCCACCTGCCGCCATGGCGCGTCGTTGAGAGGGCGCTGGCCAGTTTCCCGGCGGCGCTCTCGGTCTTGCGAACGCTGTCGCCGACGGCGCGTATCTGCTCCTCGAGGCGGGCGCGGTCCTCGGCGCTGATCCTGTGGATCGCGTCAACCTTTTCCCGGAACTGACCGAATGTCTCCTGGATCGGCTTCAGCATCTTGTCGAACTCGCCCTGGGCGCCCTCCTTGTGCTTTCGGAGGGTCTCATCGGCGATCTGAACAAAATGCTGCTGGGAGTTCAGCAGGGCTGCATCCGCCAGAGCGCGGAAACGGGCCTCGCTGGCGGCCTGCAGAGCCTCGATGCGCTCGCGCTCGCGCGCCAGCAGCAGCTCGCGCTCGCTCTGGCGGGCGCTTTCGGCGGCAAGCTGTTTCTCGGCCGCCTCGGCGCGGCTGCGCTGGCCTGCAGCCTCAGTGCGGCTTTCGGAAAGTTCGCGGGTGCGCTCGGCGAGCGCGACCGTCAGGCTCCCGGTATCGGGCGGGCGGCGCTGGGACAGGATGAAGGCCGCGGCGGCGGCGGCCAGGGCGGCGAGAAGCAGAACCAGATGCAGGGCGTCGAGGATCATCCCTGCGCTGTTAGGTTCATTTTTTGTTCTGATCAACCAGGACGGCGATCACATCTGCCCCGGCGCCCGCCATGGATCAGTCGCGCGCTCCGCGGCGCGGACGCCAGCCTTCGGGCATGTAGGGAAAATTAGCGACGCCTTCGAAGGCGTGGTCAGGCGCCTCGGCGCCAAACACGTCCAGCGGATCGGACATCCGGCGGCCCGGGCGAGGGGCGTTGCGGGCGACTGTCTTGAAACGTTCGCGCATCAGCCAGACGCCGATGCCGACGCCGACGCCGATGGCGGCCACCGTCAGGATCACAGGCACATGATTACGTTTCGTCATGGGACGCCCCACCCGCCGTTTCTACCGTCGCTGCGCCATCGCAGCTGCGATCGTGCCATCATCCAGATGGTCAAGCTCCCCGCCTACCGGGACCCCGTGAGCCAGCCGCGTTACCTTCACCGGCAGATGCGAGAGCCTGTCGGTGATGTAATGAGCCGTCGTCTGTCCGTCCACGGTCGCATTGAGAGCCAGGATGATTTCTTGCACATCCGGGTTTCCAGCCCGTTGCACAAGTGCTGCAATATTGAGGTCTTCGGGTCTGACGCCTTCCAGGGCGGAGAGTGAGCCGCCGACCACATGGTAGCGGCCCCGGAAGGCCCCGGAGCGTTCCATGGCCCAGAGATCATCCACATCTTCCACCGCGCATATCACCCCTGCATCGCGGCCAGGCGCCTGGCAGATGGAGCACGGTGAGAGGGTGTCGAGATTGCCACAGACAGGGCAGGACTGAACCCGGGCGGCGGCGGCGGCGAGGGCCTGCGAGAGGGGCTGAAGGAGCTGATCGCGCTTCTTCAGAAGATGAAGGGCGGCCCGGCGGGCCGATCGCGGCCCAAGACCGGGAAGTTTGGCCAGAAGGTCAATCAGACGCAGAATGTCCGGGCCGGCGGTGCGGTGAATCATGGTCGGGTCCCTGCTGTCCTCCCATAGTCTGCACCCGCAGAGAGGGAAACTCCCCCTGCCCGCAGCCCCAGGCGGCCCAGCAGGCCGCTCAGGGACTACGGCCCGGCGCGGTGAGGCTCAATGGCCCCGCTCGGCGCGCCGGCAGGCCGCGTGGAGCTCGTCGAAATCATGACGCAGGATATAGGCGCGGATAAAATCGATGCCGATGACGCGTTCGATAAAGCCGGCGAACATCCAGTCGATATCGCGGCGCGCCACAAGACCGCGGCGGGTCAGACCGGAAACAAACTCGAAGAAATTGAGCAGGTCGATCAGCTCGCTCTCCAGCGGCTTGGGCATGCCCGGGCTCGCAAGCTCGGCGCGCAGGGCGGCAAACTCTGGCGTATCGGGATTGGCGAGCACGAAGCGGATCCGGCGGTAGCGGTCATTACCGAAAAACATCGTGTAGAGTTCCCGCACCTGCTCGGTCTGGCGCATGCGTTCAGAGCGCAGATACCGGAAGAGGCCGAACAGGCCAGCCGTCAGGGCGACCAGGAAGGTGAAGGCGGAGGCGTAGTTGCGCGCCAGCTCCGACCAGTAAAGAACGCTGTCATCGGCGCTGGCGAAACGTGTAGCGAATTCCAAAACCGGCCTCCTGTGGCAAACATCCGCACCGCCTGAGGATCAGCTCTCCTGCGAACAGGCGCCTGGGGGGCGCAGCCGCAGATGTCGCGCAGGCGCCCCGCCAGGCGCAAGATCGCCCGCTCAGCTGGTTTTCAGACCGGCGCACAGATTGCCCGAGGGTGTGCTGGCGCGCCATTCATATTCGAGATGATGCACGTCCGGTACGGGCCGGCCGTTGCGGGTGGCGGGAATAAATGTCTGCGCCGCCAGGCAGCGCAGGGTCGGCTCGAGGAAGATCGGATCCGTGCACACCCCCTCGCCAGAGCGCATGCGGCCGGCCGCGTCGATACTGAGCTCCATCTGGCAGCAGGCCGACAGCTGCCGCCGCCGCGCCTCGCCGGGCCAGCGGCAGGCCTCCGGACGGAAGCCGCCAGCATAGCGGGCTTCGGTGGCGGCCGGGCCCTGCACGCCTGAGGGTCCTGGCGTCTGGGCGAGGCTCACGGCGGTGAGACCGGCAAGGGCTGTCAGATAGGCGGCGGCGAGACGACGGCGCATGACGGGCCCGCTGAAAAAGGACAGCATAGGCGCCGATTGCCCCAGGGTGCAAATTGCGCTGTCTGGGGGTATGCAGATTAATCTCCTTTCAGTGCTGGACTATGCGGGCGTGGCGATGTTCGCCGCTTCCGGCGCGCTGATGGCCGCGCGCAAGCGGCAGGACGTGGTGGCGTTCATTTTTTTCGCCGCCATCACAGGCGTCGGCGGGGGCACGCTGCGCGATCTTCTCATCGATGCGCCGGTCTTCTGGGTACAGGATGCCGGCTATGTGATCGTCTGCAGCCTCGCCGCCATCGGCGTCTATCTCAGCGGCGGGCGGGGGGTGGACGGCCCGGCCCTGCTATGGCTCGACGCTCTGGGCCTGTGCGTCTACGCGTGCCTTGGAGCCGCCAAGGCCCTCGCCATGGGGGTTGATCCGGTCATCTGCGTTGTAATGGGAACGCTGACAGCCGCCTTCGGCGGGGTGATCCGCGATGTCCTGGCCGGAGAGCCGTCCATCCTGCTGCGGCGCGAGCTCTACATCACCCCTGCGATCCTCAGCGCCGGCCTGTTCGTAAGCCTGCGGACGCTGGGCGCCGACGGGGCATGGGCCATAGGCGCAGCCGTCGCTGCGGGCTTTTTCCTGAGAGCCGGGGCGATCATGCGGGGCTGGAGCCTGCCGGCTTTCGGCCAGAACGTTAAGGACTGAAGACGCCAGGCCGCTCAGTCGTCGCGGATCGTACGTTCCTTGCGCTCGTGACGCTCCTGCGCCTCCAGGCAGAGGGTTGCAATCGGCCGCGCCTCGAGCCGCTTGATGCCGATCGGCTCACCCGTCTCCTCGCAATAGCCATACTCGCCCATCTCGATCCTGCGGATCGCCGCATCGATCTTGCCGATGAGCTTGCGTTCGCGATCGCGGGTGCGCAGCTCAAGGGCGCGATCGGCTTCGGAGGCGGCGCGGTCGACCAGATCGGGAATGGGGGCGACATTCTCCTGCAGACCATTGATGGTCTCGCGATTGCCCTGCAGAATGTCTTCTTTCCACGCGAGCAGCTTTTCCCTGAAGTACTTCAGCTGCTTCTTGCCCATGTAGGGCTCAGTCTCGGTGGGCCTGTAGGTGGTGGTCTTGGTCCCCATTGCGCCTGCTCCCTAGGCGGACGCGGAATAGCGGACCGCCTCAGATGGGCGCGGTGTATAACCGAGCGAGCCCCCCCCGTAAATGACCGTCCACAGCGTTTCGACGGCTGTTATTGTGAGAAATTTTGTAACATTCCGGCAGGCCAGGCGCCCGCATCCGCCGGCATGCCTGGCCGCGACGTCTTGCTGCAGCGCAGCATAAGGTGCTGATCAGGAGCCGGAGGCCTTCTCCAGCTTAGCCGCCTCCACAGCCACGCGCACTTCAGCCCAGTCGAGGGTGGAATCCAGACCGAAATCGCCGGTCGCCATACGCTCCTCGGCCAGCGCGCCCTTGAGAAGCGCCAGGTGACGCTGCCCGGGTCCATCGCCCAGCAGGGCCAGCTGCAGCCTGTCGAGGGCGTCGAGCATCCGGCGGCCCTTGCGCAGGGCCCGCGCGCGTCCCTCCGGCCCGCCAACGCCCTGCAGCGCCATGAGGGCGGAAACACCCGATACGCCGGCGGCGCCCGAGACGGCGGGCGCGGCGGACGCAGGGGCGGCGCCAGCCGCATTGAGCAGCTGGCCAAAACCTTCGGCGGAAGGCCTGGGGCCGCCGGCCGCTCCGCCCGTGGGCGCTGCCGAGGAGGTCGTCGAAACCTTCATGAGGGGCGGGCTCTCCTAAAGGCCGGCAGTTTTGGACCGGTTGGTTAACGCCGACTTAATCTGCGCCGACAGGATCGCCCGGCTGCGGCCATGCGCCCCTGAGAGCCCGCCTGAGAGCCCACCTGGGAGCCCACCTGAGAGGCGCACACAACGTCTAGCGCAGGCTTAAGAGTTTATTGCCAATTTGACGGCCACACTGATCCCAGTCAGCTGCGGCCAGAACGGTCGGACATTCCTTTCATCTGTCCACCGGATATCCATGCGCGCGCTCGCCCGTCAGTGTCTTGTCATTCTCCTCGCGGCCGTCAGCAGCCTCCTTCCGGCTCTGCCCGCCAGCGCCGGAACGCGGCTCAAAGACATCATCGATGTCGAAGGCGTCCGTGAGAACCAGCTTATCGGCTACGGAGTTGTCTTTGGCCTTAAGGGCACGGGCGACAGCCTGCGCAACTGCGCCATGCTGCGTCAGTCAATCGAAAGCATGATGGAACGCCTCGGCGTCAATACGCGCGATTCCGTTCTGAACACCAAGAACGCTGCAGCCGTCATGGTCACGGCCAACCTGCCGCCGTTTGCAACAAACGGCACGCGCATCGACGTCACCGTGTCCGCCGTGTGCGATGCCGGAAGCCTTGAGGGCGGAACGCTCCTGGCCACGCCCCTTCTGGGCGCCGATGGCCAGGCCTACGCTTCCGCACAGGGATCGGTGGCCGTTGGCGCATTCACCGCCGGTGGCGCCTCCGGCACATCTCTGACCCGCAACATCCCGACCAACGCCCGCGTGCCGAACGGTGCGACAATCGAGCGGGAACTTCGCTTTGACCTTGGCGCGCAGCCGGAACTTCGCCTGTCGCTGCGCAATCCGGACTTTACGACAGCCGCGCGGATCGCGGGCGCCATCAACGCCTTCCTCGGGGCGGAGGCGGCCTCCGCGCTCGATCCGGCGACGGTCCGCCTGCGCCGTCCGGCGACGTTCAGCGACATGTCTGCGCTCATTGCTCAGATCGAGAGCCTCGAGATCGAGCCGGAACAGAGGGCGCGGATCATCATCAATGAGACCACCGGCGTCATCGTCATGGGCGAGAATGTGCGTGTATCGACCGTTGCGATCGCGCAGGGCAATCTGACCATCCAGGTGCAGGAGACGCCCGGCGTGGCCATGCCCAACTCCTTCACAAACGCCCCGCCTGTCGTCGTGCCGCAGACAGATGTCGCCGTCGCAGAGGACAGGGCCAGGCTTGCGATTGTCGGCGGCAACGGCGTGCCGCTGCGCGAACTCGTCTCCGGTCTCAACGCCCTGGGCGTCTCACCGCGCGACCTGATCGTGATCCTGCAGGCGCTGAAGGCGTCCGGGGCTCTGCAGGCCGATATCGAAGTCATGTAGCCGGAGGCGCGAGGATGAGCGAGATCGCACTGAACCTGCCTCCGCTGGACGGACGGCCCGCCCGCCCCCCGGGGGATGTATCGCACGTCAGGACGCGCGAGCAGGCGGCCGCCGTCGCCGAACAGTTCGAGAAGATGTTCATCGCCGAGATGCTGCGGCCCATGTTTGAAGGTATTGAGACGGACGGTCCGTTCGGAGGGGGCAATGCAGAGGCCACCTTCCGGCCCATGCTCATCGATGAATACGCCGGCGCAATCGCACGCGGCGGCGGTATCGGGATCGCCGATACCGTGATGACGGAAATTCTGAGACTGCAGGGGCTCGAATAATGCCGGACCCGACTGAAGAGCGCGCCGAACAGCTGCTGGCCATGACACAGCGCCTCATCGGGCTGCTGGAGGAGGAAATCGAGGCTCTGCGCACACGCAGGCTCGACGCCCGCAGCGTCAGTTTTGAGGAAAAGGAACGACTGGTCCACGCCTGGCGTCTGGAAGTCTCGCGCCTCAAGGCGGATCCGGGCCTGCTGTCCGGCCTGTCGCAGTCCCACCGGGAACAGCTTCAGACGGCGGCCCGCGCCCTCGAGGACAAGCTGAGCGCGCACGAACAGGCCCTGGCGGCCGCCCGGACCGTTACGGAAGGCCTTGTGCGCTCCATCGCAGCGGAAATCGCAGACGCCCGCAGCGGACCGGAAGGCTACAGCGCTAAGGGCCTGTCCGGCGGCGGCGCCCGGCGCGAGGCCTCAGGCCTTGCGGTTAACGCGCGGGTCTGAGCCCCGTCGGGCTGACATTAAGGTTAGAATCGCTGGCAGGACCGGGCCCGCAGGGTCGGGATTAGGACTTTTTTCACACTTCCGGCGCTCCGCCTCTTGATCTTGATGCGCTCCCGGCGAACAAGAGTGAGGAGAAGCGTGTGAACCTGGTCGGCGCGCGCCCGGCGCCCGCGCATCGCCCAGGCGTGAAGACCATGTGTAGTGAGTGGAAACGGGCCCGATGAACCGCCGCCGCAAGCGTCGCCTGCCCTTTGCAGTCTACGGCGCCCTGATTTTCAACAGCGCCCTGTGCGCCGCGCCTTTCATGGCCGCCCACCTGGTGTCGGCCGCTTACGGCGACCGGCCGACGGCGTTCGAAGCCAGTCCGGAAGCCATTCTTGCGACGCGGGCGGCTATCGATGAACGCTTCCAGCAAATCTCTGCCTCCGAGGATGTCGAACCGGGTCAGGTCTGGGCGAACCTGGTTCGCCAGTCCCTGGAGGAACGTGAGATGCCGCTCGTGCGCGGCCTGCTCTTGGTCGCGCCGGCGATGCTCGATGGACGCGACGGGGAGGCTCTGCGGGCGCGCATCGCGGTGACCGGATCGGGGGGGGAAGAGGCCGTCATGCAGGCCGCCGCCGCCTATCTGCCTGAAGATCTTCAGGACGAGTATGAACGCTCCCGGCAGTCGATCGTATCTATGTTTACCGCCTCGGCCCCGGCCGAGGCGGTGGCGGCCTCCGCTCCCTCCGTCATGGAGCCATCGGTCCTTCCCGAACGGCGCGTCGAGACAAACCGGCTCGGCGATATCCGCCAGCACACAATGACAGCCGTCGGCTGGGCGAACGATGAAAATACGGATGTGCACGCCTTCCTGCTCTCCGGCATCGGCCTCATTCTCGCCGACCCCGAAGCGCGCGAGGGCGCGTCGGTTGCGATGTCCACCCTGCGCACGCGCACACAGGGGCCCGTCCCGTTCAAAGCCTATCTGGCGCAGCGGATCGAAGATGTGGTCCCGGTCGGCGAAATGAAGCGACTGCTCAGCGCCGAGCTTCATAATGAAGTCAGCTACACCCCCGACGCCAGCGCAGTTGTGGAGCGGGTCTTCCGCTCGACGATCGACAGGGAAAAGCTTGAAGGCCTGCTCGCCGAGTTCCGGCTCCTGCGGGACATCGCCGGGGACACATCCGTGGAGGCGGCGATCGCCATCGTCGGGCGGGTGAAGGACAGCGTTGATCTTCGTGCAGCGCGGCTGGTGGCGGCGGCTGGCGGTGAGCGTGCGGTGGCGCTGGAACACGTTGACGGGGACAATCTTCTGGAAACAGCCCGAACAGTCATCCCCTGGACAAACGCTCTGCGGCTGCAGGCGGCCGGCGTGGCGGCCTGCCTCGCACTGCTGGCCTTCATTGCGCTGACGACGGCCTGGAAGTCCTTCCGCCGTAATCGCCCTGTGCGTAAGAGCGCCGTCTACCTGACAGAGACCTATCCGGTCTGACAGGCGCGCCTGTTGCGGCAGGTGTTCAGCCCGCAGGAAGCTGCAGCCCGAATGCGCCTGTGACGCCGACAATGATCATCTGTACCGCCAGGGCCGAGAGGATGACCCCGAAAATCCGCGTGATCGCGCCTGCGATCTGATCGCCCATGACCTTCATCAGCGGACCGGCCGCCAGAAAGATCAGCCCCGCGAGCACGAGGTTGGCGGCGATGGCGAAAGATACAATGCCAACGCCCACGGCCTCGCCGCCTGCATTCTGCATGTAGAGCATGGCCGAGGCGATCGAGCCTGGCCCTGCGATCATCGGAATGGCGAGCGGGAAGACGGATATATCATCCAGACGGCCTGCGGCCTCTTCCTCTGCGAGCACCCGGTCGGCACGGCTTTTCTGGCGCTCGCGCCGCTTCTCGAACACCATTTCGAGAGCAATCAGGAAAAGCAGCAGGCCGCCGGCGATACGGAACGCGTCCAGAGATATGCCCAGGTGTTTGAGCAGCCAGGCGCCGGCGAAGGCGAAGAAGAACAGGATGATCCCGGCGACGCAGACTGCTTTGACAGCCATCGCACGCGCATAGGCCGACCCGCCGGGAGCTGTCAGAGAGACAAAAATCGGCGCAACCCCGGGCGCGTCGATAAGGACGAAGAACGTGACGAAGGCGGCGACGGCCTGCTCGATGTCAGACGGGCTGAGCATGGGATCAGCTGCGGAAGATCTGGAGCAGCAGCTGCGGGGCGGTATTAGCGATCCCCACTGGCTGCGTGCTCAGCTGCTGACGGATCTGAAGCGCCTGGATCAGCGCGCCCTCGACTGCAAGGTCCGGCGCCGCCCCAACACCGGCGCCCTGGGCGAGCGCGTCGGCCAGCCGGCCGAGGAAGCCTTTCTGCGCCTCGATGCGACGGCGTTCCTGGGTCATGTCAGACAGCTGGGCCCCGACATTGGCGATCGACCGCTCGAGCCGCGCGTGAACATCCTCCGCCGCCGCGGGGCTGGCCAGTCCGCCAGCGTCCGGGGAGGCGATGATAACCGGCCCGCCGGGCGTAAAATCACGTCCCGAAAGGCGAAGCTGCTGGGTTCCTTCCGCATCAGCGATAAAGGCGACGCCGCCGGCCAGGCGCGACCCGTCAAGCAGGTTCGCTTCGTCGAAAGAGGCGTTCCGGATGAGCCGGGCCAGGGTCTGCATCTGGTCATCATATGTGGCCTGCAGCGCCTGGCGCTGATCGGGACCCAGCTCCTCGCCCATGGCCTGAGCAGCGGTGGATTTCAGGGCCAGAAGCTGGGCGGATATCTGCCCGGCGGCGCTCAGAGCCGTGTCGGAGATCGATTCAGCGCGGCTGAGGCTCAGCGCGACGGCGTTGAGCTGCGGGCCCTGGCCGGCGGCCAGCGATGTTGTCCGCAGGACAGCAGGGCCATCGCCGGGTCGGCTGACCTTAGGATCAGAGGCGGGGCGCGCCTGTGCGCCCGCGAGGTCCCGCCGGGAAGACTGCAGATTGGCTGGCTCGGGACTGGCCGCCTGAAGATGCCGGAGCACGCCCAGGGCGCCGGTCGCCGTGTTCAGTCGTTCGACCATTTTGGCCGCCTCCACGGACGAAGCATGGTGAATGATTCGTCAATCCGGAGGTCAGTAGTCGTTAGCAATGCTTAACAGTGCGTTTCCAGAGCCAGCCCCGCCCCTGGCCACCCAGGGGGCCGCCAGCCGAACGGCGGCCAGCGGTCGCCCTGGCGTTGGACGCGATGCGTCAGTTGCCGCGGAAGAGCGAGAGAATGAACTGCGGCGCCTGGTTGGCGATGGAGAGGGCCTGGGTGCCCAGCTGCTGCTTGATCTGCAGCGACTGAAGACGGGCGCTTTCCTTGGCGAGGTCAGCATCCACC
>Ga0169931_10001878_pt1 | contig 34708 bp, 11 predicted proteins | sample Kivu_15m_20L_FD_129675 | JGI IMG/M metagenome (GOLD analysis project Ga0169931, IMG submission 129675) | Freshwater microbial communities from Lake Kivu, Western Province, Rwanda to study Microbial Dark Matter (Phase II) - Kivu_15m_20L... | ecosystem: Environmental > Aquatic > Freshwater > Lake...
AACCCCAACCCCAACCCCAACCCCAACCCCAATTTAAGCCTATTATTCAAAAATCTGTATAATAGCATGATTCAGATATATTGCTTTAATTATTTTAATAAAAGTTAATAATCAACCTATTTTTTATCTATAAAGCTTAAGTAGCTCTTGGTAAAGGGGTTCTTTGATCTTATTTTGATTTAATTCGAAATTTTATCCTAGACCTGTGAACTCTCCATTTACTTTCGCTAAAAAAGACACTTATCCGTTTGATTTTTTAGGTGGGTTCAACTTTTTCTGATCTACGAAATTTTATCCGATAAAAACCATCTGAAGTTTTTTGTTTTGTTCACCTACTTTACTGAAGCGCATGCTCCATCCATATTATACTATGATAGTTTTGGCCAAGATATAAATATTGTTACTCAGATTACAATGCACCTCATTTACTGCAAAATCTCCATCTACTATATTCACAATCGTTTGGCCTGGATTCATATTATTTTTTATATTTTTCAATACTTAGGACATAGTAGCATGATGAGATGTTACTGCTCCCTGTAAAATACTGTGAAGATAAGGTTAATTCTGCTTTTTACCCTTTTAATCTTAATTTTTTATAAGTTTGATTTTTTAATTGTTCCTTGCATAACTGTTTGTTTAATTTTTTGTCTATTATTAATCTTAGTCATCATCTATCACAATAACAGTCTTTGCTATTTCAGGGTTTTTGGCTGTATTAGGTGATATTTAAGTTTTGAAGCTTGAATAAATAGCTGCTTTTACTTGTCCTATCACGATATTGAAAGTAAACCCTTATTTTTAATAACTTTTTATATTCTACATCGTTTTTTGTATAGTAGTGATCGTCTTTATAAGGGTATTAGATTTACTAAAACCTTAAAGTTTAATCAATGTTTGTTAAAGAAGCTATTTCAGTTAACTTGAATCGTTAGTATTCATTATCTTTTTGAATTCAGCTATTTTGGCAGTCTATTCAAATTAATTCAAGGCGATTTTAAAAGCTTAAATGTTCTATTTCATCTCACGGTCTATCTTCATCACTAAAGTAATCTGCTACTATTTGTACTTTTCAATCATTTTTTAAAAAAGAACGGAATTTTTTAAAGTCCTATTAGCTGTACATTAACAGAACATATAGAGCTTGGACTGAACAGCTTCTTTCTAGCTAAGTCCCAATTCTTAATTTAATTAATTTAGAGATTTATATACCTATTTATCTTTGGGTTTCTAACTTCGCAAAATATTCATTTTAGATTTAACAAATGATATTAATTTAGCTTTTTAGATTTCATTTGTAAAACTTTTGAATTTTTGCTCAATTTTTTCAAGGTAAATCTATTGCAAATAAGGATAGCTGTAGTCAATTAAACTATGACAAAGTTTTATTAATTCTTAATTTATACTAAATTAAATCTTCAAATTTTAATTCTACTTTTGCCAATTTTTCAAGCTCTGTTTGATTGGTTTCTGATACTTACTAATTTTACCTTTTGGCAAAATCAAAAAACTTCTATTTTTGATGATTTACTAAATTCTTAGTCTATTTTACTAAGATAAGTAAGGTTTGTTTTCTTAGTAATTGAGTTCTATCTCATCGAGAGTCAGAGAGGTAGCTTTGTTAATGCAAACGATTGGCATTCTTGAGCTTTTGATATATTTATGAAATAGATCTAAGCCTTGAAAGAAACCATTCATAAGAGCAGATTACATATCTCCTCCTTTTACGACTAGCACAGGTAGTAAAGTCTAACAGTTGCAAAGCTGTTGCCACTATTCAAAAAGTTTTATCAAATCTTCATATGATGAACTAATAGACAGAGATTTGCTGATTTACAAATAACTTTTGATTTAAGACTCCCTATCATTATTGATAGAAGCTATTTACTTTGATTAGTTGCTTTTATCTTCCTAAGACTTCAAAAAGAGAACATCAGCGATAGCACTTTTACCAGTTTTTGGTAATCCGAACATAACTACTCTTTTCTTCTGGTATGCTGACATTTTGATTGATGAAATAAGTTGAGCATATTTGTTTATTAGAGTATGCGATGATAGCTAATTTTTTAATTCTTTTGAGTGAGCTTTTTCCATAAAAATATTAAGAAGATTGACAGCTGCTGCAGTAGGTACTTTTTCTTTAAAGGAAAACCATTAGATCCTTCTTTTGTTGTTGACGTATTTGTTGAGCATTCTGGCGTAAGCAAACAAGATATGGACCAAGGCTTCTAATTTTTTGTTGTTCTCACTGCGAACAGTGAATATTTCAACGTATTATCTCCCGTCCTCACGCTACCACTCGAAAATTCTGCTCTGAGGAACTTCATTTTTAGTCCTACCCATTTTTATTTCGTAGCTCGTTTAGTTGGCATCATATATAGCCCTTTCTCTGAATCCGTAGATGAATCCAGAACAGTCTGATTAAGTGGGTTTTCTTATCATCACATCGATAAATTTTTGTTTATTTTCTTCAGAATTTTTCTGCCAGTGGTAGAACAAAAGAGGATTTTGTTTGAGCTCAGTCAGGATCAAATCTGGAGTGATTCCTTAGAGAAGCGCGTGATCTATTGATACCTAGTATGCGTCAAAATTCATCTAGATTTATTAATATTATGATTTATTTAGCAAATTGCCTATTTTTATAAAATTTCTAAGCTTTTTCTGAGATTTTAGAGTTATATGAGCCAATCACAATAGCTATCAATATTTGAATATGATTTTTTGTTAGCAATAATAAGAATCACGGTGATCTAGAAACTCTGCGTTATTTATGTTTCTTTGATTTGTGCCTCTTTTATTAAGATGAGATGCTTCTTTTTCTTCTGCGACTATCATCTCGAGATCGCGAACGGTGTTTATTTTTCTTTTACTTCTTTTATCTTTTTTCCTATCTGTAATATTGATTTCGCTCTTTAGTGTCCTATTATCTCTCTTATCTCATCTGCATATGTTGCTTTCCCTAAGTTTTTCCCATCACTAGATCAAATTTTTAGCTTTTGTCTTTTCCCTGAGTGTAAGTCTTAGGAACAAGTTATCTTTTCCTTTCTTGTTGTTAGCTGAATCTCGGCTTGTTGTTCATAATGCCTCCTTTGCCTCTGTTTAGCAGCTTTGAAACTGACTGCGAAAAGTCAACTTGAATTCTTCGTTAATCGATTATCACGTTATTCATTTTTAGATAAGCCTATTAGCATGAGGCTATGTTTTCAAACTCAATAAAGGAATACTGTAAACTTTGTCCTGTTTTCCAGTCCCTGACTATTTATACACTTTTTATTGGTCCAAATCGTGAAAAAATGACCTAAAGATCTCTTTACTGAGTAATCGGATTGAGTTTGCAAACAAATAAAATATTTTAAGGAGGCTTTAGACTCGCATCTGGCAACTAGCCTAGGATTTATAATGTCATAGCTTGCTTTTTTGCCTTTTGTTGTTTCGTAGCCTATAGTATTTCACTCTAATTTTTGCATTTTTATAGCATTTACAGATGCTAAATGGCTTATAGTCTTTAGGAATCTTTGATAGGTGATGGACTTCTGTCTGGAACTCTTAGTTTTTACAGTTCTGGAAAAGGGTCATCTAGCACAAAAGTATGCATGATTCGTATATTCATCTGTGGTCTATTTTTGCCATCAACATAAGTATCATTTATTTTTCTTAAAACATCGAAACCTTATTCTACCTTGCCGAATACAGTGTGTTTCCCTGCTAAAGAGTTAAGATTGGCTTTAGTAAGAGTAATAAAAAATTAACTATTGTTAAGATTTGGTCCAGAATTAGATGTTGCGACCAGACCTAAAGCGTTGACTTTTGCTTAAACATCGATTTAATCTTTGAAGTAAGACATGCTTTAGCCAGTCTATTTCCAAGCTGTAGTAGGAAATTTTGATTTGATTTTAGTGACATAATCTTAATATTAATAAATGTACTTTTCTGAACCTACTCAAAAAGGGTGTTGTTATAGTGTTTTATTTTGCAAAGCTTTAGGAAGTTACAACATGCCTGAGGAGCCTTGCCTACGAAAAGATCGATTACAATATCTCCGAACGATGTTTATAAAAGCACAGACATCTCTTATAACTATTATGAAAACAGGCAGAATATCAAATGAAATCTTTTTTAAATCTTAGTATGCAACAAAAAAATATTTTGTTTTGATTTTTTTTAATTAATGCAATTAGATATGGCTTTTTTAGATTAAATTTCAACTCATATCATGCTGTTAACTGAATAGCCCACTTTTTTGTCAAAATCTTCATTCGGATAAAGCTCTTGACAGACTGAAATCAAACGTTTTAGTGACTGCATCCATCGTCTCGGCATCTCTTAGTCCAATACATGCGAGACTTTTGGTGAATTGTATCTAACTGTAATACTAAGCATAGCTATTCCCATAGGCCATGGTGCCTTTCCTATCGACAGCTATAAATATTTATCATTAGCCTGAATATATTCTCTTACCAAACAGCAGTTCATTACATGGTAAACTGCACGTATCATGTCCTTGTGACCTCCTCTACTTTGCAATACTACCAAAAAACTTTTTATTTAGTTCGAGGACATTTAAAATCTTTACCAACTTTGTTGGTGTTTTTCTCTGGCTTATATGCTGTACTTTTGCTCCAAAGCTCGATTCCAGTCTCTTAGAATTTTAATGACCCAGAGATATATAGAGTCACACATTATGTCAAAAGGAACACTGTCTCCTTCTTTTACGATCATTTACATTTTTCGAGTCAGGTAAGACGGGTCGTCCCCTAAACGAGGTTCAATAAGGCGATCGCGATATTTAGCATCGAGTTAGTTAAAAATTTACTGTTCTTTAAGCTTTTCCTGATGCTACTAATCGTAAGTTTTCATATCAAAGTCGGGATTTTTCTTGTAAAACTCTTCGATCTTAAGAAGTCGTTTGTATTTTTCAGTAAGAGTTTCAGCGAAGAAGGTAATCGGCTGATGAAGTTAGCGCAATCGAGTAGTGATTTGTTATGGGGTCAGCTAAATTTGTTAGGTATTGTTGGTTTTGACTCTTTTGCGCATAGATTAGAATTAGTAAAATTGCTCTAGTTGCTGAAGTCGCTACTACTTTTTTTGTTGAATAGCCAGCTTTTCCTGCTCTTGCAAGATTGCCATTTTTTTTTACTTTTAAGAAATCAAGTCTTTTTGCTTGACTATAGCAGCAGTAGGTTTGCTTGATTTAAGAATCTCTTTTAACTTATCCATTGATTATTAACTTTAATATCGTCATACAACTAGATTTTATATAATTACTTTTGATTGAATAGAAAGACGGACACGCTCATGAACACTAATCTAAACCCTTTATGATGGAATGATTGAATTTTAAGGATAATTATCAGATATATTAAACTATCAAAATCTATGTCTTACATTTGTAGTAGTAAATTTCAATAAAATCAATAAAAAATGTAAATTTGAAGCGTGTTTATTAAAATTTGTACTATAGGCATCACAAGTGTTAGTTACCTTAGACCATCGATTTCTGTCTTTTAATTTATTTTTACTATCTCTGAATCATCTTGATGATGTTTTCTTATTATTTTTTAAGCTATTTCATCTGCTATTAAACATTCTCAAGCATATTTTTTAGAGTTTCAAACTATTTTTCTTTCTCAGTTAAACTTGCCTTCTATCTACCGACATTCTGCATACTTATTGACAATCAAATATACAATTAATGTATTCAGAAAAAAATAATAAAAACTGTATAGTTTAAAGCTCTTAAAGATAAAAATGCATTTTAACATATTAATCGATAAAAGTTGTGCAAAATTTTTTAAATACTTAATTTAAAAGATGAAAAATGATAAGAAATAATATTTAAATAATGATCATGCGAATCATGCATATCAAGCAAGTAGCCCGAGAACAACCGCTAGCACCAAAAATCCAAGACTGAATATTTTTAATAGCTTATCGATGTTGTCATTTATATTGGCATCTTGGTTGCGAGGGTAAAAAGTAAACCCGAAAAGTAGTCCGAAGAACAGACCGAAAAAATGTACGAGAGCCGACTAAGCCATGCCTACTACCATGATAACTAGTAAAATGCAAAAGAAAAATACCAAATAGAAGTTGTTTCCGAAAGAGGCCCTAATATACGAGCAGTAAAGACACAAGGCAGCGATGATTATTCCAACACAAGCACACAGAACTCCACTAAAACCCATCAGAGTGCCCTCCATTGTGGCTATAGCTAGTGAATTTGCAGCGAATCCGGCTATCAAAGCTACAGGTATACCCCAGAACCAACAGTGTTAGAGCTCATACATGATAAAGATCGCAAAGATAATGTTGGATACGATATGAATGTAACTACTATGAAAAAATATGCTTGTGACTGTCTGATAGTAATTTGCTTTGTTAGAGCTCACTTGCTCAATATTTAAAACGAATTTCTATACTTACTTTGGCGATTGAAGAAAGTTATTGTAGCCTCCAGGGGAGTACATGACTCTTGTTATGATGAAGATTATTAGGCATGCACCTATGCAGGCAGTAGTAAGTGAAGCAACTGAAAAGTTAGGGCAAATTCTGTTTCTGATCATATCGAAGAAGCCAGAATCTGTTTTGCTTCTAGTAGCGGACATGAAGGGAATCTGTACGCTCATGGTCAGGTTTAGATATGATATAAAAAAATAAAATAATCTGTACTATATATTTCGAGGTATCTATTCTTTGATGTAGTGATGAGAGATGCTAATATTAATAGTTACTAATGAGTCGTAGAGAGAATACTTTGTGCAAACTCCACACGCTGCGAGCAGTACAGATTGGCAGCTGTCTCGTCTGCAACAGTTCTTCTGCAATTTGCGAAACTAAAGGCTGTATAAAGCATCATAGCGAACAGTAAAAAATGCATACTACTTATACAGTGAAAGAGATCTAAAAGATATCTGACGATTTCACGAATTCTAACAATGAAAAACGCCAATTATTAAAAAAGCTTATCGGAAAATATTTTCAGACCTTAAAGACTTAAGTTTAAAACCTATTTCAAGAAGTCAGTCACGCTATTGATCACTTGAGATTTTAAAATTTCTTGATGGACTAAAATTAAAGAAAGCTAGCTTAGTTAATGGTAACAAAAAGGTATAGCGATTTGAGCTGTGCTGAGGTGGCCCGAATAATACCTAAAATGCTCAAATGTGGCAGTTTTGAGTAAAAACAATTCATTCATTTGAAAGACTATTTGATTGTTTAGGAAGAATCCTTGCGATCAAAAATAAATTCGATGATTCTGAACCTCCCTTACTTCCGCGATGACCAAACTATAGTAGCTTCTTAAAAGTTCAGCGAAATTAGCGACTAATATCTGAGCAACGTCAATAAAAAGATTGAAGCTTTGAGCTACAAACCGAAAAAACTACGCATAAAATACTGTAAGGTTAGATTTATGCAGGTGACTAAACTGTATGATTGAAGTTACATAGGGTCAATAGCTGTAAAGTAAAAATAAGTTGATTCAGGAGTAAAGGTGATATAATCTAGGAAAAATTCATAAAATTGCTTTAGACAAACGAAAATTTGCGAGAAGTAGAAGTATTTGAAATATTTTGTTTGTATGTATATTGAAACTCAGGTGGAACATTTCCGAATAGGACTTTCAAATATAGTTTTTAGACGCAGTCTTAGGTTATCCGTTCTTGAACTCTCTTATCATCACCACTGGCTATAAAGTGACTTCAACTGAGTAAATATTCCAGCACACAGCTTCATCGAAGAAATGACCGAACACAAAAATATTTAACTTAAAATATACAAAAAAGACTGGAATTTTTGATATGTCTTTACAATGAGCTAAAACATTTTATTATGATCTTAATATTTTATGAAATATATAGGTCATAGCTGATTTTCAATAAAATTAAGATTGATAAATGGAAAAGTAAGCATTAGAAGATAAATTTCATAGCGACGATGAAGAAGAAGTCTCCAGATATAGCAGAAAAATTTAAACCCCGTAAAATACAGAATTAAATCAAAGCACACCATTTTCTTCGCACAAAAATATATTTTTAGATCCACCCCGATAGCTATCCCAGCGAGCTTATTCATTATAGCCAGATATGGTGAGTGGTTGGAAGCCTAAAAATAGCAAAATAAACATAAACAACGTTTTTCCTATAAAGTATGAACAAACAGTAGTCGACTAAATTGTAAAGTAACTGTATAAAAATAAACAAAAGCACTCCGCTAAACTAGTCTATCTAGGTAAATATTTGACTATGCAGGACCTAGACGCACTAATTCTTACGAATTTCATGAAGGCAGATCTTATAGTAACCCGTATCCAAGCACTAAAAAACAGTAACAATTCACATCGGGAAGGCCAAATATGCCCATGAACACCAGAATCGATGATTGCTATATTCACTTCAACTCAGATTTTGAAGGCGGACATTTAGATGTGGCTATTCTTAAAGGCGCTAATGAGTTTGATCTGTTTATGAGAGCTGATTCGAATACAAGAGGCCATACTAATTGGTATTTTTTCGAAGTCGAAAATATGTAATGGGTAGGCACAGCTAAATTTTGTATATGCAACTTTCGAAGATAAAAATCTCTTTATCAGCGAGTAATAATCTTGTGACTCAGGGACTGAGGCCTTACGTATTGTCTCGTTTGGGCAAAGGGCCTTGGAAACAAGCAGGTAAAGGAGTTCAATATCAAAAACAAAGACTTATCTATGATTTTTTGTACGACTAGGACGACTCCGATGAAGATGGAATGTAATTCTGTTGATAACTAAGAAAAGACTAGACACATTTTTTTCGATGTCGTTTGAGTATTAATTCACAATGCCGCAAGATACCGTACAGTTTGCATACTGCATTCCTTACACATATTCACAGCTCATTAAATTCATATCTACTCTTAATAACGTTCAGATGCTTTCTCCTTTGAAAACGCTTTCAGGACTGTCTGTGCCCGTGATACAGATAAGCGATGAGCTTGAGCCAGATTATAATAAAAAAGTGGTTTTAGTGACAGCTAGAATCCACCCTGGAGAATCTAATTCTTCGTTTGTAACCTAGGGCTTCCTCGAACATTTGACAAGCAACGAAGCTTAGGCTAAATAGCTGAGAAAAAGATATGTAGTTTACGTGATTCCGATGTTAAATCCTGATGGAGTGGTTGCTGGCAACTATCGAACAAGTCTTTTTGGTAAAGACCTAAACAGAACGTTTAATCAGTCAAGAAAATATGCCTTTCCTTAGATATTTTTTCTGCTAGATCTCGTCAAAGAAATAAAAATTAAGCATAAACAAAGGTTTAGTTTGTATATTGATTTGCATGGGCATAGCGTAAAAAAGAATAGTTTTATGTATGGTCCTGATTTCAGCATCCAGCATCAAAATTATGAAAAAAGTAGATAGCTACCTAAGCTTCTAGCCAGTATAACTTCTCTTTTTCGATACTATTCATGCATATTCAGAATCACAGATGAAAAAGTTTCAACAGGTAGAGCTATTCTCAATCGAAGAGCATAAATACCATTTACTTATACGATGTAGGCCTCGAACGGGTTTTATTATGACTCTAACTTTCATTGTGATCAGCCTTTCACAGCTTCAAAGTGGAAATAACTTGGAGTAAATCTTTGTAGAGCTTTAGGTCTTTTAAGGCTCGATGAAAGGCGAAAACTTCCGCAACAATTTATAAAACATGTGCTAAAACATTCCGATTCTAATTAAAAAAATTAAGAATAGCGTAGCTATAGTCATCACTCCGACGATGATATTCAATAGGGAAACAGTGATTCGTAACCTTCATGCTAGGATTTAGGGGAAAAATAACTTCAAGAAATTTAATAAAAAATAGTTGTAGAAGGCGAACCATAAAATAATGTACAAAAATCACCAGAAAAAGATTCAAAATTCAAACCTATTCAAAGATAGGCATCGAAAGAAACTCATAAAAAATAAAAAGAAAAGCGTTCTGTATTTCTACCACCAATCAACTCTCAGAAAAGAGCCGTTATTTTTACAAATCGTAACAAAAAAAGATAGATTTTCAAAGAATAAAGGTAAAAATTCAATAACTTAGACTCAAACTAGTCGAGTCGCAGCTAGAGTTGATCAATTAAAGAGCTAATTCGTCGAATGAGAGACCTCAACTTAATAAATAAAAAAATCATAGCATCACAGATCGAACTTATTTCAACAACTAAAGCGTAGTTCATTATCGGAATGTCATGAGTCAAAGAGATGCTTTTTTAAAATAGGAACTGACCACGTCTTTTAATCTGAGAAAATAGACTCGAAAATAACTATTAATGAAGTTGAAAAATCAAAATCAAAATCAAACATGATGTTTGTAAATACATTCAAAAAACTTTTATTTATGATAAATCGCAAAAGACGATGATAGAATTTTATTAATTATGATAATTAGATGTAAAATCTAAGATTCAGAAATGTTTGGTTTGTTTTCTGAGCTCTTAATGGTTTTCCTCACCTGACTTGAGTTGATTCGTCCACTCCAAGCGAACTCTTTTCATTTACATAGAAAATTTATGTTCCTAAAACCACAGAATTAACTGTCCCAATCGTTTTCTATCAAATTCTTTCATCATGTCTCTGAACACTAGCTCGATGACTCTCCCTTGATTCTTGATTGACGTAAATATTCTATAAAGCTCTTGGGTCATATTTTTGAATACAGTGGCCTACTGTGTAAATCTGATTCTGTATTTTTCCATCATCTGCTTAATCTTCATGCCGTCAATATCAAGAATTTTTATGATTTACTTGTCAATAGGCTTGGGTTGATGCTGAGGCGTGATGCCCTGGTAAATGAAGCCCGAACTGTTGAGAAAATACTTATGTAGATCGCTAATCAAGACTTATATGATCTCATTCATATAGTAGTTGATCACACCGATTCTTTCGCTTCCCGAAGTTCCGAATCGCAACAACATATCCTAGATAGATGTTTGAATATGCTGATACTCACTCTGAGGATTTTCTATGACTTGCTCTAAATTTTAGTATGCTTATGCTTTGCTCTTATAGAAGCTTTTTATCTTCATAGAGGATTGTGTACCTCAGCGTGGTTGTCCTCTTTTAAACGATCTCGTTCGAGAGTCACCAGCTCTAATTTTTATTGCAATTATGCTATCAATTTCATGTTTTCCTCATTTTTTTTCTACAGAATCGTGATGTATTATTTCTTGCGTTACCTGGAATTCTTTGCTGATTCTCTATTGCGTTTCAACTGCTCTTATTTTGGAATCGGCACTCTACCCTGTTCATAGCTTAAACCCTGATTTGCAACATATTTATACTCCTGTTTGACATATTAACCTTCTTTAAGAAGACCTGCCATTTTGTCTCGATAAAAAACCTTTTTGCGATCTCTTGATTTTAGTCGTTATGACGCATCCAGATTATTATTGTTCTATGCGTATAGATCGTGATGAGCATAGTTTTATTAAATGTATTCTTGTTTGATGGGTGCATCTAGATGGTCTTAATGCTCCATTTTTTGTTCGTTATTGCCGAAATAAATGAGCAAATCACTGCTGTTTTGTGGTGATTAAATGCCCTTGAGGAAAAACATGTTATCCTAGTCATCGTGGTAACTCATTCTAATTAAGTAATTATTATTGGCTATTACACATATGTCATAAACTATGAATTAGATTCTATCTCATTAAAGCTATTAATTAAGGATTTAGAGGCTAAAGTAAGAATAATATTATGATATATATAACTTTTTCGATTAAATAATTATAATCAAATTTGCAAAAATTAAACTTTATAAAATTGACTTAAGTAAATCATTCTGTTTCTGATCATGCGATGTATCTAAAAACATTTTTATGGCCCTAGACTCGTTCGCAATAAGATTTTGCCAAAAGTTGTTCAATAACTTATTTTATTTATCTTTCAGTGATGCGATACTATAAGTATTTAGGTTATTTAGTAGCATCAAAAAGCTGTTGAAAAGAACAAAGACTATTGCTATGATGGGCGTGTTTGAGCTGCTTAACCAATAAGCATTCCATCTTAAATCTTCTTTCAGCTTCGATATTTTCGTCTTATTTACTCATTTTTTTAAGTTTTTCCTAAAACCATCTGTTCCATTACATCGGAATCACTAAAATCTGTCCGTTTACGATTCCTGGCAGTTTAGTTGCAGATTTTCCCTTGAATTTTCTATTGTGGACACACGCGAAATCAAAAAATGTGTTTATCTAAAAGCTATCGCCCCAACTCACTTGACTCAAATGAGATACTTCAGTGATACGTGTCGAACATATTATTAGATCTGCATGAACAAGCTACACTAGAGCCTTGAGTAGTTCCAATTCAAGCTGAGGTTTCGCTTAAATATTAGTTTGAGAAACAAATCTTAAGGTAAGTTAAGCTAAGGTCATGCTTCGCTATTCAAGTAGGAGCAAAATCATCAGATAGATGTTTTTTAGCTGAAAAAAGTTTTTGTTTCCATTATGAAAGCTACCCTTGAACATAGAAGTTCCTTCTGTAAACTCAAATCTGACACTAAAACCGTTTTATTTAAAATATTTTAAGAGCCAACCCAAACTTCCCTTTAGTATTTCTGGCGGATTTTATATATGAAAGTTAGCCTTAACTGGCCAGTTGCTACCATCTTTGACTAGAATAGATTTCAAAGGATCTATCTAAACAGGATTAGCCTACGTTTGAATATTTTCAGTTAAAGACAGACTCTTTTATACATTTTTGTAAATTTACGACAGCTCAGTTACCTCGCGCAGACCACATTCCACTTTAATTTTTTCAATCAAATGAGCTTATTTTTCAAGAATAGATGCGAGATTAGCAACACCATAGTAGTCAAGCATGCGTGCTGCCATAAATTTATGAGTTTCGGCAATGAACCGTGATTTTTAAATAAGTATTTTGAATAAATCCCAGCACTGTTGGTATGATTGATCGAGCTATGTAGACCTAAGAGCGCAGGCTCTGAGTTTTAAATTGATATAAAATGCCATATTGTAGGCTCCTCGATTAAATTTAGCCATCTTTTTGCCGCTCTCAGTAACGTCGTTTGAAAGAATTCCTCTTATTTTCTGATTTCGAATCACTTACATCTACAAATTAGTGCCACATAATGCGATGATTTTTTTGCTTTTCTAGTTTAATTTTATAACCTCTTATATGAACTAAGTCGGCTTGCCTATAATTTTTGTTATTTTTTAAGCCTAATCTTGCATGAAGTTTCCGAACATTCGCTTGAAGTGAGGCAAAGATAATTTGAGTTATCTAGAGTATATCTTCCAATAAGCTGATATCTGATCCTATATTTAAATATTTCCGTCTTTAAATGATATCAAAAGATCGCTAAAACCTCCTTCTTTGTTGATTCTCTGGGCAATTTTGTTCGCAATTAAATTTTAATTAATAGCCTTTATGTAAAGTTCTCTATTTTATGCCGAGTGAATATAACTATGGCATCTGTTTTACTCTGAATTAATGAAGAGTAGCATTTGATTGTTTTACATAATAGGATTCATGCTTAGAGCTTCGTTTTAGACAAAGTTACGATAAAAACTGGTCATTTTTTATATAATAGAAGTTACTATATACTTGTTTGCAAAAGCTCCATCTTTGGTTAGTCTAGAGGTAGGAATCCTAATGTCACAATATTGTTTTTTCACTATTCTAGGCTTTATCTTATCTAAGACGCATATTGCCTACATATCATAATAGCAGCTCTAAAGAAATTTGATACTTTCTAAAATTTAATATCCAGGGACTGAAATTCCAACTCTTTCTTCCATCAAAAACTAATTACAAATTTTTACAAAAGTGCTAACGATCTGCGTGCTTTGAACAAGTTTTTTAAGTTAATTAACGCCCATCACAGCAATTGAAGAAACCTCATGATTTACTTGAGATTAATCCGTGTAGTATTAGTAAGAGTTGGCTTGGGGTAGACAGTAAAAATTAGCGAAGAAATCTTATAGTTTTTCGCAGCAAAAATGAAAGGAAAAAACGAAGATCTGATAATGATTCCATAGCTTTGTAAGAGTTTGAATAAAAAGGAGGGAATTCTGATGCATAGCTTCTTTTAAAATATCTGTTGCATAGTCCTTTATAAAAGCCTGAATATTGTTTCTAACGATTCGATTCAATTCGACCTTAGCTTGAATAGAAGGTCTGTGTTTATGAATCAAGCTGTAAATTTTTCCTCTAATTACTGTATGTTCAGTGTTGAGATCATTTTTTCCTCGAAAATTTTAAGTAAGGGTCGACCTGAGCTGAGAAAAATTTTATCGAAGTATGTTTATTTATGCTTGCAGAATATCTTAACTCATTTTTGTTAAAACTGTTGTACGAATACATATTGAACATTAGTAATTATTTTAAGCAACTTTTAAAAATAAACAAATATCACAACAATTTATTAGTCTAAAAAGACTATAAAAACCATAAATACATTTGACAATCAATAAAAGCTTTTAAGATTTTAAAGCCATTACAAATTTAGCTCCTACTATCTCCATGCGCAATACTGTACCATGAAATTGATAGACTAAAAATTAACCCTTATCTTTTCTTCCATAATCGGTGCTATCATGTGATAAATCGGCTAAATAACTGTTTGCATATCAGGACCACGATACTAGTTTGTTTCTTAATACTTCATGCTTTCACTACTGATCATTTGATATTTGTCGACGAAAAAGACCCTGAATGCCTGGTAAGTCTGATCTGCCGCTGCGATTGAAAATGCAATTGTTTTGTTGCTATTCTTTTTAGTAGCAAAAATATTCATTTATTTTGAGTAAATAGGTTTGTAATTTTCAGGATCAAATTCCTACTACTATTAACTGATTTACTACTCTTACTATTCTTCATTTTATTGCATATTTTTCTACTGATTACCTTTAGTCTATGTAGGATCTTTTTTGCTCTATTTTTAAGATTTTTTTGGTTTTTATTATGATTTCTTTGACTATTTTTGATTTGACTTTAGTCTTTTTTATTATGCCAATAGCTCTTATTCTGAAGGAATATCGTCTGTCAGTCTGGTCGGGAGCCCTGCTTTCACAACTACTCTAACTATAAACTAGTGAGTTATTTTAGAAAACTCGACTAAATTTCCGTAATTTGTGATTTTCCACTGATATTTTTACAGCTGTTGCTTTACAAAATTGATGTTTGCCATGCTCTTTTTATGATTAAATATTTAATTTTATATTCTTTTGCTGTACAGCTTCATTTTAGGCAGTTTGCTTGGAGCCACAGATGGCTTTACAGGGACTTTTGGCATAGGATTTGAACTAAAATGATACTTTTTAAATAGTCTAAAAGTACTAAGCTAAATTTATGAGCAGTGCCATCTTTTTCTTGGTAGTCGTAAAATCATCCTTAACTAAATATTATAAATTTTGATCAAACAATTATTGCTTTGATTTTATGTTAAATTTACCTAAAGATTCTTGATTAATTTTATGTATATAAATTTACATTTTTTAGTTAGATGTTTGTAGTAAGAGCTTAATCTATATTTGATATCAGTTTTAGTGAATGGGAGGAAAATAGAGTCACGTTGTTAGTACTAATACTGAAATTTAGATCCGAATAATCCGAACACAAACAATCAGCAGTCTAATCAAAATGCTAATTCAAATAATCAACTGATTAATGTCATTAAGGACGCTTTCAGAAACTGCTCTAAAAATGGAGCCCTCACAAAAGATGGATTCAATCAGGCACTTTCTATTCTCGAGGCATTCTAATTCAAAAGACTGAGAGATACACCGTTAGCTGAAAGACTTTTTTACATTTTTGATAAAGTAAACTTAGAAATATCTAGAACAATAGCGGCACTATTATGGAAGAAGAATTTATCAGAGGAATTGGAGAAATCGTTAACGACAAAGAAGCAGCAATCAATTGTAATTTTTTCAACAAAAAGATACCTTTAAAGCATACGACAGAGACAGAGATAATAATATTTCTAGAAAATAGTTTATGCAATTTATCGAGTAAAGCTGGAGAGCAGCTTTTCGTCTCATTTCTTAAAATCTTGAAGCCAACGGTGGTATAAGAATCCAAGACATCGAAGGATGGAGCTCATCTAAAGTATCAGCATTAAACGAACAATCTTCTTCCATTTTTAATGGCATTTCTAAAGGTCGAGATGTATCTTATATTTTAAATAGATTGTTGATTATCAGACTTTTAAGGCTTTTATTTTGAAAGGAGACCCGAACTAGATCAAGGTTCAGCTAGACAATAGACAAGTTAGTGTACCTTTAAACCTTCTCAATCTCAATCTTCATTGATTTCATAAAAATCTGCAAAAAACTAAACAAATATACATATTCTATACCTTTTTTATTTGAAAATAATTAGCTATGCATAAAATCATTCATTTAATTTTTTTTGCAATAAAACTAAAAACTGAATTAAGACTCCATCCAGAGACTATTCCTGCTGCAAAAACTATAACTTTGTTCCAATCAAAATGATTATTTTAGTCATTCTAAAGTTATTTTTCGTTTTTCTCTTCTATTTCAAACTATATTTTTTTTTCTTCTACTACAGGTTGCATATTATTGTCTATATCGGATATTTCTTTGCGTAAGGTGAAGCGTTTGTAAGGATTTTAGAAATACTTAGTAGTGAACTGGCTGGAAGCATCATCTGCTATCATTTAAGGTGAAGGGTATTAACTTAGTGCTCTCATTTAGTATTTTTTCAAATCTTCTTTCAAATTGTGAACACTAGAACGGTCAGTTTCATGCTATTTCTCTATTATTTATTACAGATAGCCGCCTTATTTAAGCTAAATATTAAAGTCACCTACATCGAAAGTATGAGCCCTTAGTCTACTAATGCTTTCTTTAGGACTTTACTTGGCTCCTGAATCAAACAAATGCAGTTCTTTGACATATGCCTATCTTAAATTATATATTTTGTTTTAGTACAGCTGTGATATCTGTTTTAACTAACAACGATGTTTCTTTTAAACTTACAACAATTTTTTTAACAAATTTCCTTTATATTACGAATAAGGATCTTCGGACTCACATGTAGGCTGTATTTCTTTAGCTAATTTCTCATTTTACATCAAATTCAAACTTTCTATTTCTAAAATATCAGATTTTGTGTTTTGAGCATCTTAGTTGTTTTCTTAAGTTTGCCTCAAAGCAAGTGTAGCCTCTTCAAGTTGCTGAGTTATGTAAAAAAGTTCGTCTTCGAGAATTCTTATTTTTCTGTTTTGATTAATTTAATGTTCTTACATCTCTTAAACGATTTATTTTATTTCGAGAATATCTTTTTCAAGACACAATATTATCAAATCTTTTTTTTACATTTCTTGGGCGTACCCACACCGCTACTTGTGCATTTTCTGCTACATTTCATAAAGTTATTCAATCAAATCCCTGACCTACTATTTCTATAAAGATTAGCCATCACTTAATCTGTCTAATTTTTATGTTAAATTGTTATCTTTAATCTGGAGTTTATGGATCTGACTATCTTTTTATGCGATTAACTCCACGGCACTTTTTTTTAGACAAATCAAAGAATCGATCAGTTAATTTTTCTGAGCTTATAACTATTAAAGTTTTTCATATTTATTTCGAGCGCTATGTAATTCTTTTAGATGGGCTAAAGTTTAAGTTTTTTTTAGTTAATGTATATTTTTCAACGACCTTTGTATTTTCATAGCTTTGGTTGACATCGTCGGTGAGCTTGAGTCGGATTGCTATGTATGCATGTCTTTATTGATGTTGTTAAGTTGAGACGGATGTTTGGTCTAATTTAACATATTATTATACACTTACAGCGCATACTACCCTAACCTTAAGTAATAGTATTTTATTATATGTGTGAAATCTGCATAAAAATTATAAAGAAATATTAGTATGTTAAGCTAAGGTCCAGATTTTCAAAATCAAGCAATTAAATTATTTTTTAGTTAATATTAGATTGAACTTTATTGATTCTGATCTTCTTTTTTTTTGTAATATTTGTCAATATTAATTTGTTTTTGTTAATATCTAAAACATTTTAGTGAAAGATATTAAATTTTCTTTACATAATATTAAAGTATGATTAAATCAATAGTTGTCATATCGATTCTGATCTCTCTCAGTTTTGCCTTTTCTTTCAAAACTTTTGACAAAATGATTAAATCTTGCTCAGTTTCCCTAGATTCATGTCAATACGATCCTTACTATGGAGGAGTACCGCTGAATGATGAGGAACTTTAATGTGCTCAAGATTTTCATAAATCATTGGTTTGTTACACAAACTTTAAACAGTGCTTTCCGGATACATAAGGTCTATAAGGATTGAACTACGAGGTAAGTGTATAGCTATTAAGATACCTGTAGTCTGCTGGCTATGCTTCGCAGACTCTAAATCATAATCACCCAACTATAGCAAATTCGTCAACTGTTTGCATGATAAGGCAAAAGAACTGGCAGGAACAGCAGTTTTAATGACTATGCTGCTACTGGGAATACTCGTATTGTTGATAGCATGATAACATATCTAATCACTTCATTTATTTTTAGCCTTTTGCCCTGCCTTACTCTTTTTGCTCACATTTTCACTCTCTTTTTTAGGCACACATGCCTAAAATCCAGGAAAGTCGTATTATATGCCCAGCTACTTGAGCTTTTCTCGTCTTTTTTGCTCATTTTTTAGCAATTTGTGAATAATATGAGCTGTTTCTTTGGCAGTTTTAGGCTGAATTAATCAAGATATACCTGATTGTACTTGCTGATAAACATTCGTTTCCAGTTTATAAACTGATAGTGTCTAGATGAAGAGTAGCTGAAAGGATTTTTTTGATTAGCAGGAAGGGTGTGCGATACGATAACTTTTCCTAACAAAAGGTATCCATTCATCGTTTAACTTACTATTTCTGCGATCTCAGAATACTTGAACTGCACAAAACCATAGCCTTTTGAGCGGGCGGTTGTCTTGGAGCGTGCCAGTTTGACTCCTAATACCTCTCCATATTGACTAAAATATTCTTTCATTTGTTCCTCTTGGAAACCATAAGGTAAATGCCCAAGATAGACCACTGCTTCCTTGATTAAAAAATATTTACAGTTGGCCAGGTTTGTTTGTTCAAGGGGTCTATTTCTTAGGGCTTCTCAAAACGATTGGCTTTGGTATTTTTATGTTATTTTTATTCTTAGATCGCTTCTTAAACGACTTCTTGGACTTTCTTTACCATTGTTGATTGCTATTAAATTATATAGTAGACCTCTTTTATTTATACAAACAGCAAAAAAAATATTATTTTTAATGATGCTATATAAAAATATTAAACAATAAAGTAATTAATTAAATCAATTCATTTTTTATTGTATTTCATCCTACTTATTTCAGTCGTCACTGTGGAAACGTTACTACTTGGTTTGTTTTCAGGTTTTTCCATCATTCTTTTTACTAATTTTGTCTTCGATATAATCTCTTTTATTCCTATAGACTTAACTATCTTCATGTTACCGTTTCTGAGTGAGAAAAAAGATACCTTTTCTGGAGTTCTTAGGAAATGGAGATCGTAAAATTAGACAAAGATAGCTTTGAAGTGTCTTTTAAGTTACACATATATCTTCGCAGATACATCTGCTACATCCAATCGCGCTAGCTATTGTGAAAACTTAATAGATAGATTTTTACTTGCAATAAAATCCAACGCATAGCTTTTCGTTTAGAGAGTCTTTTTTGACTGAAAATTTGCATCCATTTATGTAAGCACAGATGGGATGAGCAGTGCGTCGGCATCCTTTGAAAGAACAACGAAGTCTTATTCCAGCTTGAGCTCCGAAAGAGGTTGAACAAAATTGACAGCCATCTTAAGTGAGTTAATTTTAGACAACCGTTTCCATAATTTTTGAGTGAGTGATTCCTTACCTTAACACTAAATCATTTCCTTTTAAACGAGCTGAGTAGATGCGAAAATACCTAGATTTAAGAGAAGCAAACAGGTCACGTGATAGAAGTGTCCTTAGATTTCTTTTATCGGAAAATTAGACTTGAAGCAGAGCTGGCAAATTGGTTTTTTTACATTTTTTGTCTTACTGAATCTGCAGCAATCGCAAAAGTATATTTATTATTTAGGAATTTGCTAAAGACCATAACAAGCGAGATGAAAACTGGTATTGCAGCTGTCACAGTAGAGAACTTGATTAGAATCGTTATTTAGACTGCAAAAACATATTTTACAGTCAGTTTAAAAAAACTTTTTAGAAAAAGTTTCTTTTGATTTTGACGGCTTTAAAAGCTTTTAAGCCTGTATTAGGGCATTTAGCATCTACATAGTCTTTTCAGCGAATCCGTGTTCAAAATATTTGAGTACTGTGACCCACCTAAGGTATTATTTTATGCAAGATATTTAAGTCTAAAATGCTAATTTTTGAGAATTTACAACCTCTTTTTTGATAGAGCTATATAGCCTTTACCAGTTTGATCTATTATTAGTATGACTTTGCTCTAATTCTTGTTGCCAAAGGCAAATCTACCTATCTACTTCAGTTTGTTCCCTCAGATCATATAGATTTTTCTTATATTTTTCTACCATTTTGCACACCTATTACTAATGGCAAATACCCGCCAAACTCAATTTAACTGCTCTTAACTAAGTCGCATCGACTTCACTCCCTGGAAGACTGGGAGTGATTCTAAAGTTTCCTATATTGTTTTCTTGATGATTTTTATCGGCGTAATTAGGAATTGCTTGATTCAGTTAATAGCTTGCCAGGCAGTATACTTATGGGTGGGTGGCTTTGTAAAGTACGTGGATTAGTTGATGATCTGCGAATAGGTCGTAGGAAGGGATTACTTATTCTTAGGCGTAGCTAAGTCCAAGCGTTTATTTGGGGCATTATTAAAGCATTTAGTTAGAAGAAACGTAAGTCTTAGCATCACGACAATCTTGAAGACTAACATTAGAAAAGTGCATTTCCTAAAATCTTCTCCACCATTTTTTTGCATTTCGACGCCTATATAAACCAATTTTTACGCTATGCCATCATCTGAATCGTCAGATTCAATCTCTCTATCCCCGCCTCTTCTTCGAACCATCTCTGCATCCTGCAAATAAGAATACAGTTACTCTTTGAAGATCGTCGATTTATCTCTGGAGGACTTTGGATTTGATGATTTCTCTTTTTGACCTGTCTTTCTCGGCCATTTATACAATAATAGCGATATTAATAACATAAAAGTATGCTCATTTTGTATTTAACACTCATGCGTAACATCTAATCATGAAAAATCTAAAAACATACAAAAATTCTTCATTATTTTATCCAATTTTCATGTCCCCACAGTTTTTCATTTTCATCTTTGACACATCATCCATATGAATGATACCAATACTCAATAATGTACTATCAATCAATAAATCGTTTGTGTGTATGAATATGAATAGGCTATCTTTTATTTTTGATATAATCATAAGGATAATCTTAATCATTCATAGAGACGCTTAATGAAGCTCTGCTATGATTTTATGTGCTTCCATAGAATATTATTATTATATCGATTTATTTCGAATAACTTTTTGTATGTATCTACGTTTGATTTTGTTGGAAATATTCTCTAGAAATGGCCCATGCGGCTTAGTTATTAATCTGATTCGAACAAAACAAGCCAGTCTTCAGGACCTAAAAGTTCCAGGCAATTCGTGTAATTGAGCTTTTCGAGTTCGTTTATGTTTTTGGAATAGTATTTTTTGTCACTTTTTCCATAATTAAAGAGCCTCTCTTTTTATTTTTTCTTTATTTTTTCAATATTTTTCTTAGAATTGTACTAAATACCTATTAAATTAAGAATGTCTGTCAATAAAGTATGCTTTATTTTTCGATCCAAAGGTGCAGAAGAACTCAACGAAGGACATACATTAACTTACATAAGCCAAGGTTTGAGCTTGTCATCGATCAAAATATCAAAACCGTAAAGTTAGAAGCCACAAGTTCTCTTTTCCTGAGTTTTAGAATGGATATCTAGCATCACAGGTTACGCACTGATACAAGTCTTTATGATCACATCTTTGATCTCTTTGAATAACTAAATAAAAGAAATATTACTTTTTCAGAATCGATTCCGTGTGCATCATAGTATTTTCTTAAAGCATTTAAAGACCATTTAGAGCCCTATCCATCTATTTATTACTTTTTGTTTTTGACAAACTTTTTAGAATGCTTGTTAACACTAAAATTTGTAAGGTGAATAAACCTTTTTTTGACATCCTTGACTTTATCGTTATACTCATATGTAGCAAATCTCGTAAGTCCATCTTTAAACATGTAAATTCGTAAAGGGTCATAACTTGTAACTAATATGTAAATTCTAAGATCGTACTTGAAATTATTGATTAGATGTGGATTATTGATGTACTCTGATGCTAGATAATCTTTTTTATTTTTCACATCTGAGTCTTTAGTCACAACCTTAATTCCTCTTCCACAAGCTTGATTGGTTGGCTTCATGATCCATAGTCTATTTTTGTCAGCAGTTTATCTTATCATTTCAAAACGTTAATAGTCAGATGGAAAAATGTAAGTCGTTGGAACGAAATTATAAGCGTCGGGATGACTTCGTCGCATTTTATTGAGGCATTTCCACATATAATCTTTTCTTCCTAGATTCCAACATCCAGGAAAATGGTTAAATTTTTGATGACGAGTCATGCTTTAGATAGTTTTTAGTTCACAGCCCGAGACATCAAAGTAAACTTGCCAGTCGTTACTCTCCTAGCTTCTCTTAAATCCATTGAATTAAAGCGAATTCAATATGCATTTGTATTCTGAACCTGTAATTTTGTAGAAAAGTTTTGCGTTTGGCACCGAAAATACTCTGTCGCATTCTTATTGTTATATATGGCAGCATTTAGGATACTTAAAAAATATTGTCGCGGGTCTATCTTAGAAAACACTTTTGATCATAAAAACATTAGCGCCTTTGTTATGATCTCCACCATCTTCGCTGTCAGCATCCACACTCTCATCGCACTGCTAATTTGCCATAAAATCGCTATTTATCGTAACGCGACTGTTTGATCTTACCATTTTCGGCTTTATGTTCATGCACTTGCTTTTGATAAGTTCGATTTTAGAGTTCATTTTGAGTACTTCTTCCTTTGTAGGCGGCTTTTTTTTCTATTGAATTATTGAGGAAGAAAAAGGCTTAAGCGATCTCCTTGTAAACTGGGGTGGCTGGCCTTTGACGGGGCTGCCTCGAATAATATTGTTGCGATTGGGAAACAAATTATTATTTCCCTAGGACTGCCGATAGGTGTGCTCAATCTACATAATATTGATATAATAAAATTAAATAGCTCCCTTCATTCATACCATAATAATCATCTAATTTAATCAAAAGACTTAATTTTTCAGGAAAAATATATAAAATTTTTTATTTATACTAAAAAAAGCATTCACTATACGAAATGATCAGTGGGGTACTAATGAAGACTGCCGTTGTAGTCAAAATACAGAGTCTACCCAGCTTGAACTGGCTTAAAAGTATAAAGCAAAACTCTCACTCTTCCTTTATAGTTAAAACGTAAAGATTTAATGTTTTCAAGTTTATTGAAGCGTTTGTTAGAGTTGTTAATGCCTGAGAAAAAGCGAGAGATGTTTCCGTATGCCTAAGGTACGATATCAAGACTTGTTTTTGCGTTTCTGCCCATAATAAGACTAAAAATGCTGTCAAAATCCACTGTTTGAAGAGAGTGTCTAGAAGTTCTGACTTCGCCAACATATTCTGAAACGATTGTGTAGGGTTCTATGTAATCAGTAGCTATGAGAAAAAATCCTTTGATTCTATCTTATTTGACTTAAAACGGACCAACATATCCCTTTTTCGAGTTAATTTTAAACTGTTAGTATACGGCTTAATCTTTGTCATCTAGCATCCTGATAACCTAGTTAATGTCATTTTTAGGACTATTGAGTTACAGACACTATCCGAATCTTTTAGAGTTGTAAATTTGTTAATCAGAAAAACAAATATTTTTGGTTACGAAGGCATAGTACAGACTGGCTTAGTATCGCACAATCGACATCCAGTTGGTCATGTAAGCGGGTACTTTGAGTCGAAATAGGCGATGTTTGGTTGTGATGATAGGTTAAGCGAAGTTGTTGAGTAGCTTAAAATCAAGATTGTTTTCAATTGAACTTTAACATTTTTGTATAAATTTCATCCATTAATCGTGAGACTTGGGCATGTATCCTATATAAATATATTGTTACTTCGGATTTATTTTTAGCAACTGGCACAGTTTAGTGAATTTTTTCTGGCGCTAAAACACGCATTATGAAATTTGTGCGAACATTTGAGGCACACAAGATTAGTGGACAGCATCTAGCTTTATAGCTATACTTCTTTGTCTTTTTGCCAGCCTTTGATTTTTTGACTAACTAGCAATGATTTTTTGCAGGCAAAACATTTTTCTTCTTCACGTATGTTTTAAGCGGCTTTAAGTGCTAGTAACTCTTACTATTTATTGCACTCAGGGCATAGCCATTATTCTTCAGGTAACTCTAGGAGAGGGGGATCTAGACAAGTTGTATGGTATGCATCGTCACACCGATCGCACAGTAGCAGCAAATCTTCGTCGCCCTTCTAATGACAAATCTCGCAAATTTTACTATTGACATACTTAATTAATGAAGAAATACTTGCAAATTTTGTTGATAGGCCTAATTATCTTCAGGGTTAGCAGATTTGTATGTTTTTCTCCTAAGGGCATACTTACTGGTCTTTCTTTTTTTCTTCGGTTGCCTTTTAATTTGTTATTTGGGAACAGCCTATTCTGGTACGATTATTTTTTCTGTTTTAACCATTATTTATAATAGCAGACTTGAAATTAAAGAGCAGCTTTTAATTATAAAAATCATTTTAGACATACATTATCATCAATAAACTTCGATAAACTTGATAGTATTTTAATAAATGATTCTATTAAGTAAGATTTTTGCAATATTAAGTTATGATATTGATTAGAAATAAAGTTTATAAATATAAACATCATTTTTAGACATACATTATCATCAATCAACTTTTAAATTTTTCTTTCCTAATTTTTAATTAATTTTATTGACTTATCAACGAAAAATCTAAATGATTATACTTTTTGTTATTTTTTCTTTCACTATTCTAATTTATTATTTTGTGATAAGCTTTTATGGGCAAACGTAAACAACAAAAGCTTTACCAGCTGAATAACAAGCCTAACAAAGAGAAAAAATAAGAAATAAATAGCATACTAAAGGGACTAGCCGCATTCAAACAATAAAAAGTTGACAAAGCAGTTCAAAACAATCGCCCAATAGATATTGTGGCTCACAATAAGAAGATCAAAAAATAGTAAAAGCTCAAAAAAACTTTATAGAAAAAGAAGAAAAGAAACGATTAGTAAGTCGGTAGCTAAGAATAAGCTGTAAAAATACCTCCTAAGGTAAATATCTTCGCTGTTGATGATTACTAATCCGGAGTAAAAACTGTAATTAACAACAGAGATTCTGCCATCTAAACGGAAGACAGCCATAAGCTATAAAATGAGACTAAAAAAATGATGGGAGACCTTACTTTTTAGACTTTTGGCTAAAAGCCTCTAAAAATCATCGAATAAGAATAAAGAGTGGAACTTTCATAAGACGAAGACCAGCCTAACACTGTAAAAAATATAACCCATCCTAACCTAGCCATCCCTAGCGGCAGCTACAGATTTTAAAGAAATAAAAAAATTCAATAAATCAGATAGAAGCTGCCCATCTACATGAAAGAGCAATAAATAATAGAGACTATCAATCAGCACATCGTCACTCTTATCTGCGGAGAAACAGGTTCAGGAAAAAGTACGCAGATTCCTCAATTTTTGATATAAAAACAGTATCATCAGTTCGGGAAAATAGCCATTACTCAGCCCAGGAGACTGGCCACGATAGCCCTTGCTAACAGAATAGCATAGTAAACAGGTTCGAAAATCGGATAAATAGTTGGGTATCAAGTTAGACATTAACGAAAGTAAGCCCCAACAAATCTTATTAAATTTATGACCGATGGTATTCTTCTGAATGAAATGAGTTCGGACTATCTACTCAGTGCATATGGTGTTATAGTGATTGATGAGGCTCATTAAAGAAAAGTAAACACTGATATTTTGATAGGACTACTCTCTCGTTTGGTCTTACAACGCTATAAACTATCACTATAAGGTAAGGCGCATCCCCTTCGTTTAGTGATAATGAGTGCTACTATGCGGATACAAGATTTCGAGAACACAGTTTTATTTAACTTCAAAGTGCCAATAATAAATGTCTAAGCTCGAATGTTTGCAGTTACAATCTACTACTAGAAGTAAACTCCAGAAGATTACAAAGCAGCTGCTGTTAAAAAATGTGTAAGTATTCATAGAAAGCTTCCACCTGGCGACGTTTTAGTTTTCTTGACTGGAAAAGAAGAAATTCACGAAGTGGCTGTAATGTTATAAAGCGCCCTCGGTAGGTAGCAGATCGAATAGGAAGAAGGATAATCTTAAATGCAAATGGAAAAATAAGTAGATAATCCTCCTGAGATGTAAAATGAGTAATCAACAAATAGACCTAAGAGTTATGTAATCCACTGTTTATACTCATCTCTTCCTTTAAATCAACAACAAGTTATATTTAAAAGCACTCCGCCATAGTGCAGGAAATTTGTTATTTCTACAAACATTGCCTAAACTTCAATCACGATTCCTAATATAAGATACGTTATAGACTCTGGTCAGGAAAAACATCGATACCACTAGGGAATCTGGAAGTGGCGAAAAGGATGGGGAAGTCGGGCTATGGCTCAGCAAAGATCAGGAAGAGCTGGAAGAACCACTCATGGCTACTGCTATCGACTTTATTCCTCAGCGCTCTACGCCAATATTATGGACGAATATCCTTTGCCCGAAATAAGCAAACTGCCTCTCTAAGGAGTCATATTGCAGCTAGTTTCTATAGGAATAAGCAAAGTACTTAACTTCCCATTCCCTACTGCCCCTCCTCGCTAAAAGGTTTAAAGTACCCTGTCCTATTTACTTTAATTAAAGGCAATATAAAAATCAGAAGGAAGCTCGCTGACTACTAATAAAATAGGCTAATAAAGTGTTAAAATAACTGAAATGGGCAAAGTACTTTCCTATTTACCTGTAGACCCCAAACTCGGTAAAATGCTACTAATGGGTCGAAAGTTAAAAGTTTAAAAACATACTCTTTTGATGGTCATTCTTATGACTGTTTAATCTATCTTTTTAGATCAAAATTACGAATTAAATGTCAAAAGCCGTTTAAATCAGGATGATCTCAAAGGAATGTTTTTGTAAGAGATGAGGACAAAAAGCAAATCTTTCAGAAATAATTATAAGCCTTATATAATGTAAGGGCATTATGGCGACATCTTTACTTGCATCAATATAATGGGTCATTTTTTCACTCAACTTTATCAAAAATAAGGGTCGATTCATCAAAAAATAGTTAAACTTTCAAGCTAACTGCAGCTCAATCAAAACACTATGCGTTAAGTTTACTTCAACACTGATCAAATCGCTGAAATTTACTAGACACTTTGTGAGTAAAAAATATAATTTAGTACGTATGTCCAGCCTAATCACAGCTAGTGTTAAAAATTGCTAGACATACTATTGGACGCATATGTAAACAACTTATGCAGATTATAAGCTAAAAATAAATACAAAAATAAATCAGAGCAAGCTGTTCATATTCATTTTTTATCAGATATTTACCTCAAAGACAATCTTTTTTTGGGCTGCGCTGAGTTCTATGCCAATCAACAAGGTAAAAATTACATGCGTTACCCTTTTCCTGTTAAAAATTATGAACTACTTGCAAGTTATGGAACTGTGAATCCTGTGAGCTAATTTGGTTGGAGAGAAGGCAGAATAGTCGGATTATCGACAGGTACTATTTTCAGTTGGTAAATTCCTAACTTGTTTATCGAAGATGTACCCTAAAATGTCAAGTATTTTTACGTGGCTAAATATTTGCTAGAGGGAAAAGTTTTTTAGTAGCTCAAAGTCCTTCAAAAGTATTATATAGCTCCTGTGAACATCATCAAGCCTGGAAATCTCGATTACAAGGTCCAAAAACTTGTGTAAGCTTTGAGAGTCAATAAAATTGATAGCTTAGTAGCGATCAAAGATTTATGGAGCAAAGACAAGCAGTTTCTTAAAAAATAATTAGCTTTATGGGTCAATATGAATAATTTTGAACAAGTGTATCAAAAAATAAGACTTTCTGCATTAAAAACATCAAATTATTAGTGATTTTATAAGTTTGATCTAATCAATTTTTTTGATTAATTATGATATATATGTCATCGATCATTCTGTCATTTCTTTTTGTTGCTTTGAAGCATCCTGTTAAGTTTATTTAAAGTCTGAGTAAACATCTGCTCGACTGTACCGCTGTTATCCACGTATATATCAGCTCTTTTCTTTTTTTACTATAAACTCATCTGACTGTTGATTCGTGCCTTAGCTTCGTCCTCGCTTATCTTGCGGAATTACATCATTCTCCTTATTTGAGTCTCAACACTTGCGCCTACAACTATTATGGGGTAGCAAACGTAAGTAAGAACTTTTGTCTCATACAAAATAGGAGCATCGATAAGAATCAATTTTTTCTTACCAAAAAAGGCATCGAAAATTTGTTTAAATATTTAGTAAAATATTTTTCTGCCCATTCTTACAGTGAGCTACTTTCTGAACTCAGGACTGTTGAAAACATAGTCTGAAAACTTTTACCTGATAATTTATTTAGTGAAAGGATGCAAAAATTAATTTTGACGAGGACCAAGCATCGAAAGAATAAGGTTATATCCTGCATTTCCTTTTTAACTAAGTCTTTTATTGATCTGATCACAATCTATGACCAGAAGCTATTACTATAAGTGTTATTTCATCTGTGCGACTAATGTTGATTTGCCAGCCGCGATGCCCCCAGTCAGCCCGAAAATACGATACTGTTTTAGTTTTCTGCCGATTAAAAAAATAGACAGGCAGGGGAAGAGGGTTGTGAGGAAGGGATGAATGTAGCCCATGAAAACGTACTTGTCTACGAAAAACTATATGATTTATGAGTTACGTTGACGATGAAAGGAATCATGTAGGTTATGACCTGAGGATGGATTTTTAATTTTGTTTAAATTCTGTGGTAGTTAATGCCAGAGTAGATGGTGTAAGCTAGCAGAATGACTAAATATATTGTGAAAAAGATCTCTATCAGCATCAATCATTATAAATCAATTAATATATTTAGTCGAAAAAGTTACTTAAAAAACAATTTTTTGATTACTGTTCTTAGAAATAAAATCTTAACTGTATAATATGTGTTGTTGTTTATTTTGGTTAATAAGATATTTTAGCGGGACTAATTAAGTAAAGTATTATAATTATTGTAGAATACGGTAGAATATGAGCCAATTTAACCTCTCAGAAGAATCCAGTTTCAGAATACCCGACCTTCCCAACCTTAATCACACCCTCCTTCTCATCTAGACCCAAAAATATCTGCCAGCCACCTATACTCTTTCTCATCATGTCACTCCCCAACCGTTATCTTCTGATGAAGACATATCTCTTTAGCTAGATCTGCAAAAAATAAGTAACTGTGAAGCTTAGTGTCAAAAACCTAAGAAGCGAAAAAACGGGTGCACTTGTAAAAAAACCAAGTGTCTTAAACTATACTGTGAGTGTTTTTCTGCAGGAAAAATGTGCACAGCTGATTGCTAGTGCCACGACTGCTACAACAACGACAAACACAAAGATTGCATTAAATAAGCTATGGATATCCTTCAAAAAACTACCTCAAAAAAACAAGCAAAACACTTTGGATGCACTTGCAAAAAGAGTCAATGCCAAAAGAAATACTGTTAATGTTTTAATGCTGGAGTGCCCTGTGGTTAGTGGTGCAAATGCGTAAACTGCGCTAATGGTACTTGCTCTAGTCACTCTTCAGAGCACTAGCATAATGCTCATCACATAATTCAACTGATACCGAGCATTTCTTCAATGCTCATATGATTTTCATTTATTTTATTTTTTCATTCAATACTATCACTATTTTGGTCTTTTTCGATTTATTTGGGGTTTGAATGAATAAGTCGAGGTCTATATGTGTTTCTTGAGTCCTCTTTGATCTATGGGCAATCTCTTTTGAGATGCAACCATTTTTGTACTTTTCGCGTTTATAGTGGGTTTAAACGTTAGTCCTTCTATCTATTTATTTTGAGCCTGTTCCTTTTTTGCAATATTCTACTGCTTTTTTCTCTCTTGTTGTCTCATAATGTCCTGATAGTACTAGTCATAGTTGCGCGCAGTGACTGGTTTATGATATTTCTAGTACTACTCGACAAAGTTAGATTCCTATAGCTATAATTGTTTTTGTTTTGTCATCTACTGCTCTATTTTCTTTTTCTTTTTTTCTTACATCAAACGATCAACTCTTTAGTAAATAGGCGTGTATCCATAATTTTAGCACATTTTATCTGAATTTTTATTTATAGTAGGTTTGTTCTTTATTTATTTTACTCTAAATTATTCAAAAAATACTCTTGATTTTCAATCTAAATCTTTTTTCTTTCTATTAACTTTTTTTTCTTTTCCTAAAATTTTTTGGATCTTTTCAAAAAATTATTGTGAATTTCTTGTCCGTCTTCGTCATCAATTTTCCTACTGTTCGATATTTTGGTCAACGCTGCTTCTAGTCTGAGAGTTAACTGTCGATAAACGTCTTCTTAGCCATTTTTATTAACCTATTCACTTTCATATTAGTTCGGATCAGTATAAGTTCTTAGAATTACATATTATTCTGATTATTTTATTATAGCCGAGTTTATTTTTGCTTCGTGATCCAAATATTTATCATTTTTAAGGTTTTATTTGCTCTAACTAATATGTTTTTACTATTCTTTCTACAAGTCGTTAGACCGATGTGAATCATTAATCTATCCAAATATTTATGACTAATTGTTATTGCTCTAATTTTTGCTTATCGAGTGGTATTCAGATGTTTGCTATGGTAAAATTTCAGGATTCGGCTTTGTTTCTTATTCGCAAAAAGTAAACGATGATTGATTGTCATCTATACTTTGATTTATCACCTCACTCATCAATGATCGACTTTGGGCTTGAGATTAATTATATTTTAGTTATTAAGACATACTTAAATTCTGATCAAAATCGCAAAAATTATAAAATGAATGATTAATGTATTGATCTATAAAAGTTTGTAATTTTTTGCATAGAATCCATGGATTTAAAGTATTATGGTGAAAGATAATATTTTTCTATAATAATGGAAAAAGTCGTGTCTGATGAGTAGTTCAAAAATGACAAATCTAACTATGCTATCGACCATAAAATATAAGAGTACTATTTGTAACAATTCAAATAACTTAATCTTAAATACGACAAGAGCAACCACGAGGACATTCAATAATTAGGTTTTCTTTTAAACGAGTGCCTGTGCTATCCCAGCTCAGCGCTAGCAAAAGTACATAGGAAAGCCAATCGTCTGGGATAGATGGATCATGGCTAGCGCACCAAACAGGATCTAAAAAATATTACAGTCAGCGTCATCAGAGCACAAACTCCAGTAATGAATAATCAAAGTAGGTTTGTAAATGCTGCGGGTTTTTCATTCAATCGTAGAATCTTAGTGTTTCGGGAGATAAATTTGAAGAAATCAATAATATAGGTTCATCCACTATAGTATTTTTCAAAACGATAATCAATCTAATCATACTTCTTGTTCTGATGATAGTCGCCTATTCAGTTTTTGCACTTTTTAGCAACATTTTGTCGGCAAGAAATTCGGAATTAGACAGCAGTTACGACTATTTTTCAATATCTTTGGGAGCCAAAGCTCAACTTATACAATAAAACAGTCGAGATGGATAAATTTATTACATGATTTCATCTTGGTTGGGAGTTGTCATGCTTTTGGTCTGGATAATAAGTCTAGGCTGTATGAAAAGAAATATAAGCAAAACTTAAAACCGACATAAAAGATGTACAAGTGTGGCTGATTTCAGCATAGTCTTATAAAAAATGCCAACTGATCTAAGCAAGGAAACTGTACAGGAAGCTTTTGATGCGTATTTTTAAAAATTAGATAAAGATGATGCAGATTTTCAAAGATTCAAAATATAAAAATTCAATGAAGCGAAGCCTTTCTATTTCAATTAATAGTAGTTTAAAGATTAGCTTTTAGACAAAATATTAAAAGAAACGGAAGAAATAAAAAGTAAATTTCGAGACTTAATTCTATAGAGACAGGTTGATAAAACATTTTCGTTCTCTAAAGAGTAACTAAGAATGCTGTACTTTGATTACAATACAAAACTTAATGAAGCTCTTGTAAAATATCACTAAATCAAATAAAAAATAAAAGAAAAGATGTTTGAGAGAAACAAAGTATCGAAAACTTCTGCATTTATAACTTTTTAGACTATTGAACAAAGAAACTATGTGCTTAGCTTAAATCGAAACAATCTGCTTCAGAAAATAAAATCTTTGCTTCCTTGTTGCACCTCCAAAGATCGTTTTTCTTTAGAAAAAGATGGACAAACATTTGATAATCTTGTTATAGAACCCGCTCCTGAGCCTTAGGACGTAAAATGGGGAAATATCGGGATTTCTAGATGCTAAAAGTTTTTCCGAGGTTTGTTCACAATAAGTGCTTCGGCTATCATGCTGACAGCGTCCTTTATCATAGCTTACTCTTTGTCTACTTTACAAAACAAAGAAATGTCTTCAAGATTTGTTTCATTTCTGATTTCACTTTCGATTTCGTTGTGCAACCTAGGAATAATTAGTAATTCTTTTATAAGATAGAAGTGATTCAACTCATGACTGTTATTGAAAAGAAATCAACTAATAATAACTATCAAATAAGTTTAGCTGTTAAATCTATAGTCGTTCAGCTTATAAATTCGATCGTAGTACCTTTTCTAGTTAATTTTTACATCAAACATAAAAATATTTACAAAAGACAAGGACTAATTTAAGATGTTTTCATACTTTCAATCACTAATTCTTTCTTTCCACCGCTTATTCGTTTAATAGATCCTTACTACATGATTGTAGCTCTTCAACGATTTTACCACAATAGACCAAGTATTTTTGTAAAAATGTAGATCGAAAAATAAAACTCAACCAGCATCAGCTCAATAAACACTTTTAAAAACCTGAATTCTAGCTCGGTCTTTAATACATATATATTATTAGCAACTTTCTTTTCATTTGTTTTTACGTATCTCTTCAACCCATTATTCCTATATTTGGCATTCTCGGACTTTTCGTTATGTACTGGGTTCAAAAATATCAACTTTTTAGAAAAAGTCAGAGGCCTGTACCAGGAAGTGACGTAGTTAGCTCAGTGATGCATCAGTTGATATACTTCGGAGGCATATCTTATGTACTTGGATCACTCACCTGGTCAGTTTTCCTTGATAATTAAAGTTTCAACGATTCTTTAATCGGAAATCTAGTGGCTTCAGGATTAGCACTCTTTATGTTACTTTTTCCTTACTAAAAGCTTATAGATTACCGATAAAATCAAAATTCTAAGAACACTTATCAATAACGAAGAATTTTCTTTACGTGTGAGTACGACCGTCTGAATCCAGTTACTAAAGATTAGGCAATTTAATAATACAAACAGTTTTTATAAAACAAAAGAAATGCTTTTCAAAGAGCATCGATATAAGAAAAATAACAACTGCTATCAGAAATGCAAATGATAGCCCAAAATAATCGAACTAAGGTTAACAATCCTAATTAGAATCGCTTTTTCTAGAATAAAAATTTAGATGCCATCAACGATCTTTTCTAAAATTAATGTCTCAACATTATGGATCCTCAAATGCTTTAAACTGTATTACTTGCTAATGACTGGAGTGAAGTAAGAAGCGTTCAGGATAAGCATAATAAAATCTAATTTGAAAAACCTAAGACCGGTTTGAATAGAAGATATTCAGAAAATGATACACTAGGGGCTCCTAGTTCTAAGCCGTTAGCCTTGCCGATATTTAGTGACAGATTGCACTATCATCAAAGTTTGAAAAAGAGTATCTATAGAAGTAGTTTGAATATAGCAGAACTTGGAATAAGAAGCTCGATTCGCTCACATACCACAAAGGACATTTGATCTTTGTATTAATCATAAAATAAAATCTTTTTATTCAAATTTATTTTACTTCGAAAATTGACTAATAATTAGCTCTTATTATAATAAATGCAGAATATTCAATAGTCGATCAACAAACGAGTACAGGTAGGCGAAAAAATTGCTCGTTACCATAACTAATAGCTTCTTGATGGTCTTTACCTATACAAAGACAGCATATATGCCTCACAAACTGGAATAGTCCACAAAAATAGTTAAGGAAGCTATTGTATTTTCAATAAATTTCCCGTCAAATGTGTAGACATAAGAGTGGGAGACATCGTTTACGGGCAAATTACTAAAATCAGATAAGAATAAGCTTTTGTAAACTTGATTCAAATCAACAGCGTTTCCCTTTCTAAAAATATATAGGGAACTATTCGCAAATAGCATGTTCGAGAAAAACTTATCGATCAAGTAGTGATGGTCGATAGTTTTAGACCCACCGATATTGTTAAGGCTAAAGTAATCAGTTTGGGAGATTCGGCAAGAAATTTA
>Ga0169931_10001879_pt1 | contig 34707 bp, 40 predicted proteins | sample Kivu_15m_20L_FD_129675 | JGI IMG/M metagenome (GOLD analysis project Ga0169931, IMG submission 129675) | Freshwater microbial communities from Lake Kivu, Western Province, Rwanda to study Microbial Dark Matter (Phase II) - Kivu_15m_20L... | ecosystem: Environmental > Aquatic > Freshwater > Lake...
AACGACCGGCCGCAGCCCGGCCACCGAGGTCGCGCAGACCAGCAGCGACGCGCGGTCGGTGGCCTGGTCGAGCGAGGCGGTCGCGGCCAGGCCGTCAAGCCGCACCCCGGGGAGGTAACGCGGGTTGTCGGCGGTGGCGGTGATCGTCTGCACCAACTCGGCGTCACGCGCCCAAAGCACGACTTCGTGCCGCGCGGCAGCGTGCCGGGCGAGCGCGGTGCCCCACGCGCCGGCACCGAGCACCGCGATCTTCACGGCCGTCGCCCCGACCGGCCTCGGCTCAGCGACGGCCGCGGGGGAAGCCGCCGCACGTCACCAGCCCCAGACCTCGGTGGCGCGGACCCATCCGGTGCCGCCGTCCCGATGGCGCACGCGCAGCCAGCCCCCGGGCGCCTCGTTCGGGGCCTCGCCGATCTCCAGCAGCACGCCACGGTCCGCGTGCAGAGCGACCGCTGCGCCGTCCTGCGGTTGCTGGCGCACCGTGGCCAGCGTCGAGGCAACGACCGTCCGACGCTCGCCGAGATCGATCCGCTCGATCCAGGCGACGTCACCCGCCACATCGCGCACCTTGACCCAAGCCCCGAGCGTGGACACCACCTCGACCGGCATGCCCCGCGGCGCCACCCACACACGCCGCGCCTGCTTGGACGGCCCGTCGTACAGAACCGCGGGCCGTGCGACCGACCGGTGCTCGGCGAGCGCAGCCGGCGCGGCGGCCGCGGCCAGCAGCGCAACGGCGACGAGGGCGGCGCGCCGCACGCCAAGCCCCTACTGCGACCGGCCAGGCACGATCAGCTTCGGGCCCTGGGCCTGCGCCTGCTGCGCCTGCTGGGCCTGCTGGGCGAGGCGCTGCTGGTAGAGCGCCTCGAAGTTGATCTCGGCGAGGTGGATTGGCGGGAACCCCGCGCGCGACACGATGTCGGCGACGTTCGCCCGCAGGTACGGATAGACGATGTTGCAGCAGACCACGTTGAGCACGATCGGCATCTGCTCTGCGGGGATGCTTCGGATCTCGAAGATCCCGGCCTGCTTCGCCTCGATCAGGAACACTACCTTGTCGCCGATCTTGGTGGTCACCGTGGTGGTGATCACCACCTCGTGGATCGTGTCGGTCAGGCTCTCGTGCGCCGTATCGAGCGAGATCTCCAGGGTCGGACCCTGCTGCTCCAGGAAGATCCGAGGTGCGCCCGGAATCTCCAGTGACATGTCCTTCAGGTACATCCGCTGGATCTGGAACACCGGTTGCTGGGCATCGCTCATGGAACGGGTCCTGTTCGGAAAGAGGTGGGCGGCAGGCCGCGGACGATCAGGGCTGCAGCAGAGGGACGAGCCCGCCCGTGCGGTCGAGCGCGGCGAGATCGTCGAAGCCGCCGACGTGCGTCTCACCAACGTAGATCTGCGGCACGGTACGCCGACCGGTGCGCTGGATCATCGCGTCGCGCTGCGCCGGGTCCTCGTCGATCCGGATCTTGTCGATCGCGGTGACGCCACGTTGCCGCAGCAGCGACTCCGCGCGCACGCAATACGGGCAGACCGCGGTGCAGTACATCGTGACCTTGGCGCTCATCGGCGTCCTCCGGCTGGGAACGGGGCTACTTCCTGACCACGGGCAGACCGGCCTGCTTCCAGCCGGCCAGACCGCCGTCCAGGCAGAACACGTCGCCACGCCCGACGCGCCGCAGCGCGGCCGCCGCGCGTGGCGCGCGCGAGCCGCGGTCGCACAGCACCACCAGTGGCTTGCCCGCCGGCAGCTCGCCCACCCGACGATCGAGTTCGGCCGCGGGGATGTTGCGGCTGTTGGCGACATGCCCGGAGGCAAACTCGTCGGGGCTGCGGACGTCGATGACGACCGCGCCGTCATTGATCAGCCGGGTCGCCTGCAGCGTGTTGACCGTGGCGCCGGCGAGCCCGCGGTTGATCAGGGGCCACAACAACATGCCGCCCGAAACGAACGCGATCACGATCAGAAAGATGTTCTCGGTGACGAAGGCCACGGCGCTACGTTTCGGTTGAGTCCTCGATTATAGAATAATCCGGTCTTCTCTCCGCCCGCCGCCATGCCCCACACCCTCGTGCTGATGCGCCACGGCGAGAGCCAGTGGAACCTCGAGAACCGCTTCACCGGCTGGACCGACGTCGACCTCACCCCGACGGGGCTCAACGAGGCACGTCGTGCGGGTGAACTGCTGCAGGCCGAGGGCCTGGACTTTGACCTGTGCTACACGTCGGTGCTGCGGCGGGCGATCCGCACGCTGTGGACCGTGCTCGATGTGATGGACCTGATGTGGCTGCCGGTGGTCCACTCGTGGCGGCTCAACGAGCGTCACTACGGCGCGCTGCAGGGCCTGAACAAGGCGGAAACCGCCGCCCGCTTCGGTGACGAACAGGTGCTGATCTGGCGTCGTGCCTACTCGATCGCGCCCGACCCCCTTCCCGCGGGCGATCCGCGCGAGGCCCAGCGCGACCCGCGCTACGCGGGCCTGCGCCCCGAGGAGATCCCGCGCACCGAGTGCCTGAGAGACACGGTCGCGCGCGTGGTGCCGTTCTGGAACGAGTCGATCGCACCGAGCATCCGGCGGGGCGGCAAGGTGCTGGTCGCCGCGCACGGCAACTCGCTGCGCGCGCTGGTCAAGCACCTCGACGGCTTGTCCGACGAGGACATCGTCCATCTGAACATCCCGACCGGACGCCCGCTGGTCTACGAGCTCGACGAACGTCTGCGGCCGATCGGGCGCCGTTATCTCGGCGACGCCGCCGAGATCGAGGCCGCAATGGCGGCGGTCGCCGCCCAGGGGCGCAGCAGGGCCTGACCGCGGGTCGGGCCGGCCGCCGGGCCCGCCTGCCGCCGGCCACCGCGCACGACCGTCCGCCGATCGGCGAACGGTGACCGATTCCCGCATCGGCGTCGCGGTGGCCTCTCGACGCACGCCCGCGCGCGTATACTGATTTTCGGAAGTAGGCACACCGGTCTGGCGCCCGCACGCGGGTCAGCGGCTCCGCCTTGCCGACACGTCGATGAACACCAAGTTCAAGCCCCTGGCCCTGGTCACCGCCGGCGCGGTCGCAGGCATCCTGGTCAGCCTCGGAATCACCGCGGTCGCGCAGCGTGACGTGCGCACGTCGCTGCCGCTCGAGGAACTGCGTCAGTTCAGCGACGTGTTCGGCGCGATCAAGGCCTTCTACGTCGAACCGGTCGAGGATCGCAAGCTGATCCAGGAGGCGATCAGCGGCATGGTCACCGGGCTGGACCCGCACTCCTCCTTCCTCGACGCGGACGCGTTCCGCGAACTGCAGGTGGGCACGCAGGGCGAGTTCGGCGGCCTGGGCATCGAGGTCGGCACCGAGGACGGCTTCGTCAAGGTGGTCTCCCCGATCGAGGACACGCCGGCGTTCCGCGCGGGCGTCAAGGCGGGCGACCTGATCATCCGCATCGACGACCGGCCGACCAAGGGCATGCCGCTGAACGACGCGGTCAAGCTGATGCGGGGCAAGCCGAAGAGTACGGTCACGCTCACCCTGTCGCGCAAGGGCGAGCCGCGGCCGATCGTCGTCCAGCTGACCCGCGACGTGATCCGCGTGCAGTCGGTGCGCTCGCGGGTGATCGAACCCGGCTTCGGCTGGGTGCGCCTGACGCAGTTCCAGGAACTGACCGTCGAGAACATGGTCCGGCACATCGGCCAGCTGGACAAGCAGGGGCCGATCAAGGGCCTGGTGCTCGATCTGCGCAACGATCCCGGCGGGCTGCTTCACGGAGCGGTCGGAGTCTCCGCGGCGTTCCTGCCGCCGCGTGCGCTGGTGGTGTCGACCGACGGCCGCACCGAGGACGCCAGGCGCAAGTACATCGCGAGCCCCGAGGACTACATGCGGGGCGGCCGCGAGGACCTGCTGGGGCGGCTGCCCGCGTGGGTGAAGACCGTGCCGATGGTGGTGCTGGTCAACGCGGGTTCGGCGTCGGCCTCCGAGATCGTCGCGGGCGCGCTGCAGGACCACAAGCGTGCGGTGGTGATCGGCACGCAGACCTTCGGCAAGGGGTCGGTGCAGTCGATCCTGCCGCTGGCCAACAACACCGCGATCAAGCTCACGACCGCGCGCTACTACACGCCGGCCGGCCGGTCGATCCAGGCCAAGGGCATCACGCCGGACTTCCTGGTCGAGGAGACGCCCGAGGGCGACATCACTCAGTTCCGCGTCCGCGAGGCCGATCTGACGCGGCACCTGTCGAACGACCGCGACCGCAACTCGCCGGCGCGCGGGCCGGCGCCGGACGCGCAGGTCAACGAGCGGCTGCGCGATCGCAAGCCGGTGGAGTTCGGTTCGCCGGACGACTACCAGCTGCAGCAGGCGCTGAACCACCTGCGGGGCCAGCCGGTGCAGATCGCCAAGCCGCGCGATCCGGTCGCCGCCGCCGACGGCGGGGAGCCTGCGAAGGCGGGCTCGCGCTGAGCGCGCCCCCGGTCCGGCCGCCCGTCGCGGCCGGATCGTCGCCGTCCTGCGTCTGACACGGCGGGATCGAGCCGATGGACGACGAACAGCTGCTGCGCTACAGCCGGCACATCCTGCTGGACGAGATGGGTATCGAGGCGCAGCAGCGGCTGCTCGATTCGACCGCGCTCGTGGTCGGAGCCGGCGGTCTGGGTTCGCCCGCGGCGCTGTACCTCGCCGCTGCGGGCGTGGGCCGGCTGCTGCTGGCCGACGGGGACGCGGTCGACCTGACCAACCTTCAGCGGCAGGTGCTGCACCGGCAGGACCGCGTCGGTCAGTCCAAGGCCGAGTCCGGCCGGCGCACCCTCTCCGGGCTGAACCCGGGCGTCGAAGTGGTGCCGATCGTCGCCCGACTCGAGGGCGAACCGCTTCGTGCTGCGGTCGCCGACGCGGACGTCGTGCTCGACTGCTGCGACAACTTCGCAACCCGTCACGCAGTGAACCGCGCCTGCGTCGAGGCCGGCGTGCCGCTGGTCTCGGGGGCGGCGATCCGCTTCGACGGCCAGCTCGCGGTGTTCGACCCGCGGCGCGACGACTCGCCGTGCTACCACTGCCTGTTCCCCGATTCCGACGCGGTCGACGAGGTCCGGTGCGCGACGCTGGGCGTGTTCGCACCGCTGACCGGAATCGTCGGCACCATGCAGGCGGCCGAGGCGCTGAAGCTCCTCGGCGGCTTCGGCACGCCGATGACCGGGCGGTTGCTGCTGCTGGATGCCCGAACGATGGGAATCGATACGATCCGAGTGCCGCGGGATCCGGCCTGCCCGGTGTGCGGGCCTCGCCCCGCCGCGGGGTGACTCCGCGCGCCTCAGGCGCTGCCTCACCCGCCTCAGGAGACCAGCAGCGCCGCCTGCCGCTCCAGCCCCTCGAGCGGTGCACGCCGGAACCCGCTCTTCGCGTACCGCAGCCAGCGTCCGATCACGAACGACAGCGCCAGGTTGGCACGCGCGGCCGGCTCGGCCCCGGCCGGCAGACGGCCCTGCTCGATCGCGTTGCGGAAGCACTGCTTGATCGACGCCTCGAGCCGGTCGTGCAGCTGGTTGATCCGGTTCTGCAGCCGGTCGTCCTCGGTGACCAGCGCATCGCCGACCAGCACGCGGGTCATGCCCGGGTTGCGCTCGGCGAAACCGAGCAGCACCTGCAGGATCGACCGGATCTGCTTGAGCGGGTCGGGCTCCTGCGCAACCACCTGGTTGATCAGGCCGAACAGGCTCTGCTCGATGAACTGGATCAGGCCCTCGAACATCTGGGCCTTGCTCGCGAAGTGCCGGTACAGCGCGGCCTCGGACACCTGCAGACGGCCGGCGAGCGCGGCAGTGGTCACCCGCTCGCCGCCGGGCTCCTGAAGCATCATCGCCAGCGTCTGGAGGATCTGCAGCCGCCGTTCGCCGGGCTTGGGCCGCACGCGCGACGCCGGCCGTCCCGAGGGCTCGGCGGAGACCGCTGGATCCGATTCAGCAACCATGGGCGGGTGCGGCGAGCGGAGTGCGCACTAACTGTACAACCGTTCGCACATGAACGTCTATGCCGTGCTGCCCCCGCCGCGGCCGCTGCCAGGGCGGTCGCGCCCGCCAGGCGAGTCCGCTGACCCAGACCGTTCGGACCCCGCAGTGACGCGCCGCGCGCAGGTTGGCGACCGTGTCCTCGACCAGCACGCAGCGGCGCGCCGGCAGGCGCAGCCGGGCGAGCAGCTTGCGCAGCATCGGCCGCGACGGCTTGGGGAACAGCCGGCCGCCCGATCGCATCTGCTCGATCGCGATCAGGCCGGCGAGCCGGGGGGCCACGCCGAGCGCGTCGATCACCCCGCCGGCGTACGCGGCGGGCGCGTTGGTGACCACCACCTTGCGACCCGGCAGCGCACGCAGCAGGTGGGCGAGCCGGACGTCGCGACGCACCAGCCGGTGCAGATCGGGAAAGTCGTGCGTGTCGCGCAGGAACGCGCGGGGATCGACGCCGTGATGGCGCACCAGCCCGAGCAGCGTCGCGCCGTAGCGATGCCAGTAGTCGCGACGCAGCGCGTCGGCGCGCGCTTCGTCCAGCGCGAGCGTGCGCATCACGAAGTCGGTCATCGCGCGATCGATCCGCGGCAGGATGACCGGCAGCGCGTCGTGCAGCGTGTTGTCCAGGTCCAGCAGCCAGACCGGCCGGCGCGGCCCGGCGACGGCCTCGAGCGGCGCCGCCGGGCGCCGGCGGCGCAGCGTGGTCAATGGCTGCGGATCATCGTGCCGACGCCCTGATCGGTCATGATCTCGAGCAGCAGCGCGTGATCGACCCGACCGTCGATGATGTGCACCGCGTTCACGCCGGCCTTGGCCGCGTCCAGCGCCGAGGAGATCTTCGGCAGCATGCCGCCCGAGATCGTGCCGTCGGCGAACAGCTCGTCGATCTTCTTGGCGGTGAGTCCGGTCAGCAGGTTGCCGTTGCGGTCGAGCACGCCGACGGTGTTCGTCATCAGCACGAGCTTCTCGGCCTTGAGCACCTCGGCGACCTTGCCGGCGACGACGTCGGCGTTGATGTTGTAGGTCTCGCCGGAGGACCCGGAGCCGATCGGCGCGATCACCGGGATGAACCCGTTGCCGGTGAGCGTCTGGATCACCGACGGATCGATCTTCTCGATCTCGCCGACCTGGCCGATGTCGATGCGCACGCCGGGTGTGTCGCGGCTCTCGATCATCAGCTTTCGGGCGCGGATCAGACCGCCGTCCTGACCGGTGAGCCCGACTCCCTTGCCGCCGGCGTGGTTGATCAGCTCGACGATCTCCTTGTTGACCTGCCCGGCGAGGACCATTTCGACGATGTCCATCGTCTCCTCGTCGGTCACGCGCATGCCCTGGACGAACTCGCCCTTCTTGCCGACCTTGGCGAGCAGCTGCTCGATCTGCGGCCCGCCGCCGTGCACGACCACCGGACTGATGCCGACCAGCTTCAGCAGCACCACGTCGTGCGCGAAACTGCGCTTCAGGCGCTCGTCGGTCATCGCGTTGCCGCCGTACTTCACCACCACGGTACGGCCGTGGAAGCGGCGGATGTAGGGCAGCGCCTCGGCGAGGACCTCGGCCTTCACGGTGGGCGACAGCGTGGCGCTCATGCGGGCCTGCCTTAGGATTCGGGAATGGCCGCGATTCTAACCGACCCCCCCGCACCGCCCGCCGCGCGCTGCGCGCACTGCGGCGCCGCGTTCCGCTGCGACCGGGACGCGCCGGCCGGCTGCTGGTGCGCGCGCATGCCGGCGCTCGACGGCCCGTTCGAGGCGGCCGCCACGTGCCTGTGCGAGCCGTGCCTGCGCGATGCGCGGATGCGCGAGGAGCGCGCGCGCGTGCACCGCGCCGCCGGCCTCGGACCGCTCGAGCTGCGGGCGGATGCGGCGCTCGACGCCGCCGCCGCCGCGGCGTGGGCGGGCAAGACCATGCCCGCCGGCGCACTCGGCGCACTTCAGGCTCTGGGCTCGCGGCTCGTGCAGGTCCTCGGCCGCTGCCCGCCCGCCATGGAGCGCTGCGCGATGCTGGTGTTCGCGGCCGACCACGGGCTCGCCGCCGAACGCGTATCGGCCTATCCGCCCGAGGTCACCGCGCAGATGGTGCGCAACTTCGGCGACGGCGGGGCGGCGATCGCGGTGCTGTGCCGCGCCCACGACGTCGCGCTCACCGTGGTCGACGCGGGTACGCTCGCACCCCAGGCACCGGACTTCGCGCCGCGCGGAGCACGGTTCGTCGACGCGCGGATCGGCGCCGGAACCGCGAACGCGCTCGAACGGCCGGCGATGACCGAGGCGCAGGCACTGGCGGCGATCGGCCGTGGTGCCGCGATCGCCCGCGACACGGACGCCGAGGCGATCGGGCTGGGTGAGATGGGCATCGGCAACAGCTCTGCGGCCGCGCTGCTCGCAGCGCGGCTCGCACCGGCCCCGCTGCTCGAGCTGATCGGTCGCGGCACCGGGCTGGACGATGCGGGCCTGCAGCGCAAGCGCATGGTGCTCGAGCGCGTGGCCGCGCGGCACGCGCGCGCGCAGACCCCGCTGGCGGCGCTCGCCGCGTTCGGCGGCTTCGAGCTGGCGATGATCGTCGGCGCCGCGCTCGCGGCCGCGGCGCAGCGCCGGATCGTCGTGGTCGACGGCTTCGTCGCGAGCGCCGCGGTGCTGGTGGCCGCGCGGCTCGAGCCCGCACTGCTCGAGTCATGCGTGTTCGCGCACCGCTCCGCCGAGCCCGGGCACGCGCGGATGCTCGAGGCGATGGCCGCGACGCCGCTGCTCGACCTGGGGCTGCGGCTCGGCGAGGGCAGCGGCGCGGCGCTGGCGATGCCGCTGCTGCGCGCGGCCTCCCGGCTGCTCGCCGAGATGGCGACCTTCGAGCAGGCCGGCGTCAGCCGAGGCTGACTCGGGTCCGCGGGCACCGGGGCTCGGGTATGCGGGCGCTCGGGCACACGGGTACGCGGGCGCTCGGGCACGCGGGTACGCGGGCGCTCGGGCACGCGGGTACGCGGGCGCTCGGGCACGCGGGTGCGCGGGCGCTCGGGCACGCGGGTGCGCGGGTGCGCGGGCGCTCGGGCACGCGGGTACGCGGGCGCGCTGACGCACGCGGGCGCGCTGACGCATGCGGGCGCGCTGACGCTCGGGCGGCGGCCCGGCGGCGCGGCGGCCGCACGTCCGGCCCGCCGCGCCGCGGGTCGTGCCGGCCCCACAGTCGCCGCTGGCCGCCGGGTTTCGCTCGGTGGCGCGGCAATCGCCGCGATACCATCGGCCGGCTCGCGCACCCGCCGATGACCGAACAAGTCAAGCTCTTCCTGGTCGCACTCCAGTTCTACTCGCGCATCCCGGTGACCGGCAGGCTCGCCGACTGGATGGGCTGGACGCCGGCCCGGCTGGGGCACGCGACGCGCTGGTTCCCGCTGGTGGGCGTGGTGGTCGCGCTCGGGCAATCGTTCGTCTACGTCACCGCGAGCATGGTGCTGCCGCATCCGGTGGCGCTGCTGCTGGCGATCGCCGCCGGGATCCTGCTCACCGGGGCGTTCCACGAGGACGGCTGGGCGGACTTCTGCGACGGCTTCGGAGGTCACGCCGACCGGGTCGAGACGCTGCGGATCCTGCGCGACTCGCGGATCGGCGCGTACGGCGCGATCGGGGTCGCGGTGCTGATCCTGCTGAAGTTCGAGACGCTCGCACACATCGACACCGACTGGATCGTCGCATCACTGCTGTGCGCGGCCGCCTTCTCGCGCGGCTGCGCGGTGCTGGTCATGGCCAGCCTGCCGTACGCCCGAGACGAGGCAGACGCGAAGGCCAAGCCGGTCGCCGAGTCGGTCGGCACACGCGAGGCGCTGATCGCGCTGGCGGTGTCGCTGGCGCCGCTGGCCGCGCTCGCGGCGTGGACCGGCGACACCGCGGTCGGGCTGCTCGGGCTGTCGTTCGCGCTGCTGTCCACCGCCGCGATGCGCCGGCTGATGCGCCGCCGCCTGGGCGGCTACACCGGCGACTGCCTGGGCGCGGTCCAGCAGGTCGCCGAGGTCGCGTTCCTGCTCGGTATGCTCGTGGCGCTCGCCACCGGCGCTCAGGCCGTGCCGCTGCCCGGCGACGAGGACTCGTGACCGCACCGGCCGGGTCTGCGTCGGGATCCCTGCCGCCGCGCGACGACGCGCGCGGCCCGACCCGGCTGTTCCTGGTCCGTCACCCGCGACCCGACGTGCCCGACGGGCTGTGCTACGGCGCCTCGGACGTGCCGATCGACGCCGCGCACCTGACCGAGCTGCTCGACACGCTGCCGCGCCGCCTGCCGGCCGCCGCGGACCTCTACAGCAGCCCGCTGTCGCGCTGCCTGCGGCTCGCGCATGGCCTGCGCGACGCGGGCTTCGGCGCGCCCACGGTCGACCCCCGGCTGCGCGAGATGGACTTCGGGCGCTGGGAGGGCCGACGCTGGGGCGACCTGCCCCGGGTGGAGATCGACGCGTGGCGCGACGACCTCGAACGGTACGTGCCGCCCGGCGGTGAGCCGCTGGCCGCGCTCGCCGAGCGCGCAGGTGCGTTCATCCGGGCCCTGCCCGCGGGCCGCGACGCGGTGGTGGTCACGCACGCGGGCGTGATCCAGACGCTGCTGCGTACGCTCTGGGGCAAGCCGCTGTCCGGGTTCGGCGGCAGCCGGATCGACTACGGCCAGGTGGTGCGCATCGAGCGCCGCGACCTGGGCTGGGTGCGGATCGACTGACCGGCGCACGGGTCAGTCCGGCAGTGCGGCGATCAGCGCCTGCACCCGCTGCGCGACCCCGTCCCAGCGCAGGATGCTGCCGTGGTCGTGGCCGGGCACTTCCTCGAAGGCCGCGGCGACGCCGCGCGCCGCGGCCCGCTCGACCCAGCGCATCGCGAACCGCGACAGCGTGTTGTCGTCGCGCGCACCGGTGGCGACGTGCACCGGCGTCGCGGCGACGATGCCGGACACGAAGGCGAGCGGATTCAGGCTGTGCGACCAGGCCCGGTCGAACCCGCCGCGCTGCAGGTTGCGGTGGTCGCGCCACGGCGGCACGTCGCACGGGCAGCCGAGCAGCAGCGCCGCGTCCGCCGCGCCCGGGTGCCGGCCCAGCACCAGCGCGGCGGTCGCCGCGCCGCCGGAGTGCCCGACCAGCACGATGCGCTGCGGCCGCAGTGTCTGCCGCAGTGCGGCGAGCGCACCCGCCACGCGGGCGGTGTTCTCGGCGGTGTAGTCGTCGTCGCGCGGATTCGCCCAGCCGCTGGAGTCGCCCGCCGGCGTCCGGTACCCCGGGCGGATCAGCAGCAGCGCGCGGCGGTCGTCGGCCTGCAGCGCGCGCCCGACCTCGACCCAGCGATCGACGTGACGCTGCTCGAGCGAACCGGTGCGGTCGCCGTGGATCATCACGACCAGCACCCGCGGCGGCGGGTCGGCGCCGGTCGGCGGGGCCACCGGCACGACCGCGAGGCACCCGGAGCGGCCGTCGGACACCATGCGTTCCGCGGGCAACTCCGCGCACGGCTGCGCGTGCAGCGGCCCGGCCGGCACGCCGGCGAGCAGGGCTGCGCACAGCGTGACGGCGCGGCACCGACGGATCAGGCGGGACCGCACGGGTGCGCGCCCGGGCGCCCGGGGGCTGCGATCTGGGGAATTGGGCTGCATGGCCTCTCCGTGCTGTGCGGCGCCGCGGAGCGCCGTGACCCGAGTGGCGACCCGGCCTGCGGTGGATGCGCCGTGCCGCGGTGAGGCGCTGCGCGATCGGGCCGCCAGGGTCCGCCCGCCGCCTGCCGTGCAGCGTGGACCGCTCGCACCGGCGCGGCCAGGCCCGCTCGCCGCACGGCGGCCGTCGGCCGACGCGGTGCGGGTGCGGGGTGCGGGGTGCGAATCCTCGGACGCGGAGCGCGAACCCGTGGCGCGGGCTCCAACGAGCGGGCTCCGACGTCCGGGATCCGGAGTCGTCGGTCGGCCGCCGGCCGTAGTATCGTTCCCGACGAGGCGCCGGGCACGGACCCGGCGACACCGCCGACACGATCCGTGGGAGACCATGACCGAACGCCGCCGCAGCCCATTGCCGCCCGCCGCCGTGCTGGGCGCCCTCGTCGCCGCGGGCCTCGCCGGATGCGCGGGCCTCTCGCCGTTCGGCGGGCACGAGATCCCGCCCCCGCCCGCCGCAGCGCTCGACTGCGGTCAGCTGAAGGGGCTGGCGATCCCCGCCTCGGCGATCGGCCTGCCCACCGGCGGCGCGGTCGTGACCGAGACCGTGGTCGTGCCGGCCGCGGGCAGCGGCGTGGCCGCGCTCGGGCCGTACTGCCGGGTGATCGGGGAGATCGCGCCGGTGGATCCGAAGGCGCCGAAGATCCGCTTCCAGGTCAACCTGCCGGAGGCGTGGAACGGCAAGACCCTGATGTTCGGCGGCGGCGGGTACAACGGGCTGATCGCCGCCGGAGTGGGCAACGTGCCGGCCGGGCCGACCGACCGGCCCACGCCCCTGGGGCGCGGCTACGCGACCTTCGGCAGCGACTCCGGCCACCAGGCCGGGCCGGCCGGCAGCCGCGACGGCTCGTTCGGCAGCAACGACGAGGCGCTGCGCAACTTCTCGCGCGACGCGCTGAAGAAGACCCGCGACGCCGCCACCATCGTCGTGCAGCACCGCTACGCGTAGCGCCCGCAGCGCAGCTACTTCGCCGGCGGCTCGACCGGCGGGCGCGAGGCGCTGATCGCGGTCGGCGACTGGCCGCGCGACTTCGACGGCGCGATCGTGCTGTATCCAGCCTGGAACGCGGCGGCGCTGAACCTGCACTTCGGCGTGATGACCCGCGCGATGGCGCGGCCAGGCGCGTACGCGAGCCCCTTCAAGCGCAAGGCCCTGCTGGACGCCGCGCTGGAGGCCTGCGACGCGCTGGACGGCGTGCGCGACGGCCTCGTGTCCAACGTACCGGCGTGCGAGGCGAGCTTCGATCCGGCGCGAGCGACGCTGCGCGGCCGGCCGCTGCGCTGCGACGACGGCGCGGACACCGGGATCGACTGCCTGTCGGACGCGCAGATCGAGGGCCTGCGCGCGCTCGAACGTCCGCTGGTGCTCGACTACCGGCTGGCCAGCGGCGAGAACGGCTACCCCGGCTTCACGGTCTGGGGCACCGACCTGGGCGTGCCGAACCCGAGTCCGCTGCAGCCGACCGTGATCACGCTCGCACTCGGCACGCTGCAGCCGGCCCACCCGATGCCCGCGGTCAAGCTGCCCGACAGCCCGCCGTACGGCAGCACGTTCTACGAGCAGTGGGTCAAGCACATCGTGACCCGCGATCCGGACCACGACGCGCTGTCGCTCGACCCCCGCGCGCCGGGCCGCTGGCAGGCACGCATCGTCGAGCTGACCGGGCTGCAGGACGCCAACCGGATCGACTACTCCGCGTTCAAGGCGCGTGGCGGCCGGATCCTGATGGCGCACGGCATGCACGATGCGCTGGTGAGCCCGCGTGCGACGCGCCAGCTGATGGACCGTCTGCGCGCGCGGATGGGCGAGGCCGGGGTCGCCGGGTTCCTGCGCTACTACGAGATCCCGGGCTACGGCCACGCGGTCAGCACCACGTAACGCCGCCTGGGACTCGCTCACCACGCTGGAGAACTGGGTGGAGCGCGGCATCGAACCACCGCCGCAGGTGGTGGCCGACACGGCGGGCGTGCCGGGCCGGACCCGGCCGCTGTGCGAGTGGCCGGCGTGGCCGCGCTACCGCGGCAGCGGCGACGTCAACGCCGCGACGAGCTTCGAGTGCGTGCGGCCGTGATGCGGGTCTAGAGGCGGGCCGGTCGGCAATCAGGCGAACGGATCGACGATCCGCAGCCCGGCGATCGCCCGGCCGGCCTGCAGGTCCTCGGTCAGCAGCACCTCGCAGCCGGCACGCCCTGCGGCCTGCAGGATCAGCGCATCCCAGAACGAGATCGCATGCAGCCGGTGCAGGTCGACGGCCCCGACGATCAGCTCGACGTCGACCTGCAGCACTTCCATCGTCGCGAACAGCTGCATCTTTCGGCGTGCGACGGCGGGATCGGTGCCGAGCTTTCGGGTCGTGACCGAGAAGTACTCCTGCAGCACCTGGGTGCTGATCACGCCCTCGCGCGATTCGATCGCATCCTGTACCGCGGCAAGCCCGAGGCGTGCGCGGCGACGATCGCCGCCGTCGTCGGTGTAGACCAGGACGTTCGTGTCGAGGAACCTACGCGCCACGGCGGCGATCCAGGCGCTCGGCGTAGACCTCGTCGCGATCGAACCGCCAGCCGGCCGAGGGGCCGCGACCCTTCATCGACAGGCCCTTCAGCTCCTCGACGACCGCCTCGCTCTGCGCCTGGCCGGCGAGCTGCTCGAGATAATCGCGCACCGCCTGGTTCAGGCTCTTGCCCATCGCCTGCGCAGCCTTGCGGGCCTGCTCGACGACGCGATCGTCCACGGACAAGGTGATGTTCATGCAGCCTCCGTGGGCACAGATTACGTGCGCACGGCCTGCGTGTCAATCGCGCACGCCTGAGACGCTGCGCCGTGCCCGGGGCCGCGCCCGCAGCGCCGCCCGGAACGCGGGCAGCGCCTCCGAGGGGGGCGCGGCGCGGCGCGTGATCAGCGCGATCGGCGGCAGCGGCGCCGCGGGCGTCACCCGCAGGATCCGCAGCGCGCCGTCGCGCTGGGCATCGAGCGCCTCGCCCAGGCGGCTCACGCCCAGCAGCGTCGGGTCCAGGCGCAGCAGCGCGCCGAGCGACACCGGCGAGAGCAGCTCCACGGCGGGCTCGGGCGGCTCGAGCCCGGCGCGCAGGCACGCGTCGATCAGCGCGCGGCGCAGCAGCGATTCGCGCGGCGGCAGCACCCAGGGCTCGCCGGCCACGTCGCGCCAGCGCAGCGCGGTCGCGCCGGCGCGCCGATGGCGCGGCGCGGCGACCACGCACAGCCGGTCGGGCGCGAGCGGCTCGAGATCGAGCGCGTCGACGTCGGCGCTGCGCAGCATCTCCGGCGGCATCGCGCCGACGATGCAGTCGAGCGCGCCGTCGCGCAGCCCGGCGACCAGGTCGACCACCTTGGCCTCGAGCACGCGCACCACCACCCACGGCATCGTGCCGCGCAGCCGCGCGATCGCGACCGGCACGCGCGACATCACCGAGAGCGTGCCCACGCGCAGCGTCGCGACGGCGCCGCCGGCGATCGCGTCGGTCTCCTCGCCGGCGGCGCGCAGCTCGTTCATCAGCACCGTCGCGTGACGCACCAGGCGCACGCCCGCCGCGGTCGGCTCCAGGCCGCTCGGGCTGCGCACGAAGAGCTGCGTGTCGAAGCACTCCTCGATCTCGCGCAGCATCTTGCTGACGGCGGGCTGGGTGAGCGCCATGCGGCGCGCGACCCCGCGCACGGTGCGCTCGTGGGCGAGCAGCGCCAGCACCTCGAAGTGGCGCAGCCGCAGCTTGCGTACCGTCCGGCTGAAATGGGCTGGCATGTCCCATGATAACCAGCGGTACTCGCCAGATCACCAATCTTTGGGTTCCGGTTTTCAGCGCCGAACCTAGAATCGGATCTGGGCGTCGCGGCCCTCGTTACCGCCTCGTTGCCGCCGCCCCCCCACGCCACGCCCGCCGACCAGGAGACACCGGATGCACGACTCGACGCACGACACCGGCCGACGTGCACTGCTCGCGCTCGGCGCCGCAGGGATCGGCGGGGCCGCGCTCGGCGCCTTCGCGCCGAACGCCGCGGCGCAGGATGCGGCCGCCGGCTGGCCGGCCAAGCCGGTCCGCTGGATCGTCCCGTATCCGCCCGGCGGCATCACCGACCTGCTCGCCCGCGCGGTGGGGCCCAAGCTCTCCGAGGCCTGGGGCCAGCCGGTGGTGATCGAGAACCGCGCAGGCGGCGGCTCGAACATCGGCAACGAGCTGGTCGCGCGCTCCGAGCCCGACGGCTACACGCTGCTGACCGCGACGCCCCCGGTGGCGATCAACCCGTCGCTGATGGCCGGCCGGCTGCGCTACGACCCGCTGGCCGACCTCGCGCCGGTGGTGCAGCTGGTCGACATCCCGAACGCGGTGTTCGTGCCGGCGAGCTCGCCGTTCCGAACGCTGCCCGAGATGATCGAGCACGCGCGGGCCAACCCCGGCCGGCTGTCGTACGGCTCGTCCGGCATCGGCACGGTCAACCACCTCGGCGGCGAGCTGCTGAAGGCGGTCACCAAGACCTCGATCGCCTACGTGCCGTACAAGGGCAGCGCCCCGCTCGCGCAGGACCTGGTCGGCGGCCAGCTGCCGATGGGCGTGGACAACCTGAGCACGCAGATGCCGCTGGTCACCGACGGTCGGCTGCGCGCGCTCGCGGTGCTGCAGCCCGAGCGCGTGCCGAGCGTGCCGCAGGTGCCGGCGATGCGCGAGCTCGGCCTGCCCGACGTGGTGGCGGTGGGCTGCAGGGCATCTCGGTGCGCACCGGCACGCCCGCGGCGATCGTCGACAAGATCGCGCGCGAGGTCGACCGCATCCTGCGCCTGCCCGACGTGAAGGCGCGATTCGAGCCGGGCGGCAGCACGCTGCGCGGCGGCACGCCCGAGGCCTTCGGCCGCTGGATCCGCGCCGAGGCCGACACGTGGGGCCGGATCATCCGCGACAACGACATCAAGCCCGAGTGAGCGGGCCCCCGGACCGCACCCGACCCGAGATTGCAATGGACCGACCCGACCGCGCGTACTCCGTGGGCGCCACCCCGATCCTGCAGGCCTGGCGGGCCGCGGGCATCCGCTGGGTGGTGACCGTGCCCGACTTCGTCCAGCTGTCGCTTCACGCGGCGCTCGCGCGGCCCGACTCGGGGCTGCGCACGATCACCACCGCGAACGAGAACCAGGCGATCGAGACCGCCGCGGGCCTGCACGCCGGCGGCGAACGCGCGGTGGTGATGATGCAGAACCAGGGCCTGTACAACTGCCTGAACGCGATCCGCGCGCTCGGGCTGGACGCACAGGTGCCGCTGTACCTGTCGATCGGTCAGTTCGGTCGCGAGTTCGCCAACCTCGGCGACGATCCGCGCCGCTCGCGGCGCCGGATGGTGAGCCTGCTCGAACCCGTGATGGACGCGATCGGCATGCCGTACTTCCGGATCGAGTCCTCCGCGGACCTGCCGAACGTCGCGCGTGCGGCCGACGCCGCGTTCTCCCGCAACGGCCCGTCGGCGATGCTGATCGGCCACTACACCGCCTGGGAGTGATCCGATGGCCCTCACGCACCTGCAGGTCTGCCAGGCGATCACGGCCGCACGCGGCGACGCGATCGTCGTCTGCACGATGACCGCGATGAACGTGCTCGACGGGCTCGGCGCGGCGTCGCCGCTCACGCTGTCCTCGGTGCCGCTGATGGGCGGGGCGCTGTCGCTCGGCCTGGGGCTCGCGCTCGCCCGGCCCGAACGCACGGTGATCGTGCTCGACGGCGACTCGAGCCTGCTGATGGAGCTCGGCGGGCTCGCGAACGTGGCCGGACAGCAGCCGCGCGGCCTGCACCACTTCGTGTTCGCGAACCGCGTGCAGTTCAACGGCAACCACGCGCTGCCGCTCGCCGACGGCGGGCGCACCGACTTCGCCGGGCTCGCGCGCGCGGCGGGCTACGCGTCGGCGCAGACCTGGAGCCGGGCCGACGAGGTCGCACCGGAGCGGATCGCCGAACACCTGCGCCGGCCCGGGCCGAGCTTCGTGCAGCTCGACGTCGAACCCTCGCCGTCGCGAATCGGCCCGACGCAGCCGGCCCCCGAGACCACCGACGCGCGGTTCTCGCGGATGGGCGACGAGATCCGCGCGATGCGGCGCGCGCTCGGGGCGTCCGCGTGAAGCGGACGAACGGGGACGCCGAGCGTTTCGACCACGTCGTCGTCGGCAGCGGATCGGCGGGCGCGACGGTCGCGGCGCGGCTCTCCGAGGACCCGGCGCGGCGCGTGCTGCTGCTCGAGGCGGGCGAGGACGACGGCTGGATCTGGCTGCGCATCCCATCGGGGATCGTCTACGTGGTCCGCGGCGAACGCGCGGTCTGGCGCTTCCACACCGAACCCGACGCGGTGATGAAGGGCCGGCGCATCTTCTGGCCGCGCGGCCGCGTGCTGGGCGGCTCCTCCGGCATCAACGGCATGATCTGGGTGCACGGCGATCCGCAGGAGTACGACCGCTGGCGCGACGAGTTCGGTGCGACCGGCTGGGGGTGGGACGTGCTCGCGCCGCTGTTCCGCGGCATCGAGTCGTACCCGCGCGGCGACCCGCGCGCGCGCGGCCGCGACGGCCCGGTCAAGGTCACCGAGTACGGACCGCGCGAGCCGCTGATGGACGCGTTCATCGAGGCGTGCGTCCAGGCGGGCATCCCGCGCACCGACGACTACAACGACGGCCGCTACCAGGGCGTCGGCATGCTGCAGTTCAACACCGATCGGGGGCTGCGCTGCAGCACGCGCGAAGCGTACCTGCGGCCGGCGCGCGGGCGGCCGAACCTGGTCGTGCGCACCGGCGCGCTCGCGCACCGCGTGCTGTTCGAGGGCCGGCGGGCGGTCGGCGTCGAGTACCGGCACGGCGGCGCGCTGCGCGTCGCGCACTGCGCCGGCGACGTGGTGCTGAGCGCCGGCGCGATCCAGTCGCCGCAGCTGCTCGAGCTCTCCGGCATCGGCGACCCGGCGGTGCTCGGGGCGCTGGGCATCCCGGTGCGGCACGCGCTGCCCGCGGTCGGCACCAACCTGCGCGATCACCCGCACACGCGACTGAGCTACGAGGCGAGGAACGTCAGGTCGCTGAACACGCTGTACCCGAGCCTGCTCGGCAAGGCCCGGATGGCGGCGCGCTTCGCGTGGTCGCGCGACGGGCTGATGAGCTGCTGCGCGCAGATCGCCCACGCGCTGGTGCGCACCGACCCCGCGGACCCGCAGCCCGACGTCAAGATCCAGCTGCACTGGCTGTCCAGCCCGGATGCGCGCGACCCGCGGCGCTACGTGCTCGACCCGCACCCGGGCGTGTCGGTCGGCACGTTCATGCTGCGGCCCCGCTCGACCGGCACCGTGCACCTGCGTTCGCCCGATCCGGCCGAGGCGCCGCGGATCGTCTCGAACTACTTCACCGACCCGGCGGATCGGCGCGCCGCGCTCGCCGCGGTCCGCCTCGCGCGCGCGGTCGTCGCGCAGCCGGCCCTCGCCGGCTTCATCGTCGGCGAGACGCGACCCGGCCCGCAGGCCGACACCGACGAGGCGCTGTTCGACTTCGCGACCTCGACCGCGCAGACCTCGTACCACCCGATCGGCACCTGCCGGATGGGGGGCGATCCGGCGTCGGTCGTCGACGCCCGGCTGCGCGTGCGCGGCGTCGGAGGCCTGCGCGTGGCCGACGCCTCGGTGATGCCCACGATGCCCTCGTCGAACACCAACGCGCCCGCGATCGTGGTCGGTGAGAAGGCGGCGCGGATGATCGTCGAGGACGCGCGGGCGACGGGGGCGGTCGAGGTCCGCGGCTGATGCGCGCGGCGCGAACGTCCGCGAGACCGATCCGCCCGGCATCCGCCGCCTCCCCCCGCCCCGCCGCCTCATGTCGATGTCCGTCGCCCTGACCCTCGAGCGCCGCGCCGCGATCGCCGCAGCGGCCGAGCGCGGCGCGCGCTGGGCGGCCGAGCGGATCGGCGAGCACGGCGTGGAAGGCTGCGAGGACAGCCTGCCCGCGCACTACAAGGCTCCGTTCTGCCTGGCGCGCGCGGGCCAGGCCGACGCGGCGGCGCGCACGATGCGGCACGTGCTCGCGCGCTTTCGCGAGGGCGGCGACTTCCACCGCGACGTGGCGGTGCGAGCGCCGTGGACCGGCGGCACCTACGCGAACGGCTGGCTCGCCTCGGGTGCCGGGCTGCTCGGCCTGGACGAGGCGCGCCGCGACGCGCTCGACCTGATCGAGCGCAGCGTCGATCCGGCGATCGGCGCGCCGCCGAACCTGCTGCCGCGCGTGGGCGAGGCCGCGCCGTTCCACGACGGCGGGACCGCGGCGCGCGCGATCGAGTCGCTGCTCGACGGCGGCCGCCTCGACGCCGCGCTGCGAATCGGGCGTTTCCTGAAGCGACTGTACGACCGCCAGTCGCCCGACGCCGCGCACGTGACCTGGTGCGTCGACGCACGCGACCGGCTCTTCTCGCCCGACGATCCCGCGCAGCGCGCGCCGGCGTTCATGCTCGAGCCCGGCCGCACCGGCCAGGTCTACTGGTTCCTCGGCTTCGCGCTGCGCGTGCTCGCGCGGCTGCACCGCATCGACGGCGATGCGGGCTGGCTCGACACCGCGCAGCGCGTGCGCGGCTGGCTCGAGCGCTGCCACCCCGAGCGGCTCGCCTGCATCTCCAACGCCAAGCTCGGCTGGGGCGCCGCGGAGATGTACGCCGTCACCGGCCACGCGCACTGGGCGCGCGATGCGCTCGCGGTCGCCGACTGGCTGGTGCGCGAGCAGTCGCCGTCGGGCGTCTGGGTGCGCCGGCCGCAGTACGCCGACGAGGCCGCGCAGCCGCTCGAGGTGTCGATGGACACGACGGTGGAGCGCACGCTGTACCTGCGCGAGATCCTGCGCGCGCTGGCGCTGCGGGGCGCTCCGTGACCCCGGTTCACGACTCCGAGCCCGTTGACAGCGCCGGCGGCCGCGCCGAGGATTCCGCAAGCATGGATGCGACCCTGGCCACCCTGCGCGAGGCCGGCACCGGCGACCCGGTGGTCTGCCTGCACGCCAGCGCCAGCACCGGCGGTCAGTGGCGGGCGCTGATGGAGCGGCTGGCACCGGCCTGGCACGTGATCGCGCCCGACCAGTTCGGCTACTGCCGCCGCACGCCGCAGGAGCGCATCGAGGGCTTCATGCTCGCCGACGAGCTCGACTGGCTGGCGCCGGTGCTCGAGCGCGCGGGCGGGCGCGTCCACCTGGTCGGGCACTCGTACGGCGGGCTGATCGCGATGCTCGCGGCGCTGCGCTGGCCGGCGCGGGTGCGCAGCCTCGCGCTGTACGAGCCGGCGTGCTGGTCGGTCGCGGTGCGCGACGACCCGACGCATCCGGGGGCGATCGAGCTCGACCGCGTCGGTGCGTCGGTGATCCGGGGCGCCGAGACCGGCGCGCTCGAGACGACGGCGGCCGACTTCGTCGAGTACTGGTCGGGGCAGGGGCCTGGGCGTCGATGCCGCCGCAGCGGCGGCAGGCCGCGATGCGCGTCATGCCGAAGATCCGCCGCGAGTTCATCGCCGAGCGCGCGGAGCACGACGCCGGCGGCGCTTCGCTGGCGGCGTACGCACGCATCGACGTGCCGCTGCTGCTGATGAGCGGCGAGCGCAGCACGGTCGGCGCGCGGCGCGTCAGCGAGCTGCTGGGCGGCGTCTGGCCGCACGGCCGGTTCGTGCCGCTGCCGGGGCTCGGCCACATGGGGCCGGTGACGCATCCGGGTCCGGTCGCCGACGAGGTCGAGCGCTTCCTGCGCGAGGCGGGCTGAGGCGAGCTCGCCTCGCGCTGTAACCGTTCGCCGGCCGGCGGCGAATGAGAGGGCGTCCCCGTCGCGGTATACCATCGCGCCGCCCCCAGGAGATCCCATGAACCGTCGTTCCCTCGTCGCCGTACTGGCCGTCTCGCTGCTCGGCACGACCGGCTTCGCGCACGCCCTCGAGATCCAGCCCTTCGACAGCGCGGCGCTGGCCCGGCTCCAGAGCGCGGGCAAGCCGGTGGCGGTGCACTTCCATGCCGACTGGTGCCCGACCTGCGTCAACCAGACCCGATCGCTCGAGCAGCTCAAGGCCGGCGGCCAGCTGCCGGGCATGACGGTGCTGGTGGCCGACTACGACAAGGAGAAGGAGCTCAAGCGCCGGCACAAGGTGCGTTCGCAGTCGGTGCTGGTGGTGTTCAAGGGCGCCAAGGAAGTGGCGCGAAGCGCCGGCGAGACCCAACCCGAACAGCTGCGCGACGCGCTCGCCAAGGCGCTCTGACCCGGCGCGGCCCGCACGCCATGGCGTCCCTGCCCGAACTGGGGCTGGCCTGGGTGGCCGGCAGCCTGACCACGCTCAATCCCTGCGTCTTTCCGCTGCTGCCGCTGGTGCTGGGCGGAGCGGTGCAGGCCAACCGGCTGGCGCCGGTGGCCATGGGCGCCGGCATGGTGGGCGCCTTCGCGCTGCTCGGCCTGCTGGTGGGCACGGTCGGAGACGCCCTCGGCCTGGACCCCGATCACGTCCGCGTGGCCGGTGCGGTGCTGCTCATCGCCTTCGGCCTGGTGATGCTGGTGCCGGCGCTGAACGAGCGCTTCACGAACCTGATCTCGCCGATGGCCTCGCAGGCCAACCTGGCGAGCGCCCGATTCGACTCGGGATCGCTGACCGGGGCCTTCGCCATCGGCGGCCTGCTGGGCATGGTGTGGAGCCCGTGTTCGGGACCGATGCTGGCCAGCGCGCTGACGCTGGTGGCCACCGAGGGCGGCGCGCTGCGCGGCACCCTGGTGCTGGGCGTGTTCGGCCTGGGTGCGGCCACCGTACTCGTGGCCGCGGCGTATGCCTCGCGGGCCGGCTTCGGGCGGGTGCGCGGCTGGGTGCTGACGCACATGGACCGCGTCAAGCGCGGCTTCGGCATCCTGGTGCTGCTGCTGGGCACGGCGATCCTGCTGGGCGGCGACAAGTGGCTCGAGGCGCAGCTGATCCGCGTGATGCCGCAGGGCTGGATCGACCTGACCACGCGGTTCTGAGCATCCCGCGGCGCGCCGCAACTGGCAACATTCGCGTCCATGGACTCGCTGACTCAGATCGCGCTCGGTGCGGCGGTCGGCGTCGCCGCGATGGGGCGGCGCACCGCGCCGTGGAAGGCCGCGCTCTGGGGCGGCGCGTGCGGCACGCTGCCCGACCTCGACGCGCTGGTCGATTTCGGCGACCCGGTGCTCGACATGACGATGCACCGCGGTCACAGCCATGCGCTCTTCTGGCTGACCCTCGTCGCTCCGGCGATCGCGTGGGTCGCCGCGCGCGTGCACGGCGAGGCCGACCGCTGGCGACGCTGGTGGCTCGCGGTGTGGCTGGTGCTGGTCACGCATCCGCTGCTGGATGCGATGACGATCTACGGCACGCAGCTCGCGCGGCCCTTCAGCGACCATCCGTTCGGCGTGGGCAGCGTGTTCATCATCGACCCGGCGTACACCGTGCCGCTGATCGCCGGCGTGATCGCCGCGCTGCGGGCGGAGCGCGGGCTGCGCTGGAACGCGCTGGGACTCGCGGCGAGCACCCTGTACCTCGGCTGGAGCGTGGTCGCGCAGCAGCATGTGCGCGGCATCGCCGAGCAGGCGCTCGCCGCGCAGGGCATCGCCGCCGAGCGGGTGCTGGTGACGCCGACCGCGTTCAACACGGTGCTGTGGCGGGTGGTCGCGATGACGCCCGACGGCTACCACGAGGGCTTCCGCTCGCTGCTCGACGCGCGCCCGGGCATGCGCTTCGATCGCTTCGAGCGGGGCGCGGCGCTGCGCGAGGCGCTCGCCGGCCATCCGCCGCTCGAGCGCATCGCACGGTTCAGCCACGGCTTCTGGGCGATGGCCGAGCACGGCGGGGGCGTCGCGATCACCGACCTGCGGATGGGCCAGGAGCCGGCCTACGTGTTCGCGTTCGTGGTCGCGCAGCAGCAGGGCGCACGGCTGGTGCCGCTCCACCGCACGACGCGCGTCGGCCGCCGTCCCGACCTCGGGCGCGGGCTCGACTGGCTGTGGCGACGGGCGCTGGGGGCGGAACTGGAGCCGCCGCACTGAGGGCGGGCGGTGCGCGCGACCGCACCGGGCCGCTGCTGACGGCCCGCGTGATCGTCGCGGCCGACCGCAACGTGCGCATGCGCCTCCTGTTCGACGGCCGGGCTGGGGCATCGTCACCGTGGTCTCCGGGTACCGGCCTGACATCGTGACGTCATGACATCATGGTGATACGCTGATCGCCGCCCGAGCAGGAGGCTTGGCATGTCCACCGCCGATTCCGTCCGTTCCACCGTCTACCTGGATCCCGAGCTGCACCGGGCCCTGCGCCTGAAGTCGGCGCACAGCCGGCGGAGCATGTCCGACATCGTCAACGATGCGCTGCGCCAGGCGCTGCGCGAGGACCAGGAAGACCTCGCCGCGGTGCGTCTGCGGGCGAGGGAGAGGCCCTTGGACTACGAGGCGTTCCTCGCCAGGCTGAAGGCCGATGGCACGCTATGACCTGCGCTTCAAGCCTTCGGTGGCGAAGGACTTGCGCGGCATTCCCAGGGCCGATGTCCGTCGCATCCTCGCCCGCATCGAAGGGCTGCGCGACGAGCCCCGCGCCCACGGCTGCGAGAAGCTCGTCGGACCGGACGAGTCGTACCGAGTACGCCAGGGCGTGTATCGGATCGTCTACACGATCCACGACGAGCAGGTCGTGGTCGAAGTGATCCGCGTCGGGCACCGTGGCGAGGTGTATCGGGGTCGCTAGGTTCACAGCGCCACATCGGTCTCGTCGAGCGGCCCGCCGCCGGCGCCAAGCCAGGCATGGCAGGTTCCGAGGGTCGGATGGCCAGCGAAGGGCAGTTCGCGTCCGGGGCAGAAGATGCGCACGCGGTCATCGGCGCCGGCCGCGGCACCCGCCTGCGTGGGCGGCAACCACGAGGGCTTTCGCTCGCTGCTCGATACGCGCGCGGGCCTGCGCTTCGACCGCTTCGAGCGCGGCGCGACGCTGCGCGACGCGCTCGCCGGGCACCCGCCGGTCGAGCGCATCGCGCGGTTCAGCCACGGCTTCTGGGCGATGACGACCCACGGCAGCCGGGTCGCGATCACCGACCTGCGCATGGGGCAGGAGCCGGCCTACGTGTTCTCGTTCGTGGTCGCGGAGCACCGCGACGGGCGGCTGGTGCCGCTCGCCGAGACCGCCCGCGTCGGCCGCCGCCCCGACCTCGCGCGCGGTCTGGACTGGCTGTGGCGACGCGCGCTGGGCGCGCAGCTCGAGCCGCCCCGCTGAGCGGGCGCGGGCCGGCCGGCGCGCGGCTGCACGCCCGCTCGGGCGGTCAGCGCGGTCCGGCCAGGAAGTCCACCCGCGACGGACGCTGCGGCAGCGACAGCGCCACGGTCTGCGCCGGCGCGCGGGCGATCACCCGGCCGCGGCGCACCACGGCCAGCCGCGGCGGGCGCAGGCGGATCGCCTCGATCGGGTCGCGCGCCTGCAGCAGCACGAAATCGGCGTGGCAGCCGGGCTCCAGCCCGTAGCCCTGCAGCCCGAGGATGCGGGCCGGCACCTCGGTGACCGCGGCGAAGCACTGGCGCATCGCCTGCTGGCCGGTCATCTGCGCCACGTGCAGACCCATGTGCGCAACCTCGAGCATGTCGCCGCTGCCCAGGCCGTACCACGGGTCCATCACGCAGTCGTGGCCGAAGGCCACGGGCACGCCGGCGGCGAGCAGCTCGGGCACGCGGGTCATCCCCCGCCGTTTCGGGTAGGTGTCGTGCCGCCCCTGGATCGTGATGTTGATCAGCGGATTGGCCGTGGCGGACAGGCCCGACTCGGCGATCAGCGGAATCAGCTTGGACACGTAGTAGTTGTCCATCGAGTGCATCGAGGTCAGGTGCGATCCGTTCACCCGCCCGTGCAGTCCCAGCCGTCGCGTCTCGGCCGCGAGCGTCTCGACGTGCCGCGACATCGGGTCGTCGGTCTCGTCGCAGTGCATGTCGATGCGCAGGCCGCGACGCGCGGCCTCCTCGGCGAGCAGCCGCACCGACTCGCGGCCCGCCTCCATCGTGCGCTCGAAGTGCGGGATGCCGCCGACCACGTCCACGCCCAGGTCGAGCGCCTTCTTCAGCAGGTCGAACGCGCTGTCGCGGCAGCCCGGCGCGTCGCGCGACGGGTCGTAGCGCAGCACGCCGTCCTGCGGGAAGGCGACCAGCTGCAGATCCAGGTACGGCGCCACGCGCCGCCTGACCTCCAGCAGCGCCTCGACCGCGAGCAGGCGCGGGTCGCAGACGTCGACGTGCGTGCGGATCGCGAGCAGCCCGCGCGCGACCGCCCAGTCGCAGTACGCCATCGCCCGCTCGATCAGCGCGTCCTGGGTCAGCAGCGGCTTGAGCTCGCCCCACAGCGCGATGCCCTCGAGCAGCGTGCCCGACGCGTTGACCCGCGGCAGCCCGTAGGACAGCGTGGCGTCCATGTGGAAGTGGGCGTCGACGAACGGCGGCGCGAGCAGCATGCCGCCGCCCTCGAGGGTCTCGAGCGCGCCGCCGGGCAGGGCCGGACCGACCTCGACGATGCGCCCGTCCCGCACCGCGACGTCCACGCCGGTGCGGCCGTCAGGCAGGCCGACGTCGCGCACGATCAGGTCGGCCTGGCTCATCGCGTCGATTCCGGGAGGGTCGCGACGCGCGGGGGCGGGCCGCTCACTTGGTGCCGAAGATCCGGTCGCCGGCGTCGCCCAGGCCCGGCAGGATGTAGCCGTGCGCGTCGAGCTGGCGGTCGATCGCGGCCGTGAACACCGGCACGTCCGGGTGGGCCCGGCCGAAGGCCGCGAGCCCCTCCGGGCAGGTGAGCAGGCACACGAACTTGATCGAACGCGGCGACAGCTCCTTGATGCGGTCGACCGCGGCGATCGCCGAGTTGCCGGTGGCGAGCATCGGATCGACGACCACGACGTCGCGCTCGTGCATGTCCTGCGGCATCTTGAAGTAGTACTCGACCGCAACCAGCGTGGCCGGGTCCCGGTACAGGCCGATGTGGCCGACGCGTGCGCCGGGCACGACCGACAGCATGCCGTCCAGGATGCCGGTGCCGGCGCGCAGGATGGACACGAACACCAGCTTCTTGCCGTCGATCACGCGCGACCGCGTGGTCTCGAGCGGCGTCTCGATCTCGACCTCCTGCATCGGCACGTCGCGGGTGACCTCGTAGGTCATCAGCATCGCGAGTTCGTTCAGCAGGCGGCGGAAGCTGTTCGTGCTCGCCTCCTTCTTGCGCATCAGCGTGAGCTTGTGCTGGACCAGCGGGTGGTCGATCACGCGGACGTCGGCTCGGTGCTCGGTCATCGGCGACGCTCGGGGGGAGGGACGGTGGCGGGGCGCCTCGAGGGCGGCGGCGGCGCGGGCGCGCCTGACGCGATGATAGTCGCGTGACGGCGGCTTCAGAACACCGTGCCGTCGCTGTCGATCTGCAGCGGCGGCAGGCCGCCGCGGCGCTCGGCGGCGAGTTCGCGGCCCGCGGCCCAGGTGCCGCCCTCGAGGACGCAGGCGAGCGGCAGCTCCGCGGCCGCCGGACCGAGCCGCGCCAGTACCCGCGGCGCGAGCTCATCGAGCAGCGCCACGGTCAGCGCGCGCCACTCGACCACCAGCGGATCGCCCGGCACGTGCACGCGGCCCGCCTGCGCGGCGTCGCGCAGGCGCAGCACGCCGTGGTCCAGCATCAGCCCGCCGTTGCGGTACTCGGGCAGCCCGGTCAGCGCCTGCAGTCCGTCGACGGCCACGCCGGCCCAGGCGAACGGCTCGAGCAGCGAATAGGCGAGCCACTGCGACAGCTTGTGGAACGGCATCCAGCCGTCGGAGGCGCCCGGCCCGCGGGCGGCGGGCAGTTGCCAGCAGTCGCCCAGCGGCAGGCCGCCCAGCCGCTGGCCGGCCGGCCAGATCGGCGACAAGGTGTCGAGCAGCCGGCCGAGGAGGTCGTGCGCGGCCACCGGGCCGGTGCCGCCGCGGCTCAGGTCGTCGAACAGTCCGCCCGGCCGGCCCTCGGCGCCGAAGACGTCGGGCCGCGCGGCGAGCGCCCGGCCGAGGCGGCGCAGCAGCTCGGCGCGACCCTCCAGGCCGAGCAGCGGATTGTCGGGCCCGGCCTGGAACGCCCGCCCGAGCGCCTCGGCGTCGAGCGCGGCGAGCGCGGCCGGGTCGCAGCGCGCCGGGCGCGCCGGATCGCTCGAGAACAGCCCGCCGAGGAACGCGTGAAGGCTGGCGAGCGCCAGCCCCTCGGAGCGCCCCAGGACCAGCCCGGTGCGGGGCTCGAGGAACCGCCAGCGGGCGCCGGCGCCGGCGTCCAGCAGCACGCTGATCACGACCAGGTCGATCCGGGCTCGCGCGGTCTCGGCCGGGTCGGCCGCGCCCAGGGCCGAATCGAGCCACGCGAGGCGGGCGACGCCGCCGGGCTCGAAGTGGCGCCAGCGGCTGTGGAAGGGGATCCGCAGGTCCGGGTAGCGGCGCCGCGTGACCGCGGCGACGTGGGCGGCGGCCGGATCGAGCGCCGCGTCGTCGACCTCGAAATGTGGGCTGTCGCCAGCGCGGGCGCGCGCGAGCAGCGCCCGCGCGCGTTCGCGGACGGTCGCGGTGAGGCGCAGCCGCGCGACCGCCTCGGCGGCGTCCCCGGGCGAAAGCGGCCCGGGCGAGGCGGCGTCGGCACTCATCACGACACGCCGCGGGCGGGCCGGCCCGGCCGCCCGCGACCGACGCGGCGCCTCACTCGAGCAGCCCGCGTCCGCGGGTCTCGCGCAGCGCCTGCGCGTCCGGCACCTTGCCGGCGGTGAAGTAGCCCGCGGCGAGCTTGGCGTCGATCTCGACCCGGGCATCGGCCGGGATCAGCGCCGCGGGGATGTCGACGCGCTCGTCGATCGTGATGCCCGAGCCGGTGATCGCGTCGTGCTTGAGGTTGCTCATCGACACCAGCCGATGGATGCGGCGCACGCCCAGCCAGTGCAGCACGTCCGGCATCAGTTCCTGGAAGCGCATGTCCTGGACGCCGGCCACGCACTCGGTGCGCGCGAAATAGCGGTCGGCGGTGTCGCCTCCGGGCTGACGCTTGCGCGCGTTGTAGACCAGGAACTTCGTGACCTCGCCGAGGGCGCGACCCTCCTTGCGGCTGTAGGCCACGAGGCCCACGCCCCCCTGCTGCGCGCCGCGGATGCATTCCTCGATCGCGTGCGTGAGATAGGGCCGGCAGGTGCAGATGTCCGAGCCGAAGACGTCCGATCCGTTGCACTCGTCGTGCACGCGCGCGGTGAGCGGCACCGTCGGGTCGGCGAGGTCGCCCGGTCTGCCGAACACGTACACGGTCTGGCCGCCGATCGGGGGCAGGAACACGTCCAGGTCGCCGCGCGTGACCAGCTCCGGGTACATCCCGCCGGTCTCCTCGAACAGCGCGCGCCGCAGGTCGGACTCGACCACGCCGAAGCGGCGCGCCACCCCGGGCAGCCACCACACCGGCTCGATCGCCACCTTGGTGACCACCGCCGATCCGTTGTCGAGCAGCACGCGCCCGTCCGGATGCAGCCGCTGAAAGGCGATCGCGCTGCGGATCTCGGCCAGGTCGATGTGCGCCTGGGTGACCGCGATCGTCGGCCGCACGTCCAGCCCCCGCGAGATCGGCTCGGCGAATGCCTGCGCGACCACCGCGCCCCACGGGTCGAGCGAGACGATGCGCTGCGGATCGGACCACTGCGAGTGCGGGCCGATCGCGTCGGTGGGCGAGGTGTCGGTGAGGTCGGGCCGGTGGTCGCGCTGCAGCGCGCCGGCGGCGACCGCGAGCGCCCGGTACACGCCGTACGACCCGGAGTGGGTGCCGATCACGTTGCGCCGCGCCCGATCGGTGGTGGAGCCGACCACCGGCCCGCGTTCGGCGGCCGTGGCGGCGCCCCAACGCAGCGGCGGCGCACCCGGGGCACCCGCCGCCGGATGGGAGGTCAGACGGATGTGCCTCGGCGTCGACGCGTCGGACGGCATGGTCGACTCCGAACGAAGAGGCGATCACGCTAGCACGAAAGCCGCAGGGCGCGGCGCCCGCCGCCGGGGCGGACCGCGCGGCCGGCCGAACGGCGGCCCCGCGACCCGGTGGCCGCCGCCCGAGCCCGCCGTCCCGCGCCGCCGTCCCGCGCCGCCGTCCCGCGCCGCCGTCCCGCGCCGCCGTCCCGCGCCGCCCCCCGCCCCCGCCCCCGCCCCCGCCCCCGCCCCCGGCCCCCCGGCCCGCCGGCCGGAGCACCGTACCGTGCCTAGCGTTCGCCCTTGCGCCAGGGCTGCATCAGCGCCTGCGGATAGGCGGCGCGACGCGCCACCAGCACCAGTGCCAGGATCGACAGCAGGTACGGCAGCATCAGGTAGAACTGGTGCGGCAGCCCGCCGCCGTCGGCCTGCTGCAGCCGCAGCTGCAGCGCGTCGAAGAACGCGAACAGCACCGCGCCGGCAAGCGCCTTGCCCGGGCGCCAGGACGCGAACACCACCAGCGCCACGCAGATCCAGCCGCGTCCGTTGACCATGTTGAAGAAGAACGCGTTGAACGCGGCGAGCGTGAGGAAGGCGCCGGCCACGCCCATCAGCGCCGATCCGGCGACGATCGCCGCGGTGCGGGTCGCGATCACCCCGACGCCCTGGGCCTGGGCCGCCTGCGGATTCTCGCCGACCATCCGCAGCGCGAGGCCCGCCGGCGTGCGGTTCAGCACCCAGGCGAGCACCGGCACCAGCAGCAGCGCGAGCAGCGTGAGCGGGGTCTGGGCCGCCAGCACCGGGATCGGCAGCCAGTCCATCGGCGCGAACGGGGTGATGGTCGGCGGGGTGGTCACCTTCGGGAAGCTCACCCGATACGCGTAGTGGCTGAGCGCGGTGGCGAGCAGCGTGATGCCCAGTCCGGCCACGTGCTGCGACAGCGCAAGGCCCACGGTGAGCCCGGCGTGCAGCAGCCCGAAGACCGCGCCCGCGAGCGCCGCGGCCGCCACGCCGCCCCACAGCGGCGCGCCCAGCCAGACCGCGAGCCAGCCGACGAACGCACCCGCGACCATGATCCCCTCGATCCCCAGGTTGAGCACGCCGGCCCGCTCGCACAGCAGCACCCCGAGCGTGCCCAGCAGCAGCGGCGTGGCGATGCGCAGCACCGCCACCCACAGCGCCGGGCTGGTCAGCAGCTCGAACAGCTCGAGCAGTTCGCTCACCCGCGCGCTCCGCGCGGCGCCGCGTCGGCCGCACTCATCGCCAGCGCAGCCGCCACCGGGCGAACAGGCCGGCGACCAGCACCGCGATCAGCGCGACCGCGACCATCACGTCGGCCAGATAGGTCGGCACGCCGATCGCCCGGCTCATCGAGTCGGCGCCGACCAGCACGCCGGCGACGAACACGCTCGCCGCGATCACGCCGAGCGGGTGCAGGCCGGCGAGCATCGCGACCACGATGCCGCCGTAGCCGTAGCCCGGCGACATGTCGAGCGTCACGTATCCGGTGCGCCCGGCGACCTCGATCGCGCCGGCCAGCCCCGCGAGACCGCCGGAGAGCGCGGCGACCCGCACCACGGTCCAGCCGACCGGCACGCCGGCGAAGGCCGCGGCGCGTGAGTTCGCGCCGGTGGCGCGGATGTCGAAGCCCCACACCGTGAACCGCAGCAGCGCCCACAGCAGCACCGCGGCCGCGATCGCGGCCAGCAGCCCGGTGTGCAGCCGGGTGCGCTCGATCAGCCGGCCGAGCTCGAGCTCGGGATCGAGCGCGACGCTCTGCGGCCAGCCCATCGCGAGCGGGTCCTTCATCGGCCCGTCGAGCAGCGCCGAGACCGCGAGCAGCACGATGAAGTTCGCGAGCAGCGTGGTCACCACCTCGTCGACCCCCAGGCGCGACTTGAGCAGCGCCGGGCCGAGCAGCAGCAGCGCACCGGCCAGCGCCGCCGCCGCCATCGTCGCCGCGAACAGCAGCGCCGTGGGCACCGTGAGCGAGGCGCCCCCGTGCAGGCCGCCGACCATCACCGCCGCGATCGCCCCCGCATACAGCTGGCCCTCGGCGCCGATGTTGTACAGCCGCGCGCGGAACGCGACCGCGGCCGCCAGGCCGGTGAGCATCAGCGGCGTCGCCCGGGTCAGCGTCTCGGCCAGCGCGAAGACCGAGCCGAACGCGCCGGCGAACATCAGCGACCAGGTCCGACCCACCGGCGCGCCGGCCCAGCGCACCAGCAGCGACGCCACCCCCAGCGTGAAGGCCACGGCGAGCAGCGGCGCGAGCGCCAGCGCCAGCCGCGAGGTCTCGTCACGCCGCTCGAGCCGCATCGCCGCCACCGGCCATCGCCAGGCCGATCGCCTCGCGGCTCCACGCCCGCGCGGAGCGATCGCCCACGATGCGCCCATCGTGCATCACCGCGATGCGCTCGCCCATCGCGAGCACCTCGTCCAGATCGTCGGAGATCAGCAGTACCGCCGCGCCCTGGTCGCGCGCCTGCAGCAGGCGGCCGCGCACGAAGTCCACCGCGCCGACGTCCAGACCCCAGGTCGGCTGGTGCGCCACGATCAGCCGGGGCGCGGGCGCTCCGGGCGGCGGCATCAGCGCGCGGCCGAGGATCAGCTTCTGCATGTTGCCGCCGGACAGCGCGCGCGCCGACGAGCCGGCGCCGGCGCCGCGCACGTCGAAGGCGCGCAGCACGCGCTCGGCCTGCTCGCGCGCCGCCGCCCGCCGGACCCAGCCACCGCGCGCGAACTCGGGCGTGCGAAGCCGCTCGGCGAGCGCGTTCTCCCACAGCGGCAGCTCGCCGACCAGGCCGACCGCAGACCGGTCCTCGGGCACGCGCGCCACGCCGCGCGAGACCAGCCAGGCCGGATCGGCGCGCAGCGGCTCGTCGCCCAGGCGCAGCTCGCCGCCGTCGGCGGCACGCACGCCGCACAGCAGCTCGGCCAGATGCCGCTGTCCGTTGCCCGACACGCCGGCGACCGCCACCAGTTCGCCCGCACGCAGCACGAGGTCGAGCCCGCGCAGCCGCTCCCGTCCCGCCCGCGCATCCGGCGCAGTGACCACCCCGCGCAGCGCGCAGACCGTCTCGCCCGGCGAGCCCGCAGGACCCGCCTCGCGCTCGTCGATCTCGTGGCCGACCATCCAGCGCGCCAGCCGCGCCGGGTCGCACTCGGACGCCGGCGCCTGCGCGACCAGGCGCCCGGCACGCAGCACGGCGATCCGGTGCGACACCCTCAGCACCTCGCCGAGCTTGTGGCTGATGAAGATCACCGCGAGCCCCTGCGCGACCATCGACGCCAGCACCGTGAACAGCGCCTCGCTCTCCTGCGGGGTGAGCACCGCCGTGGGCTCGTCGAGCATCAGGATCCGGGCGTCACGGTAGAGCGCCTTCAGGATCTCGACGCGCTGGCGCTCGCCCACCGAGAGCTCGCGCACCAGCGCGTCCGGCTCGACCGGCAGCCCGAAGCGGCCCGCCAGCGCCCGCAGCCGCTCGCGCGCCGCGCGCCGGCGCGTGAACGGCTGCCACAGCGGCTCGCTGCCGAGCATCACGTTGTCGAGCACGCTCAGGTTGTCGGCGAGCGCGAAGTGCTGGTGGACCATGCCGATGCCCGCGGCGATCGCGGCGCGCGGATCGCCGGGCGCCAGCGGTCGGCCGGCCACCCGGATGTGCCCGGCGTCGGCCCGGTAGTGGCCGAACAGGATCGACATCAACGTCGACTTGCCGGCGCCGTTCTCGCCGAGCAGCGCCAGCACCTCGCCCCGGTGAAGGGTCAGGCTGATGCGGTCGTTGGCCTGAAGCGCTCCGAAGCGCTTGCTGATCTCGACGATCTCGAGCACCGGGGGGCCGGCCGCCCCCCGCGCCGGCTCAGCGCGCGCCACTCGACTTCGGTTGCGTGTCGTCGACCTTCACCACGAACTTGCCCGACAGGATCTCGGCCTCGCGCGCCCGGACCTTGGCGACGATCGCCGCCGGCACCTTGCCCTCGAAGGTACCGAGCTTCGACATTTCAGAGCCCTTGTACTTCATCATCGAGTACTGGCCGTAGTCCTCGGCGACGAACTTGCGCTCGCGCACCAGCTTGAGCGCCCGGTCGATCGTCGGCTCCATGTGCCACAGCGCGGAGACGACCACGGTCTCCGGATACTGCGGCTGGGTGTCGATCACGTTGCCGATCGCGAGCACCTTGCGCTCCTTGGCCGCGTCGCTCACGCCGAACCGCTCGGCGTACATCACGTCGGCCCCCTTGTCGATCATCGCGAACGCCGCCTCCTTGGCCTTGGGCGGATCGAACCAGCTGTTGATGAAGGTCACCGTGAACTCGACCTTCGGGTTCACCTCGCGGGCACCGGCCATGAACGCGTGCATCAGCCGGTTGACCTCGGGGATCGGGAAGCCGCCGACCATGCCGATCTTGTTCGACTTGGTCATCCCGCCGGCGACCAGCCCGGTGAGGTAGGCGGGCTCCTGGATGTAGTTGTCGAACACGCTGAAGTTCGGCGCCTGCGGCTTGCCCGAGGAACCGAGCAGGAACGACACCTTCGGAAAGTCCTTGGCGACGCGCCGCGCTGCGGCCTCGACCGCGAAGGCCTCGCCGACGATCAGCTGGTTGCCGGCGTTGGCGTACTCGCGCATCACCCGCTCGTAGTCCGCGTTGGCGACGTTCTCGGACGCCTTGTACTCGATCTCGCCGCGGGACTCGGCCGCCTTCAGCGCCTTGTGGATGCGGCTCACCCACTGCTGCTCGAACGGCACGGTGTAGATCGCGGCGACCTTGAGCCTCGCCTGCTGCGAGAACGCGGGGGCGGCCGCGCCGGTGGCGGCGAGGGCGGCGGCGCCGGCGAGAAGACGGCGGCGGGACGGGGCAGCGGAGCGGCGGACGCGCATGGAACTCTCCAGGTCGAGGGGACGGGCGGGGCGGGGGACTGAAGCGACGACGCCGCGATCATAGAGCCTGCGGCGCGCATCGGCGACCCGTGCCGCCGACCCGGGGGGCCCGGCGGGCCCTCAGACCTGACTTTGACAGTTCCAAGTGACACGTCCTCGTAAGTGCGCGCAGCACAACGCGTTTCCGGCACCATGCCGGAGAGCCGTGTATCTATGGGGTTTGCCCGGATCAGGCGAGCTTA
>Ga0169931_10001880_pt1 | contig 34705 bp, 29 predicted proteins | sample Kivu_15m_20L_FD_129675 | JGI IMG/M metagenome (GOLD analysis project Ga0169931, IMG submission 129675) | Freshwater microbial communities from Lake Kivu, Western Province, Rwanda to study Microbial Dark Matter (Phase II) - Kivu_15m_20L... | ecosystem: Environmental > Aquatic > Freshwater > Lake...
CAACAACAACAACAACAAGGACAACAATGGACATCACCACAAAATAAAAAGAAAAAGCAGGTGCAACTGCAACAACAACAACAACAAGAACAATGGACATCACCACAACAACAACAACAACAAGGACAACAATGGACATCACCACAACAACAACAACAACAACAACAAGGACAACAATCGACATCACCACAACAGACACCACAAGAACAAGAACAATGGACATCACCACCACGACGATATCATCTTGGTAAACGTCCTCCTATGGTCAAATCACAGTCTACACCTCTTAGGCTACCCGACGCTGATTCGGGTAAAATAAATTTATGTCGATTAACTGATACTATTTTCGACGTAAATTACAATTTGTATAATAAGAAGATATATTACATTGATGGTTTACGTATATTCACGTGTGACAAAGACGGTACAAATCCCGTTGATACCAACATTGCAGCTGACAATATACTATCTACTGCTAATAAATATGTTTTTTATATGACTGATGGAGAAAAAAATAACGTGTGGTATTTCGATACTGATAATAATAATAAATCTCACAGTGGATCAGGATTACCGTCTATGTCAAATGAAACAAATATACAATCGTGTAAGTTGTATGGATTGTATAATGATAGGTCTCATCTTCGTTGTATCTTTTTTGAAGCTGGTATAGTTGCCAATTGTGATATCATTTCTGACCAAATTGTATACTCAAATAACGTGATGTATCTATCGTCAATTAGCAACAGTAATATCACCAATTATAAATTTAATGTTAATGGAGATGGAAAATCATTTAAAATTGACGAGAATTATAATGTATCCTACACTAGCAGTACAGACGACAAACATGTTCTTACTGATAGTAATATACATCTTATTATCAGGAAAAAAGATATTACACAATATAATTTGCGTGGGAGTAGTAGTAGTAGTACCAAAATGATTGACCATACATGCACCTATCAGGGATCATCTTTTGATATACACAATCATTATGTATTACATGATTCGATATATTGTTGTGTCTCGATAAAGGATGATAACGAATATACCGAATATTTTCTATTCAAGATTGATCTTAATATAGCGGGTGAGTTTCAGGTCCGTAATATCTGCAGCTCGTCTGATAAATTTGATATCATAGGTGTAGATGAGAAAGACAACGATACTACATACATAATCGAACATACTGGTAATTACTATACGTTTAAATGCAACGAAGAAAATAGTAAAATGGTGTTTGATGAGAAAGAGCACATAATAAGCACAGATAAAAAAGAACCTAAAGCAAAGAAACCAGAGAAAGCAAAGAGAGAACTCGTGGGGACTAAGTTGTGTTACGAATCAAATAATGATATACATGGCAAAATAGCTACTTCATACAGTTTTGGTAAATCTGTATATTTATACGAGGAAAAAAGTAAAACGGTTTACAAGCTTGAAGCTAATGATGCAGATAACAATCTTCGTATTAAACTGCAAAGCAGTGTAGTTGCTAATATAAGTAGTAAGCCTCTGGGTGTTATAGCAGTCGGTAACAATATAATCCTGTTTATTTACGCTGATAGAATAGAAAGATGGAAAGATATAGGTAAAAATAATTATAAAACAGATGTATTTAAAGCGGATCTCACCGGATACAAACGTTCACATCCTACTGAAAATAGCATAATTATTAGATGTGGAAATACGTTATCACTTTATACAAATATAAAGAGCATGAAACCTGCTCCTAATAATGCTGCATTAAACGGGATAAAGATTGATTTCAAAGGCGAAAATTTTAATTCAAAGATGTCTATTGACAGAAAAACCTTGATAATATGCGACAATACCGAGGGAAAATTACATTTCTACAATAAAGCAGCTAAAGCAGCCAACGGCTTCAGGCTAGATAGATCGCTAGAATACCCTAGTGATATTACTGACGTTGAAGCAGATAAACTGTTGTATATAAAAGACACTTTATATATACATGATAAAGACACTGTTTACACGCATGACGGTGATCAATGGACTACAAGAAAAATAGCAGGTGTATCAAATATCTTGAAATCGACTGAAACATTAGAAAATGGATTTGTCTTCTTGTATAATAAGGATGGAGAAGAAACTCTATTTGCATCATCTTCATACGATTTAAAACAATCTATAGAACTAGAAGGCGAAACATACAAGCCGTTTGATCATGGGTTTTACAGAAGATGTAATGATACAGGGGGTGTAACAGTCAATATACTATATAATGTACAGGAATATAAGAAGCTTCCAATCGACGTTAAGCCTGATATAAGTACTGATAATATACCTACTTTAAAAAGGAGAATTACCGAGGAAAGCAAAGGTGCCGCAGAGCGTATTGAATCATTTGCGGATACTGTTAAAACTGAATCAACTTTTGCTGATGCTTCTGCCGCTATTAATGTTGCTCATACTGTTGCTGACGCTGTTTTTACTACTCTTGCTACTTTCAAAAGTAGTGGTGATATCAATAATGCTGCTGCTGCTGCTGCTGCTGATGCCAAAGTTGCTGTCGATGCTGCAAATAAAATTATTGGTGTCTTTGACAAAATTAATACAAATGAATATACAAAGAACTTACATGAATGGCTTTCCCCTGTTGTTAATAATGCTGGAGTCGTGTTAGGTAAGAATGATGTTATTCCTGTTATTGTTTATGTTGCTACTTCCGCTGTTGTGACTATCGCTGCTGCTATTTCTGTTGTTTCTCGGAGTAAGGCTTATTCTATTAATGCGGATGATGAAGCTGCAATTACAAAGTATGCTAGTACTATTACTGAGTATTCTCGTGCAGTCAAAGAAGGCGGTTTTTATGATGTTAACGATGTCATTACCAATTTAACGAATGCATTGCGTGATGCTGATAATATTCTAGCTGCTTGTCGTAACACTAGTAACCCTAAGGGTGAGGCCGGCAAGAAGGCTGACGATTCTACTGATAAAGATATAATACTTACAAAGTTAATTGATAGTGCCAATGTTTTCACAACATTATACAGAAACAGAATTGATATCTTTAAAGGTATCGATTCCAGCTTTGAAAGTAAATTGGGGTTTGTTAATAATATACTTGCCGATGTGAAGAAATATCTTAAAAGATTTACCAATAATGAATCCCTAAATGATATCGTCGAGGAGTGTGAAGAATATCGTAGACTACATCAAGAAAATAAAAAGCTACTTGAAGAAGCTACTAACACTCATAATGAAGCTATTAATCTTCTTGGTGTGATAATTAAAGATGCGAATAGTGATAATGCACTAGAAAAGTCTAACGCCCTTATTAAAACGACCGAGAATTTAGCACCGGGATTAGATAAATGTGAAGGTGCTGTTTATACTTCTGTTGACGAGTCTGATGATGCATATAAACCTATTTTTATATCATTTAACAGAGTAAAAAAAGAAATCGATGACATCATTAAGCGTGACATGTCCGATGCCGTTGCGCTCGCTAGTGATGATCCTATTGCTGCCGCTACCGAAGCCGCTAACGCTGCCACTAAAGCTGCCGTTGCCGCTAACGCTGCCGTTGCTCCAGCTGCTCCCACTGTCTCCGTCGATGGTGCCGATGCCGATGCTTCTGCTCCGGCTGCTCCCACTGTCTCCGTCGATGATGCCGCTGCCGCTGCCGCTGCTCCTGCTCCAGATGCTCCCACTGTTGCCACTGTTGCCGCTGCCGCTGCCGCTGCTCCTGCTCCAGATGCTCCCACTGTTGCCACTGTTGCCACTGCCGCTTCCATTGCTGCTGCCCTTGCCGCGGTTACCGCCGGTATTGTTGTTGCCGATGGTTCCGCTGCTTCTGTTGTTAGCAATGCTGCTAGCAATGCTGCTACCGGTGCTGCCACTATTGTTAATGATCCTACTATTGATCGCATCATTGCTGATGCTATTATTGCTGAAGCCGTTGCTGCCGCTTCTGCCGCTATCACTGCTGCTGCTAATGATCCTGCTGCTGCTGCTGCTGCTGCTGCTGCTGGTCCCATTAGTGCCGCTACTGCTGCTGCTACTGTTGCCGTTAAAACCAGTACTGCCACTAATGCCGCTGCTGCTGCTGTTGCTGCCGCTGCTGCTGCTACTGCCGTTAGAACTGCTGCTCCTACCGCCACTGTTGCTATCAACAATTTAATCGCTGCTGCTGCCGCTGCCGCTGCCGCTGCCGCTGCTGCTGCTGCTACCGCTGATCCTACCGCTGTCGCTAAGGATCATGATAACCTAAATAGAGCTATTATATTCATAAATGGGCAAGATTATAATGAATATGATGCAAATGGTGGCGGTGGCGGTGGTAGTGGTGGTGACGGCGGTAGTGATGATGACGATGATGATGGTGGTGACGATAACGAAATAAGTGTATATGATAATGAAGATAATGTAGATATTGAAGAACCTGGAGATGATAGTGAGGATAGAGAATTTATACAGTCTCGTACTAAATACATCGAAATTTGTACTGAAACCTACCATAGAACATATGATGTGTTGAATACAGGTAATACTATCACTTACCAAACTGTGATTGATAATTCTGCGTATGTAAAATACTGTTTTAATACAAAAATTAAACAAATTATGCAGATTGCTGGCATATCAGTTGATGGTTTTGAAGTCAAAGAAACAGATATTAATAATGATGCCGATAAATGTGAATATAAAAGATTAATAGATGCAGTTATTATGTGTAGTCGTGATGAAATAACCGAGTGTGTAAATACTAATATGATGACATGTGACCAGTTCGTGATATATCATAATATCGTAGAGTATATACTGGAGTATCTACATAGTAAATTCACTGTGTTACTCGTAGATAAACCTGAAACCAAATTTACTACTAATTACGTCAGTAAAATAAAAAGAACTAAAAATAGACTTCTGGATATGCTCGCGTATATTGATTTCTACACACATTCGTTCGAAGAACTGTTTGGAATACATCCCAGTTACACGGAAGTAGGAAGTGACATGAAATATACTATTGTTGATAGCTATGATTCGATAGTAAATATGTTAAGATTGATAGTTGGCAACTCGAATATTTATAAAATGAGTACTATCTACCTTAAGAACGATGATATAGTAAGATATACACATAATTTATATTCAGTATTAGCATCGATATGCTACTTTAGGTTCCAAGGAGAAAAAGGAATAATGTCGCGTATTAGTGAAGAACTTGATAATGGAGATGGTTGCATTACAGCAACATTTGGTGATGACACTACGTATACTTCTGGTAAACTAAAAGAGTACAAAGATGAGTATAGAATAATACAAAATATAATTGATCGTAATGGTGATGGTGATCTAGCTATTCAGGATTACAAATTTGTAGCTGGTGATAGGGGTAAAATAAGAACTTTAGTAAAGTGTATTGATATCATTAGGTCTTTATGGAGTATGGATACCCGTATTTCTGATCTCACAGATGACCTGCTTATTTTGGTTACTTCGGAAAGATTGTTATTAAAACTTTACACATTGGGTAACAGTGGACATAATCTAAGACAGGTATCCGATAAAAATAATGATATTAAAGACAGAATAACGCGATTAAATTCAGACCCTTCATGCGTAATATCGAAAGATATCTGCGAAAATGCAAGCTATATTAGCACACGTGGGTCTACTGATCTAGTGTCTTTTATTGACAAAGTAAATAGGGATGCCTGTTTCCTAATCAGAAGCCTTCGTGTAGATTCAATTGATAATACAATGGATATAGTACCCAGTTATATACTTGGGTATAATATTAATAATAGAATGGAACACGCGGAGAGAATTATTCAATGTTTAAACACAACACCTAATGCTGTGATGTACAATGGGTATATAAGTGATCTAGATAAAATAAAGAGTGGTGGTAAATATGATGGCGAATATACCCATTCTGCAAATCCTGTGATTAATGCGTTATACAATACAATACAACCTAACAAGATAGAAAGTGCTACTATGTTATATCGTCTTGTGTCAGGTGACGCAGCGTGTAAGCAAATATTTAATGAGTTGAGTTTTGCACTCTCTCACACCAAAGTGAGTGTAATGAGATTTACGGATAATCTAGATAAATATACCAAAGCTATGCAACACCAATGAGTACATAATAAACCATATTACTTTTAATTGTATTTTTTAGATTTTTTAGATTTAATAGATTTAATAGATATTAAAATTTTCAAAAATTCAAATGTATGCAACCAGATATTAGACAAAAAAAAAAGAAAAAACAAATTTATCATTAAACAGTCTTTTCTCCAGCTTCATCGTTAACGTCACCAGCGTCCATACGGCTCTCAGTATCCTCAGTATTATCTACCGTAGTGACCTGCTGTTCTTCAGCAGCCTTTTTACAGAGACCTTTGATATCATCATCTGTACACACGTACAAACTGTGATATGTCAAAGTCGCCTTTGTTCGCTTTTTTGTCTCATTCACAGCAATGAGTACACTCTTGGCCTTTAGCATCTTTTGTATGTTGCCGGCCATTGTAACAAATAGCACGTCATTGGGTGTGCGATAGCCATCCAACTTGTTAAATGGGCAGTATTTGCCGTTCATAACAAGACACATATGGCCACTCACGTTATGTAGTATAAACAGCGTAGATATGTTGTTGAGCACAAACGAGATGTTGCAGTGACTAACCTTATCCCTACCCGCGTGTTCATTTGGTTCTTCAAATGCAACGCTGTTAATGGCACCGTCTGTAAGAATCATGTGCTCGTTGATGGTATTTAATGCACTGCTAACATTAATGTCGCTTACCGCAAACTCCTTTGCAATATCCTCCAGTCTGCTATCCCCACCACATAACTGTCTTACAGTGTATGTGTGTTTGTACTTCTTTTGTGGTTCCCTTTGCTCCATCCTTTCGCCAGGTAGCGTACTTGATTATAGAGACATTTTAGTCTTTCGGTGTTTGTTATACACAAATACGATACGGTACAGAAAAACACGGACATACCGTTGGTTCTTTTTTTTCTCTATTTCCCTGAGATTTGTAATTTATTTTTCTCATTTTCACTTTTTGTGTTCCAGGATGAGTGGCAAAATAGGCAATATGGAGATTCTTGGCAAGGTGTTAAGGGGTATAAAGGAAAAGGAAAAAGATACACAAAATGGTAACAACAGTAAGAAAGCATGTGATGCGACTATCGAGAAAGAGCAACAGCTGCTTCAAGCAAATGAATCGTTGAAAGATTTGAGAGAGCAACTAGAGATTCAAAAGCAAGAGGCGGACGAAGCGAAACGACAGCTGGAAGCCTACAAACAAGAGTCTGAGAATATTAAACAACAGCTGGAAGCCTACAGGCAGGAGTCTAAGGAGACGAAACATCAGCTAGAGACACACAAGAAAGAGGCTGAAATGATGATTGCTGACACTAGACAGGCAGCGGAGAAGGAGATTGCAAAGGCTAATGAAGAGGTTGAGAAGAACCGAGCTATAAAGAAAGCTAATATCCACGTTCAAGCTATTATTGGAAAGCTTTTTAATAGCACGGGTGCATCGCCTGAAGAGATAATAAAGTTTATTGGTGGTATTCGAGAAAAGTTGGTTTTAACCATGTCTACTGTCTACAACGAGTGTGTCTCATTTATGAATGTGTTGACTACTACAGAAGCTTTTGTATTTGCAGCATTACAGATGCACAACCGTGTCCGGGTTAATACCAACCGTCTCAACGAAGCCATTGCTTTACTGAACACCCAGGGTGTTGATGCTATGCTCGAATATATACTCAAACACGAGGGATCTGATCCTAGTGAGCCTTTGTATACCAAGGTGTCGGTAATTGAGTGTGATAACGACTCCTACAAGTTAAAGTTTATTGTTCCGGCTGATAATAATGGTGATATTAGTATAACAATAATCAATCTATATTTGCTATCGTGGTACTCTGGGAAGAATATGCTGTTCAGTCCTGATAGTCTCATGAGCAACGAGTTTATTACTCTGATGCGTTTATATGCTGTACAGCCCGGATTGTATGATGTTCCAACGATGATTGCTGATATGAAGAAGCTTGATAATGAGAGTAAAGAAAGAGTGAAACCAGCAGTGGCAGATGTGGCTATTATGCAAGATGATGTGAATAGCAGCCCTGCCAAGGAAAGGGATGCAAAGGCGGTTATCAGTGCGCAACATAGCAAGGATGATACCAATGGCGGAAGAAGAATAAAGCAGTCTAAGAAGGAAGAACATGACTCGAGGAAGCGTAAAAAGCCCATCGCGGCTGAAAATCAATAAATAGTATATTATAGTTAATATAAAATATACAATGTACCGTGTAACTATAATACGGTACAGTCTTTTACTTTTGTTGTTTCTGTTTTTCTTTTTCATTCTTATTTTCTCTCCTGTAGTTAGAAGTTAAACATTAAAGTATATAAAATGCGACGTGATGAATTTAGAATAAAACTTCACTCATTGTGTGCACGTAAAGAACACACAGAAGAGAAAGAGAGGTGTATAAGAAAATATGCTGATAATATACTAGCTACCTATAGTGGTGATATTCCAGACTATGAGTACCAAACATTGTGTTTAAAGTTTGGGATACCATACGACGGTGGCAAAGGTGTGCACATAAGAAAGGGTGTGAAACGGTGCGCGTCTAACAGTACAGATGAAACAAAGAGAAAAGCATGTGATGATACAGGTATTACCGTCTATACCCACATGGATAAACCAATTACAAAAGGTACACATGCAATCTATACGGAAGGTAGTAGGTATCTCGACAAGATACATTCTATTATGGACGATGTCATTAAGATGATAGACAAGCTGTGTAACTCGATTGGTGATACTGACATTGAAAATACAGACAATAAGTCTGTAGTACTCTTTAAACAAATGTACCATCTTCTCGTATGTATTACATCCATTACAAAGTACCAGTCATTCCTAACTGATGGCATGACACGGTTGTTATCAATGTCGGCAAGGGTTGATTCTTCTCTTAAGGAAAGGGTAAAGAATACACACACTGAAATGCAGAAGGAGATCGAAATACTGAAGAGCAAATATAAAAGCTCGATATTGTGTGATAGGATGGATGCTGCCTTTAATGAATACGTAAAGGAGATTGGCTTTAGGATGTGTTCTGACGATATTCTCAGATATGATAGATTCGTTGGTGGACAAAGTGCTGACATGGGGGTTTTACTCACACAGGCTACACACAATGAGGTGGTTCAGAGAAACTCTGTACCATTGCTTAATATTATGTGTATCGACAAGTCAACAGATCAAGAGGTTGTATTACTTTATATAGACGAGTTTAACGCAATACAATATAGAGACGCTGCAGTACTATGTGTGTACGAATACACACATTGCAGAAAACCTGACATTGATGTATATGTTGAAACATTTCTTTGTGTCGGTGATCGTGAGTATTATGTTTATGTTGATTCGATTATGGACACACCTCTCTCTTTGTGTTTGTATGATAAAAAGATGGATACATCTAATGCTTACATGTTTAAAATTGTTGTTTAATCTTTTCTTTTTTTAATGTAGTCTGTTATAAATATTAAATTGATATCCAAGGTAAATTACATTCTGTGTACCATTATAGCAAAGTTGGTTATTGCGTTGTACTTATAGTAACAGTATATCTAATGAAATGCAAAGGTCATGGGTTCGAGCCCCATTAATGGTAACAAACAGATGTGTCTTTTTTTATATATATAAAAGTCACTTTTCCTTATTGTCAGTATGTTGTTCTTCTGCATCTTTTCGCATTTTACTGAATATTAGTTGCATTCCATGTGTCACTTCTTTGCCACTTAATATCTTTTTGCTATCGCCCTCAGACTGGTTCGTTCTCTTGACGGGTGCGTTACCTCTCTTCATCTTCCAAGTTTATGACATCTACTGGTATCAACCCAATACTAAATTATTCTTATACCGTATGTTACGGTACCGTTTTTTTCTCTCTATAAAACGAGGAATTAAAAATGGCATTTTCCTCATTTGCTTGGAACTAGAAACACGTACAGGTAGTGTACAACAAAAATGTTATATTTATCACCAAGACTAAAGCGTCTATTGCTAAATAACGGTATAGATATACCTGTAGACACATTACTCGAGAGTGGTAAATATATATTGGATGGTGTAACATACCTATTAGTATCGTGTCAGGAGCATGTTGCTAACATTACAAGTGATACTATAGTGATTCTAATTTCAGACGAGGTGTCAACTAAGAATATAAAATGTAAATACTTATTACTACCGAGTGGTTATCATGGCGATAACCATATATTTGACAATGTTGAGAAAAACAGTATAATCAACAGAGATTGTACACAGTCCTGTAATATACATACAGTAGATGGCAGTGTGTGTATGTATTAATTATATATCTATTTGATAGAAATGGACTTTATTCTGGGTCTCGGGCATTCTGACGACTCTGGCAGTGACAATGACTATGACGAGGATGATATGGCTATTAAAGTTAGCAGCGACAACAATGTTGTTTCCAATGTGGCTACAGCAGACAGTGGTTTTGGTATAGTTGCAATAGATAATAATAGTAGTCATGACGGAGGCGGTAATGACACTGTTCCAGATACGGCTACAGTACATGATGAAAAACCTTCCGGTGATGATTTTGATGATGTCGATGACTATGACAAGGGTGATAACAATGTTGTTTCTGATATGGCTGCATCAGATGCGGTTGTAATAAACAATGAAGAACCCCCCAGCGATGAAATTGTTTTAGATTATGGATATACTTCCTCTGACGTTTCTGATAGTGATTCTGATAGTGACGATGACCATGACAAGGATAATGGTAGAGATAATGATAGAGAAACCGATACAGTCAGTGACAACGAATCCAGCAACCATGATGATACACTGTCATGTAGCCAGGAACATGATAGCACTAAAGATGCATGTCAAGTATCAGTGTCATCACAGCCATCGCAAGGCAACGAAGAACGCAACAAGGACATGGATGAATCCCAGCCGTCACAGTCATCACGAGATAGTACTACAACACGACAACCATCATGGCCGCTGCGTACTCGTGGTAATAATTTTCGTCATCGACGTAACCCCAGATTTACCGATCCTGGAAATAATAACAGGAATCCTACTAGTAATACACGCCGCATCGTTGTTGGCAATACATATACACCAACGCGTGGTAATAGCTTTGGTGGCATCAATAGACGACATGCTCATCTGCATAATAATAATCAACAACAACATACACACGATGGCCGGTCTGAAAGGCGACGATACATAAGCCCAGGACCTAGATGGAACCGACAGCAACCTGATAACATGCAGACAAGAGAGATGCACGACAGACGTCAACATGTCAATAGTATGCATACAAGAGAGGATGATAGTATACACCGACGTATTAACTGTGGTAATACAAGGGACAATAGTAGTAGACTCCATCATAGCGGTGATATACATGTAGGTGAGACGCATGACAGATATCAGCAGCAGCGGCAGTATATCCAAAGACGTGGACATGATAGACGTCAACAGCTATATACCGAAAGACGCCAACAGCCACCTACCGAAAGACGCCAACAGTCACCTACCGAAAGACGCCAACAGCCACCTACCGAAAGACGCCAACAGCCACCTACCGAAAGACGCCAACAGCCACCTACCGAAAGACGCCAACAGCCACCTACCGAAAGACGCCAACAGCCACGTACCACAAGACGCCAAGTGAACTACCGAGAGTATATCGATAATATATTTTCATCTTTACGCAGTAATGCAGAAAACCTGAAATCGATAGACGACTTGCCGTTAGGCGGTGGCCCATTGTCAAGCTCCCCCATGTATCATCTGTCTTTTATAATAAAGAAGGCCATCGAATGCAAAACTTTAGAAATAGATGAATTGCTTAGATATCTAAACCACATTAACTACAATCTGGTCAAAATGGATGTGTATATATATGCTAAGTTGGATTTTGATAATATTTCATTTGGTAATTATCTCACAAATGTAATAGGAAGACTGATTGAAAATAATGTTAGTGGTTTTGACATGGACGTTGGAAAAACAAAGATTGTTATTAATACTCTATGTTTGTGGTTTATGTATAATATATTATCTGCTATTAATGTGTTTCTGTGTGTCAGAAATATATCTGACAATGCTAGTTATATGGAATTCTATACATTTTTTAAGACTTCTATGATATATTATTCTTATATCCACATGTGTTGTAGTGACATGTTTACCGGGTATTATAATACAGTGTTACATTGTTCAAACGATCGTTTCCCATCTTATAAAGAGCAGAGGATTGTGTATGCTTTTAAGGCTGTGTTTTGGAACCTTGATCTCCTAAACTTATTTATGTTGGATACTCTGAGTAATGTCATACATGTCAATAAACGTGTTATTAATGAGTATGTACTTATTCCACATCAGACTTTTATTAGTGAGCAGAGATGTGATGTTAATAGAAGGGCTGGACTACGTACAAATAGAGACTATCCAAAGTCAATGGGATACTGTTATAATATGTCACAGATCCAACACGTGTCGTTTTTTCTTCCCTGATACCGTATTGTCTGTTTCATATATTTGTGTTTCCTTCTTTTTTTTTCCTATATCTTATTTTTTACCTGGTATGGAACTTGATACCGAACGTGATATTAAAGAGACATTAAAAAATATCATCTACAGTAATGATAAAAGATACCAAGGGCAATTTAACACGGTAGAGGATATATATAACAATGTATACAAGATATGTAAACACAGTATATACGAGAAGGACTATGAATACTTTGTCGATAACACACTTTTGCCACTACTTGATGGTTTTACGCTGGATACATCATTCCTCTCAAATGGCAAAACGTGTTCATTTAACATGAAAATCACAAACCCGTTTATATGTGAGAACAGAAATCCGGATATATGTGCAATGAATGTATCATGCTCTCTCGTGTTTACACTTAACGACTCGAGGTCTGTTGTCAACAGTGTTTGCTTATTTGTTTTTCCTATACTTAATAATACTAAATATGCTACAATGTACTGTTCTAATAATGACCGTGCTAACATTGATGGTGTGATGGACATAAATAACCTATATATTAAGACGTCAATGTTTACAAACCTGAGTACACAGGATACATTCATTACACGCAGGGGTAAGAATAAGAAGAATACGTCTGTGATGTGTGGTATTACACAATTCCATAATAACAATTACATTCCAATGTTATTCGAAATAAGATACACACTACACAACAAACGCCAACTTAACGATAAGATACTGAAGACTCTATGGGATGTTCGTATGCCTGACAAGATTCAAGACAAGATAATACCACTTAGCCACTTTATCTATCTATTCACAGGTGGTGATGTGTATCGATTCACATCTATGATGTCATGTAAACGTGAGTTTGTTGTATGGCTTGAATCTGTTACAAGCAGCATTACAATGGAGATTGTTATTACGGAGCTGGAGGAGTGTCTTAGACACCCTCCATCGAGTAGAAATACGACACATAGTCTCGACGAGAAGATTACAGATCTTAAAGATTATATAAAGAGACGTATATATTCATCCCGTCTAGATGATATAACAGATGAAAGTGTTATATATATGCTATTTAATATGTGCATGCGTGTTATATATGCTACTGAGAAGCGGTGTATGCAGTATAACAATGGTGTCGATGTTTACAGATTGTCTGTTTTTAACGAGAACTTTGCAGCAATAGTTATGTCATATCTATCTAATCTGGAGAAGGTAGTGTTTTCGTCTATAACACCAAATATCGATATCAACGCAGTTCAGTGCTCTGTTCTACAAGCCCTACAGTCTCCCAATATTACACAGTATGTTATTAAGTATATAGAGTCTCATAAACCCCCTTCGTTGACAAAGTACAAACCGCCCGATCACACACAACTCGTGAACAGTAATATCCCGCGGTATGCATATATAGGAGAGCAGATAAGAAGCGGGTACATAGATCCTGTTGTGGTTGAGATGTATTCCAACACATTTAATTTAAACACTATAGCCGCAAAGAAGTATATTACAGCTGGTATTATGAATAATATTGTAGTTACAGAGTATATTGATAGTGATACTATAAGGAGACGTATCAGTAAGTATATTACTAATAGTGGTGATACACCGGTGTTTATCGATCATGTATATGTTGGTTGTACAAACGATATGAAGGGTCTGTATGGGTTTGTTTGGAAGATGAAAAAGGAGTCGTATCTACTTGCACAGCTTGATGTATATATATACGACAAACGCTTTATAACAATATCATGTCTACCAAGGAGGTTGTTACGACCTGTATTCATAAAGTCAGCTCTATTGATGCCAAATGTGTTTAAGATTATGAGAAAGTGTTATGATAGTGATGAAAGGGTGTATATGACGAATATTATCCGTGCTGGCCTGATGACGCTTATTACCAACAGAGATATGGTCAACGATGGGTATTGTTTGATAACAGAAATGAATGATCCGCTGTATATAGACGCAAAATATATTCTTATTGGTGATAGATTTAATGATAATGCACACTGCGACCTATACCCGTCTCAATCAGAGGTTCCGATTAACAGACAGGCGCCTGCTATCAAGAAGTTGCATACGCAGGTTCTTACTGGAAATGAATACAAATGTGCAATCCCACCAATCAATAATACGTTTACGTTGGCTAATATGGCGTTAAAGGATGACATGACGCCACTGGATAGTATTGCATTTTCACCCGTTGCACGTGGGGCGCATAGTCTGTGTTATGTGACGAATATAAGACATGAGATTGCAGAGTTTATACCTCTAGACGAGAAGACTCTCAATAGAAAGTATAGTACATCTCCACGACTAAAAGGTATATATGACAAGAATGGAATAATTCGTCTATATAAATATGTTACAGCAAATGATGATTTGGTATTGGGAATGGGTATTAATAAAAAGTGTCCTTGCAAAGAAGGCTATGTGATGAAAATAAAGTGGGTTGGTAAACGGGTGTTTATTGTTATACGATTACTCTATGTGCCATCACATGCAGCCAAGATGGTTGTAAATGGATACAAGGGTGTACTTGCAGAGTCATTCACTGTTTCAAGAAATCAGTATGGGAACTATAACCTATATTATATCGGGCATTATGGTATGCATAAACGTTCGTTGTCATCGGATGCGTTTTTACAAAATAAACATGTTAGTAGGATACCATCGACTAATATAACATTGGGGGTGCCTGTGATATATAACAACTGTGATGCGCATGTGTGTTTTCTGCAGTTCTACCCCGGAAGGCATGGTAATGGATTTTCGCTTATTGGGTTTAATGGCAAGATAAATCGAGATTTTACACCAAAGAATGGACCTGCCGTACAGGGCGGAACTGGACTGGACTGGATGTCGAGACCATCTGCCGCCTTGAAGCAATTTGAACAGTTTTTTGTAGAATTTGGGAATATGCAGGATACGTGTCATTGTATGGACTGCAATGATATACCACATGTCACTGTTGTCAATAAAAATAAAATTACATACCGTTGTCGTAACAACCCGAACCATACCGTTGTAGTTGCGGCTGGTGTAAATCTTCTAAAGTTCAATTCATATCTACGACTGCATGGTTTCCAGCTAAACTACCGTATGGTCTGTGTGCGAGATGAGCACACATCCGGTGCTAGAAAACTATTTGAAATGTTTCCAGAAGAAGCTGAACACACCAATATCGATATACAGTAAATGTGTGTATATATGTCTAAAGTGTGGTATTACATCGTGCACGTTTGATGAAAGTATTATACTGTTTTATGTTTTTATGCTAGTCGACCTATATGCTGTTAGTGATAAAAAGTTTAGAATGACAAAGTTACTTGGTAGGTACCCGAACTATATACCCGAGAGATGCAGGTTAAATACTGTGGTAGATATCTTTGACAGAAGATGTATGTGTAATGTTTCACAGTATGACTACAAGATAACATCTTTGTTAGATGTGGCTATTACGTATATGGTGAAGGGTGTAAAGTCTACTGTCTGCAAACGTGCAGGATGTTGCAATAACGATATGATACTATCTAGAATCAGGAATATTGGGGTATTATCAGCCTATGTGCATGCGGATGAACTGTATGTGGATATGTGCTTGTTTTACAATATGACGTATAATGATGAACTTTCACTCGCCATTTGTGATGTTCATGATGGTATCAGGCTGTACCAGGTGAAGCTCTTGTTGTGTTCACCGTGTGTTTCGGAGGTTGTTGCGTTTAAAATTATTATAGATATGATACATATTACATTGTGTCGTGCCGTAACATGTTATACAACCATTAATGTTTGTGAAATGATTGAACATGTTTTATGGTCTATTCAGTATATTATTATAGAGTATAAATATATAAAGGTGTATTTTTTAAAAGATTTAATTGGAAAGATTGATAACAATGTAAATAACATGAAAAAGATAGAATACTTTAATGTAAATAGTGTATCAGTGTCATTTATAAACTATTACAACGATTTACTGCGCACTGAATTTTATTAAAACCTTTCTGATATCGTCAGTATTAACCCAACTATCTAAATGAATATAAAATCTGACATTTTGATTTCTAACGTTTCCTAATGTGAGGGTTGAGTTTTCTGCAAGTGTGCATTTGTATGACAGACCATTCAGTTTATCTCTCATTACGACTGGCGTTAACGTTTCAGTGTTACCAACCTGTATTGAGACTACAGAAGATGCCTCTCTTACTGATTCATTTCTAGAGTGACCAACTGTGGTAACATGGCGCTCGCTATCCATCGTAACAACACCATTCTTGTCGATGTTTATAACTGAGTGACTGCAACATATCTCCTTGTAGTCCTTATCTGCATCGGTGTATTTAAAAGGGATATCATATGTGGATACAGGACGTTCGTTGTCTTGATCACTTTGTCCATCATACGTCATAACAATAGATTTAGACCCTGCTGTTTTATTTATATCATTTATTGTTGCTTCGTTGCTTATGATTAATGTCACACAAACCGATAATATCTTATTATCGTCTTCATATCCAGATTCGACATCCTTTTGGAATGCGGGTGTTACAACGTAAATACTATTTTTTACGTTTTTAGGGAATGTATATGAATATATTTTATTCATTGTGGCTAGATCACCAGCTATTGTTAATATATTTGTATTTGGGTCGCTCATTGTGTAATGTCTTTAATATAAAAATAACGCACAAGGTTAACACGTATGTTACTATATATGTATTCTATTATATAGTTATATATTTACTGTGTTTTAGTGTTGTTTACGCTATTAATATATTCTATTGCCTCTTTGTTTGTAACGACATGTGTTGTAGCTATCGGTTCATTGTAGGCAGTACATATCAATAACTGGTCTGGTGTTTCTAATCTTGATATCCCTGTATAGAAGCAGCATTTCCTAGATGCCATAAGATCTGTAAAATATATTACAACCTTCTTAAACGTCTCCTCTGAAAATGTCCGTGATTGGGATTTATGTACTGTCATTGTATTACATTGAAGTATGGGTAGTATAAACACATTATAGACAGCGCATGCTTTATCATTCGACGATACAGAATATAGTCTTGGATGCACGATAAATATGTCATCGTAGTATATTGTCTCCATATAGCTTAACATATTATCTATTGTAACGCCTTTAGCTATAGCACAGTTGAATAGCGAGCTTGCTACAAGTGTGATACTGTACATGTGAGGTAAATCATCATCAGGTGACACGATATGAGAATATCTGCCCAGTAGATTGTGTTTGTTGTAATCAATGATATAAGCATCACTGTGTTCAGGGATTAACTTTCCACTATTGTTCGTTATATCAGCTTTGAGTCTCACTCTACAACCAACACCGAATTGCATGTTATCGTTATCTTTCAGTATAACATTTGACATAACAGCCTTGCGCTTAAAGTGTTCCTTCTTACCGTCTATATATCTATATACCGCTTTTACACTCTCTGTAGTTGGTGTTTTTTCGTCTGTTATATCAGATGGTTCAATAACTGCTTCATCGCTACCTTGTGTGTTTTTCCATATTTTCTCATAAACAACAGTCCTGTGTGTAAATCTTTCTTTATGCTGCTTTTCCTCATAGTATGATAGTACAATAGAATGTTGTGCTCTGACATCTTTGTTGGTGTACGCAAGTAAGATATATTTGTTCGGCTCCATTTTGTTTAATTCCGATCTAGATATCAGCTTTTCATTGAGAAACTTTCTACACGAATCGGTAATAGTGCCGAATCGTATTTCCGCTTGCATTGCAGCAAATTCCTTGTTTGACGTACGTAGCTGCCCGCTTAGTACAAATGTTTTAAAAAGTTTAATATGTGGAGATGAGTATGCGAGTTGCCCGCATACAGGGGGTAACTGGAGTGGGTCTCCTACAATCAAAACACACTTGTTACCGAAGCTGTCGGTTTTCTTGTTAGCATAGCGTATATTGGTATCAATTAAATGTTGGTACAAGTACGATAGTACATTGCTTATGTAACCAAATGACAAGAGAGACCCTTCATCTATTACAAGCAATGATGTCCGTTCGAAACGTGTTATAATAGTGTCAAATCGTTGCCGTGCGCGTTTAGTCTTCTGTGTGTAATACTTTTTCCATTCATCAAATGTGTCAAGTGATGGTGTGATACCCAGAAAACTGTGAATAGTGCCTGTAAACATATTCTCCTCGATATCTATATTGTTATCATCCAAATGCTTTTTTATGGTAGTAGATAGCACCTTTAGAGATTCGTGTGTTGGTGCTGTGATTGCTATGTAGTATTCTACGTGTGACTTTTTCATTATAGTAGAGTAGTATTGAATGATCCGTTTCAACAGTGTTGTCTTTCCCGATCCACCCATACCAACAATAGAGACCCTGTATGTATGGAGTAACGTTACTATAATCTGTAATGCTTGTAGACATTGAATGGACTCTATACGTTCTGAAATAGGGCCGGATCGAGCAGCATCAAACTGTTCTGCAAAATCAGATATAACTACGTATATAAAGTCGAATATCTTCTTTGGGATCTCATACAAGTTACATATACTTCCTATATTGAATGGTTCGTTGTTACTTGCATACGACCACTTTCCATTGTGTATATACATGTCATGTTTATTATTAGATACACTGGATGTCACACCGAAATCATAGAGTGTTTTCTTTTTATCATGTGTTTCCGGTTGTGTAACTCTTGGTATCATTGTTTTGTAGTTTGTACCAAGTGACTCTATGATATTTGATGCTGTATCTGGTGTAACAGGATGTGATGTTTCCTGTAGTTGTGCAATTGTGTATACCAAGTCTCTATTCTCGGCTTCCTTCACTTCAAATGGCTCGTTGCTATAATAACCATCGTCATACAACAGGTCGCGCTTGTAGTCATATTCATCGTCTTTATTATCCACGCTTTGTCTTTTTGACATGTATTTAATTATGTATATACAGAATAGCAACTAATGTAAGGCTGTGTATACCACTGCACATATATATAATATGAACGAAGCAAAGACCAGTCGCCAAGTAGTCAAAAATAATACGGTATTAGAGGATATTCAAAAACTTAGTACTGTATATATCGCATTTGATGTAGTTACATGGTCTTCGATTATTATCTTTGTGATCACAGTTTTTGTTGGTGTTATATTTAACGATGCAGCGCTTGTACATAAATTTGCAGTATACAATACTGGTACGGCTATGACTAGTATGCTCATTATAATTTTAAAGTGGAACAATATATCCAGTATGTTTGAATGGCAAATCGTAAACGGAATCTCTATATTGTCGGTTGTAACATATATAATACCATTCACGTACATAATAGACCAAATAACGGTGTGCCACTCTTTATCAGACGACACCAAAGCAAGTTTACTTGCATGTGAGGGGCTAAATTCTGGCCAGGAGTGTTATCCTGCTGCTGCAATGGGTACTGTTAGAGCTAATGGTTGTCTCAATGTAACAACAAGTGAAGCAACAAGTATTGCTGTTCTTGTAATGCAACTATTACAACTTATGATTACCTTTATTAGTATCATCCTGTCGTATTATGTCATTAGGATATTAAAGGATGCAAGAGATGCTATTGGCAATAATAAACAAAAATAATTATGAACATGTATTATATATATATAATCAGCCATGGGTGATGATAGTCGATATGTGTCATATTTACTTTATGGTAGCACCCTTATCACCTTGTTGGTGTACAACGTATTAGTAGTATCGCTACAATTGATATTCGATGTCCAGATGTACGAATCGTATCGACAACTTGTACTTTTTGATATTCTATTTAGTGTTTTGTCGCTTTTGATGTTAGTATATATATCTGATAACGACTGTAGTAGAAAGGTGTCATTATATTTTATATACATGCAGTTTATATTCGTATTAATGGAAATTACAGTCTTTTTTAAAGAACAGCTAATATTCAAATTAGTATATATCTATTGGTTAAAGTTTGCATTTGTACTTATAATACCATTAGCCTTTTTAGTTGTATTAAAAGTTTAATATGTCATATTCTCAATTTTATAAAGTTGTAAAAGAATAACACCACAAATATTAAAGATACTAAAAAGACATAGAACTTTATCTCTGTATATGCAGCAGAATCAAACAATACAACTTTATTAGTTATAATATTCACAGTAAATAACACCAGAAATGATGTTATATAGTCTATTAGTTGTTGTATTGTTATAACAACAATTCTTACAACCCTATTATTTATACTGGCGCTTTCTATTACACCTTTCCGTACTACAAACGAAACAAATACAGATAGCCCAGTAAGTACCATTAAAATCCACATCACACCCACGTTGTCAATAAGTGGTATATAATAATCAGATACGTTTTGTACTAGTAGTAGTAACACTCCATACGAAATCGGATATAGTGCCATAATGAATCAGTTAAATACTCTGATTGTTATGTTGTATATTATAACTTTTATACTGTTAGCTGTGTTTTTGTTACTACTATATAGTATATTTATATCTAATAAAAGTAAGGGTAAAAATTAGATGTATTACAATGGGATGTCAAAATATACAGATGGATAGATATCCTCCTCTTTTGGCTTTCTGTATATGTATATACGTGTTGCTACATCACACTTAGTGTTATCATGCTTGCTTAATGCACATCTTACAGCATCTTTGTATAAAGAAATATTAGACGGTATAGCTTCATTGCCACTTTCCAGATTACCAACAGCCTCGTATATCGCGTCATCGTCATTGGTGGATGTATCTGTGGATGTCGAGTCTAAACCTGCCTTAAATGATACATAGACAATAAATCCGATAATATTTAGATAGTGAATTGTGTTTGACAGTGTCATACTGCATGTTGGCTCATCTGCTTGCGTTATGTCGGAAAGACCGTGATCAAATTCGAGATCTACTCTGAGTTTTGGATGGTCGGGGTTGAATGAAGTTGCTATTGACATAAATCTCTTTGTTGCAATATCCTTAGCTATATGTTTTGGTACATCATCGAATATAGTGTTGATAATGTCGCTAGCAACAGACGATAGCATATTATTTATCGCTGTTAATATCTTTGCTTTATACATTGAGTATATACGATTTACGTTATCTGTATTGTACGTGGATCCTTTTCTTGTTGACTTTCCTATAGCTCGACCTATAATATAGAAAGGTGTACAATCAGATATACCTAGTGTCATGTCACTTGACTTTCTTCTTTCCGGTGTTTTGCCTATTGTGTAGAATGATACCTTGTTTACTTTAGTTCTAGGTAACATCCTATAATCAACATTGCTATCGTTTCTCACCGTTACTCTTTGATCTGTGCATTTTAGCATCTCACTTATTGTTTTACGTTTTTCTGTGTCTGCGTTAGCCTTCTTTGAATTTGCTGCTGCATCGTTTGCTTTGATAGACGTTATATGCATATATGACGATATACACAGGATCCCAGACTGTGTTTTTGTTAGTGTAATCATGGCTGGGTAGATGCACTTATCTACACATCTTATGATATCTTTGTCCATTTGGTACCGTATGTTACTTTTATATAGTATGGGTGATTATTGTAAAATGACTGCATTTTCTCAGTTGAACACGAGTTATACTAAGTTAAAGTACGGTATGGGGGATGATTATGATAGAGAGGGCGACAGGAATAGAAAGGTTCAATTGTTTAATACATGTGAATATGTAGAAGAGGATATAGTAAAAACCAACGATGGAGATTCCTATTTCGTCACATATACAAACAACGCACCTGCAAAAGATATTAATAACACAGCATCCAGTATGTTGTCGACCGATAAGAGTGTGGCTACTGTCACGTCTGTTACGTTACTAGTGACCAAGAGACCATATATACAAAGATACAAATCTGTGCTCTGTAGCTATTCGTTTATGTTACTATGGATATTACTGTCTATTATAGTTAATATAACTATAACATATTGGGTTAATACACAGACAGAGACAAAGACAAGGACAGAGTAAAATGTAAATTAAAATATATATATAACATGTGTGTATGTAATAATATAGTGGTACTCTTTTTTTTTTTTTCTATTGTTATTGGTGATATGGGTGTCAAGACATATAATATAAGTGATATAAAGAATTGTGTATCTAATGCAGGATTTGGTATGTTGCTGTCTGGGATAATGAACCTTGTAATGTTGACTCTTATTTTTACGGCGATATTCGTAGATAGGTATGCATCACTACCTCTAAACGGTGTTGATGTACATCTTAACATGATACCTAACGATGCTGAGCATACTGGCAGCACTGATTCGTATAATGCCATGCGGTCGTTATACTACACATTTCTATCATTTGTCGCACTGTGTGAGGTATTTATGTTAACACGTATCGTGTGTGTTGTTAATGGATATACACCACCTTTCGATGTAGGCGCGTATGCAGAATACACTTTATATTCGGCGGGAATATTAAGTATTATTGCTACGGCTTTGGTGTTATCTCTAATACGATACTCGACTGTAAATCTAAATGGTGCCGTTATCAGCTATGCTAGTTCGGTCTCATCATATGGAACAAGTACAAGTATCATCTTCTCAGTGGCGGGTATCGCATTGTGTACTCCAGCAATGTCATTTATATCAAAGACATTGAAATCAAATAGTTCTGCAAGTTATTAGTTTTTTACTTTTTTTACTTTTTGTAATATTTGTATCATTTCCTTTTCCGTAATATCTATTCTGAATTATTGTGTGTTAGTCATGACAACCAGTTATATTGATGATAATATATTATCTTTGGATAATAGCACATGTTGCGTATTAAAGAATGTGATGTCAGATCTATCACAGATTCTAAGTCACTGTATACAAAATAACATAACGTCACCCTTAAGAAAGTACTGTTATAAATTTAGAATTAATGGTTTATTGTCTAAACCAGGCACGCTCGTGCCGGAAACTACATACAATGATATTATAATGTCTGGTAATATTTCACATGAAATGTCTTTGCATTATGATAGCGCGGATAATACACTGAGCTATTCTAGACTTTTATCCTTTTTAAACTCTCATTTGTTATATATGCTAAGGGACGTTGACACGAGTCTGTATATGCTGTATATCACAAGACTATGGATGCTTGTATATGTACAGCATTATACAACAGAGAATGATGTTATATTTCATGACATTGATATATTCACACCAAATGTGCTACGTGACATAATTAAGGGTATGGTAAATACTGATCGTGATGCATTTGCAACCGATGATAAAGACCTATTGTTTCATATATGTCTTTCCGCACTAATAGTATATCCCGATTGTATGTCTGTAGAACTGGATGACACGGGGTCTGAATTCTGTGAATTATACACCGTGATAAAAACGTCACGGGCATTAAAGGTGTTTGGTATATCCGATTCCTTACAGTTTGAGATTTGCCGTATAATACAAACGACACTGTTAATGAAACTCTTTCGAACTACAATTAGAGAAAGAATAATACCGGATGACACTGATATTAATCTATTCCCTCCGCTCTCAGCGCGTATGCTACAGTGTGATAGTGTAATCCATGATAGATATGTCCTCAAGGATCGAGAAAGTATTTCATTTATAAATCAGATTGTGTTTCGCTCACCTAGCTTTTCCATTGATAAAGATAACATGGAGCATGCATTGCTTTTTATCATTTCCAGTTACTACAGCCATATCGGTAGTATATACACACAGACAGAATCGGACTCTACTGCATATTTACTTTCTACCCTTGATGAGAAAATAAGGGTTGTAATATTATTTGTGGTGACTGACCATGTTGATCAACCATATAAATTTATTGATTCTGATATATTGAAGGATGCAACAGTGATGTTTATATATACATCTTTTCTATGTGACATTGCACATCTTTGTAAATCTCGTGGTGATGTTTTTATTACATTGCAATCGGACGGTGTAGATATAAAGATACCGATAGGGTCAGTGTTTAATACCGTTCCGGTTACAAATGCTATTCGTTACTACATCAAGAGGAAAGTAAAAGAGTGGTTCGGTGCTGTATGTATGTGCACAACACATAAACATATAATTGTATTTAACGTGTTACCAAACAATAGTATAAGTGTGAAATATACAACAAGTATAGTCGTTGCCTATATGTATATTTGCCACAGTATACTAAAAGTTCTAAGTAACAGTTCGTATACGATAGATACCGTAGCTAAAAAGGTGATTATTGATGATATATTATTAAAATCATCACATCTGAAACTAGATATTGAGAAGATCAGAACATTTACGGATCTATGATAAGGATAATGTTATATCGTATTAGTAGCACTGCTGCATTGTCTATACAGGGTGCATACAAACGCGAATTGAGAAATCGGTCGTTGAGTGATAGATCCGAGTTCTGTGTTATCCTGGATGACTATCTAATTATATCCTTATTTAATCCTCGTGTAAAGAAAATTCACAAATACATGTTACCATCACTCCCGTTTATTAAAGTCTCGTACGAAGAGTCATTTGGTGAGATGTTGGTTCCAGATAGGCACTATATTAGTAACACTGTGTCACGTAATGATTACTCTATGATTCGACTCCATGGCGGTGTGTGTGAAAAGTATCTGTATGATCATACTTCGAAACATGGCGTTCTTCTTGATTCCGTTCTCGTACGCAGCTCATACTGTATACCACAAAGCCTGCATGAAGTATTTGAGTTTATTGTGGAAAATATGGAATTCGTAAATTATATACACCCTCTGTTTTTTACACATCCTATAACCAGGCATAGCATAGAGAACATGAAAAGGTATATACCATTATTCGTTGCTATAAAGTGTCGCGGTATACTTACAAATGGTACATTTCCCAAGCAACTGATTGATTGGATGTCAAATATACTTAAGCTCGAGAGTCAGTATGTTAATAATGCTATAGTAGACATGTATATAAAAGATAAACCGTCGGTATTTCTAACTGATCTAATGGATATGTACAATATCACCATAACAGACAAACCACCGAGTGACAGCATTGTATTAACAGATCCTATCCTATACGAAGGACAGTCTGATGCTAATCTGTATTTAGACTGTGACTATATTAATATACCATTTTTTGCGTGGTTAATATTTTATACCAACATGTGTAATTGTAAACTGTATGTTAATTCAAAGTTTTTTACCTTTTAATGTATTTAACATATCTATTAAAAACAGTGTAGAAGAAATAAGAGTAATATCATATGATTTTAACAATGCAATTCTTTTTTTAACATTTCAAACGTAGCAGACACGACATCTTTTAGTATATCGATCATATCCCGTTCGATATCGGATTCATTTGAAATTCTTGTTAGTATACTATTCTCTAGTGTTTCTATAGCAAAGTCTGTTGTATAGAGTAACTTCGGATCGGTTATTCTACTTATACCGAGTAGGTCGTTATCAGGAAATACTAAAGGTGTTGTTGCAGTAAATGGTGAATCTGTGTTTGGTGGTTGTGGTGGTGGTGGTGGCGGTGGTGGTTCGGGATATATTGGTGCAGTGTGTGTTGGTGTTGTTGTTAGGAATGGTGGTTCCAAGCATATATGTGTTGCTGCTACTGTCACTGCTGGTTGTTCTGGGTATGCTGCTGCTGCACAGTCATTGTAGATTCTTGTTTCAGCTGCTTGTACAATAGAGTTCTGTGGTATAGGTATACTGCTATTGTCAAATAAGCTATGGGGTATATTATCTGGATTGTGCCATTCGGGTAGCGGTCCCTGAATCGTTTCAAGAAACGTTGCAAAATCATCCATCTCTTTTTGTGTCGGTTTTACAGGTGTAATATTAACATTGGAGCCCATATGTTCTATTCGAACACCATCTCCTATAACCGGCTTTCGCTTTCCTCTGTTGCTTGGTCTATTTGTTTCTTTTTCCACTTGTCTCTGCTCTAAAACATCTAAACCAGTGGTACCAAAGAGGGTTTCGCTTATAGGGATATTTATTGCATTATTGATTCTGTCTCTTGTATGTTCATCAACCTCTTCGACTGTCGTATTCAGTTTGTCTATGATAGTATCCAGTATATGATCGTCTCTTTCTCTGCTCACCTGTACGTCTTTTTCATTTCCGTCATTGTCTATATGTTCGTATACCTCCTTGTGTATCTTTGTGTAGTTCTCTGGCGAAATGTCATTTCTTATAAGCCATATTAGGATTATCACTGTTAGCTGCTTGTGTGGTAGAACTTCATACACATTTTCATTTCTGTTAATAAATTTGTGAACCGGTCTGAAATACTTTGCCAGACGGCACAGTGCAGCTGTTCGTTTGTGATCCATGCGCGTGGTTTTTTCCCTGTTCATTCTCTATGTTGTGTATAAATATATAGATATATAAATGTTAGAATAAAAGAATGTACCGTATCAAAGGTGTACCGTAATATATATATATTATAACTATTTGTATCTATTTTTTCTTTCTATTTCTTTTGTTGTAGCTACAGTAGCTAGATGTCTAATATACCAAGCGAGATTGATAATATCGATGCAACGCTCGATAGTATCAGGTCTATCGATTATGATATGATTAGAGTGTATCTGAGAACATATATATCAGGAGAACACCCAGTGGGTGCGCGGCTATATAATGTTATACGTTATATGGCATCTAACGGTATGGACCTGATAATTGACACTGCTAATAGGTTGTACACAATTGGTAACCTGTTGTATACCTACACAACAACATACCCTATTTCAACACGCTCTATATACAATATTGCATCATGTTTCCTGAATGATCACAAGTATGTGCCTACTATACAGTATCTAATGTATTGTATACTAAATGTCGATATGAACTGCTCTAATGCGTATTATGTACTGGCTACATCTATCGGGCCACATCAGTCTATCATAATAGGCGGTGTTATATTCACAAAGACATTGCTGTATTACATGGCGTTGGTATTAGACATGTATAATTATGATAAAGCAGTTGCACTTGCTGCCAACATGACAGATGAATATAAATTCTATAATGGTAATGCTGTAGTTACACGGTTGGATATATTAGTCTATGCAATATCACTTGACAGAAAGAGGCCAGATGCATATTTATACCTATTGACAGTTGCGGATAGACACAAGACATACAATATTGGCGGTGTCAATTATTCATACGATAAGATTATTGAGATATACCATGAACTAACAAGAGTTTTACCTGTAACGGATACGTAGATGCAACTTTTAATTGACAACACTTCGTTCCTCACTCAACTGAAAATTTTAAAAAAATGAAAAAAAATTTTTGTTGTTTTGCCGTGAAATTATTTTTGCGCCAAAATTTTAATCTTTTTTTTTGTCCGGAATTCATATTTACGGTAATATTAAAAATTGTAATAGGAAATAAAAATAAAGGGACACGAATTACTGTGTTATAATCTTACATGCTACGTAAAATCGTTTTACCATAGGCTGTTATTTGCAACGAGAAGAAAGGTTCTAACACACCAGTAGTATCCATAAACGTTAAAGTACCACATCTCCGAGAGATTAGTGCTGCCATAACATATGGAAGTTTTGTAGTAATAATCGATGCTATCTCGGAACACACATCTTTGTTCAACGGGTATATCACATCATGTTCCGAGTCTGATCCATAATACATTCGCAACCCATTACGGATTTTGCGTATACCATAGTCGCGTATAATGACGGTGAATAATGGATGTTCAATGTCACGTGGTATGTATAAGCCTGTTTTGTCAATAGCCTCAATACTTTTATGTTTGTTAGCCGCATCTATGATAACATTAACAGTGTTTATAGTGTCTACTATACGTGATAGTTCATCGTAGAACAATGTCCGTATTGTCTGACGCATTGTACACAGCGTTTGTGAATGGAAAAGAAACACAAAAATTACTTAATATAGTATAAATACGGTACATCATTATGGATATACTCCCTCTCTCGCTATAGTAACCTATTATATGCATGCAACAATACGGCATATTCTCTTCTAAGATCCGTTGCGATAACAAAATTTACATCTATAATACCTAGATTCATCATACCCATCCAATATTATACTCGCATTCAATAAATCAGCAGATATTCTAACCACTCTAAATCGGTCTTTAAACCTCTTGACGTGCACATCCATTCTGTCCATTTCGCGGTTGCTTATTGATGTAAATAAAATCCGAAACGACTCAATGTCCTTGTGTGCACGCTTTTTTATATCGCTATACCTAGCATACTCTGTATCTAGGATATATCTAATTGCATCCTCTGACATTTTGAAATTTGATATCTTCACATTATACAGCACCTTGGTCACCCACTCGTCCTTCCCAAAGTCTACAAACCACGTCTTGCATCTCGAGCAGGTAATAAACATTTCAACTGTAGTCTGTTCGATCCCATTCAGTATGTCGTAGTAATACTTTACACGCTCCTGCTTCATCTTCTCGGTCGCAACAATCGCTCGATTACACCAGCCTCGTATTGCGTCCCGTATCCGAACCGGCACATAATAATTCCCAATTCGTGCCTTGTTCCTCCTCTGCAGACCATAGAGATGTGATTTAATCTTTGCCATTTCCCTTGCCCGATCACACCAGCTCCGCACTGCGTTCCGGATCCGAGCTGGAACATAATACCCCATAACCCGTATCCCATTCTTCACCTGCAAATTATGCAGCTGCACTTTTGCTCTCACTATAAACTTTGCCTGTCTGCACCACGCCCGTAACCTATTCATCAGAATATACTCGTAGTACACACCCCTGTAGTATGCACAGTACATGCCCCGTATACAATCCGCGCACGACATACTACCGACCTTGTATACATAGCACTGCGCCACTAACACCCCGTTGCGCACCATTTCATTATTATCCGAAATAAATAGTTCAATCAAGGTCACCCCACAATATGCCAGCCCCGTTCTCTTCTCCCTCTCGCATCTGTGCGTCTTCACAATCTCCACCGCCGCAACTATACCCCCCGTATTATCAAACACCCCCACATCCACTATGTAGCTGTTGCCCTTCTTACCCGCCTTGATGCCGTATTCTACCCGCGCACTACACGACTCGAACATACCATCTACTAACTCCCCGCATACCCTACTACACCCATGGCATAGTCGCACTACTCTAAGTGACTGTATGTTCTGCGCAACATACTGCTTGTACAGTCGGTGTACCATCGACTCCCCGCCATGACATACACCACCACCACCACCACCACCACCCCGCCGCTTACTAACATGTCTGAAATGGTCGCGCCTCCTCGCACCACCCTTTACATGACACACCCTTCTACTGCATTCTACACATTTCAAGCTTATGTTTCGATTCATATTCTCGCTGCAATGGTGGATTCGCGACCACTGGTCATATGCATAAGGACACACAAATTCTTCATCCATCTTTACTAATTCTATCAACATCTCTATACTTAATAATGTCACACATTCATTCTCATAACAATCTACCCGCATTATACGATCAATACAACTAACCTACTACATATCATTATATGCATCCTACCACCTGCTGCAATTCCCTTAATTCCACCAATTCTCCACTTCCCTCCATATTCTCAAAATAATAACATCCCAGCTCCTTCCTGTCTTTACTCCAGTGTTTTACGCAACACTGTAATAATAATCAATATAGTCGATAATCTGATTAAAATCAGTAAACATATTCCATCTCGCATTGTATAGATTCAATTTTGCATGTGACACACACATCCTCTTGAGTTCATCAATGTCGCTATAATGACGCGGTGTTTCTGTCGATGTCTTTATTAAATTGTCTATATAGTTGTTGTGCTCTTGTTTTGGTATTTTTTTGAATTTTAATATATAGTATAAGACTTTAAGTGTGTTTTGCTTTGTGTTTGCATACTCTGCATACCTACAAAACATTTTGTGTATATCACCAACCTCACACTCACCATATTCGTCTAATATACAATCAAAAATACGTTTATTATACTCCATCCACACGTATTATACAGATATATGCAATGTCTGTATTTTAATCATCCTCTTTCTTCACCGTCGTTGTGTTGTCCAATCCAGGTGATATAATGCGAACCAATTCGCCAAGTGTCTCATTTAGTTCTGCATTCTCCTTTCTTAGTCTATCACATTCATCCTTGTTTATCAGTTTTATTTTCTCTGACACCTTGTATATGTTACATGTTATTTCTGTTTGCATATTACAATGCTGTACTAGTACTGCAATCATCCGCTCCAACGACATGACTGCTTGTCTTGACTTTTCCATCTTTGTTGTCATAACACTGTTTTCTTCCCTTAGTTGTTTGTTTTTTTCTCTGATTATTGCAATCTTTGTTTTAAATCTCCTGATTTGCTTTATTCTGTGTTTTTCTGTTTCTGATATACATTTTTTTTCTATTATCCCTATACTAGAATCCTTAATTCTATCCATAGTGCGTCCCCTTTATCTGTATGTTTTTTTTTCGTGTTAATTGGTTATATATCCTTAACAATACGGTATACGTAAAAGATTTTGTACCGTATTTTTTACAAATTCTACTTTGAGGAAAAAATAAAAATTCTCATTTTCTCATTTTTCCTCGGACCTTGTGCTGATATGGCTGATAACGAGTGTATATGGGTGATGCTGCACAAAGACAATAATGGTGCTATAAGAAAAGAGCCATTCGATGATAATAGTTCAAGTCTGATTCATGCTGCATTTACATGTGGTGAAAATATGGTGACTGTTACACACAGGGGTCTGGTATACAACGTGTTTCTAGATAGACTTTATACCCAATGCGTCAAATATTTAACGCGGTTCCGTATACAATGTTTACCATTGCAAAAGCCTGTGCATAAATGGTATAACAGGACCGATTCTGGTGTAGAGATTAGCTGTCTTACTAGGCAGATTGAGATGTGGCCTGATCATAGTCGTTCATGTGACCATATACCCGTGTGGTGTGAATGTAACAAGAATAATGACAAATATATCTATATCGATAGACCCAACGGTATAGCACTACTCGTCATGAAGTCGAATAATAGTAGTGTTGTACATATACTTCTGCGTGCTCCTACTGATAATATTTATTCACAAAACGGGTTAGACGAAGCGAAACATTCATGTATCACTCTACTAGAAAGAGTTAAGAACAACATCAAATTGAACATGATGAATGAACTACATACTAGAGACATGGATATGGATTATGAATATGTAGAACCAACAGGAGATCCGATGTGGGAATGTGCAATTTGCCTCGGTGGATATACAGAGGGGGAACAACTCGCAAGATTAAGTGTCTGTCATAATCACTGTTTGCATTACGAGTGTCTGAAAACATGGGTGACTAAATATAGTAATAATAGTTGTCCGATATGTAGGAGTCGGTACAAAAGTAGAATATACGGTCAACAACCACCATCGAGCAGCATTCTTCTGACTATGATAGACAGGCGTGTCACAATAATTGTTTATGACGGTATACAAAGCGATGGGGATCCTTTCCCAGGTGAATCATATACTGGATTTCTCCTGTATTTTACATTACCCGATGATGCCGACGGAAATACTATTGGAGATATGTTAGATTATGTGCACAGTAATAATAAGTTGTGTTATATTCGTGTAAATACTGACGGTACAGCTAGTGTTGTATCTGATTTGTTTGAGTTAGGTTCTAGATTTGATTATAATTCTTTCCTTTTAAATCTCAGAAGAGAGTGTTTAATCTATTAAAATCCTTAAAGAAAAAAAAGCCAACATTAAAGGAAATAATACAACAAAATAAAAAGAAAAAAAAATGTAGAGAGTATAATACTATATCATTTATTTAACGGTGTCGTCGAGAACTGGCACTTTTTCGATTGGTGATACAGAGGTATTGGCTGACTGCTTTGTAGACAAATCCTTATCTGTAGTTTGCTCCTGTATGGTTATTAAATTAATATTAGACTACTTTTAGATATATGTATGTGTTGGGGATAAATATATCTTACAATGTGATTGAAACATAGTCGCCGTCTTATGTGTTGCCCCGTTCTCTCCATCTTTTGTTGATGTATCAAATTATGATATAGGATATGAAAACCCGTCCTCGCACTGAGAATTCTGTACCGTTTTATGTGTAATCTATCCATTTATACAATATCATAACGGTACCGTAAATTATATTTTGTCTGTGTTATTTCTCTTTTGTATATAATCATAATCAAAGTATATAGTTTACATATTCTTGTGATGGCATGTTCCGCCGATGCAACCGGATTGCTAACTTCATGTGAAACATGTACACTGTACGGTCTTACTGATAGCATGTGTGATTATTGCGCATCGCATAGACCGTCTGTGTCAATAAATGCAGATGGTAAAGATGTGAGTAACTAAATGCGACAGATTATATGTGACTGGTATCTCATTTACTAATATTCTACTTATTCATATAGGTCTATTCGTCTGAATCCATCGATTCATGCAAGGTTGGTAGATACACAACACAATTCAAACAGGTTACATTCCCATATCCGAGTGAATGGCAACAGCCTAACAGTGCATGTGACATATTTTACTATGATGCGAATAGGACAAATATTGCATGCATACTTGTCCCATTAGATCCCGCGTCTAAAGAGTATGCTACTGTTGCATCAAGCTTTATTGATACCGGCATGTTTGTTGTTAATAGTATTAGACGTGTACAAAACTCTAGTAACTATGTAAAGTTTATGCGAAAGAGATGTGAATTAATTAATATGTATGGTGATGCTAACATGTATGAGGCATGCTGTCTATATCATACGCCACATGAAGGTGATTTATCAGGAATGCTTGTCGAGGGGCTTGATAATCGTGTATCAACACGTGGAAACTTTGGACTTGGTGTGTATACTACAGACTGCATATCTAAGGCTGATTCGTATAACAGACGCAAGAGTCCGCGTCCTCGTATAATGTTTCAGTGTTCGGTTGTTCTAGGCAGACCTGAAGTATATAATAGAGGTGTGATTGATATGTATATGAGACGTGAGCACATTGGGTATGACAGTGTTATAGGATATATTACAGCAAATGAATTTGTGGTATACAACCGTGAACAGTGTAACATTGACTATGTTATAGAATACACTGAGAAACCGCTACATACAAAGTTTGACCCGTGTGCTGTACATACAGCTATACCAGATACACATGATATTACCAATTACGTTTTTTCATTGTCTCCACGTATATACCCGATTGGTACAGTGTGTTACTATCCTGAATTTGGTTTGTATAGTTATATCTGGCTATAACTATGCTACTTGATTTTCTATTTACTGTTGTTGTGTATCAGAATACTATGTAGCTTCTGTGTACTTTCTGGAATAGATGGTTACATGCTTTAGTTTGCTTATGAGCTTTAATGGGTCAATAATAAATTACACTAAAAGAGATGCTGTTTCTAATGAAGTTTAATTCTAGCGGCATCAATGGATGCGTTCATATATATATTGATATTACGATCAGTACTGATACAGTCAATCTCAATATGGAACTTTATGGGGATAACTACTAGTATATCATTGGTGCACCCTATGTTTACATCAATGTAGAACATGTGTGTTGTGCTATTCCCACTGGCTGTCACCCTACTCTTAGTGTACGGCAGATTCGTTGTTTTGAGATTAAAATCCTGTAGTATTGGTGTCCGTGTTGTAACATTGTATTCGCGGTCTACACGTAGTACGTTGAAACGCATTAAGGTTGTGCTTGGTACAACTGTATCCATTCCATTGTGATACGAATCAACGATTTTTTCTGTGTCAAACGAGAACACTATAAAGCCTATTCTACTGTCCCCGTAGTTAAATGGCAGTTCTACTATGTTCATCTTCAACGAGCTATTCTATTTTGTGTCGATTTTTTTTTCTTTTCTCTTTGTTTTTTTTTTTTTTTTTTTTTTTTATTTAAAATTTTTTTTTTTTTTTTTTTTTTTAAAAAAAAAAAAATATTTTTTAAAATTTTCCCTCTTTTTTTTTAAAAAAAAAAAAAATGAGCATTTTGTAAAAAAAAAAAAAAGGAGGCAGAGAACACATGCCAACACATGAAAA
>Ga0169931_10001881_pt1 | contig 34682 bp, 32 predicted proteins | sample Kivu_15m_20L_FD_129675 | JGI IMG/M metagenome (GOLD analysis project Ga0169931, IMG submission 129675) | Freshwater microbial communities from Lake Kivu, Western Province, Rwanda to study Microbial Dark Matter (Phase II) - Kivu_15m_20L... | ecosystem: Environmental > Aquatic > Freshwater > Lake...
AGTAGTTTTGTGTAGTTGAGTTTGTATTGAGCAGAACGCGCTCTTGCGGACTCATGCGCAGTCCATGCTCAAGTCCAACACCGAGACCTTTGATGATATTGAAGGTAATCCAGTTGGTCCAGGTTCCATTATGTAAAGCAGGATTATTATTTTTGTAGCTTACAAAACCGGATAAGTTGGATTTCCAGGTAAATCCTTTTATAAACTTAACGGAATAATCACCTACAAACTTACATCCAAAAGAAGATGTAAAAGAAGACGATTCCTGACTAAAAATTTTGTTGAAGTTTGCAGGATGAACGACAAACACCAGATCCTTAATCGGTGTAATGGTTACCCCTGCCCCGATATCAAGATATCCGGGATTATTAAAATTCTCGATAACGGAAGTCCGGTATTCCCCCAATGCAGAAACGGCAATTATTTTCTTGAGGTTATATCCAAACAGTGAACTTACATTTAAAATGTCAGCAACAGGCTTGAAACCTTCATCTTCTGCTGTTCCATCAGTTTTTAGCCTTTGCCAGCCAAGGCTCAGTGCACCTTTATTTCTCCAGAAATAATTTTCCTGTATGAGATTTACAAATCCATTGAAACTGCCGGAAATACTTGTTGCAGAGGAATTTTTCAAATTTCCTGCAGCATACCAGTTGTGCCGGGTAAGAAAATTAGCACCAACAAGGCCTGCCAATCCGGTATACCAACCTGGAAGCTTGGCTATAGCATTATCTATAGCCTGTAATTCAGACTGAATAGGATCAACCTGTGCCTTTAAAGGGGTCATTTTTTCCTGTAATTCAGCTTTTTTGGCACGCAATTCATCTATGGTTTGAGACTGGCTTAACAAAAAACCATAAAATAATACACATAAGCAACCCGTCAAATAAATTTTCATCTTTTCATTTTTGAACAAATTTAAAATAATAACGTGAATTGGTTGTATGCAGATTTATACAATTCGAAATTGAATTTTTCAGATAAGAAAAAACAACCGATTTCGGTTGTTTTGGGAATAAACGACAAAAGCATCCAACATCTAAGACCATTAATGACAATTTATCCGCCAAAACTTGTCAATTTGACATCTTTTAAGCTATGGCACATAGTTTGTTCTGAAGCAGCCAAATAAAATATGGAAAAATGATGAATAAAGGTAATATCTCTGTACAGGCGGAAAATATTTTCCCCATTATTAAAAAATTTCTGTATTCCGACCAGGAAATCTTCTTGCGCGAATTGGTATCAAATGCGGTAGACGCTACAACAAAGCTCAGAACGCTTGCATCCAAAGGAGAAATAAAGGGTGAAATTGGTGATACCCGAATAGAAATTAAGGTAAATGAAGATGCCAAAACCTTGCATATTATCGATAAAGGTATTGGTATGTCTGGATCAGAAGTAGAGAAATATCTTAACCAGGTCGCATTTTCTTCTGCCGAAGAATTTCTGCAAAAATATAAAGATGATGCCAGTATTATAGGACACTTTGGATTGGGATTTTATTCGGCTTTTATGGTTGCAGAAAAAGTTGAAGTCATTACCAAATCATATCGGGAGGAGGAACCTGGTGTAAAATGGACATGTGATGGCAATCCTGAATATACTCTGGAATCCAGTGACAAGACGGATCGTGGAACAGAGATTATACTTTACATTCAGGATGAGAATAAAGACTACCTGACAGAATGGAGGATTAAGGAATTATTGACTAAATACTGTAAGTTTTTGCCCGTAGAGATTAAATTCGGAACAAAAACCGAAACTGATTATGAAGGAGAGGGTGACAATAAGAAGGAAGTCAAAAAAGAGGTAGATTTTATAGCAAATAATCCAAAACCAGCCTGGAAGGTAAAACCTGCAGATTTAACGGATGAAGACTATAAATCCTTTTATAATGAGCTGTATCCATTTAGTCAGCCGCCATTATTCTGGATACATCTCAATATTGATTATCCATTTAATCTTACAGGTATTCTTTATTTTCCAAAGCTTACCAATTCTCTGGAAGTTCAGAAAAATAGAATTCAATTATACAGTAATCAGGTTTTTGTTACTGATGATGTTAAAGAAATTGTACCTGAATTTTTAACATTACTACACGGGGTAATAGATTCTCCGGATATTCCCTTGAATGTTTCCAGGAGTTATTTACAGGCAGATGCTAATGTAAAAAAAATAAATACTTACATCACCAAGAAAGTATCTGAAAAATTACAATCCCTGTTTGAAGCAGACAGAAAGGCATACGAAGATAAATGGTCTGAAATTGGGGTATTTGTCAAATACGGAATGATATCAGATGAAAAGTTTAACGAAAAGGCCATGTCATTTGCCTTGTTAAAAAATTTAGAAGGTGATTTTTATACATTAGACGAATACAAGGAAAAGATAAAAGCAACTCAAACAGACAAGCACAATAAACTGATTTGTCTCTACACCAATGATGTAAAAGCACATCATAGTTATATCAAATCTGCAAAAGATTATGGTTATGATATTCTGGAATTTGACAATATCATAGACAATCACTTTATGCAGCATCTTGAATATAAGGGACTTGATCTTACATTTGTAAGGGTCGATTCTGATACACCTGATCAATTGGTTCAAAAGGATGAAAAGAAGGAGTCTGTGCTTAATGACAAAGAACAGGAAAAAGTAAAGTCCATTTTTACGGATTCCCTCAAAAACCTTGGTGGCGGACAAATAGAACTTAAGGCAATGTCTCCTGCAGATCATCCGGTGATGATTACGAAACCCGAATTTATGAGGAGAATGAAAGAAATGCAGGCCATGCAGGGAATGGATATGAATATGTTTCCGGACATGCATAATGTCGTTATCAATTCCAATAATCCTTTAATCACTGAAAAGCTATTGAAAATGGATAATCAGGAGGAGCAGGCATCATTTGCTAATTATTTACACCAAATAGCACTGCTCAATCAAAATATGTTAAAGGGTGAAGAATTAAGCGCCTTCATTGACAGGAGCCTTGAATTTGTGAAATAAATATAGTGACCTCTTATAAAAAGCCGGACTTCCTGAAAAGTATCCGGCTTTTTTTATTTCAAAAATACTTTAAGCAACCATTATCAGATTAAATTTGTGCTTTACAATCAAATAAATGGACTGGAGTACATCTCTTAAAGGATTCAAAGCATATCTGATGCTGGAAAAATCTTTATCAGCCCATTCCATTGAAGCCTATATCAGAGATGTTGGCAAATTGATGGAGTTTGTGTTTTTAAAGAAAATTGATTTGCCTCCTGCTCAATTGCAGGATACACATTTAACAGAATTTGTTTATTATATCAATGATCTTGGACTGGAGCCGAAAAGCCAGGCCAGAATTATTTCAGGAGTGAGAGCATTTTACCGATACATGCTCATGGAGGATCTTATAATTCAAGACCCTTCAGAATGGATGGAAAGTCCCAAATTAAAAAGAACATTGCCGGATACGCTTAGCTATGAGGAAATTGATTTAATATTTAAGACTATGGATATGAGTCTGCCTCATGCTCAAAGAAACAGAGCTATGCTTGAAGTACTTTACGCCTGTGGATTAAGAGTTTCAGAATTGATTACGCTTAAAATTTCAGATTATTTTCCTGATGAAGGATTTATTAAGGTAACAGGTAAAAATAATAAAGAACGACTTGTTCCAATTGGGCAGTCGGCTATAAAGCATATAGAACTTTATCTTGAAACAGAACGCAAGGCACTGCCAGTGATTCATTCGGACGCCAGGGACATTTTATTTTTAAACCGAAGAGGAAAGGGATTGACCAGGGTAATGGTGTTTACATTAATCAAGGGATTTGTACATTACGCCGGCATTCAAAAAAATGTGAGCCCTCATACTTTCAGGCATTCCTTTGCCACACATCTTGTAGAAGGAGGTGCAGACCTTAGAGCTGTTCAGGAAATGCTGGGTCATGAATCTATTCTGACTACAGAAATTTATACTCATGTCGATCGTACCTATTTAAGGGAAACTATCCATAAATACCATCCACTTTCCGAAAAACGGCAATATCCGGGATCTTAATTTAATAACTTATAATAAAATTTATAAGTATTCATAAAAACAAGGAATATATTGACGAACTTTACGTTTAACAGATGCAGTACCGGTCATATGTCAGAAAGCAGATTTTTCGAAATTGCTAAACAATTCAGGCACTGGATTACCTTTTATATTTGTATATCAGCCATATTTTCTTGTGCTTCCACGGGTTCTCTTACAGGAGGGCCCAAAGATACTTCACCTCCAAAACTGGATTCGCTCAGATCAACACCCAATTTGCAGAAATTTTTCCAAAAAAAGGATTTGGTGTTTTATTTTGATGAATTTATTGAGGTCAAAGATGCCGTCAATCAGGTATTGGTCTCTCCACCACTTACCTATTTGCCTAAAATTGAAGCCAGAGGTAAAAAAGTAAATTTCCGCTTCAATGAGAAAGAGGTACTGCGGGAAAATGTTACGTATACCATCCATTTCGGAGATGCCATTGTCGATTTCAGGGAGGCTAACAAGTTATCGAACTTTTCCTTTGTCTGTTCTACCGGACCTTATATCGACAGTATGTCTCTGTCTGGTGCTATTTATGATGCACTTACGGGCAAACCAGTTGAAAATTTCATCGTCATGCTCCATGAAAATCTTTCTGATTCTGCGGTGGTAAAGCTAAAACCATATTATTCGGTGAAAACGGATAAACAGGGTAATTTTACTTTTCGGAATATAAAAGCAGATACATTTCGGATATTTGCGATAAAGGATGGTAATGTAAATTTTAAGTATGATTTACCTTCAGAAGAAATCGCATTTTTAAATGACAGGGTGCAGCTTTCAGCAGATATAACTACGCCTGCGGTAAAAATGGTCAGTTCACTTCCAGTTCCGAAACGAAAGCTCATTGCTAAAAATACCAAAACCTTTGGCAAAATATCTCTTCATTACAGTACTTCACCTGACAATGTAAATGTAAATTTTTTAGATTCCGGTGTTACCTATTATGAGGATATTTCAGGGGATACATTGCTTATCTATTATGAGACAAAAAGAGATTCATTTACTTTTATAGCAGATAAGGATACCATAAAAGTTAAAATTGAAGGGCGTCCTCAATGGATCAAAAATTCCAAATTTAAAAGGACAATAACAAATTTGTCCGAAAGTATGCTTCTTTCCGATACCCTTAGTATTTCTTTCAACGCTCCCTTTGAAAAATTACTTGTGGATAGTATAAATATATCAGATACAGTTGGCATATTAAGTGGCTGGAACTGGAGTAAAAGTACAAATGGACGCTCATTGCTTATATTAAATAAAACATGGAGGCCTGGAATTCCATATTCTATTATGATACCAAAAGGGGCAGTCAAGGATATATATGGAAGAACACTCGATACCATGAAGTTTTCTTTCCAATTTTTACCGCCCGAAAAGCTCTCAACGCTGGAATTGAATGTTAGCGATCTTGATAGTTCGTCTGTATATCTTGTCAAAGTATACAAAGACAGTAGAGTTTTTTTTGAGAGAAGTGCTTCAAAAACAAACTTTATAAGAGATATTATAAAAGGGCTTCCACCACAGGAATATAAAGTGGATGTGATTGAAGATAAAAATCAGAACGGGAAGTGGGACCCCGCTGATTACTGGAACCGTCAACAACCGGAGAAAATTAAAAGCTTTACCACCCAGAGGTTAAGAGAAAACCGATTAGAGGAATTTATTGTTACTTTTAAAGAAGATGTAAGTCCTCCAAATTCGGGAAGTGATCAAAACAGGCAAACATTGCCTCAAAGCAATCAAAAAAATCGCTGATGATACTCAGATCTGATTCACTTGTTAAATATTATGGATCCAGACAGGTTGTTCGGGAAGTTTCGGTTCATGTGAATCAAGGTGAAATAGTGGGTTTACTGGGGCCTAATGGTGCTGGTAAAACGACAACCTTTTACATGATGGTTGGATTCATTTCACCAACCAGTGGGAAAGTATATCTGGATGAAGATGATATTACTGGAGATGCCATGTATAAAAGGGCACAAAAAGGGGTAGGTTATCTACCTCAGGAGCCAAGTGTATTCAGAAAATTAAGTGTAGAAGACAATATTAAGGCTGTTTTAGAAATGACAAAGCTTTCCAGGGAATCGCAAAAAGACAAACTGGAGAGCCTGATCAGCGAATTTAGACTGGAAAAAGTCAGAAAGAATATTGGTGACTCACTCTCCGGCGGCGAGAGAAGGAGGACAGAAATAGCCAGGTCGCTGGCATCAAATCCCAAATTTATATTGCTTGATGAGCCATTTGCCGGCATTGATCCGATTGCCGTTGAAGATATACAATATATCGTAGCAAGACTCAAAACAAAAAATATTGGCATACTCATCACAGACCATAATGTTCAGGAAACCTTATCCATTACAGACAGGGCTTATCTGATGTTTGAAGGAAGTATTCTCAGGGCGGGCACAGCTCAGGAACTTGCCGATGATGAAGTAGTCAGGAAGGTTTATCTGGGAAAAAATTTTGAACTTAAAAAGAAAATCTTTGATTTTGAGTAAAAAATATCCTTTTGGGTTATGGTTTTTTTTGCTTCTAATATTTTTTGGTTCCTGCACCAAAGATGAACGTGGTTTGACTGCGGAACAGCGATACATGCTCGACACGCTTTACAACAGCGGGTTGGTAGAAGTCAGAAGGAAGGCAGATTCTATTTGTGCAGTTCAGCGCGATTCGGTTTATCTATCAGCAGTGGATTCTATAAAGCAGGAGTATCTGGAAGTACTTGACCAGTATTTTGGTAAAGAAGTCGAAGGTGATGGGAAGTAAATATCTCCATTGTATATTTTTTTTAGCATTACTTCTGTGTTTATCCTGTCAGGAAGAAATCAATCGTGATGACATGAAAATTATCAATGAGAAGCTGGAAGAAAAAAATAGGCGATATACAAATGATATTTTGAAAATATGCCGGCAGGAAATAGTTCAAAATGCGGAGAGATATGTAGATTCTTTATTCGCCGAACAAATCCAGCTGACGTTAAACGACACCGTATACTTTCCTTTAAAACCGGAGAGAGTTGTAACTAAAGACACCTCAGTATGGAACGATACAGTTAAAATTAAACCTATATTTGAGCGAAAAAAATAGATTTTAAATATTTATGCTCAGGAATTAAAAAAAGGATTTGTAGTTTTTTCAATTCCGATGGTTGTTGGATTACCATGCCCCGAATGCACTCTTACAGCATCAGGCAGTGTAAATAATTTTTTTTGTATACTGCTTATTAGTGTGTCATAATCGCCACCAGGCAGGTCGGTCCGTCCAATGCTTCCCTGGAAAAGCACATCTCCACCTATGAGACTTGCAGAATCCTGATGATAGAAAGCGATACTTGCCGGAGAATGTCCAGGAACAAATAAAACTTTAAGTTGGGTGTTTCCAAAAGCAATGGTATCACCATCTTCATAAAAAACGGAGATTTCAGGCGAGGGCTCATAATATAGCTGGTACATATGAGCAATCTGCACGGCACTTGCAAGTACAGGTATTTCTCCGCGATGTCCACCTAAAGGGAGTTTAAAATGCTGGTGAATAAATTGATTACCCAAAATATGGTCAATATGGCAGTGCGTATTGAGCAGAAGGACAGGGTTTAAATTTTTTTCCTGAATAAATTGAGTTAGTTTTTGCTTTTCTTCGTAGGAAGAGCACCCCGGGTCAATTATAGCACATTCTCCTGTTTCATCATACAGGATATAAGTGTTTTCATAAAATGCATTAAAAACAAAGACCTCTATATTCATCTGAAATAATATTTAGACATTTGGTATAAATAATATATATATTTGAAACATATATAAAAATAAATCGGTTTTTGGGATGGCCTCATTTCACATTTGTGGGTGAGGCTTTTTTTTAGGGAGAAATTAAATAACCTCCATCCGCATTGAAATGCATTCCAGTACAATAACTACTGGCGTCAGAAGCTAAAAACAATGCCAGTTGTGCAATTTCATCCGGCTCTCCCATTCTTCCAAGAGGTATCTGATTTTCCCAGTGTTTTAAAAATGCATCATTTTGCCATATCGAAGCACTGAATTTAGTTTTTATCAATCCAGGACAAATTACATTTACCCGGATCCCGTATTTACCCCATTCTTTTGCCTGAGAAAAACCAAGCATATTTAATGCAGCTTTGCTTGTAGCATATAGACCAAGTCCTTTGCTTGGTCTGAAGGCTTCCACAGAGCTAATGTGAACGATACTTCCTTTACCTTTGGTTTTCATACCATCAAATGCAAGATTACTTAGTACAAAAGCGCTTTTTACATTGACTTCAAAGATCTTGTCAAACAGCTCACTGTTTTGTGATTGAATGGGCCCTGCGACCGGATTTGTCGCTGCATTATTGACCAGTATATCCAATGCCCCAAAATGCCGGGTAACCCATTCCATCAACTCAATCAACTCCTTTTCTTTACCAACGTGGCAAGCTTTATAAACCAGTTTTCCGGGAGGTAAATCTGCTGAAGCACATGCTTCTTTTAAAAGTTCTTCATTGCGGGAGGTTATGATAACATTAGCGCCATGATTGACAAAACACCGGGCTATAGCAAGCCCGATACCTTTGCTTGCACCTGTTATCAGGGCGGTTTTACCAGAAAGTAATAGAGGGTCCATATATTGATGGATTGAAGAGAAATGGCTTATTGCTTTATGTGTTTAATCTATCCTTTCCGTGTATAATTTGAATTGATTGAGAATAGCCTGCCACCCTTGTTGTTGTAAATCCACAGAATTTTCATTTTCCGCATCAAAAGTAATTATTACTTCAGTTTCATTACCCTTTTGAATAAATTGAACAGTTGCTTGTCTGCCTTCTCCGAGTGTTTTGCCCATTGAATATGAAAAGCTTTCGTAGGGTATAACTTCATTATATACAGCTTCAAAATCGAAGCCAAAACTTCCGTCTTTTGCCTCCATTCGGGCCACATACCTGCCTCCTTTGAAAAGTTCATTAGAGGCGGATGGACAGCACCAGTCATCGGAGGCAAAATTCCATTTTATAATATGATCAGGCGAAGTATAATATTCCCATACTTTTTTCGTCGGAGCTGAAACAAGTGCTTTGACAGTAATTTTAATAACTTCCATGTGATTAGGACATTTTTGTTTGATCAATACACATTACTTCCCGTTGGTGACCATTGATGTCTTCAAAACCACTATAGTACATCCACCCTAAATCGGTACTTTCTTTAAATTTTCGACCACCATTTTCAAGGGCTTTGCGGAATACGGAATCTACGTCTTCTCTGGTATCCACCTGTAAAGACAACAAGATCTCGGTACTTTTTCCATCAGCAATAGGCTTGTCTGTAAAAGTACTGAATTTATTATGATTTATAAGCATTGCATAAGCATGGCTTTCGCTTAGTGTCAGGCATAATGAATCTTCCCCGGAGTAATTCTCATTGAATGAAAACCCCAGATTTGTCCAGAAATTTCTCGTTTGAGTTATATCCTTTACGGGTAGATTCAGAAAAATTGTTGTTATGTTCATTATATACTTTCTTATTAATGTGGACGATTCTTTGCAAGTAATGCTTCAATCCATACAGGAGCATAAGGTGAAGTACATCCTTTTGATACAGGAAAATCTTTATATAAACCGATTTTTTCTCCAATAGAAATAGCAGCTTCTGTATATGCCGGTAATCTGATTCCTATCTGTGCAAGCGTAGCATTCATAGTCCATTGGATTTCAGGTGCACTTATAGCCATTTTACTTTCTATTTCGTTTAAAACAGAAGGGATATTAAGTAAATCAGGGTGATGATTAACCTGATGCGATGTTAAACTCCATGCTACTCTTTTCACCATGATGTGATTGTCGAGCAACCATGCTTGCCTGATATTTTCCATATCCGGATGTACTTTAATAACATAGGAAGTAAGCCAGTCAATGACATAGGTATATTTTTCTGAAGTTGTCAGAACATAAAGATCAGTGATACTTAATTTGACACTTTCCATAAGCAATACAGCTAAAAACCGGGCATCCGTATTTTCTGATTTCCAAAGATCCATGGCCAGTTTATGGTTGACTTTAATTTTATTTGCCAGTTTTCGTATATCTCCCATCTGGACGCCGAAAAGATAATCACCTGCACCGGCTTTAAGATGATGTTTTTTCATCTTTTCATTTCCGGCACCCTTTAAATATGTCAGTATGGATTCAACGGTATACTCCATCTGGTAGTGTTTTTGTTAAAATCTTTCTTTTTAAATGGTCATTCCAGAATTATATCTCCATAATAGCCGGTTTGCTTACCCGTAAGTAATTTTGTATAAAAAGTAATCTGACCTGTGTGATATGACATATGTTCAATGACGTGTATCAGAATGGCGATTCCTGTTTCTTCAAAAACCTGCACTTTTCTCGGATGTAACAATTCATCTAATTTTAGGGCAGAAAAAAACTGCAAGAGATCCTGATGAAGTGATTCCAGCAATAATACTAGGCTTTCTTTGGAACACGCCGCATCAGGACTGAATTCTTCTGATCTCTTTCTTATATCATGGGCCCCGGCAATCCCGGATAAAAGCCACTGCCTTGCATTTCCGCAGGTATGCAGGATTAAATTACCAATACTATTACTTGAGGGTCCAGGGATTTGCCAAATCTGATCATAACTGAGCATATTCAGGCATTTTAACATTCTTGGTATGCTTTCATGAAGCATTCTTCTTTCTGATTCCGCAATCAGCTGTCTTTCGATTACCTTAATCGTATTTTCAGCAGATATCATGATAAGTTTTCTCTGCAATACTGGATAAAGTCAGTTTTTGGTGGTGAAGACATCTCCAGCATCCTGCCCATCGTTATGATTTGACCCCTGTGGTAACTACCGTGGTTCATACATGTCTGAATCATAAAAATTCCTGAAAGTGGCTCTGTTTTACCATAAGCCTGATAGGTGCGAATCTGTTCAAGTTCCTCCTCAGAACTATCAAGTACTTCCTGTAAGAAATCAGCAGAATAATCGTGCCATTCCCTGAAAAGCTTTTCCCTGTTTCCTTCGAATACTTTGTTAGGAAAAGCATGTAATGGTTCATTTCGTAGTCTGCTGAGCCAAACATATTCTGCATCCCAGATATGCAGTATTGTCGTGTGTATAGTAGAAAAACTTGAGGGGGTTTCTCTGTAAAGCAAATCTTCCGGATATTGATGCAGCCATTGGGCGATTTCTTTATTGGCCCATAAATTATACCCTGCATAAGCGGTAAGTAAGGATTTGGCAGTCATTATATGTTATTTATAAAAAGATATTAACGAATTTAAGATAATTTACCTTTTTTTAGAAGGGCTGCACGAACTGAACCCGTTTCTTCCAGGAGTATTTTTGCTTCATCATATGGAATTCCGGTTTTATCGACAATCTGTCTTACGCCTCTGTCTACCAATTTCGTATTGGAAAGCTGCATATCCACCATTTTATTATCAAATACGCGACCCAGCTGAATCATCACCGAAGTGGACAACATATTTAAAACCAGTTTTTGTGCCGTTCCTGATTTCATCCTTGTACTTCCGGTTACGTATTCCGGACCTACTATAACTTCAACCGGAAAGTCGGCTTCTGCTGCCACGGGAGATCCTGGATTGCAGACTATACATCCGGTAGATATGCCATTTTCACGGCAGGTTTTAAGGCCTTTTACAACATAAGGAGTGGTTCCGGATGCTGCTATTCCAACGACAACATCTAAATTCGAAACATTAAAGTTTTGTAAATCCTTCCATGCCTGTTGAGGGTCATCCTCAGCATGCTCTACAGAATTTCTAAGTGCGTAATCACCTCCGGCCATAATTCCAATCACCCAGTCTTTTGAAACACCATATGTAGGTGGGCATTCTGAAGCATCGAGAACACCCAGCCTACCGCTGGTCCCTGCTCCGATATAAAATAACCTGCCTCCATTTTTCATCTTATTTGCTATGGCAGTTGCCAGGGCTTCTATCTGATCCAGGGAAGAAGCAATGGCAGAAGGAACTTTATGATCTTCATTATTGATGTCTTCAAGTATTTCCCTAATGCTTTTTTGTTCAAGGTGCCTGTACAGGGAATCCGATTCTGTTACTTTAACTAAAGCCATAACTGTAGAATATTATTTTTTAGAAGAAATTAAATAAAGCCCAATAAATGAAATTAATCCGTTAAGGGCAATGATGATATTGCCGAATTCAAAACCATTTAGCAATTTACCTGCATTCGTATCTATCACATAGGATAATATAGGAGCAGCAATACATACCACTATAGTCGGAATACCCGGAAGTTGACGTTTTGTAAGAATTGCAAAAGAAAACAAGCCTAAAATCGGACCATATGTAAAACCTGCTGCCACAAACACCTGATTGATTACAGCCCCACTGCTGAATTTATAAAAAAGGATAATGACCACAATCATAATGATGGACATAGTGATGTGGGTAATCATTCTTTTTCGCGTAACTTCTTTTTCAGATGCATTGGATTTTTCAATTTCCAGAAAGTCAACACAAAATGCTGTCGTCAAAGCAGTTAGTGCTGAATCTGCAGAACTGTAAGCAGCAGCAATAAGTCCTATTATAAAGAGTATACCTACGATTCCTGGTAAATGTTCCATGGCTATCATAGGATAAAATTGATCTGTTTTTTCCGGAAGAGAAATTCCTTTTTCAGCGGCATAGATATATAGTAAAGCGCCCAGACACAAAAATAGCAGATTGACTAAAACCAGGATTATACTGAATGTTAGCATATTTTTTTGTGCATCTCTGAGATTCCTGCATGTCAGGTTTTTTTGCATCATATCCTGGTCAAGTCCCGTCATTACAAGGGCTATCAATGCACCGGAGAGCAATTGTTTCCAAAAATTGTTGGGATCGCTCCAGCCTCCTTCAAAAAACCAAATCCTGCTATATTCACTTTGATATATTTTGTTTGTTATGGTGGCAATATCCCATTCCAATCCCTGACCTGCAAGAATAATGGTCATTACAACAGCCAGAATCATGAATGTAGTCTGGAGGGTATCAGTGACAACAATAGTTTTTATCCCACCCTGAAAAGTATAAACCCAAATCAGAAATATGGTAATGGCTACTGTAATTTCAAAAGAGATTCCCAATGGCGAAAAAACTACCTTATCAAGTACGAGAGCCATCAGATAAAGACGAAGAGCTGACCCCACCATCCTGGATAATAAAAAATAGGCAGAAGCAGTTTTGTAGGCTGTAGTATTAAACCTTTGCTCCAGGTACCCATAGATGGTAGTAAGATTGTGTTTATAATAAATGGGCATCAGCACGGTTGCTATGATAAAATAGCCTATTAAATAACCAAAAACCACTTGCATATAAGAAAATGCTATATTGGTTCCGGTTCCCCCAACCACTCCCGGAATTGAAATGAAGGTAACGCCTGACAGGCTGGCGCCAATCATTCCAAATGCAACTAAAAACCAGTGACTATTTTTATTTGCGCTAAAAAAGGTTTTATTGTCTGAACTTCCTTTAGTAAAATAGGCAACAACAATGAGCATTATAAAATATGCTAAAATGAGCAGCGCTATAAACGTAGGTGATAGACTTTCCATAAGTATGAGTTATTAGTGTGAATTATAGGCTACAACTATACTGTAGCAAGCTCATCTACTTCAATTTCTGGTAGATCTGCAACCTGAGTTTCTTCAGAGATGTTATCTAACTCAAATTTTAGATTATCAATAATAAATTCCTGTCTTTCAGGGGTGTTTTTTCCCATATAATAGGAAAGTAAATCTTCAATTTTAATTTTTTCACCAAGAATAACAGGTTCCAGTCTGATATTATCACCAATAAAATCCTCAAATTCGTTAGGGGAAATCTCACCCAAACCTTTAAATCTTGTAATCTCCGGTTTACCTTTTAATGATTTTATAGCTTCAAGTTTTTCCTGTTCGCTATAACAATAAAATGTTTTTTGCTTGTCCCTGACTCTGAAAAGCGGGGTTTCCAGTATATAGAGATGACCATATTTTACCAGATCAGGGAAAAACTGGAGGAAAAATGTAAGTAACAATAACCGGATATGCATTCCATCTACATCAGCATCAGTGGCAATGACCACCCTGTTGTACCGAAGATTTTCGATTCCATCTTCGATATCAAGGGCATGCTGAAGCAGATTTAATTCTTCATTCTGATACACCACCTTTTTTGTCATTCCGTAACAATTAAGTGGCTTACCTCGAAGACTGAATACGGCTTGTGTCATTACGTCCCGTGCTTTTGTGATCGAACCGCTGGCCGAATCACCTTCCGTTATAAAAATGGTGGACCCAAGTTTCAACTCTTCTTCTGATTTTCGGCCATCAGTGAGGTGAGCTCTGCAATCTCTCAGCTTTTTATTATGAATATTCGCTTTTTTTGCTCTTTGATTGGCAATTTTTTTGATGTCCGCAATTTCCTTTCTTTCTCTTTCTGACTGTTGGATTTTTCGCAGAATGGCATCTGCAACATCCTTATTTTTTCGAAGATAATTATCCAGATGACTCTTTAAAAAATCAGAAACAAAACTTCTGATACTTGTGCCTTCCGGACTCATATTCATCGACCCCAGTTTTGTCTTTGTCTGAGACTCAAATACGGGTTCTTCAATTTTAATGCTTATCGCCGCGACTATGGAAGTTTGCACATCCCGGGAATCAAAGTTTTTGTTGTAAAGCTCCCTCAATGTTTTTACAATAGCTTCTCTGAAGGCTGCCAGATGTGTTCCGCCCTGTGTTGTATTCTGGCCATTGACAAAAGAATAATACTCCTCCCCGTACTGCGTATTGTGAGATATGGCAACTTCAATATCCTCTGCCTTTAGATGTATAATGGGGTAGAGTAAATTTTCAACGTTTGTCTTTCTTTCCAGTAAATCCAGCAGTCCGTTTTTTGACAAAAGGGTTTTTCCGTTAAACTGGAGTTTCAGACCGGCATTTAGATAGGCATAGTTCCAAAGTTGGTTTTCAATGTATTCTGATCTGAACCGGAAGTGTTTAAAAATGGAATCGTCAGGATGAAATTCAATAAGGGTTCCATTTGATTCGCTGGTCTTTCCTATTTTTTCGTCCTGTGTTATTTCTCCTTTACTGAATACGGCCAGTTTAGTTTCTCCTTCCCTGAAAGACTGCACTTTAAAATAGTTTGACAAGGCATTAACGGCTTTGGTACCAACGCCATTCAAACCGACAGATTTTTTGAAGGCATTTGAATCATATTTACCCCCGGTATTAATCTTGGAGACACAATCAATGACTTTTCCAAGTGGAATACCTCGTCCGTAATCCCGGATAGAAACTTTTCCGTTTTCAATACTGATATCTATACTTTTACCATTACCCATGACATATTCATCAATGGAATTATCGATTACTTCCTTGACAAGTATATAAATACCATCATCCTGGGAAGATCCGTCCCCAAGTTTTCCGATGTACATACCTGGTCTAAGTCTGATATGCTCCTTCCAGTCCAGTGATTTTATATTTTCTTCGTCGTATCTAACTTCTGTTTGGCTCATGTCCTCAAAATTTAATAGGCAGGGTTTTCAAGAGAAGACTTCAGGTAGTCAATTACTTTTATTTCAGAGGCATCAACGCCTCTTTTTTCAGCTACATACCAGCTTATCCAATCCGATAAATGTGTAAGATAAATCATTTTTTCAGTCAGACTATGACCTTTGGAGAAAATCTCCAGAATGATTTCCGCATAAGGTTGGATGATTTCTTGCGTCAGCTGCATACGGCGCAAATTCTGTTTCTGATCATCTTTATTTTTGAAAAAAATAACTGCAATTTTATCAAGATTACCGGTCCATCCTACCAGTTCATTATGGTTCATTTCAGGAAAGACATGATGCCAGCAAAGCAATTTTGAATTTTCATTGATTTGCTGACGGCATCTGATAGCTACCGGCTCGATTCTGTCACTGCAATAAATGATGAGGTGTTTATTGAATATCTGGCCAGAAATTTTTTCCGCAAGCTGCATAGTCTCTTCCTGCTCAAACGAAATTAAATCCGCAGAAGCCCTAATCTGATCCATAACACCTGAAGGAGCGAGATCTAAAGCTTTAAGTACTGTTAGCTGGGCCGTGACAGAATAGCCCAGGCATGCTCTGGGTGATGGAATTCCTGAAGGAAGTTTCAAAAAATCCAGTTGATTGGCCACAGCTTTTTCCATCATCTTACCACCGGAAGAGATACAAACCAGTTTACAGGAGGTCTTTAAAGCCTGATCCAGTATCATCAGACTTTCTTCCGTATTTCCGGAATAAGAAGATACAACAACCAGGGTGTGCTGATTGACAAATCCCGGGAGTTGGTAAGTTTTATTTACAATGACAGGAACCTTTCCTTCTGTTTTCATCATGGCGGCAACAAAATCACCTCCTATTCCTGACCCCCCCATACCGCAGATGACTATCTGATGTATGGGAAATAGGTGCGGCCTGACTACCCAGCTTGCAGTTAACTCAATAGATTCCTTTAACTGCTGAGGAAAGTTCTGTATTAACTGATACATCATATTTATAAGTATGTTAAGCGACAAAGATATATTATTTTTTTATCATATGAACATACGTCAGGTATAAAGGATTATCTTTGAATAGCAATATTTATTTTCATTATTATAGTATGATATTGCGTTCGGTGTTTAATCAAGGACTATGAAAATGCGAGATATACTGATATCACTCTAATCGAGTACATTATATAGGAAGGACTAACATGAATTTAAACTTCAAAGCAGGAACAGAGCCCGGCTGTCTGGATGTAAAAATGAAATTTAATACGCATCTTTTAATGAGTATGACTTCGGGTGATGATATAAAAATATAAACATGAATAAAACTATGATTGGAAAGTTTGGAGAGGAAATCGCAGTTTCCTTTCTTAGAATCAATGGTTATCTGATTGTTGAAAGAAACTGGCGATTCAAGCGCGCCGAGATTGATATTATTGCTCAAAAGGAAACGACATTAATTTTTGTTGAGGTAAAGTACAGGTCCTATGATTTTTTCGGGGCCCCTGAGGAAAGTATTCAGGAGACTAAAGAATCTCTGATAGCAGATGCAGCAGCTCATTTTATGGAGCACAAAGAGTGGCCGGGAGAATGTCGCTTTGACATTATTTCAATTATTCGTGACAGTACCAAAACCTGTGAAATCCGTCATTTTTCGGATGCATTTTTTCCGGGTATAAACGGAGGGTGCAATTAGATTAAATTAAATTTTGAAGCGTGAAAAGGACATCCTTTGGGTTTTGTTTCCTTATAGCTTTTTAGGGGAGAATGCTGGTAATAGAAATTTGGCCCCTTAACTGAATTATCATATTCTTTGTGAAAAACGGGAGTGGCAGATCCACTCATGGGTGGAGTTATCCAGGTCCAGTCTGCCGATATAGCTCTTCCGTGTTTTGATTCACTTTGTTCAAATTGTAAAAACTGTTCTGCTGCTTCATGGTGAGTTGTAATCGTTACGCCAGCCAACTGAAAAGAATAAATAACAGCCCTGTTTAGTTCTACCATCGCTTTATCTTTCCATAAGCTGTACTGACTTTTGGTATCTATTCCCATTTTTTCAGCTATGACAGGCAGTAGATTATATCTGTGCTGATCTCCAAGATTTCTGCTGCCTATTTCTGTAGACATATACCAGCCGTTAAATGGTGCTGCAGTATAATAAACACCTCCGATTTCTAGCAACATATCTGATATTACAGGGACAGCATACCATTGTAGGTGCAGTGTTTCAAACCATTCAAATTCAGGATGCAGCAATTTTACCATCATATGTGACTTGGATGATAATTTGTGGATGTATGCCTGTTTTCCCGGCCATTGAATGGCAGCTGGTAATAATTCAAATGGCGAAGGACTTACATTCCAGCCTTTTGACTGACACCAAGCGGTAAATTCTGCTTCTGCCGGATCACCGGTAACCTGGCCATTTGTCTCCAAAAATCCGGCATATCGAATTAATTGACTGTTAAGTATTCGTGGTCCCCAATCTTCATCGGGCATCTTTTGACTAAATATACTAATTACCGATCTTATTTGACCCTGGTTAAAGGCATATTCAAGGTGGGATTCCAGGGCATCTATAATATCATCCTCAGAGTCCAGATGCCTCCGGTCCAAAACCTTAAGGCTCTTCCAGTATAAACGACCTATACAACGATTGCTGTTTCTCCACGCAACTTTGGCTCCGTGAAATAACTCGGTTTGGTTGTGTGTGTAGGTACCTGTGGAAAATATTTCTTCCCTCACTTCCTCCAGTCGCAGTGATAGTTCATTTTCTATACCCAATTCGCTATAGGTATCGTGTAAAAAAGTACTCGATCTTTCAAAAATATTCTGTTTTTGTTTTTCAGAAATCATTATGATAATTTACCTCAGATAATGACTATATAAGTAATTGTTAACCAATAATATATTGCTTAAATATGCAATAAAACGACTCTATTTCAGTAAGCAGGACAAACATGATATCAAGTTTAGGTAAACAAGCAACTAATTTAAATAAAAAGCAGGATACAAACACGTAAATGCCGTATTGGTTTGAAATTATTGGTTAAGAACCTGTATAATTTTAAAGCAGGATATATTACAGCTAAACCAGTTACCGTATAAGTAGGTTACGGCTAAGAAATGACTCAAGTGAATTGAAATCCCTGGCAATCACCGCATCATTTTCAAGAATTATAACAGGTCTTTCTATTAATTCCGGATAATTTGAAAGTACAACAATCCAGTCTGTATCAAGCATTTTGTCCTTTAGTTTTAATTGCTTGTATACAGCCTCTTTTTTTCTGATCCATTGTTCAGGCTGGATTTTAAGTTTTGAAATTATTTCCGCAATTTCTTCCTTTTGAAGTTGATCTTTAAGATAAAGACGTATTTCGGGCTTAAAACCATGGGATTCCAGATAGGCAAGTGCCTCTCTGCTCTTTCCACACCGAGGATTGTGTAAAATAATCATATGTATACTTTAGAGCAAAATTAATGAATGTTGTTTTTAAATATTTTTTGAATCTTAAACACAATAATAGCGAAACAACCGAAAAACATTAACAATCAAAAGACATAGAATTCTAAAATCAAATCAGTGCTGTACAATAGGTATCAGCAAAGAAAGATTCTGAAAATATTATGTATATTCACAGCGCATTAAAACACGCTGAAAATTCTAATATTATGAGATCATCCCATTTTTGGGTTTTACAGAAAATAGGACTTAATACATTATGCACACTGGCATTTTCTATGTTTGGTTTTACAGGCTTTAGTCAAAATAGTGATGAGCCAAAAACAGTTACGGAAACATATTTTATAAGAAATGCGCATATTGTACAAAAACCGGGTGTTGTCCTGAAAAATCACCACCTGATTATACGGAAAGGCATGATTGATGAAATCGGTGCAAATTTAACGGCACCTTTTGATGCTCAGATAATTCCTGCGGACTCCATGTACGTTTATGCCGGGTTTATTGATGCTTTTTCGCACACAGGAATTGCTAAAGTGGAAAATAAGGACAGGCCAAAAGTCAGTGACCCCGGAAATCCGCCCAATGACATAGCGGGAATTACACCACAAATGGAAGCTGTTGATTTCTATAAAGCTTCTGACAAATCTGTTGCCGATATGAGAGCTGCAGGATTCGTATGCAGCCATGCTTCTCCCAGAGGGGGAATGTTACCCGGAAAAACTTCCGTTTTTTCGATGAAAGATGGTGAATCAGATCAGCTTATGATCAGAAGTAATGTTGCTCTTACCAGTCAGTTTCAATACAACAGGGGAGTATATCCATCAACTGTGATTGGAGTCATTTCAAAATTCAGGGAACTCTATAAAAATGCTGAAATCATGTCGGCTTTTGAAGACAAATTTGCTCTGAATCCTCTTGGTTTGCAAAGGCCTAATCCTGCAAAGGAATGGACAGCATTGTATCCGGTAGTAAAAAAGAAAATGCCTGTATATTTTGTTGCCCCGGATATAAATGACATACACAGGGCTATTGCATTGAAAAAAGAACTTGGTTTCGAGATGACATTAGTGGAAGTTCAGGAAGGATGGACACTAACTGATGAAATCAGGAAAAATCAGCTGAAAATACTTCTGAGCCTTGATCTTCCTGAATCAGCCAATAAGGATGAAAAAAATAAGAAAACGGAGAAAGACACAGTATCCAAAACAATGACGGTTGATAAAAAGAAAGAGCAGTCGCCGGAAGAAATCGCTTTTGAAAAAAGGAAGGAAAATGCTGTAAGTGAGCGACTTGCCCAAGCGGCTGTATTTGAAAAGGCAGGTATTCCTTTTGGATTTTCCATGCTCAATGTAAAAACGGGAGATATAGCCAAAAATATCAGAACATTGATTAAGAACGGATTATCTGAACAGGCAGCGTTAAGTGCCCTTACCACATACCCGGCGACACTACTTGGTATATCATCATTTTGCGGAACTATTGAAAAAGGAAAAACAGCAAGCCTTATCATTATGGACAAGTCTTATTTCGAGGAAAAATCCACCCTGAAATATCAGTTTATTGAAGGCAAAAAATATGATTACATCAGCAAGCCAAAGGCCAAGAGTGATGCTTCCAAAGACAGCAATGCTTCCTCATTTTCCGGAAAATGGTCTTATACAATGGAGGTTATGGGTCAAAATCAGACAGGTAATTTGAATATAACCATGCAAAATGGAGAATATGCTGTTCGCGTTACCAGTGATGAAAATCCTTCAAAACCGGAAATGGCCAAAGATGTTAAGACTGAAGGTAAAAAATTGACCTTCTATATTCAATATGCCAACGGATCAGCAAATATGAAAATTGATTTTGATCTGACTTTTGATGCTAAAACTTTTGAAGGTAATTTAGGTGTAGGTGATTTTGGATCTTTTCCTGTAAAAGGAGAATGGGAGTCAGATCCAAATTTTTAATTTAAAAAAACAGCACATGAACATAATTATAAAATTAATTATCCTGATTGCCACATCCTGTGCAGTAAGTCTTTATGGACAAGGAAACTTACTTATTAAAAATGGCAATGTTCTTACCATCACTCAGGGCAATAAATCTGCAACGGATATTTTAATTCAAAATGGTATCATTACTAAAATTGGCAGTCAGCTGACAGCTCCCGAAAATACGGTGATTATCGATGCATCAGGAAAGTATGTCATGCCCGGAATCATAGACGCACATTCCCATATTGCTATTGATGCAGTTAACGAAGCCACCAATCCAAATACGGCAGAGGTTAATGTCGGTGATGCCTTAAATCCCATGGATGTAGCCATATATCGTGCTCTGGCAGGAGGAGTTACGGCATCCCACGCTATGCATGGTTCAGCCAATGCAATTGGCGGGCAATGTGAAACCATCAAACACAGGTACGGAGTTACAAATCCGGAGGAACTCCGAATGAAAGATGCTCCCAGAACTATAAAATTTGCGCTGGGAGAAAACCCTATTCGAGTACACGGCGAAGGCAATAAAATATCTCCTGCAACACGAATGGGTGTAGAACAGGTATTCAGAACAGCTTTTTCAGAGGCCAGGTTGTATATGAAAGCATGGGACGATTATAAAAAGGGAGTTTTAAAATCACCGCCGGTATATAATATACGTCTGGAAACTATTGCAGATATTTTAAAGGGGAATATTATTATTCAATGCCATTCCTACAGAGCCGACGAAATTCTCATGCTTATGAAGGTTTTGAAGGATTTCAATATACAAAAAATTTGTTTTCAACATGTCAATGAGGGATTTAAAGTTGCCCCTGAGCTAGCCGCATTTGGTGCCGGGGCCAGTGTATTTGCCGATTGGTGGGCATATAAATTTGAGGTATATTACTCTACAGCCTATAATGCTGCCATTTTGACCAGAAACGGAGTAGTTACTTCCATCAATTCGGATTCTGATGATTATATCAGACATCTTTACCTCGAAGCGGCAAAAACTCAGAGATATGGTGATTTGACTGATGATGAGGCTCTGGCCTTGATAACCATAAATCCAGCTAAACAACTGGGAATTGAAAAAAGAGTAGGATCGATAGAAGTTGGTAAAGAAGCAGATATTGCCATCTTTAGTGCACACCCTTTATCGGTATATACCATTCCACAGATGACCATAGTAGATGGTGTCATCAGATTTGATATTCAAAAGGATGCGGATGACATGCGTTTAATGGCAGATCCAAAGGATAAATATTCTGGTTTTATGGAAGATTGCCGATACGATGAAAACAATACATGTATGAGAGATGTAGCGGAGTTTTTGCTGAGCAACAGACATGCAGATTATTTAAGGTTTATTTATTCCAAAAATCATTCTCATTAAATAAAAAAAATTATGCTATCTGTAAAAAATATAAAAGCAATAATTATTTGCGGAGCTTTTGGACTCGCAGCAACATTGCACGCTCAGCAGGTAAAAAAATCTCAGGCGGGTCCTTTTTTATTGAAAAATGCAACTTTACATACCATAACAAAGGGCACTTATGTCAGCGATATATTGGTTGACAAAGAGATCATTGCAGAAATTGGAACAAATATCAATGCCGGTTCAGACATTACAACCATTGATTGTTCCGGCAAGCACATCTATCCGGGATTTATTGATGCCGGCACCAGGCTTGGGCTTTCTGAAATCGGTTCTGTTTCGGTTACCAATGATTATAGTGAACTGGGAGATTTTATTCCTCACATGAAGGCTCTAACAGCGGTTAACCCCAATGCAGTAGCTATTCCCGTTACACGTGTCAATGGCGTAACTACTGTTCTTGCCAAACCCGAGGGTGGCAGATTTCCGGGTACAGCGGCATTGATTGATTTGCATGGATATACCCAGGATCAGATGTATGCAGGAGCAGAGGCGGTGTTGATGAATTTTCCATCTGCAGGACGAAGAGGACGATGGGACAGAAGATCTGATGAGGATATTCAGAAAGATATTGAAAAAGGAATGGAAAAATTAAACGCTATTTGGGATAAAGCAGTGTTGTATGCCGCCATTGATTCTCTTGGCAAGGCCAATCAGAAAGTCCGTGAGGATTATAACCCCCAAATGGATGCCCTGTTGCCGGTTGTCAGGGGAGAAGCTTCATTATTTATTGAGGTAAATACAAAAGCGGATATTGAGCAGGCATTGAAGTGGATAAAAGATCGTAAGATTAAAGTAGTTTTTACAGGAGTGGCAGAAGGTGGACGAGTTGCCGAAAAGCTGGCAGAGGCTAAAATAGACGTGATCACAGGACCAGTCATCAGGGTTCCTGGGAGGACTGAAGCCAGGTACGATGATGCTTATACAAATGCTGCAAGAATGCAAAAAGCTGGTGTAAAAGTAGCTATTCGGAGCAATGATGCGGAAAATGTCAGAAATCTCCCGTTCCACGCTGCCTATGCAGCTGCCTATGGCATGGGTATCGAAGAAGCGCTCAAGTCAATTACCATTCATCCTGCCTCCATTTTGGGGGTAGAAAAATTATATGGAAGTATTGAAAAAGGTAAAATAGCCAATCTTATTATTACAGATGGTGATCCGTTTGAACCAAAAACGAAAATCTCTTCATTATTTATAAGAGGATGGAATATACCTTTGGAAAGCAGGCAAACATTGCTCTATGATGAGTTTTTAAATCGCGATCCGGGACTTAAATAAATATTTATCTATCATCACATTTGAGTTACAAACTTATGTCAGGATCAAAATGTAATTGGCTCGGTTTGTTTTTATTGATGAATACGTCAGTATTGCTGGCTGGTTCTATTCGATTTCCAGGAGATACTTCAGAGCTGGTTATTCTTTATACCAATGATCTCCACGCTCATGTGGAGCCACACCTTTCAAGACAAATGCATCCCTCCAGAAAAGTGGGTGGTTTTGCACGAATAGCTTCCTATGTAAAGCAACAAAAGAAGTATCATAAAAACACGCTTTATGTGGATGCCGGTGATTATTTCTCCGGACCTTATGTCAGTTTTTTAACCAAAGGAGCCGCCATTATTGATATTTTGAATGCTATGCCTCTTGATGCAACCACGATTGGAAATCACGAATTTGATCATGGATGGCAAAATGCCCGGTTACAATTGAAAAAAGCAACTTTTCCGATTGTTAATGCCAATATAGTTTTGGACTCTACCTTAAAAAATCCAATGAAAGGTCTCCCATTCTGGGATAAACCGTATCATATATTAGAAACTGGCGGTTTGAAGATAGGTGTGATAGGTGTGCATGGCAGATTTGCTTTTTTTGATACAACTTCCCCTGAAATGGTGCAGGGGGTGGAAATTCTGGATGAAAGGGATCAGGTAAGGGCATGGGTTGCCGCATTAAAATCAAAGGTTGATTTAATTTGTGTTCTTGCTCATCAGGGCATACCTGGAAGGCAATCCTCAGAAGGAAATTCTGACGTATCCCGAAACCTGCAAACAGATATCTTAATGGCCGAAGCTGTGGACGGGATAGATTTGCTCGTAACCGGACATGCTCATCAGGGTACACCGGAAGCTATTAAATCCAATGGCTGCCTTATTGTTTCTACCAATGCGCTGGGAATGGAGGTTGGAAAGATTGTTTTAAAAATAGACAAATCATCCAAACGAATTATTTCCCACATAAATAGTCTGGATACTATTTTTGAAGATCTTTTTCTCCCGGATAGCCTGGTCCAATCCAGAATTCAATTCTGGAAAGATTCCCTCAGCCAGGTTGCAGGTGAGGTTTTAGGTTCTGTATCAGAACCCCTTGGAAGATCATATGGTCATGAATCCCTTATGGGCAACTTTGTTGCAGACGCTATGGCAGCTACGATGCCTGGTTCAGATTTTGCCCTCGTTAACAGCGGTGCATTGAGGGTAGATATACCTGGTCCCCTGGTCAGCATGGGTGATCTGCTGTCCGCATTTCCTTTTCCCAATACACTGGTAGAAGTAAAAATTGAAGGTAAGTACCTGAGACAAATATTTGAACATGCAGCAGGACTAACAAATGGAATTTTACAGGTCTCAGGCAATGTACGTTACAGCTATAGTACCCAAAAGCCCGTCGGACAAAGAATTGAAGCAGTATCGATTAATGGGCATCCTTTGATTTCGGATAAAGTTTATCATGTAATTGGACCTAACTTTGTTACAGACGGAGGCGATGGATATACCGCATTTCAGTATGCCAGAGAAATGAAAAATTCTAATATTTATGTTATTCAAGCTATGGCTGAGTTTTTGAAAAGGAAACAGAATTATACACCAAAACTGGAAGGAAGAATTAGCGCGCTTTCAAATTGATGAATTTGGGTTATACCTACCAGCCATCGCCATCAATAATGTTACCAAGCCCCCCAAGAACACTTCCTTCATCCTTACGGCCATATCCACCGGCATGCGTCATAATCCTGTCGGCAAGTCTGCTAAACGGAAGCGTCTGAATCCATACTTTTCCAGGTCCTGCAAGTGTAGCAAAAAATAAGCCTTCTCCTCCAAATAGGGCATTTTTTATACCCTTGACAAAGGTAATATCATAATCTACGTGCTGGGTAAAGGCAACAAGACATCCGGTATCGACACGAAGAACTTCTCCCTGCCTCAGTTCTCTTTCTACAATGTAACCCCCTGCATGCATGAAAGCAAGTCCATCACCTTCAAGTTTTTGCATAATAAAGCCTTCGCCACCGAAGAAGCCCCTGCCTAATTTTTTTGAAAATTCAATGCCAACACTGGTTCCTTTTGCAGCACAAAGGAAGGCATCTTTCTGACAAATTATTTTTCCCTGATACTCTGTTAGATCGACCGGAATTATTTTTCCGGGATATGGTGAAGCAAAAGAAACCTTTGCCTTTCCAAGGCCTGCATGTGTAAATGCAGTCATAAAAAGTTTTTCTCCTGTCAGCAATCTTTTCCCTGCACCCATGAGTTTTCCCATAAATCCCTGGTCTTCGGCGGAGCCATCTCCAAAAATAGTTTGCATTTCAACCTGATTGTCCATCATAAGCATGGAGCCCGGCTCAGCTATGACGGTTTCTTGCGGATCCAGTTCAATTTCAACAAATTGCATTTCTTCACCATAGATTTTGAAATCTATCTCATGCGCATTTTTCATTTTAAATTTTTATTTATTTAACTATTCATCAGTAAAATTTGTTGTCTGTTTCTATCAAATTTAGAGCAATGCTAAAAAAGAAAAGACAAATTGCCCTTATCTAAAGACCAGATTTATCTTATGATGACTGGAATAACAACTTTTTGCGCAGCATTTATCCGTATATTTGCACTTTAACATCCATTATACCACAGCAGTATGCTTTATCTTCAACTGGAGAATGTTTCTCGCTCATATGGCGAGAAAATTCTTTTAAAAAATGTTAGCTTTTCCATCAGTAAAGGAGATAAAATAGCCCTGATTGCCAAGAATGGATCAGGTAAAACCACATTATTAAAAATACTTGCCGGAATCGAACGTGCTGAAGGAGAAAATGCCAAAGTGCATTTTGCAAAGGGATTAAATATTTCATTTTTGACACAGGATCCGGAATTTGACAAGGAAGCTACCGTCCTGGAAACGGTTTTTAATTCGGAGAATGACGCTATAAAAGCTATTCGGGATTATGAGTATGCTGTGGCGCATCAAAAGCAGGAACTTATGGAAAAGTGTATTTCCAGGCTTGATGACCTAAAAGCCTGGGATACGGAAGTAAGGATAAAGGAAGTATTGCATAAACTGTTGCTTACCGACCTTGATCAGAAGGTGGGACAGATGTCCGGAGGCCAGAAAAAGAGGCTTGCTTTGGCCAGAATTTTGATAGAAGAGCCAGAATTTGTTATACTTGACGAACCGACCAATCACCTTGATCTGGATATGATTGAATGGCTTGAAAGCTATTTGACAAGATCTTCCATAACTTTATTTATGGTAACGCATGACCGTTATTTTCTGGATAATGTCTGCAACGAAATCATGGAACTCGATCAGGGACAGATTTATACCTACAGGGGTAATTACACGACGTATCTGGAAAAGAAGGAAGCCAGAATGCAAAACGAAGCGGCTAATGCCGTAAAAACCAAAAAGCTGTACCTCCGTGAACTGGAATGGATGCGCAGGCAACCACAAGCCAGGACTACTAAGGCTAAATCCAGAATTGACGAGTTTTATGACATTAAGGATAAAGCTATGGTGTCTGTGGATCAGGACGAACTTAAGATTAATATTCAGGCAGCAAGGCTTGGGTCAAAAATTCTGGAATTGCATCAGGTTTCCAAAAAATATGGTGAAAAGGCAATCATCGAGCCATTTAGCTATAAGTTTAAACGCGGTGAGCGGGTAGGTATTATTGGTCCTAATGGAACGGGGAAATCCACTTTTTTAAAATTAATAACCCGCCATATAGGTCCGGATACAGGTAAAATTGTTGTAGGGGACACCATTGTTTTTGGGTATTATTCACAAGACGGGCTTATACTTTCAGAAGATAAGACTATGCTCGATGTCGTCAGGGATATAGCGGAATATATACCACTCGATAAAGGCCAGAAAATGACGGCGGAGACTTTGCTTGAAAGATTTTTATTTCCCAGGTCGCAACACAGGGTTTATGTATCCCAATTGAGTGGAGGTGAAAAAAGAAGACTTTATTTGCTCACTATTCTGATGAAGAATCCCAATTTCCTGATTCTGGATGAGCCAACGAATGACCTGGATATTCTTACCCTCAACGTGCTCGAAGACTATCTGATGGATTTTCCGGGGTGCCTGATTATTGTAACCCATGACAGATATTTTATGGATAAAATTACTGATCATATATTTGTTTTGGAGGGAGAAGGTAAAATAAGGGATTTCAACGGTACATATACAGAATTCAGGTTGGCCCAGAAGGAGAAAATAAAAAATCCGGATATAAAAGTTGAAGATTCACCTGCTGCATCTGCTGGCAGTAAGCCAGTGACAAATTCAAAAGCAGATTTTGAATATAGAAAAGAATGCCATAAAATTGAAAAAGAGATTCAAAAGCTTGAAGATAAAAAAACGGAAATTTTGCAACAATTCGAATCTTCAGATATCAGTGCTGAAAAAATAACGGAGTTGTCAAAACAACTAAATTTGATTCAGCAACAACTGGATGACAAAGAAATGCAATGGCTCGAACTGGCTGAAATGATTAACCCCAACCCATAGATGTTGACGGAATCTTTTCTGCTTATGGTGAAGTTTCCAAGAAATAATTATCCATTGTTGATTGTGTGACTTGTCTCATGTGTTTATCGTATCTTTACTTTCTGATTTTTTGTTTGCATGTCAGTAACCCTTGACCAGATAAAGTTTCCCGTTAGGGACGAGTTGCTTTCATTTGAAAAGCACTTTCGGGATAGTATGAAAAGCTCTGTTCCACTGTTGGATAAAATCACCTATTATATTGTCCAGAAAAAGGGAAAGCAGATGAGACCTATCCTGGTATTTTTATCTGCCAGAATCTGGGGCCCTGTCAATGAATCCACCAATGTAGCTGCTTCATTAATTGAATTGCTTCATACGGCCACGCTGGTACACGATGATGTGGTAGATGATTCATATGAGAGGAGAGGATTTTTTTCTATAAATGCATTATGGAAAAATAAGATTGCCGTTTTGGTGGGTGACTTTTTACTGTCGAAGGGATTGCTCGTTGCTCTGGAATCGAGGAATTATACGCATTTGCAGATATTATCTACTGCAGTAAAGCAGATGAGTGAAGGCGAATTGCTGCAGATTGAAAAAGCGAGAAGGCTTGATATAGAAGAAAAAGTGTATTTTGATATCATCCGGCAAAAAACGGCTTCTTTGATTGCTGCTGCCTGTGCTGCAGGCACGGCTTCTATTTTGGAGGACGAGGATAAGATTGAGCAAATGAGGTTGTTTGGTGAGAAAATTGGAATAGCGTTTCAAATAAAGGATGACCTTTTTGATTATGGTGATGAAAATATCGGCAAACCCCGAGGAATAGATATTAAGGAAAAGAAAATGACATTACCTCTTATTTATGCACTATCCCAGGCAGATAAATCTACAAGAAAGAGGATAATCAATATTGTCAAAAACGAATCTACAAATGCTGATAAAGTCAAGGATGTCATTGATTTTGTAAAATCATCCGGCGGGATACAATACGCTGAAAAAATGATGATGTCATATCAGCAGGAGGCACTTTCGATATTGCATACGTTTCCTGACTGCGAGGCCAGAATTGCCCTGGAAAATCTCGTTTATTTTGTGACCAAACGTAAATTGTAGGGCCATGAAGGAAACAAAACGCATCATCAAGGAAAAGAATATCATCGACGCAGCTATCGTTATTTTTGGCGAAGTTGGATTCAAGAACGCCAAGATGGAAGACATTGCCAAAGTGGCCGGAATCACAAAGGTTACATTGTATGCCTATTTTCAATCCAAGGAAAATCTGTACATGGCAGTTACTTTCAGGGCGCTGACAGAATTAAATCAGATGTATGAACATACCGTGAGTGAAAATAAAACTAAAAATGGACTCGAATCTACAATGATGCTATTTGAAGGATTTATGAGTTTTTTTGAGGCCAATTTTTTGTTTTCAGAAGTGCTATTGGAATATTTTTCACTGATCAGGTCCACCTCTTCCGGAAAAAATGAGGCAAGGTTGACGGAAGCCATCCGGGAAAGTTCTTATTTTCAAAGATTGCAGGGAATTCATAATTTACCATTTAAGTTGACTGCCAGGGAAATAGAAAGAGGTAAAAAGGATGGCAGTATAAAAAACAGCAGAGATCCAATGTTATTGACATTATATGGATGGACATGCGTACTGGGGTATCTTAAAGTGCTTGCTGCCTCAGGAGGTGGCATGATTCCGTTATTTAAGTTCAACATACAGGAATTGAGAAAACTTCATATTCAAAATGCAAGAGCCCTGTTTACGGTAGCCGTTTCATAGATTTACTGACGTAAAAACCTTAAGTAGTACTACTTTCATCATCATTATACAGGTATTGTGCAATACGCACAGGTTAACTGATGATTTGAAAAATATGGAATTCTCATTATATTTGAATCATATAATACCTGTAAAGTATCACTAATAGGACTACTTTTGTGAAATAGCATGCGTAAGATAAATGGCGGGCATTTTACACTAAAATTACATAATATAATTAATAATTACAATGAAATGAGTATGAGGCGATCATGCAAAACAGGATGATTATTTCTCAAGCGAATTCCATATGGCCTAAAAAATCAGTCACGCAGCGCGTGAAAATATAAAAAGAAACATATGAAATTTAGAATTTATAATAAGTTGTATATTCGATCAAATTGTAAAAGACAGATAATTAATCTGAGAATAAATCCATTTGTGCCAGTAATGGGATTAATTTTATTAATCTCAACAATTTTATCAGCTCAAAATACACCACTTAAAGTAGGAGTAATAGGTTTGACACATACTCATGTACACTGGATCCTGGGTAGGCCGAAGGATGATAAGGTTGTAATAGTTGGAATTGTGGAGAGCAATTTAGAGTTGGCAAAACGTTACATTGAGCAACATGGACTTTCTATGGATTTATTATATGTCTCGATGGACGATCTTATCCAACATGCTAAACCGGAAGCTGTTCTTGCATTTGGTACCATTTATGACCACCTTGAAATTGTAGAGAAATTTGCACCTTTTGGGATTCATGTGATGGTTGAAAAACCATTGGCAGTAAATTTGGTCCATGCAAAAAAAATGGAAGCTCTGGCAAAAAAATACGGTATCCACCTCTTGACTAACTACGAAACCACATGGTACCCAACTGTAAAGTCAGCGCAGGATCTATTAAAAAAAGATAGTATTGGTAGCCTTAGTCAGCTAATTGTGCGAGACGGACATAAGGGCCCTTTGAAAATTGGCGTAAATAAAGAATTTCTGGAATGGCTAATCGATCCGGTTAAAAATGGAGGTGGTGCGATAACAGATTTTGGATGTTATGGAGCAAATATAGCAACGTGGATGATGAACGGGGAAAAACCCATCTCAGTTGTGGCAGTGACGCAGCAGTTGCAAAAAGAAAATAACCCTAAAGTTGATGACGAATCAACCATAATTCTTACCTATAAAAATGTAAAAGCAACCATACAGGCATCCTGGAATTGGCCAATAGGCAGAAAGGACATGGAAGTGTATGGAAAAAGAGGAGTTATTTATGCAGATAACAGAAATGACCTAAGAATACGCATTTCTGAAGGTTATGACGGGTTTCACGAATCCAAACGAAGGTTGGACGAACTACTATCTCCATATAATGATCCGTTTTCACATTTTGCTGCAGTTATTAATAAAGAAATTACTTTACAAAAGTATGATCTGCCATCCATTGAAAACAATATGATAGTAATGGAAATCCTCGATGCAGCAAGATTGTCTGCAAAAAAAGGAAAAGCTGTGAAAATAAAATAACAATAAATCGCTGACAATCATTTGGTTCAATGGTCTGTAATGCAGCTCTGAAATACCGAACGAACCCAAAGTCATAAAGCTTTAGTATCAAGATAGGACGAGGCAATAGCTAGTAAATGTAAACACTTATAACCAGTTATACTTTCCATGTGTATATTTTAAGTTAGTTACGCTCTGATTTACTGATTATCAAGGCTATATTGAATTCGCACGAAAAATAATCATTCTTGTTGGTGTGAAAACGCTCTTGCTCATTTCATCCAGTAATCGCATATGCACAGTTCGGTACGTAACTATATGAACCTATGATTTCAAATCAAAGGAACCATTTTTACCTGTACATCTGTGACGACAATGGAAAACAAAGCTTAACTTAGCAGACATAAAAATTTTGCATCCGGCTTAGGAGTGATGGCTAAAATGAAGAAAAAAGTGTTTAAATAACAATTGGAGCGGGAAGTATAAATACATTTAATATTAAAATAAAAAAGTGAAAGTTTTACTATTTGGCATTCATATCCGTGAGGAACACGAAATACCTTATATTAAAGAGGTTATTAAAGAATGTACTTCACTGCAGTTTGATATTTTAATATATGGGGGATATGAAAGAGAGCTGAGAACCAAAAATATATTGAAAGAAACCTTTAAAACTATAGACACGCATTTAGACCTGTTGCGTGAAAGCCCCAATATTGTCATAACACTGGGGGGAGATGGTACCATATTGCAGGCTGCTGTACTGGTCAGAGACAGCGGAATACCGCTGATGGGTATAAATCTCGGCAGGCTGGGTTTTTTGGCCAGCGTAGAAAAAAAATGGATTTCCAGCGTATTAAGAATTCTGGCAGCGGGCGATTTTCAAAAGGAAGAAAGAACGTTACTTTCTTTGCATTCCAGCTTACCATTATTTGAAGATTTCCCCTTTGCATTAAATGATTTTACACTGCACAAAAGAGATGATTCCAGTATGATCAGCATTCATGTATACATTGATGATCAGCCATTGAATACCTACTGGGCAGATGGTATCATCATCAGTACTCCTACAGGGTCTACAGGGTATGCACTGAGCTGTGGGGGGCCAATTGTCTTTCCTGATTCTTCCAATTTTATAATTTCTGCAGTAGCCCCGCACAACCTGAATATCAGACCTATTGTCATCGCAGATCACCATAAACTTTCTGTGAGAGTTGAAGGTAGAGCTGAAAATTATATGTGTACACTTGATGGCAGGTATGAATTGATTTCAGCAGCACATCAGATAGAATTGAAAAAAGCCAATTTTACTATAACTTTGATAGGGATCCCCCAAAATTCATTTATGAAAACATTGAGTGATAAGTTGATGTGGGGTGTTGATAAACGAAATTGAATGTACGTATGCAGGTAAGATTTGAATGGAATAATGCAAGCTGGCAGGTAGATCTGGAAAAAGGACAGGATATTTCCATTCCCCTCATTCCCGGAAAAATGACCCCTAATTGCTTTTATGCTCCTTTTTTTGATGCGAGACCAGTCAGGTCTGGGGATTTTGTTGGATCCCTGAAGGAAGGTGGACCGGTTAATTTTAAAAATCTGACCATCAATCCTCACGGCAATGGTACGCATACGGAATGTGTAGGACATATCCTTGACGGCCCCTATACGATTAATAAATCTTTGCAAAAATTTCATTTTACCGGAGAACTCATCAGTGTATTCCCCACATTAATGCCCAACGGAGATCGCGTCATCACCGAAGAATCCCTGCAGCTGCTGGGCCTGGTCTATCCGGTCGAATTACTTATTATAAGAACACTTCCAAATCCACCGGAGAAGCCCAATTTTACCTATTCCGGTAATAATCCAGCATATTTTGAGCCAGCAGCAATACAACTCATCAATGACTGGGGTGTAAAGCACCTTATTACAGATTTACCGAGTGTTGACCGTGAAGTTGACGAAGGAAAACTTACTGCCCATCATACATTCTGGAATACTAATGCAAGTCCTTCTGAAGAAAAAACTATTACAGAACTTGTTTTTGTGCCTGATGATATCAAAGACGGACTTTACATGGTCAATATACATATTATAAGCCTCGAGACAGATGCCAGTCCCAGCAAAATTGTTTTATACGACATGCATAACGCATGATCTGTGATAGCTCAATATGTCAGAAGATGAGCCGGACAGTGTTCTTAAGAGAAAAGCTAACTATTAGTAAGGCACTATTTTTTAATATAGTTTTCAAGGCTGTATTTTCCGCCCCCTGTTAACATCAGTATCAGGTATGGTACAGCAAAAAGAATCGCTGCCTCTTTTTCTTTAAACGGATCATCACCATGTACGATAAATGCAGCTACAAGCATGGTGACAAGAAGTGGAATTGATGCATATCGTGTGAAAATCCCAAGAACAATAAATAAAGCACAGAGTACTTCAGAGAAAACAGCAAACCCCAGAGAGATTTCTTTCCCCAATCCGATAGGATCCGCAAATTTTATGGGTTCGTCTCCAACCAGGCGGAGTAATTTACCCCAACCGTGGTTTATAATCATTAAACCACCAAAAACGACTCTGAGCAGCAATAATGATAAATCCTGATATTTCATAACTCTAATTTTTATATAATCACGCTCCGCGTGATTGGTTTATAATGTCATAAGGAATTCAATTGAAAAAATAATCATTGAGGTAAGTATGCAATATTTTATGCTCAACTCACAAATTTAGATTTAAATTGTAATGTCTGGCGAAGTAAAGATATATTTTTTTAATTTCATTTATTTAAATGATGAGCGTTTGAGTTCTCACCCGAACTTCTGTCGTAGACCAGAATCTGTCATTTCATCATCCCTTCCATACTTTTTTGCTTGATCAATAAAGTATCAAAAAAATCAAGACGTCCTGAAAGGCGATTGCTTCGCACCGCTGCCTCCCGGACCTACTTGCTACCTTCGCCGGTAGTATGGTGCTTATTTGGTTTGATTGCACTGTTGATGGTTACTTATGATTCTGATGTTTTGGGTGCTTTGTCCGACGTACGCAAATCCGGTCCTTCGGCAGTAAGTGCTCTGTCAATATAAACAAACTAACTATTTGCGGTTCTTTTTGTATATCTTATCGTTAAAA
>Ga0169931_10001882_pt1 | contig 34672 bp, 36 predicted proteins | sample Kivu_15m_20L_FD_129675 | JGI IMG/M metagenome (GOLD analysis project Ga0169931, IMG submission 129675) | Freshwater microbial communities from Lake Kivu, Western Province, Rwanda to study Microbial Dark Matter (Phase II) - Kivu_15m_20L... | ecosystem: Environmental > Aquatic > Freshwater > Lake...
CTCGACATTGAAAAGCGGCTCAGCGAGCTTGAAGTGCGCAAAATGCTCAGCGGGGAGTTGGACAACCGCGACTGCTACCTTGAGGTAAATGCCGGGGCGGGCGGGACCGAGTCGTGCGACTGGGCCGCGATGCTCTCGCGGATGTACCAGCGCTACGCTTCCCGAAAAGGGTGGAAGGTGGACGTCATCGACCGGCTCGAGGGGGAAGTCGCCGGCATCAAGAATATGACGTTTCGTTTCAGCGGCCCTTTTGCCTATGGGTATTGCAAATCGGAAAAAGGGGTTCACCGGCTCGTCCGGATTTCCCCGTTCGATGCGAACGCAAGGCGCCATACGAGTTTCGCGTCGGTCGACGTGACGCCCCTCATCGAAGATATTCAAGTCGACGTCCGTCCCGAAGACATCAAGGTGGACACCTACCGCGCATCAGGCGCGGGCGGACAGCACGTCAACAAGACCGATTCGGCCGTCCGGATGACCCACGTCCCGACGGGGATCGTCGTCTCGTGCCAGAGCGAAAGGAGTCAGATCCAGAACCGCGAGACGTGCCTTAAAATGCTCCAGTCGAAGCTGTATGAAAAGGAATATCTCGAGCGGCAGCAGCAAATTTCCGCCCTTGGCGGGGAGAAAAAAGAGATCTCCTGGGGGAGCCAGATCCGCAACTATGTTTTCCAGCCTTATACGCTTGTTAAGGACACGAGGACAAAGGTGGAGATCGGAAATGTCCAATCTGTTATGGATGGCGAGATCGATGAGTTCGTCATCGCCTACCTCAAGGAATTCGGATAAATGACCTTTTTGGCCGATTTCGACATCCGCTATTCGGAAGAAGGAGATCTCGCGAGTTTGAAAGAGTGGTTTGCTCCCGAGGGGGCGACCGACGATTTTCCATTCGGCCCTGCCGAAATGGAAGAGGCGCTCAAAAATTGGATCGGTTTTTCGAGGTACAAGGCGAGCTTGACCGGGTGCGTCAAGGGGGAGCCTTGCGCAGTCGGGACTTTGTTCTTGATGCCGTATAAGAAAGTCGCCCACCATTCTTCGTTTTATATAATGGTCGATCCGGCCCACCGGAGAAAAGGGGTCGGGATGGCGATGGTCCGCAATCTCCTCCATCTTGCGAAGACGCGCTTTCGCTTGGAGAGCGTGCATGCGGAGCTATACGAGCCGAGCGCGATGAAGCCGCTGCTTGAAAAACTTCGCTTCGAGGTGTTTGCCCGCCAAGAGAATTTCGTCCATATCGACGGGTGTCGAAAGGCCCGCGTTTTAATGGAGCATTTTTTCGCATGAACTCGAATCTAACGATCCGTTTTGGCGAAGAAGCCGACCAAAAATATCTCGTCGATTGGCTCCTCCAGCCCGGCGTTCTCGAATGGTTCCCTTTGGCGGATCTCCGCGAGGTGGAAGACGCCGCGCGGATCTGGGTCAGCTATCATAAGTATAACGCTGTTTTGACCTCCCTTTGGGATGGCGTCCCGTGCGGGATCGCAAACCTTTATTTGCAGCCTTACAAAAAACTAGCCCACCAATGCCTATTCGCGATCATCGTCGATGAGAAATACCGCGGGAAAGGGGTCGGCGCAAAGCTTCTTCGAGAACTGATGCAGCTTGCCAAAGAGCGGTTTCAAATCGAACTGCTCCACCTCGAAGTCTATCAAGGCAATCCCGCGATCAATCTCTACCGCCGGTTAGGATTTCAGGAATACGGCGTGCAGCGCCATTTCGTCAAAGAGGGCGGCAAATACCTTTCAAAAATCCTCATGCAGAAAACGTTATGAGACTCTATCGCGCGCAGTTTGGTTTTGTGAATTTGGACTCGGCGAACCCATGCCAAATCGAAGCTCCCCGTTCCGAACGACGCTGCCCTGCCCAAAGCGGGCAGGGTGAGGAGGAGCGATTTGGCGAAGGCGCAGCAAGTCCGAATTCACAAAAACAGATTGCGCGCGATAGAAACCCCGAAGAGATCGCTTCGATCAAGCTCGCAGCCCTTTGCCCGTGCCCTTTGGATCTTGCCTGGCACGATAACCGCACCTCGTTTTTCTCCTGCCGGAAAAGCCGGCTTAAAATCCATCTCCGCCTCCATCGCCTCTTTGCGAAAGCGCCAAGCCCTGTCTTGGAAGCGGTCGTAGGATACGCGGTGAAGGGAGACAAACGGTCGGGAACCGTCGTCCGGCAGATGGCGCACCTCTATTTTTCCAAGGAAAAGGCGAAGCCCGATCCGCTTGAGGAGAAGGGGGAGGTTTACGACCTGGGGGAGATCCGAGACCGGATTAAAGAACGGTATTTCCCAACGGTAGACGTTTCGATCGGCTGGTCGGCAAGGTCTAGGGCAAAAGCGTTCCGGTGCATCACCTTCGGCAGCTACGACAGGCACAGGAACCAGGTGCGGATCAATCCGCTCCTCGACAATGCGGACGTGCCTTTATTTTTCCTCGAGTTCATCGTCTATCACGAGATGCTCCATGCCGTTTGCCCCGCATCCATTGACGCCCGCGGGGCGGTTCGGTGCCATACTCCCGAATTCCGCCGGATGGAGAAGCAGTTTGCCGAGTACGGCCAAGCCAAGGAATGGGAAAAGAAGAGTTTGCAATTTTTCAGGAGAGCGCATGGCAGGTCATAGCAAGTGGGCCAACATCAAGCACCGCAAGGATCGGGCCGACAAGAAAAAAGGGAAAATTTTCAGCCGGGTCATGAAAGAGATCATTTCCGCCGTCAAACAAGGCGGGCCGGATCCGAAATCGAATGCGAAGCTCCGCGTCGCAATCCAAAAAGCGAAAGACGCCAACGTGCCGAACGACAACGTGGAGCGCAACATCAAAAAAGCGGCTTCCTCGGACGGCCAAGACTACTCGGAGATGACCTATGAACTCTATGGTTTCGGAGGGGTGGGGTTGATCGTTGACGTCATGACCGACAACAAGAATCGGATCGCCTCCGAAATCCAGATCGCGATCAATAAATGCGGCGGGACGGTCGCAACGCCCGGCGGGGTCGCCTACAACTTCGACCGGAAAGGGGTGATCCGGGTCAATCAATCCTCGATTGGGGAAGACGAGCTGTTTCTTCTCGCGAGCGATGCGGGAGCGGAAGATCTCTCGGCGGAAGAGGATAGCTATTTAGTTACGACGCCTGTCGAGGCGTTTTCGGCGGTGAAGGCCGCCATCGAAAAGGCGGGCGGCAAATGCGAAGAAGCTGAGCTCGCGATGGTGCCCAAGAATTGGGTCGAGGTGTCGGATGAGCATGCCGATTCCAATATCGCCCTCATCGAATGGCTCGAAAACCTTGATGACGTCGATGCCGTCTATCACAATATGAAAGTGTAATCGGGATCCGCTTTAGGGAGTGTTCCGTAAAGATTCTTCTGTCGCTTTTCGGGATTATTTTGGCCGCTTTTCGATTTAAATTTGGGGGGCAATATATACCGAACGTGATTCAAGAATCGGTTTTTGGCTGCGCTGGCATCCCAGCCTTTTCATCCGCGCTCAAGGCCCCCTATTAGTCAATAGGGAGCCCTTCGCGCACCGGCCCACGGCCTGATGAAAATTCTGGGCGCCAGGCTTGCCAAATTCCCGATTCTTGAATCACGTTCGGTATATACCGCTCGTGATTCAAGAATTGGTTCTGGCTGCGTCGGGCAGCCACGGCATTTGATCCCGCTTGCATCGCCCAACCCTTTCAGGTTGGGCTGCAACAGCCCACCCCGCAAATCATGCATTTGCAGGGACCCCGGTTTCAGCGCCGGCTCCGCCTGGCTCAAATGGCGGGCGCCTCCTTGCCATCTCCCAATTTTTGAATCACTCTTGGTATACCTTGTCGATATTGCCCCCCAAATTTAAAGTCGAAAATCGGCTCAAAAGAACCCGAAAATCGACAGAAGAATCTTTACGGAACACTCCCTAGTTTTCTCGCACGAGAGCGTAGGCGTCGGTCGTCTGCGTGATCCGCTGTTCGTTCGTCTCTAAGGACGGTTGGATGACGAAGGGCTTGTCCTGGTAGGTGAGCTGAGTGATGGGCGGCAGCCGATGGAATGAGATGTTGAGGCCGCTATCTGCCGAAATTTGCGCCTGCAAATTCTCGAGTTTTTTTGTTGTGACAAGGGATCTGAGCCGGTTTTGATCCGAAAGGTCTGTAGCATTAGCGAGCATTGCAGTGAGGCAGTCTTTTTCGACATACATCACGCCGCCGGGCTTTAATTGTGAAAGGTAATGAGAGAGTAGCTGCACCCTCTGAACCCGGTTCCGGTCTTGATCTCGCTCTGCCAATTCTTTCATCGGGTAGAATAGGGAAAAAGTGGCTAAGATCGCATCGGCCGGAGGAAGAGAGTTGGGGAGCAAGTCTTTCCCCATCCGGAATTCCCTGCACCGCATCCGGTAGGATTCTTGCAGATCGGGGGAAAGTATGAGCTTTTGCAACTGTTCCATGGAAGCCTTCTTGGAAGGGTGGAAAGAGGCTTCATTGACCCGGAACGCTTCCCGGATATACCTTTGGGCCAATCGGCGGTCGACGGAAGACGCAGCGTCAAGGGACTCCGAGTTGCTGTCTAGAACCGTGAAATCGGATCCTCTCCAAAGACCAAGGCTCTCGGCGATTTGCGGGCAATGGTAGCTGCCGTCGATCGGCTGCCTTCCCGGTCCAAGAACGATAATGTGTTTGTTTTCTCCGGCGATTCCACGTGACACTGCGTCATCGTAAATGTGGAGCCACCGCAAATATCCAGAAGTGGTCGGCTCGGGTGTATACCGTGCGCGCTTAAGAATAGCATGTTTGACTGCGCCGACATCCCCACCTTTGCAGCCGCCTGCATCGGCCATGTTTTTAACATGGCCTGCTTCGGCGCCGCTTTGCTGCTGCAAAGCTGGGGCGTCGACTTTGTCAAACATGCCATTCTTAAGCGCGCACGGTATAAAAGTTTTTTTCGAACGAATCAGGTAAGCCCCTGCCAATCCGGCCAGGGCAGAGAGGGCGAGGTTCGTCGGATTGGAGAGTGGCTCAGGCCGGAATTTTTGAAGGGCCGCTAACGTACCGGCGAATAGAGCCCCGCCCATCAAAGCTTGTTTGCAGGAGAGAGGAGAAGTGCATAGTTTTGTTAATTGCATTTGTCTATTATAGTTGATTGTGTGTAATAGTTACAGATATAATAATGCTTTCAAGTGTAAATATTTAATCGAAGGATTGATCATTTTATCGCGGTCTGGCATAATATGAAAGTATGGTTTTATTCCCGGTCGTGTTAGAATCTTTTCCGGTATGTTGGACGGAATTCAAAACTGCACTCGCAGTGTAAAAAGTTTTTTTACTGCAGCCAGCCCATCTTCTCTTCAGGGGAGGATCGCCGCCCTCGCTCTCGCGCTACTGCTCTATTGCCGGCCGGCAATCGGGTTTGCCGCTTTGAGCGCTTACGTGGTATCTCAAACGATTTCCATGAAGCAACCGGACGATCCGGTCATTGCCGCCGCTCCGCAGTTCAACGGGTATAAGCTGGGCAAGGGGACGTCTTATCGGGATACGCCGCTTATGTCCCTATCGATCCGGCCAGCCAATCTGTTTTACCGCGCCCTGCTGGGTTCCAATGCCGAAGTCCTTCCCGAGTCGGGGGAGCTTTTCGCCTTCCGGCTGCCGCATGAAAAGATTCGAAAGCAGATCCTTTCCGCCGATCCGGCCCAAACGATTTCCTTTTCAGCTGTCGGCGTTCCGGCCAAGATCTATCCCAAGGTCTATCACAAGGTCTATCAAGGGGCGAAGGGAGATCCCGTCCTGTTGAAAGACCTAGGCGATATTTTAGGCGGCGGCGTCTACCGGATGAGCTACGGCGAGCTCCAATCGACCCTGGCCAGCCAGAAAATCTATACTTCCCCGATCCTGCCCCTTCCTTTTTATAAGGCATTGAAGGCCGCTCTCATTCGGGACCGCGTGACGGTTTTGCCCGGAAGCGGGAAAGAGCCTGTGAAGGTTTCCGCGATTTCTTCGCCTTATGCCAAAGCCCTTATTAAGCGGGCGTTCTCGCATCCTGCGGAATATGGCTTTAAGGGTGCAGCCCATGCGAAATCGCTGCTCGATTTAACGCTTTATCAAGTTGGCGCGCTCGTCGTGAAGAGCGAGGATTACCGCGTGTTTCTCGATGAAGAAGGGAAATTGCTGGAACGCCACATTGGCGATCCGGATGCGATCCGCCTCATCAACGCGTGCGGCATTCGCGGCATCCACGTCACCCCTGAAACAGGGATCAGCAACCGGACGATTATGCAGCAGGCCTTTAAGACCGCTTTGGCCGCCGCAGAAAAAGACATCGTGATTTTCCCTGCGGTCGGAATGGGGGTATGGGCAGGAGATCCGGGACTTTACTGGCGCGCGTTTTTGGACGCCGTGGCAATGTGCGCCGGGCCGATCGAGAAAATTTATGTGAATCCCGGCCATCAGCCGACTCCCTATGGCCGATACACAGGCTGCAAAGGGGAAGAATTCCGAACGATTTTAAGCGAATACCGCGCCCGTTTTAAAGACGATGCGGCCATCTCCGCCAACCTCGCTAAAATCACCAATCTCTATGATCGGAAAACCGACGTCGTGCAGCTTGCCCGCCTGTTAAAGCGGAGCTATCCTGATAAAACCGTCTCCCTTTTCAACGCTTCCGATCCGGATGTGACGCTCGGCAACCATGTCGGAGAATACGTGAACAGTTTGAACGGCAACTGTACCACGACCGAAGAAAATTATACGGCTCTCGGCACGAATGGCCTTTGCTTCGAGACGATCACGGGCGTCCACGAGGATCCTTCCCGCGTCGTCTCTATCAAAAAGTAGAGCGCCCCCTATTTTTTTTGGGGGATCAGGTCTACCTGTTTCCTAGCGAAATCTGCAAACGCTTCCGCACTCGATCTCTTCCCCGGAGCATCCGGGTGGAGTTGATGGAATTTGCGGGTCAGATGCAATGCGTCTTCCCCTGACATAGGGAGCACTCCGGATCCTTTAACCGGGATAAGGGGTTGCGTCCCTTGTTGGCCTTTCTGATGCAGGACCCATGTGGCCAACGGTCCTTTAATGACGCCTGCGTGATTCGGCTGTTCATTCTCTTTCGCCAGTTGTTTTCCCTCCGCCCATACTGCCGGATCAATGACGACGGTATGTATCGGTTTGTTGCCGATTCCCTTGATTGCGGTTGTTTCACATTTCACATGCGCAAGGAAGCTCCCGTTATGATTCGTGGAAGGGGGCTTGAGTGGGAGTTTTCGTTCCGGGGTAGGGATGTGTTTGTCCGGAGTGGGTGGTTCATAGACCGTATATTTTCTCGGCGGCGTCACATTCGGCGCTCCCTGGAGGTGAAAAGGCGGGGGAACCGTGCATTCGTCCTCGTCGTCTTTCATGAAAACCGGCCTGGGGGAAGTAGGGGGCGTGGAATTTTGACTTTTGGAAGGAGAGGGAGGGTGCGTTCCGGGGGTTACGGGTTCGTCAACGGAGGGCGTCTCAAACAGGATTCTTCGCGCCAAAGCATCGCTGGCTGTTGTCATCGGCGAAAGGGGCTCGCGGACTCCCTCCGGACGGGTAGAGGGCGTAGTTTGAGAATGCGATAAGTTGGCCGGTGTTGTCATAGATGTCCGTTAGGTTGTTTTTGAGGAGTATAGTTTCACATGGAGCGAGCATTTTAGTATACGGAAACCGCTCGACGGATCGTGAAGTGGCCAAGGAAGATTCCTAATTCTTGAATCACATTGAGATTCACTGAATTTTATTTGGATAGACTTGTTACGATTTAGTTGTCCGCATATAATTATTTTGTTGATTAAATTAATAATTTTATTGTTTGTTAATAGTTTAAAAACGGAGATGTATTATGATTCCTCAAGAAGTTTATTTTGCACAGCGAGCTAGTACGCATCGAAATGGCGGGCTATTCACTCCAATCCCAGTAGAGCCGCCCAAACCTTATCACGGCATTCAATATACTAAGATGCCTGCGCCTCCGGGCAATGCCGGTACGGATTGTTCTATTTGCATGAGCGATCTCGGTGATCCTCCTGATGAAAAAACTACAGGGCTCGCAATGCTTAAATGTAACCATATGTTTCATCAATCCTGCATTGAGGAAGCTGCACGGAGTCAATTTCAGGAGAGAGCAAATGCTGCCCGGAGCGATACCCGGGTTGTGGTAAACTGCACGTGTCCGAATTGCCGGGTCGAAATTCCTCTCTCAAGCGGCTCTACTCCAAGCGGCGCTCTAACCCGGTTTTTCAGAAATATATTTTCCGGGGATAACCACTGAAAAGCCATTCAAAGGCTGATTTATAAAACCGCTTTGGCCGCAGCAGAAAAAGAGATCGTGATTTTCCCGGCGGTTGGGATGGGGGGGGATGGTCAAGGAGAGCCAGGGGACTCTACTGGCGCGCCTTTGAAACGCCTTCAAAGGCCCATGAAGCCCCTTTGCCGGGATAATTCTTAGAGACTGTTAACAGTCTCTTAGGGGCTGCTTACGGCTGCGGAAGCTCCCACGTTCTCATCCGCCGATTTTTCCGGTTTTGGGGCGTAAGTGGCAATTTCCGAGAGATGCGTTGGGGTCGTCGGCTCATAGGAAAACGGCGCGGCGAGCTTCCCTTCAAAGAGGATCGCGACCCGCTTTTTATTTTGGCGGGACAGGGATGCGGCCGCCGTCTCGCGGAACTCTTCATACGTGAGATTCCGGATCGCGGCGATCCTTTTCTCGAGGAACTGGAAGTCGCCGCGGTATTGGAAGGCGAGAAGATCGAGCAGCGCGCACTTTTCCTTCAGGTTGCAGATCCGGTTCTTGAGCTGGGAAGCAGCGCTTTCCCGGAGGGTTTCAAAGCGCTCTTTCGGGATGGCTGTGGAAAAATCCTCCAGAAAGTTTTCAAGGAAGAGTTCATAGCGGTAGAGAAGATCTTCCGGCTGGTGGGAGTTCGACTGGACAACGAAAAACTGATACAGCCTCTCCTCGATCTCCTGGCATTCGGCAGTTGCGAAATACCCGGTTTTTTGACGGGTTCTCATCTCTTGGAAAAACGCTTCTTTCAGAGCGGTTGAAAGGATCTCTTGGGCGCCCCGTTTCGAAAGACTAAAATGACCTTGGTCAATGGCAAGAAGCGCCGAATTGCCCTGAGCCTCTGTCGTTTGGAGAACGGAATAGGGACCGCTTGGCAGCCTTGCGACGAAAGTCTGGGGATGATCTTTTTTGAGGAATGGGGTTTTGCCGAGAACATGAAGGACGTCTAGCCATGCAGCTTCGGCGTCTTTCAACGTGATGTTGCCTGCGAAAAAAGCCTCTATATAGGTTTTGTCAAAAAGGTTTTTTTGGAAGGCGAGATACTCGTCGTACTGCACCGATTTAAGCGCCGCGAGCTTTTCTTTTTTCGTCGCTTTGTCTTGGTTGATGAGGGAATCCAAGAGATCCTTCGCTTGGCGGAAGGCCAAATCTTTTTGGGCGTTCGCGTACTCTTTTTCAAGTTGGGCGACGCGCACTTCGAACTGCTCGCGGGTAGGGGGCGGAACAGGGATCCGTTGGAGGATTTCTTGGAGGAGAACGTTTGCCTTTTCGCTAAACCCATCGATTTTAAGGTGGATCCGCGAACGTTCAGCTTGGATGGAAGCAGTTAAGTTTGCTTCCGCCGCTGCGGCTAAGACGGGATGCAGCACGTCGGTGAAATGGGCCGAGAAAAGGGCTGCCATGGCTTGGGATTTGGGCGAGGAGGTTAGCTCCGGCGCAAGGATGTGGATCCGGATCGCCGCTTCCGGGTTTTTGAATTCGGGGCATCTGGCGAAATAAGCGCACCCGTTTTCGTTTTGGGAGATGAGGACCGGAGCTGCCTCGTTTGCATTCGGATCGGCAACGAGGTGCAGCTGGGCGGGGAGGAAGGGGTTGGGTTCGGGAAGCCGAAGCGAGGGATGGGGCGCGGCCGAGCTGAGGGCCACCATCCAGTCCGAAGGGAAAGGGCGGACCGCATATTCGGCGCCGAGCCATTTTTCGTGTCTTTCCGGCATGACGCCGGTCAGGGCCGGAGAGCCGAGGAGCGCGGCGACGCAGCGGTCGGGAGTCAAAAAGGATGCGGCTTCCGAAATTTTCTTAGGCGAATAGGCGGAGGCGAGGAGCTGGGCTTGCGGGAAGGTTTCGAGCGGCTCGTCGGGAAGCGCCAAAGCGAGGTTCATCACGTAGGAAAACGCCTCTTGGCGGCTTTGGTATTGGTAGGTGATTTGGGCGAGGCTGTTTTTTTCTTGGAAAATATAATTCGGGACGCCGGTCGACTGTACAAGGGCGATTGCTTGGAACACGCGCAAAAAGATCTGGTCGAGTTTTTTCATCCCTTTTTCGGTCAGCTCCAGGGACATTTCGAAAAACTTGTGTTTCGGTCCGCCGAAATCGTCGACTTCGATCGCGAGCGAGTCGATGAGCTGTTCCTCTTTCAGCTTTTCATACAGGTTGTATTTCTGCCCTCTTTTCAAGGCATAGGCGATCAGTTCCGCGGAGTGCGTCGGATCGTCCGAGAGCGCCGCCGGCAGCTCCCAGAGGAGGAAGAGGTTGTTTTTCTGTTGAACCGGCTTGATGTAGAGGATGGATCCCCTTTGCTCCGGAGAAGTAAGGGGCAGCGAGGGATCGATGGATGCAGGCGGTCCGGCGACGACCGGAACGGCGCTGAACGACTGGACGGCGAGATCTTTTAGGGTTTCGAGTTTGAGGGAGGAATAGACCACCGCATGCATTCGATTCCCGCTATAGTGCGCGGCGTGCCATTTTTGGAGCGCGCTTTGGGGAATGTGGGAGAGGGTTTCCGAATTGCCGCAATTGAACATCCGATTCGGGTGGACGGGGTTTCCGGTTTCTTTGAGGATCATCGACATGCGCCACCCGTCATGTTCGACGTTTTTCGCAAATTCCTGGTCGACGGCATGCATTTCGCGGGAGATATTCGCCGGCTTGAAGAGCGGATCGATGAAAAAATGGGCGAATTGATCGAGAAGAAGCGGGAAACCGGACTCATTCGAAGAGAACATATACACGGTCCGATCGGAGGCGGTCATGGCGTTCGTCATCCCGCCTTGGTCGGTTACCCGGGCCATGAATTCGTTTTCATCCGGATATTTTTGGGTCCCCATGAAGAGCATATGTTCGCAGAAATGGGCCATCCCGGGAAATTCGGGCGGGTCGTTCCAAGATCCGGCCATCACGGTGACGGCGGCAGCCGAGTGGTCGGCGCGCGGATCGGAGATGAGAAGAACCTCGAACCCGTTGTCGAGGCGCATTTTCACCGTTTTCCTATCGGCGAAGTCCGGGTTGAGGAGATGGAGCGAGGAGGCGTCGGCCACTTCCCGGTAGGTTGAAGGTTTCGCGATTTCCTGCCCGGATGCAGAAATGGCAATTAGGCTTGCGAAAAGTATGCATTTCATGAGTTCCCCATCTTTTCGTACATTCTACCCACGATCTCCCATATTTGACGAGCGCGGGCTTCCCGCCTCTCGATCCGGTCTTCCGCATTCGCTCCCGGAAAGCGCTCCATATCGAAGGGCGCCGCGAAAGCAAGCGATACGGGAACCCGTTTTGCGGTTCGCACCTCGCCGAGTTCCCGCTGAACCGTTTCGGGAGGAGGGAGAAGGTCGTAAGTGGAAAGCGCGAACGGAATGAAGCGGGTCGGGGTTTTCGCTTTTTTAGCCATAAGGTAAAACATCTCGATGCTCGCGGGATCGAAAGGGGCCACTTCGACCTTCCCGGCGGCGTTTCTCCGGTCTCTCCCGCCGCTTGGGGCGACGTAGATGATCCGGCCCCCTTCTTGGAGGAGGCGGCTCATCTGTTCCATCGTGTTTTTATTGTGGAGCTGCTTTTTCGGCTTAAGTTCGGGGGGGTGGTCGATGTAGCGCTTCGAATAGATGCAAAGCAAATCGCAGCCCATGCTGAAGGGGATCGCGAGCGGGTCGGTGATCACCCGCTCGCCCGCGACATAGATGACCTTCTCGGCGATTTCGGGATGGGTTCTTTCCAACAGGATCGCGATCGCCTGGGGATCGGGTTCGGTTTGGTGGTTTGCGAGCAAGACGGTGTTTTCGCCCCGGGAAAGGGCTTTAGCCGCATCGTCGAGATGCTCTAATCCCTCTACTTTGGATCGGGGGAGGTCGATGAGCGGACGGATGAAATCGAGCGAAAAACGGTAGTAGTCGATCGGATGGCGGATTTTTTTGTGGTACGGCTCGAAAGTGTAGGGAGATTCGAACTGCATCCGCGCAAGCTGGAGAAAGAGGAGGAGGTTCGGGATTGAGCCGTCGAACGCTTCCCCGACTGCGGTCCGGTAGCATCCGATGAATTGAGCCAGGATCGAAAAAAACTTATCCGGGATCTTTCCTGACAGATCTTCGAGCGCATTGGCTAGCAGGAGTTCATGCGTCGATTTTTTGTCCATTCAGCGTCGAGTAAAATAGGTAGTCGTTGATGTGGATCGAGTCGCTGATCCCGAACTCGAGATGCGCGTTCGAGAGGCTCGCTAGTTTGACGTAGTATTCTTTGTCGCCGTTTTCGAGATAGCGGTTGAGTTCGGGGTGGGTCACGAGCTTAAGGCCGAACTGGCTTTGGCACAAAATCGCTTTTTTCAGCGATCTCTCGATATCGACCGAGACGCTTTCGTGGCTCTTCACAAGGCCGCTGCCGGAGCAGTAAGGGCAGCTTGTGTAAATAGTCTGGGAGAGCGATTCGCGGCTCCTCTGGCGGGTCATTTCGACAAGGCCGAATTCGCTCATGCCGAGGATCGTGCATTTGGCCGAATCATCCTTCATGCACTCTTTGAGCCTCTCCAGCACCCGCTTTTGGTTTTTCCGCGAGCGCATGTCAATGAAGTCGCAGATGATCAGGCCGCCGATATTGCGGATCCGGAGCTGCCGGGCGATTTCGTCGGCCGCTTCCAAATTGATCCGGACAAGCGTCTCTTCGACGTCGCCGCCGGACGGGTTCATCGAGCTTCTTCCCGAGTTGACGTCGATCGTATGCATCGCCTCGGTGCGGTCGAAGAAGAGGTAGCCCCCCGAACCGAGCCAGATCTTGCGGCGTACCGCCCGGTCGATCTCTTTTTCTACGTTGAATCGTTCGAACATCGGCGTCTTGTCGCGATAGAATTCGATCTTGAGCGGATGTTCGGAGGCGTATTTCTGGTAAATGTTCTTGCAGCGCTGGTACGTCGCGTAGTCGTCGATGAGGAGCCGCTCGAACTTTTTATCGACGCACTGGATGACGGCCCGCTTGATGAGATCCGACTCTTCATAGAGGAGGGTGGGGCCGCTCGATTTTTCGAACTTTTCGACGATTGCCTGCCAAGAGTGGAGAAGGTCGGTCGCCTCTTCGATAAGCTGGTCGGTCGTCGCGGTCGCGCTCGCCGTGCGGCAAATGAGGCCCATGTCTTGCGGCATTTCAAAGGAGCGGATCAGTTTTTTGAGCCGGTCGCGCGCATCTTTGTCTTCGATTTTCCGAGAGACGCCGCGGTGGGGGTTGTTCGGCAGCATGACGAGGTAGCGGCCCGCGATCGAGATGTTCGAGGTGAGGCGGGCGCCCTTGGTGCCGATCGGCTCTTTCACCACTTGGACGAGAACCGGCTGGTCGATTTTCAGGAGCTGGGTGATGTCTTTCGCTTTGGGAGTGGGACTCATTTTCGAGATGTCGTAGTCGAGGTCGAAATCCATCTCGAACATCTCTTCGAATTTCTTCGTGTTCTCGAGGATGTCGCTGATGTGGATGAACCCGTTTTCCCCCTCGTTGATGTCGATGAAGGCGGATTGGATGTTGTGGAGGATATTCGTCACCCTTCCCCGGTAAACGTTGCCGGTAATCTGACGCGATTTTTTCCGGTCGATGACGAGATCGTAGAGGAGGCCGTGCCTCAAGTAAGCGTAGCGGACTTCTTTCGATTCGACGTTCAATAAAATTTCATGCATAAATCGGCTTCGCCCTCTAAGTATGGGTCAAGAGTAATTCAACGGCCCTTCTTTTTCAAGGACTGCTGTGACAGCTTCTCCGATAATAGGGCGGGGAAGCCGGAAACGGCGAATTCGACCGCGCCGCGGATTCCGTTCGCGAACGCTTGCGGGGTCGAATAGCCGTGGCATTTGACGACGGCGCCCGCGACGCCGCAGAGGAGCGCGCCCGGATGTTCGGCATAGTGGAGATGGCGCTGGAGGTCGGAAAGGCGCGCTCGGGTATCCTGCAGCGAGGGATGGGCTTGGAGCCTGTCTAGCACAAGGCTTGCGATCCCTTCGGCCGTTTTCAAAAAAACATTCCCGGTAAAGCCATCGGTCACCAGTACGTCCACCTCGCCGTCGAATACGGACTTGCCCTCGATATTTCCTGCAAAGCCCGGCTCGCCGGACAGCGCCTTGTAGGCAAGGCGGAGTTCCGAAGTACCCTTCGAGGCTTCCGACCCGATGTTTAAAATCCCGATCCGGGGGTGTGCGATCCCCCTCGCTTGCTGGTATGCGGCCCCTAATCGGGAGAATTGGACGAGGTGCGCCGCTTTCGCCTGCAGGTTCGCTCCGACGTCGAGGACAGCGACAGGTTCTTTTTTTGTCGGCATGAGGGCGAGGAGAGCCGGGCGGAGGATCGAAGGCAGCGTGCCGAGGATGAACTTGGACGCGCTCACGAGAGCCCCCGTGTTTCCCGCCGAGACGAACGCGTCGAGGCGCCCTTCTTTCAAGAGGCGCAAGCCTACGCAGACGGACGCTTGTTTTTTTCTCCGGAGGGCCAAGAGGGGGTTTTCATCCATCGCGATCGTTTCCTTGGATGGATGGAAGGAGAGTCCAAGCGTTTCGGCGCACTTTGCGAAATCAGGGGTGCCGATTGCGAGAAGCTGCACGTTGGAGGGGAGGGATGGAAGGAGCGAGGCTCCGGCCGCTGCGAGCGCGGCAGGGGCGTTGTCGCTCCCCATCAAATCGATTCCGATGAGAAAATTACGCTTCACTCGTCTCGATCGCCCGGGTCCCATAGTGGCCGCAAGAAGGGCACATCCGGTGGGGGAGGCGCTGTTTGCCGCAATTGGAACAGGACGAGAGATTTTTCGGTGTTTTAGCGTGGTGGGCGCGGCGCGAATTTTTTTTCGCGTTCGATACCCGGTTGCGTGGGACTGCCATATGAAGTTCTCCTCAAATTTCTATAAGTCTTTAAACGGGAAGTGGGTGTCTTTGGTTTCTTTCTTCGCCGGGGCGCGCATATAGGCTGCGAGCGTTGCCCGCTCCGGGCATTTGCCGTTGGAGCATTCGAAATAATGGGGTAGTTCGATCAAGAGGGCTTCCCGAAGAGGCCCCCCAAAATCGAACACCGCGCCTTGAATCTCGGCGACCGGTTCGCTGTGGTAAAAATTATCCACTTTCAGCTCCGCCTCGACCATCTGATTGCAGATGGCGCAAGGGAGCGTAGCGAGGGTGCTGGCTTTCAGATGGATCACCAAATGCTGGTCGGCAAGATAGGCTTCCCCAACGACCCGGACAGGGGCGCGGAACTGGAGCTCTTTCTCGTCGATCTCCAGGAACGAAGGTTCGAAGGAACCGTCGATCTTTTGGGTCTGCCCCTCTCCAAGCCGGTCGATCCAAATTTTAAATACTTCCCGCATATGAGCCTATCTCACTTTTAGGGTTTTAAATGATTTTAGAGATTTTTGTGCAGCTTTTGAATGCCCGTAAGGGTTTCCTCTTCGAGGACAGTGTGAACACACACGGCCGAGAAGAGGCATTCGAAAGATGCCAAAAAGATCAAAATCAGAAAAATTCGAATAGTGAGATAGGCTCATAAGGGACAAGTTTAGGGAAAAATCGGTTAAAAAGCGAGAGACATTACAGCTTCGGCCGCTTCGCGGCTTGCATTGCGCCTTCCCAGGGTTTCCCAAATCTCGCTGCAGCACTCCTCCGCCGCCCGTCTTTCGGGGCCGTCGAACCAAAGCCTTCCGGTCCATTCTGCGAGCGTTTTTGCGCTTAAGTTTGGGCCGAAGAGTTCAGGGAACGCGCGCTTGGAAAGTAAAATATTCACGATGCAATAGAAGGGGAGGTTGATCCCAAAGATTTTTTGGGCAAGGAACACATCGAAGGGCCGGATCGCGTAATTTACGACCGTGGGGAGGCGGTGGAGGGCCAGTTCGAGGCACACCGTGCCGGATGTCGCGATCGCAAGGCGCGCCTCTTTCATGAGGGCATAGCTCTCGCTTGCAGGAACGAGGCGGAACGGAATGTCCCGGGCTTGAGAGCGGATGAGCGGCTCATAGGCCGGGTCTGCGGCCGAAACGGCGATCTCGATCGACGAATCGAGGACGCGGAGCGTTTTTGCGGCAGCGATCTGGAGGGGAAAATTCCGTTCGATTTCGGCTGTCCGGCTTCCCGGGAATAGGGCGAGGATCGGTTTTCTTAAGCGGGATGGCTCGGGGTCGATCCGGGAGGAAAGGGGATGTCCTACGTATTCGACGCGAAGGGAGGTCCCCTCGAAGCATTTTTTTTCGAAGGGCAAAATCGCCAAGAGGAGATCGAGGGTTTCCGCCATTTTCGGGATCCTCTTTTTGCCCCAGGCCCAGACGGTAGGGCAGATGTAATGGATGAGTTTGCCTTGATAGTTTTTTTTTCTAAGCGACCGTTCGAGCCGCAAATTGAAGCCCGGGTAATCAATACAGACGACCGCTTTGGGATTGGCCTGAACGATGGCTTTCCGAATGGCGAAGAATTGGCGCGCGATCCGGGGAAGCGCTACGGCGACATCGGTAAAACCCATCACTTGGAGGCTCTCCATCGGGAAGAGGCAATCGATCGGAAGCTCGCGCATCTTAGGCCCTGCGACGGCGGCAATCTTGAGATTCGGCCGGAGGCGCTTGAGTTCCCGGATCAAATTCGCCCCGTGGAGATCGCCGCTCGGTTCGGCTGCTAACACAAACAAATCAGCCATTGGGAGGGGGCTCCGGTTCGGAGCTCAGGGCGGGGGATATGCTGTCAGGGTAGGTCGCTTGTTGGACTTGTTCGGCAATCGCATCGATTCGTTCGTTGAGGCTGCTGATTTCTTCCTTGGAAGGGCGGTAGCCCCCGATCCGGTTTAAGACTTCGACGACCGCCTTGTCTAAATCCCTGACCGGTATGCTGAAGAAGGAAGCGTACGAAGTGGATTCAAACGGGTTGTCTTCCAGGACATCGGATGCGATCGTAAAACACGCTGCAATGATGGGGTATAAGTCGTTCCAATTGCCGGAAAGTTGCGCCAGCGGGCGGGAGCTTCGTTCGGCTGCGTCCGATAGGTATCGGTAGAACAAGAGCGCCCCATATGCCGGCACATGGATTTCGACAAAGTTGCTTTTCAGGTACTCGAGGAGGTGGTCAATTTTGTCTTTCAGGCCAAAGTTGTTTCCTTGTTCTTTGAACGTATTGGAGCAGTAAGACCAGCCGAGCCGGATGAGGGCGTCCGTACGGGACACGGTGAGTTCGCAACCCGCGTTTTGTTCAAACAGTTGTCGCGAGACGGGGGAAAGCCGATGCGACGGACACCCCCAAAATGAACTCGAACCGATTGGCGAAGTCATCGCGACGTACCTTTTTAATAAAATATTAACAGATGAATCGATTCTGTCAAATCAAAAGGGAGCCGGCAATCCAATCGGCCCCTTGCCGGAAAATTTCAGGGGATGTGCCGTGGCCGTCCCGTCCGATTGATGGGGAGATGAAGCATTCGACTTGGGGCGAGCGGATTTTTTTCGCATGGGCCGCGTCGGCGATCGCGATTGCGAAGTCAAAGCAGTTCCGGGTGCCCACGCGGGAATCGAGGTTGCCAATGTAGAAACGGGAGTGTCTTTCGGCGAGATCCGGCGCGAGGCGGTGAGCGTCTAAATGGTGGAGTGGGTCATTCAGAGAGGAAAATTCTTTCAAAGCGGATAAGCGGGTCAGAGGAGCGAAGCCGAGCAGGAAGCGGAACCTCGGGTCTTTTGCCGCGACATGGGCTGCAAGGAACCCTCCACGGGAAAGCCCGCCGACGGCGAGGCGCTGCGGATCTGCGAACCGCTCGCTCACTGCGAAATCGACGGCTTGAAGAGCAACGCCTAGAAAAACACCGATCGGATCCAGCCCCCGCGCGAGATCGTCCGCCCAGATTTGCATCGCTCCTTCCGGGGGAAGGCCCGCTTCATGTCCCGGGAGCGTCAGAGAAAAAACGCGGATCATTTTCCCGTGGAGGAATTGGACCGGCTGGTTGAACGGGTCGAGGGTTAGCGAATCAGGGCCGGATAGGGAAAAATAGAAGAAGGAGGGGAGGGGGCCTAAGTCTAAGGGGGGGCCTGCGTGGTAGAGGGATAGGCCGGGAGAGACCGCGAGGGAGGCGATCTTGCTTTTCACGGGCGACGGGGCCTCCGCCTGCGCCGTCTCCGCGGTTTCCTCTCCTCGTCTCCTTCCATTGAGGGAGCCGGAGGCTGTTCGCCATGAGCGCGGAAGGCGGCTTCAGTCCAAACTGCGGCGTGAGGCAGAAGTTCCGGCTGGACTGCCGCGCGGATTTTGAGCAGGTCGATGGCAAGCGGTGTTACGGAGTCGTTCGGCAGCCGCGGATGGCGCACTTCCCTTCCGTCTAATGGAATGAAGCGGAACTGTGAAGCGAGGATAAACGCCATGACGGCTCTCAAGCGGCGGGGCAGTTTGAAAAACGGAGAAAAAATGCAGTCGACGACGTGGAATGCGGCCTGGCCGATTTGGCCGAGGTGCGGCGTCCGCCCTTCCATTTTGGACCGCTCGAGAAGATATTGCTCGAACAGGGGAAAAATGAGCGCGGCCATCAGGAGGGCGCGGTCGGGAGACGGGCCTTCTTTTTTTTGGACCTCCGCGTCGATTTCTCCGAGGAGCTGCAAGGTAAGCCCTTGGTCTTTCTCGGCGAGGAAGTAGGCCAGCTCTGGGGTAAGCGCCCCAAGGACGCCATATTCTTGCAAGAGATGGAAAAAGGGTTTTGACGCTCCAGATTCGAGCATCCGAAGGAGTTCCTCCAGAACGCGGGCGGATGAACTTTTCACGATTTCCTGCTTACACGAAAGAAGGGCTTCAAAAGTGGGGCGGTCGATCTCGAAATTGAACCGCGCGCAAAACTTGATCAGCCGGATCATCCGGACAGGGTCTTGGCTGAAGCGCGCCTCGGGCTGGCCGATCGTGCGCAGAACCCGCTTTTCGAGGTCGGGGTAGCCTTCGACGTAATCGATCACGAGTTCTTTGTGGGGATCGTAGAAAAGGCCGTTGATTGTAAAGTCGCGCCGGAGCACGTCTTCTTCTTCCGTGCCCCATTCGTTGTCTCGCACAATCAGCTCGGAGGAGTCGATTTCCCCGGCCCGGAACGTGGAAACCTCGATGATTTTCCTCCCGAAACGGACGTGGGCTAGGCGGAACCGGCGACCGATTAGGATAGCGCTTCGGAATAGGCTCCGGATCTCTTCGGGGCTGGCCGAGGTGGAGACGTCGAAATCTTTGGGAGGGACGTTGAGGAGGAGGTCTCTGACCCCGCCCCCTACAAGGTAGGCCTTATGGCCGGCTTGGCGGAGCTTGTCGATGACATAGAACGCGTGCTGGTCGACCTTTTCAGGGGAGATCTTATGATGTTCGGCTGTATAGACTTTCGGATCCACGAATCCTTACGATAAAAGGTCAAGGGTAACCGATTCCGGCTCTAAAAGTCAACTGAGCCAATTGCAAAACTCAACGCCCGCGCAAAACCGCCCTTTTGAGTCATCTCGAGACAGCTCCCTTCGGGCCGGTTCGCTTCGCTCACCTGCTTCGCACTGCGAAGGTCCCCCGGACCTTCTCGTGTCTTCAGCAGCCTCGCCTGCCCTCTCGGGCAGGCCTCCGTCGGGGGCTGTACGGCCAAGCATTGCTTGGCCTCTCAAGATGGCTCAAAATCATCGGTTTTTCGTTGCCGTGGAGTTTTGCAACTGGCTCAGCTTTTCCGCCTCCTCTTTACCCTAAATAAACCGATCGTCTATCCTGTTTCCCCATGTCGAAGCATTTAATCGGTGGGATACTTCTCGTCGCCGGGACCTCAATCGGGGCCGGCATGCTCGCTTTGCCCGTCGTAACGGCGGAAGCGGGGTTCTTCCCCGCCTTTTTCACCTATCTCCTTTGCTGGGGCTTCATGACTTCGACGGGCCTCCTGATGCTCGAAGTTTGCCTTGACATGCCCCCCGACGCCAACCTCGTGTCGATGGCCGGCGCCTATCTCGGCAAGGGCGGGAAGGCCTTTGCCTGGATCCTATATCTCTTTCTTTTTTACTGCCTCAGCATCGCATACCTCTCGGGCGGCGGCGGGCTTCTCCGCAGCTGGATCGGGGGGACGCTTCCCGGATGGGGAGGGATTCTCCTCTTCCTCGCCCTTCTCGCCCCGATCGTGTATGCCGGAGCGAAGGCCGTCGACCGGGTCAATTCGGTCCTAATGGCCGGCCTGATCGTTTCTTATGCGGCCTTCGTCTTCTTTTGCCTTCCCTATGTCCAAATCGCTCCCTTGCAGCGGTCTGATTGGAGCAAAACGTTCGCGGCCCTTCCGGTGGTTTTCACCTCTTTCAGCTATCAGGGAATCATTCCGACCTTGACCTCGTACCTTAAGCGCGACGCCCGCCTGGTTCGCATCGCGATCGTCGGAGGGACGACCGCCGCGTTTGCGATTTACCTTCTCTGGGAGTTTCTCATCCTGGGAACCATTCCGTATGCGGGAAAAGAGGGGCTTGCCGCCGCGAAAGAAATGGGGCTGACCGCTGTCGCGCCTTTGAAAGCGCACATCGCGCACGATGCCGTTACCTGGATCGGGCAGGCGTTCGCGTTCCTTGCGATCGCGACCTCGTTTCTCGGCGTGACGCTCGGCCTGCTCGACTTTCTCGCCGACGGCTTACGGACTGCGAAGAAAGGACTCGGGAGGCTTCGGTTGGCGGCGCTCACTTTCGGCCCTCCAGCGCTGATCGCCCTCGCCTATCCTTCGCTTTTTCTCACCGCCCTTTCGATGGCGGGAGGCATCGGCTGCTCGCTCCTCTTAGGGCTTTTGCCGATCCTTATGGCCTATGTCGCCCGCTACACCGAAAAAAGACCTCTTTCCGGTGAAATCCAGCTTGGCGGAGGGAAGGGGCTTCTCGCTTTTCTCCTCCTTTTCGTCGGCTTGGAACTCTTCATCGAATTGTCCGGCCTGTTTCGCTAAATCTTTCAAGACTGTATTGAAATCTTTATGAAGGGAAGGAAGTTTCTAGTCCTGGCGACTTGCGCCGTATTTGCCGCCTCAGTGGGCAGTTTGGGGCTGTACCGCGCCCTTTTGACCCAGAAGCCGGTTATTATTTTAGCGAAAGAATACCCGTCGATCGGCCAAGATCAGGCGCCGGTCGAGATCGTTGTCTTCGAAGATCTTCTCTGCCATACCTGCCGCTATTTCAGCATGGAGGTGTTCCCTGCCATCGAGTCGACGTATGTAGACCGCGGGGTTGCGAAATACAGCATGGTTCCCTTGGCGTTTTCTTCCCAATCTAGGGAAATGGCGAACGCCGCATTGGCGGTATACCATCAAGCTCCCCAGTATTTTTTCCCTTTTATCCGAGAACTTTTTTCCCGGTTTTCCGAAAAACTCGACCTCAATGAACTCATCGAGATCGCCTCTCAGTTTCGGGGGATCGACCTTCCCGTTTTTGAGGCAAGCGTGAAAGCGGGGCGCTACGATCCGCAGCTCGAACACAACCTGCATGTGGCCAACAAGGCGATGAAAAAAAACCTCCGCACCCCGGCCGTATTCATTAACGGCTATCCTCTGCCGGGCATTTCATTCGAGAGCATTTCCCTTCGGATCGACGCGATCTTGAGCGGAAGGGAGGGTGGATGAAAAACTTCCTCTATTGGTGCTGGGTCGTTGCCCTTCTAGGTTGCGGGGCGAGCCTTTACTACGGCGAGATCTTGATGATCGAGCCGTGCCGGATGTGCTGGTATCAGCGGATGGCTCTTTTCCCGTTGGCGCTGATTTTAGGGATTGCTGCATACCGGAACGACCGATCCGCCGTTCGGTATGCGATCCCTCTTGCCGTCTTTGGTTTTGCGGCAGCAGCCGTCCAGGCCGTTGGCATCCACTTCCCTTCCTTTCAGCTTTGCGGGAAAGAGTGCGCAAAACCCATTTTTACCCTCCTGGGGCTTACGTTTCCCGACTTGAGCGCCCTCGGCTTTGCCGCAATCGGGATTATCCTGTCGTTTTATTCGGATAAAAAATAACTTTATATCGACAGTTTAATTTTTAGTGACATTTCTTATTGTTTTTTTATTTAATTTATTTATATTTTGTAGTATAATAAATATTTCGCAACTAGGATTCAGAGGCATTATGGATGTGACGCAAATCTGTCGTGAAATTGGGAAGTCTTGTCAAAACGATAGCGGCCATCTTTTTTTTTCGATTGGAAAAAGGAAAAGTAGTCGATGTCAAATCGGGATATAAATGCTGTCTCAATGTCTGGTGGATGCAATTGCGCGGATATCGTCGGTATTTAAGTACAGGGCGAGAAGAGGTGGCTTGTCGCGTAAATGAAATCGTCCAAGCGAATTGCGGCGGTATTTCGGAGAGCCAGAAAACAGAACTAATCGCTAACCTGACGTCGCTCCAGACACGCCTTTCAAAACACAACAAGGCGGCAACAGACTGTCTTGAAGGGGCGATCAAATTTCTCCGGAATCCTCTCCCTGGCGATTCACATTCGGTTGTTGAACTGCAGCCTTCCCCGACTCCGGAACAGAAATTTCCGATTTCGATAGAACACCCGTACTATAGATTTTTGACAAGACAGGGCGTACATACTAAAACCACGACAGGCCCCGATGCGCACACGGTTGCCGAATTAGAAAGATATCTTTTCTTAACGTACGCGAGTCGGTTTGAGAGAGAAGGATTATCTGTTGAAGAGGTTGGTGCAAAACTGCAAGAGATTAGTGCCCGGATCATGATCTCCGTGACTTTACTGGATGTAGACGATTTTGCCGCCAGGGCGATTCTCCACTACCGCAAGGAAAAATGGGAAGGGACTCTTCTTGGGGACTACCTTGTGGAACATCCTATGCTTCCCCCGAATTGGGATTTATCCAGGGAAGAGAAGACTCGGATCTTTGATGCTAGCCGGCCGTGGAATGATTGTCTTCGCGAGGTCAGGACAATCGTACAGGCCGCGGAAACCCCTGGAATCGACGCAAACAGAGAGCGTCTCCAAAAGTGCATCGAATTAGCGCATGCGTTGGAGCTGAAAGAGGCAAAAAAAGCAATGCAGGGGATCGATCCGAGTCAGGTGAAGGTGGATTACGCAGCGCTTTTTCAAACGCATGTGATTCCGGAGATTTCCAAAATTTTTGGAGTTGATTCACAATTTTTGCCTTTGACGGCTTTCCTGGATAAAAATGGATTGAAAGACGAGAGGGGGATTAAGAAGTTTTTAGCTACTTACTACTTCGATCACCTTGCATGGAAAGTAGAGCAGGAAGCGGGCGAGAAGGCTTTGGACCTGCCTCCTAGAAAAGAAAAGGCTTACATCGAAAACAAGAAGGAGGCGTTTCGGAAGCAACTTTGTCAGTTCGTAAAAGTAAATTACCCGGGATTGCTCGATGGAAGCGACTCCATTTTGAGGGTCAGTTGCCTACAGGCGATTTCCCTCTTTTACAATGACTACCATTCATCGAATCCGTCTGCATCGCTTTGGTCCAAAATTTTCTGAACATCCAGTTCTTTTCTCATCGCATCTTCGGGAAAGCGGGGATGCAGCAGGCAAAGCATTTTCGGAAGAGCGCGCAGCAGTCCGAATCTTCTTCCCGTTTAATTGTTTGAGCTTCGAGCTGCGGGGTGGAAGTGTTTTCTCCGACTTCGCTAGTCGGGATCTCCGTTAGTGCCGGGGAAGGGGGCGGAAGTGGAAACGTTGCAGGGGAACTTTGTCTGAGTGCCGTATCCAGAGTCGCGAGGGCGGATGCTCGGACTTTCTTGCTTTGGAGATCTGACTCCATTTCGATCACGATATCTCTTCGGGGCGGCCCGTCTACCGGGACGATTGTGCCGGTATCATCGGCTGCATCCTGCAAATGGATCCAGCCGTCTTCGAGACTGGGTAGCTTTTGGGGGATCGACATACCATCTCCTTGGAATCGTTAAAATGTAGTCAAGCTATCGTATTTTTTAAATAAATATTTTTTTCAAAAATCGGGAAAAAGGTACCCTGTTTTTCAAAAGAAGGGGAGACCATGGCTAAACTCTATTTCCGCTACGGCGCGATGGGCAGTTCGAAGACGCTGAACCTCTTGGCAGTGGCGCATAACTACCGGCAGCAGGGGAAGAAAGTCCTCTTAATGAAGCCCGATTTCGACATCCGTTTCGGAAAGGAGCGGATCAAATCCCGCGCCGGACTCGAGATGCAGGCCGATATTTTGATCGGCAGCGAAGAATCTCTCAGGGGGATCGATTACTCCGGCATTAGCTGCATCCTCATTGACGAGGCCCAATTCCTGACGGCGAAGGTCATTGAAGAACTCAGGATGATTTCCCTGAAATGGGATATCCCGATCATTTGCTACGGCCTCCGGACCGACTTCAAGAGCTATCTGTTCGAAGGCTCCAAGCGGCTCATGGAATTGGCCGATTCGATCGAAGAGGTGAAGGCGACTTGCCACTATTGCAACCGGAAATCGACCATGAACCTCAAGCAGGTCGGAGGAGTCGCCGTGACGGAAGGAGAAACGATCGAACTCGGGGCGGAAGAAAAATACTATCCTACTTGCTACAAGTGCTACATGCGCGAAATCGAACGGGGCATCTCTTTTCGGCTTGCGGCCCTCACATGAAGCGACAACCACCCCGTTCTTCAGTGCTAATTCTTATTCTATTTCCTATCATGCCGATCTAGTCCAAACACAACCTCTTCGCGCAAAAGATACATGCCGTAGACGTTGAGGAGGAGAAGCAATGCGCCCGCAAGCGACATGACCGTGAAGGCGTGCTCCGCCTTCGTGAAGGCGAAAAGCGGCAGCGATATGGCCGCGTAGCAGTAGTAGAGGACAGGTCCCCACTTGGGAGAGAGGAATTTGGCGCATTTAACGCCGACGACAAAGTAGGCGAGGATTGTGGTGTAGCCTAAGAGGAAAAGAAAAAAGGGCATGAAGTAATTCATATAAGGGAAATGGAGGGCGAGGGACTCTTGCACCATGAGCGAGACGTCGATGCCCGATTTCCAAAAACCTGTCGCGAGAACGACGAAGACGCTCAGCGTGCAGACGACGAAGGTGTCTAGGAAAAGGCCAAAAATCGTGAGCGAGGAGAGGCGCTGGAATTGCCGCGTGCGGCCTTCTGCGTAGATGATCGAAGTGTACCCAATTCCGATGTCTCCCGAATAGGCGCCCCGGGAAAGCCCCATCGAGATGCCGAGCATGACGGTGCTTCCCGCAAATCCTCCTTGGGCGGCTTGCGCCGTAAACGCGCCGGCAAAGATCTGCCGGAACATATTCGGGATCTCGGCATAGTGGTTCGCGAGCACCCAAACGGACATGCAAAAATAGAGGATGATGAATACGGGGATGATCGCGCCGCACACTTCTCCGACCCGTTTGATCCCGCCGAGCGCAACGCCGAAGGTGGCGATGCAAAGCCCCAAGACGATGATCCAGAGGTCGACGCCCCAATTGACCGACATGCTGTCCGCCATCACGTTAAACATGAAGATTTCGACCCCGTAGAAGGCGAGAAGGATGCAAATGACGGGTGCGATCCACTTATTTTTATAGGCGACCGGCAAATAGTACATCGGGCCGCCGTCGTAGTTATGCGAGGTGTTTTTGACCCGGTGCTTGAGGCCGAGATAGACTTCCGTGTATTGGATCAGCATCCCGCAAAGGGCGCCGATCCAGGCCCAAAAAATCGCGCCGGGACCGCCGATTTCAACGGCCGTGCAGATTCCCACCACGTTTCCGATCCCGATGCAGCCGCCGACCGCGGCGAAAAACGCTTTTAGCGGATGGATGCCTCTCTTATCGCTCGATGTTTCCCGCATGAACGCCACAAAAGAGCGGAGGATGGCGGGAAATTTCCGAATTTGGAAAAACCGAGAGCGGATCGAAAAATAGGCGCCGAGGCCGACGAGGAGGACGAATACGACGTAGCTCCAAAGAAAGTTATTGGCGAGAGATAAAAATTGAAAAATCGGTTCCATTCCGCGAAGTTTGCGGGTTTAGGACAATTCGTTCAACTCTAGAAATCGGTCTTTCCAGTAGTAGCGGTTGAGAAGATCCGCATACGGCCTGCCGATCAGGCGGTGCGCTAGATAGAGAGCCTCGACGGAAGAAAGGCCGGCTTCGGGATCGGGACAGTGGGTTTGTTTTCTCGGATATGCAGTGCGGTAATGGCCCGGAAGGCTTCTTGCTTCCAGAAGAGGAAGCTGCTTTTCGATCACTTGGGCAAGACGCCACGTTCCGTCGATGAGGAGCAGGTTGCGGTCTGCATCCGCAGGAGAGAGGGGAGGGGCGCCCACTTTAAGCAGGAGATAGCCGGCAAAATCGGGTAACGAATCGACCGGATAGGTGTAGAAGAGGAGTCCTTCGCGGTTTTCCAAACCGCTCAAAGAGCATTTATTCAGGTTTTCCCTCCGGTGGCGGATGATCGCGGTGGTCATATCTTGTGCCCCGTCGGATTCAGGAGGTGTTTTGGGATCTCGAAGAGAAAGCGGGAAGGGTTTGTCGGCTGGGCTTTTCCCATCCGCATCCGGGAGCGGGCCATGCTGAGCGTCAGCCATTTCCTTGCGCGGGTAATTCCGACGTAAAAAAGACGCCGTTCCTCCTCAACGCCTGTCTCGGCCATGCTTTTTTCATGGGGAAGGATGTGGTCTTCCAGGCCGACGATAAAGCAAGCGGGAAATTCGAGCCCTTTCGCGCTATGCAGCGTCATGAGCTGCACCTTGTCTTCATGCCCCTTTTTTTTCTCGGCCGGGAAAACCGGTTTGCCCAGGGCGGAATTCGAGATGAAATCCATAAGGGAGGGCTCTTCCGAACCCGCTTCATATTGGGCCAAGGCATTGACGCACTCTTCGACGTTTTCCCATTTGAAGAGGCGCATTTTATCGCTCTTGACTTCCTCTTCGATCGCTTTTTTATATTGCATCTCTTCGAGCAGCCAACGGAGGGAATCGGCCAGAGGCGGCGTTGCAAATCGTTTTTTGGCCGATTCAATCAGGGAAACGAACGTCCGGACGCCGGCGGCGCCGCGCACGTGGGAGCCTGCGTCCCTTTTGCCGGAGGCGATCTCTTCCAGAAGGTTCCAGAGAGGGATTTTCCGGCTCCGGTTTTCCTGCGTCAGCTCGTCGAGAAAAGAGTCGGAGACGCCTCTTCTTGGCACGTTGACGATGCGAAGGAGAGCCTCTTCATCCTTTTCGTTTGCGATCACCCGTAAATACGCAAAAAGGTCTTTGATTTCGCTCCGTTCCGAAAATTCGAGGCCGCCGAAGACTTCATACGGAATGCCGCGGACCCAATGCCCCTCTTTTTGCCATGCGATTTGCATGAGCGCAAGCTCGAGAGAGCGGGAAAGGGCGTTCGAGCGGTAGAGGATCGCGATATCGCGCCACTTGAGTTTTTCTTTCTCGTGGAACCGGAGGATCCGCGCCGCGACAGCTTCGGCTTCTTCGGCATCGGTTGGGGCGTTGAATACCTCGATCGGCTCGCCCGGGCGCCCCTCGCTCCAGAGTTTTTTGTCATGCCGGTTTTTGTTCCGGGCGATCACGGCGTTTGCCGCATCTAAGATGGAGGGGGTCGAGCGATAATTTTGTTCGAGCTTGATCGTCCGGTCCGCCTTGAAATGGAGGATGTGGTTCACCTCGGCGCCTCTCCAGCCGTAGATCGATTGGTCGTCGTCGCCGACGACGCAAAGGTTGCCATATTTTTGAGCGAGGAGTTCCGCAAGGCGGAACTGAGCCGGGTTTGTGTCTTGGTATTCGTCAATCATGAGATAGCGGAACCGTTCCTGGTAGCGGTCCAAGACGTCCGGGTGCTCCTCGAAGAGCCGGATCGTCAAATGGATCAAATTGTCGAAACTCACTGCGTTGTAGGCTCGGAGGGTCGACTGAAGGCGTCCAAAAAGCTCTTTTGAAAATTTATCGTGCCAGGTGTGGTCCTCTCCGGAAGCTGTTTTATTCGCCGCATCGCTTAAAGCCGCCCGGGTAGGGGCAAGCGACGGAAGCTCCCCGTCGTGGCCCAGAAGGTCGCGGGCGAGCTGCTTGATCAAACGCTCTAGGTCGCGTTCGTCGTATAGGGTGAAATCTCTCGTGTAGCCGAGCCGGCCGATCTCTTTCCGAAGCACCTGCATGCAAAAGCTGTGGAAGGTCGAAAGGGTGGTTTGGCGCGCTTCGGCGGAGCCGATCAGCGACTCGAGCCGCTCCCGCATCTCGGCCGCGGCTTTGTTCGTGAAGGTCAGGCCGAGGATCGAGAGAGGGGAAACGCCTTTTTCGCGGATCAGGTGGGCGATCCGGTGGACGATGACGCGGGTCTTGCCGCTTCCCGCTCCGGCAAGGACGAGGAGGCGCCCCTCCGTAGAGCGAACCGCTTGTTCCTGCGCCGGATTCAACATAAGGATTTCACCAGGCGGCAAAGTTCCGCTTGGATGTCTGCGAAGGTAGCCGATTTTGCCAGCTTGCGGGGGATTACGTTCAGGTCAAGCCCAACGGGCATCTGGGCGCGGCTGAGACGGAAGGCTTCGCGGACGAGCCGCTTGAACCGGTTCCTTTCGGGGGCGTCTCCATACTGAGTCGAAGCCGTAACGCCAAGGCGGGAGCCTTTAGCGTTTCGAAACGGGCTGCGACCCCAGTCGACGCACATGCGGGCACCCACGAGACGCCTTCCGTCTTTAGAAAGGCGCTTGAATTCCCAACGTTTCAAAAGGCGATCCCGCTTCCGGAGGGTGCGGCGGGAGGGGCTTGTTACTTGGAGAGAGCCTTGCGGCCGGCGCGGCGGCGGCGGTTGATCACTTTGCGCCCATTGGTGGTTTTCATGCGGGCGCGGAAGCCGAATTCGCGTTTCCGGCGGAGTTTGGTCGGTTGGAATGTCCGTTTCATTGGGTGTCATCCTAAAAAAAAATTGGGTTGTTGGCATTTAAGAATACTGAAGCGGCGATAAATTCTCAAGCTGCGAGATTTCGGAGGCAAGACTTGATGGCAAATGGGGGGATCGGCTATCATGCCAGACTTTTGAAAGAGGTAACTGTTCATGAAAGTCGGAGCATCCATTAAAGCGGATCCTTCCAAAGGGGACATCATCGTCCGCCGCAAAGGCCGCATTTACGTGATTAACAAGAAAGACCCTAACCGCAAGCAGCGCCAAAAAGGGCCTGCCAGAAGGAAATAACATGGCAAAAAAATCTTCCATCGCTAAGCAAAAGAAACGAGAGAGGCTCGTCCGGAATAAATGGGACAAGCGCCAGGCGCTCAAACAAGTCATCCTTGATATGAATAAACCAATCGAAGAGCGGCTGAATGCTGTCGACGCTCTCAACAAAATGCCAAAAAATTCCTCGCCCATCCGGCTGCGCAACCGCTGTCAGCTCACTGGACGCTCTAGAGGCTTTTTGCGCAAATTCAAGCTCTCCCGCCTTTGCTTCCGCGAAATGGCGAATCAGGGCCTGATCCCAGGCGTCGTCAAGGCGAGCTGGTAATCAATTCTTGAAGGGGCTTCCAATCAGGAAGCTCCTCATGCCAAACATACGTTGTCAGAGAAATCTTTCCTTGGCTCCAAGCGGCAGTTAAGGCGTCGTGGCTCATTGGTCCCACTTGCTGATGGCTTGGGTCTAGGTAGTACCAAAATTTATCGCTCGGCCCTTGGATCGAAGGGGGGAGTTCAGGCGCAGCAGCCGCCTCCACAGGTTGGCGGACCGGTTTCTTTTTAGACGGGGCGAAAAAAATCGCGAACGCTCCGAGAATCCCGAAGAAGCTCCCCATGAAAAACCAGAGATAAGGGTTGCGTCCCCGCCGTTTGGCGAGATACGCGCCTAAGAATCCTGTTAGGGCAGCGAATAGGATAGTAAGCGGGGTGATTGGAAATTGCATTCGCCGGATTATAGCGGAGATGGGAAATTCTTTCTATTCGTCTCTGGCCACACGCGAAAAATTTTACTTGGTTGGGATCTGACGGGAAAAACGGTTTTCAACCGGGTATGCTTTTGGTATACTGGAGCCAGAGAGTGTAATAAAATATTTCTGGAATGCCGAAAGGAACCGGATCGTTTTTGCAAGGCGCTCTCGAGTAGGGGAACACTATGTACGATTCGTTGAAAAATATGGATGCGAGGGAGATCGAGCTCCCTGATACTGTCTTCATCCGAGACATCGAAACGCGGGTTTTCCAGGGGATCGTTGTCCAATCGCTTGCGAAAATCGCAGGGATCGGCCTTTTGGAAGGCAACCTGTTCGACAGCCTGCTCGGCAGGGAAATCGAAAGCGTCAAGGGGATCCACGTCGAACAGGATCAGAAGAAGCACTCCGTCGATATCCGCGTCGAGATCAACATCGTCTATGGCGTTTCGATCCCGGAAAAAGCTGAAGAGATCCAGACCCGGCTCGTCGAGGAAGTGAGCCGTTGGACGGGCCTCCATGTGGCTTCGGTTCACGTCATTTTCAAGGATTTAATCCACCAACCTGGGGAAGGCGCCGAAACTCCGCCTCCCGTTGAAGAAGCCGGAGAATTCGAAGAGGCGTTTTAAATGAGCGTGCGTAAAGCGATTATTTCGGTTTTTCACCTCTTTGCCGGGTTTTCCTTTTTCGCAAGCGGACTGTTTTTCTTGAGCCTTCCTTTTTTACCAAGACTCCGGATATCCCTTGCGAATGCGCTCCTGGGTTCTTGCGAGGGGTGCGTCAAGGCGGGTATCGGTTTGCTCTCGCTTTCGGCCATTTGGACCCTAGGGATTTATTCGCTTAGTCGCGGACGAACCTTGGAGATCGGGATGGGCGGGCGCAAGGCCGTAGTCGACGCCGAGATCCTTAGGAAAACTCTCGAGGAGTGTTTCCGGGGCAATTTTGAAGGGCGGATCGTCCTTTCCGATTTCGCGGTTCTCGGCAAAACAAAACTTTCGATCGAGGTCTTTTTAACCCCGTTCGAAGAGAGCTTGCGGGAGGAGCTTTTCGCTTCCGTGCAAAACACACTCGGAACCCTCTTAAAAGAGCGGTTTGGCTACGAGGCTTCCTTTTCCTTGATTGTCAAGAGTCATTGATCTTCCATCGAAGGAGCGTTTCCACGTCGCGGCGCGTCAACCCTTCGACCGATTCGAGCTCCTCCCTTGTCGCATTGCGGATTCCTTGGACGGAGCCAAACCTCTGGAGCAGCTTCTTTTTTTTCAGAGGGCCGATCCCGGGGATTTCGTCGAGCGCGCTCGAAAGCGTCCGCTTGGAGCGCTTTTTCCGGTGGTAGCCGATCGCAACCCGGTGGGCCTCATCGCGGATTCGCTGCAGGAGGAAAAGGAGGGGAGAGCGGGGATCGATCCGGATCGGGTCTTTCCGGTGAGGGACGAAGACTTTTTCCTGGGTCAGCCCTTTATCGTGCCGAGCCCCTTCTTTTGCCAAGCCGACCGCATCGATCGAGGCGATGCCTAGCTCGGCGAATACTTCGAGGCAGAGGTTCAGCTGCCCTCTGCCTCCGTCGACGATGAGGAGATCGCAAAAATCTTGCTTTTCCTTTCCCCTTTTGAAATGGCGGAAAAGCACCTCTTTCATAGCCGTGTAGTCATCGGCGACTTCGCTTTTCTTGATTTGGAAGAGGCGGGTGCGGGACGGGTCTTTTTCCCCGTTCGTAAACGAGATGAGGCAGGCAACAGGGTCGGTTCCGGAGATGTTCGAAGTGTCCAGGCATTCGATGCGGCGGGGAAAGCGGGTGAGTTCGAGCGATTCCTGGAGGTCGAGGAGCATCTTTTCTTTGAGCGAGCGGGCATCCTGTTCCCTGGCAAAGAGGGCTTTCGCATTTTGGAAGGACATTTCGAGGAGTTCCCGCTTTTTCCCTTTTTGAGGGGCGGAGAGGATTAAAGGCCGGCCGGCCGCTTCGGAGAGGATCTCCTCGATGGCCTTTTGCTGCGGCAGTTCAAGAGGGATGAGGATCTCTTTCGGCCAAGCGGTCAGCGTTTTGTAATGTTGGAGAAGGAAGGATTCAAGCGCTTCCGTATCGTCGGAGGCGATCTGGCGGAAGCTGAAATGCTCGGAGCCGATCATTTTTCCTTCCCGGAATATGAGAAGCGCGACAAGGACCGCGTCGGCCTCGCGCCAAAGCCCCAGCACATCGCAATCTTTCGCCGCCGGATTCTCCACATGCTGCGTTTCGATTACGTGTTCGATCTGCTCGATCATTTGGAGAAAGCCTTTCGCCTTTTCGAATTCGAGCGCATCCGAGGCCTTTTCCATCTTCCGCTTCAATTCAACGAGGACTTCTTTGTCTTGCCCTTTCAAGAGCCGGACCGCGCTTTCCACGTGCGCCATATATTCTTCTTCCGAGCATTTCCCGACGCAAGGGGCGATGCACCGCTTGATGTCATAGAGAAGGCACGGCCGGGTGCGGCTCATGAGTTCCGCATCCGAGCACTGGCGGAGCGGGAAGAGGCGTGAGATAAGGTCGAACGTCTGCCTTGCCGCGATCGCGTTCGTATAGGGTCCGAATACAGCCCCGATATTTTTGGGAGGCTTGTCTTTGAAGCGGAGGAGGCGGATCATCGGCCATTTGTGCCGCGTAACCGCAAGGCTGATGTAGGTCTTATCGTCTTTGAGAAGGACGTTGTATTTCGGACGATGCTTTTTGATTAGGTTGTTTTCGAGGATCAGGGCATCTTTTTCGGTCAATGCGATGATCGTGTCGATCGCCTCCACCTGGGCGGTCAGATAGGGGACCATCGCCCGCTGGTCTCCGGTAGGGGCGAAGTATTGCTTGAGGCGCGCGCGCAGGTTCTTCGCCTTGCCGACATAAAGGATGCGCCCCCCCTTGTCTTTCATGAGGTAGACGCCGGTTTGGTCGGGATACAGGGATAAATCGCGAGGGTCGAACATACCCCGTTAGGATAACGGGGAACAGTCGGGCGGTCAAGTTGCGAGCAAATCGATCTGCAGAGCCTCGCAAGCGCGGATAAAGCCGGGGCTCGATGCGAGGAGGCGGGCGACGGCCATCGTATCGTCTAGCCGGCTCTTTAAGGAAGGGGGCAGGGAGTGGGCAAGATAAGGAGTTGCAGCCGCTTCTTGGAGCCGGAGGAAATCCCGGTCATTCAGGGAAGCGAACGCTATCCCGGCAGACCGAACTGACCTTCCACCCGGAAGCTGGGCATCCAGAGGGAAAAAGGAGGGGAGTTCGCCGGACTGCTCTTGGTAGGCCGTCTTGAAGCCCCGAAGAACCGCCAATGCGGCGATCGTCTCTTTTCCCCGGCCGCGAAGCGCTTCCGAACGGAGCGCGCCGGCGGCTGCCCGGGGCAGCTCTTGGATCGCTTCCCGTAAAAAGGCGACGTCTTCCGCCATCTGCCTTTCAAAGCTCCGTTCTTGGAAAGGAGGCGCGCTCGGCGCCGGCGGCTGAGCGGCGGCCTTTCCTTCGGCGTATTTGCTATAGGCCGAAAGGAAGTTTTGGTTGCCTTGATGGAGTTTTGAGGCGATAGCCCGGATATCGGAATAGACTTTTTTCGCGTTCCCGCCAAGGGAAGAGGGCTGTGTTTGGCTGTAGAGGGCGTTGAGGATCGCCTGCTGTTCGGATTTCCAGAGTTTTCCGAAATCGTTTAACACGCTCCGGAAGGACGCCCCGTTTTCAAGCGTTTCAGAAACGGTCAGGAAAGTCGGACGGTAATAGCTCCCTTTCTCCCGGTGTTCGAGGCTGTAGGCGAAGCTCCATTCCCCGAGAGTTTGGAACGCTTCCGGGTAGCTCGCATCAATCGCTTCCTCCATTTCCTTTTTCTGAAGAGGCTCCCAATTCCAGAGCGCCCTCCGGATGGCATAGTCGAGAAACTCGACGTTGTCGTGGGGGGAGGGGAATACGGGAGGTTTCGGAGGCGCGGGGCGGAAAAGCCCGACGCTTCGCAGGGTCGAGACGGCTAAATAGGCGGCGACGTCGGCTCCGACGGCTGCGATGCTCAGGCCGTTGAGCCAAGAGATGGAATAGAGTTTGCCGCCGATTTGAGACCAGGTCTTGTTCGGCTCTTTGTAGAGGGCAAGCTGCGCCTCGGTGACCGATTTCGTTAAGTTTAAAAATTCATAGGTGCGTAGAAAATGCCCGATCCCGCTCATTCTATTCTTCCGTAAAACGGCCGGGGATTTTAGGAGAAAGGGCTAAAAAAAGATAGTGGAATAAATTTATTGAGCGATTCATAATCTCCCGTCTTCTCAATAAAGGAGGATCCGATGAAACGCCTATTTGGCCTATTGACCCTATTAACGTTGCTTGCTTCCCCCGGGTTTGCCGCCGGGCAGCCGCTCTCCGAGGCGCTTGCCGCAGCCGTCTCGCACATTCGCAAAGCTTCTTCCCTTGAACCTGAAGTCGCCCTCGTCCTGGGCACCGGTTTGGGCGGGGTCGCGGCTCAGATCGAAGTGGAAGCGGAGATCCCCTACGGGGAAATTCCCGGTTTTCCTGTCACGACGACAGAGCACCACGCGGGCAAGCTCATCCTTGGCTCCTTCAAGGGCAAGCCGATCGTCGCGATGCAGGGAAGGCTCCATCTCTACGAAGGCTATAGCGCCCAGGAGGTCGTGTTCCC